>Ga0255047_10000691_pt1 | contig 27344 bp, 28 predicted proteins | sample JV7_2_1_MG_FD_183640 | JGI IMG/M metagenome (GOLD analysis project Ga0255047, IMG submission 183640) | Seawater microbial communities from Jervis Inlet, British Columbia, Canada - JV7_2_1 | ecosystem: Environmental > Aquatic > Marine > Inlet | place: Canada: British Columbia | collected 2016-10-06
TCCTCTGCTCGGACGATGCGGAGTACGCCACGGGCCAGGCCCTTGCCGCCAACGGGGGGCTCGCCTTCCCATGAGCGGTGACACTTCGGTGCGGGTCATTGCTTTTCCAGGGGCGCCCAATCTCCCCACGTTCGCCGCGATGGAGTTGGGATTCTTCGCCGCCCGCGGCATCGAGGTCGTACTCGAAATGACGCCGAGCTCAGTAGCTCAGGCGGAGCGCTGCGCCAATGGCGAAATCGACATCGCCTGCACCGCATTTGACAACGTTGTCGCCTATGCCGAGGGCGCGGGGGCAGCGGGTCCTGGCGTCGACCCCGGCTACGTGACTCTCATGGGAGCGACCCAGCTCGAACTGAGCCTGGTGACTGCGCCTGATGTGGAGCAATACGCCGACCTTGTCGGACGCTCGATCGCTCTCGACGCTCCCAACACCGGCTTCGCATTCGTCCTCTACGAGATGTTGCGGCGTGCCGGGGTGGAAGCTGGCACCTACGAGGTGGTCGCTGTCGGCGCTACGCCACGTCGGTGGGAATCGGTGCGCGACGGTCAACACGCTGCGACGCTCACCCTCGAGCCCTTCACGACCATCGCAGCTCGGGCCGGATTCAGGGTGCTCGCTCGATCGACCGATGTGCTGTCGAGTTATCAGGGCGGAGTCATCACCGCTCCCCGTTCGAGACTGGAGGAGCGACCGGAGGCGATCCACGGCTTCATGCATGGGTACCTCGACGGCTTGGAGTGGGTGCTCGACCCGGCCAATCGCGCCGCAGCCGGCGTGATGCTCGTCGAGCGGCTCGGCGTCTCCTCGGAAGCAGTCACAGGCATTCTCGATAGCCTGCTGTCGTCGCGCAGCGGACTCACTCCCCAGGGAGCCATCCTCGACGACGGCGTTGCGACCGTGCTCGACCTGCGATCCCGCTACGGCGGTAAACAGCTCGTGGATTCGGGGCGGTACTTGGATCGGAGCCATTACGAGACGGTCGTCGCGGCCCGCTGAAGACGACGACCGTGATCGCCTCCTAGTGTTCTCCGAGCGACCGCGTTCGAGGAACGATTGACCATGCCGCACATCACCGCAGCCGACATTGGATCCTGGGATGACGACGTGCGGGCTCGCTACGAGCGGTTCCGCGTGGAGCACGCCCACTTCGACGAACTGCGAGCGATTCTCGTGAGGTTCCCGAGTGGCCTCGGCGCCGCCGATGACATGTACCACCGGATCATGAACGAGGGCCACCTCGGCCGGGTGCTGCGTGAGCAGATCTTCGTCGCGGCTTCTTCGGTTCGGGGGTGCCGCTACGCCATGGCGGCCCATGGTGCCTGGCTCGCAGGGCCCGGAGAGATCGACGATGCTGATGTCGCCGCGTTGCGGGCGGGGGAGGATCCAGCGTCCGCCTCCGCTGCGGAGCGCACGCTGTTGGACGTCTGCCGGAAGGTGGCAGCAGCCGCCTACCGCACCGTGACAGCCGACATCGATCGCCTGGAGGAAGCCGGATGGGGCAAGCCGGAGATCGTCGAAGCGCTGACCGTCGTGGCGCTGTCGGGGTGGATGAACGGCATCGCTTCTGCCGTCGGTCTCGATGCTGGTGACGCCGCGATGGCTGTGGCCTGAGGAACCGATGGCACTGATCCCTTACCCAGAACTTGAGACCATCCCGACGGAAGTGCGTGAGCACATCGAGCACTTCGCCCGCGATCACGGTCGCCCCACGCTGTTGCGGTGGATGCTCGCGTGGTCGCCTCCGGCCTCTGCCGCGGTGGACGCTCTCTATCACCCGGTCTTCACCACTGGGAAGCTGGAACGACGGCTCAAGGAGTTGCTGTTTGTCGCGGCATCGGAGCAGCGAGGGTGCTTCTACTGCATGGGCGGCCATTCCCGCCTGCTGGTGCAGACCTTCGGGTACGACCAGGACCAGGTTGAGCGGATGCGAACTGGTGCCGAGGCCGAAGGGCTCGACGAAGCTGAGCGCGCGCTCGTGCTCCTTGCCAAGACGGTGGCCGACGATTCACAGGCGGTCACGGTCGAAGATATCGCCACCGCCCGCGACCATGGATGGGGTGACGACGAAATCGTCGAGGCGATCACGGCGGCCGCCCAGTCGATGTGGACGAACACTGTCGCACAGTCGCTGCATCTCGAGGACGATGTCACGCCGGAGAACGGTTTCGATGGCTACTTCTAATGAGGTCGGGAGCCCTGACCACCTGATCACGGAGAGGCATCCCTGTCTGCCGTCACCGACGCTTGGTTCCGGGATGAGGGAGGCTGCATGACGATATCGATCGACCGATCGGGCAAGGTTGCGACGGTGACCGTCGATAAGGCCGAGGAGGGCAACAAGTTCGACGTCGCCACGGTGGCCGCGCTGACGGAAGCGCTGCTCGACCTCCAAGAGGGGGACTCGCCGGCCGACGTCGTAATCCTCGCTGGGGCGGGGGACAACTTCTCGCTTGGCCGCCAGGCCGCCGTTCACGACCCTCCGACTCCCAACAAGCTCGTCGCTGAGTTCTCGCGGCTACAGCGCCTCAATGAGCTGGTGCAGCGATACCCGGCCGTCACGATCGCAAAGGTGCAGGGCAGCGCTCGCGGTGCAGCTCTGTCCCTGGCAGGTCGTTGTGATCTGGCGATTGCAGCCGACGACGCCCGGTTGTCGTTCCCCGAGGTGCGTCACGGAATCCCCCCGACGATCGTCCTGAGCCACTACCGCTACGTGCTTCCCCGGCCGGTGCTGTTCGACCTCGTGCTCACCGGTCGCGAGATCAGCGGCGCTGAAGCTGTCGCTGCGGGCCTCATGGCTCGGGCGGTTCCTGCGGGGGATCTGGATCGCATCGTCGCGGAGCTCGCCTCTGAAATAGCGGGGTACGGCTCCCGGACGCTGCGCACTATCAAGCGCTTCATGGGAACCACCGATGGGATGGATCCCCGGGACGCTCCGAACTATGGAATCTCGATGATCTCGGGAGAGATGATCGACCGCAGGCTGACCGACAAGAGCTAGATCAGCCCGGTCTACGACATCGGCAGCAGGTAGATCTCGTCATCGGGCACCTGGGCGTCGAAGGCGGCGAGCAGCGCCGCGGTCCCGGCATAGGCCCCCATCAATGCCACCAGGTCGACCAACCGCTGTGCCCCGAGGCCGTCGAGCGCCGCTGCGAAGACCTCCGGTTCCACGCGGTGGTGTTGAAACACCTGTCGTCCGAAGCTGATCAGAGTCGCCTCGAGGTCGGGCAGGCCATCCACAGGTAGCCGATGCTTGATCGCGTCGACGGTCTCCTGCGACAACCCTTGGCGAAGGCCCTGGGGCTCGTGCTTGGACCACTCGAACTGGCTGTCGTGCTCCCGAGCCGTGATCAGGATCGCCAGTTCGCGAAGGCGAGGCGGGATGCCGGTGCCCTGCCTGAAGTACTGGAGCTGACCAAAGGCATGGACCGCGTACTGCGGGCTGTGCAGCTTGATACCTCCAGGCCCGCGGAGCCCGGCGAGGGTGCCGCCTTCGGGATCGGCATGTCGATCGAAGATCTCCTGGGCCGCAGGCGAGAGTCCGTCTCGGGTGGGTAGCGGCAACCGACACCGCGAGTCCTCGAATACGTCGGGGGGCAGTCCATCAGTCACGTGAGCCTCCTGGGTGGTTTCCTATTCGGGTGCCAACTGGCACAGACCGTGTCATCCAGAGTTGGGTGCAGCCTCGTATGCCTCGGCCTCGGTGACGGCTGCGAGGATTCGCTCCGCCAGGTCGCGTGCTGAAGCAAGATCGAGTTCGACAGCGGTGCGCGCTCCCGGTCCAGCTCCCTCGTTGACGAAGTCGATCGTGAGTGCATGATCGAGCGGCACGTGAAACGGGTGGTCGTATCCGATGTAGACCTGATCGAGATCGAACCAGCCTCCAGGCCCCTTTCCACTCCCGGCGATCGGAGTCTTGTGGGCGATCATCGTGCACATGGTTCCTCCGTTGCGCTCGGGCTCACACCAGTGTCCGTTCGAGGAAGTCCCAGATCTTGGCCCACCCATCGAGGGCTGCCTCGGGACGGTACGCCGACGGCCTGTCGTGATAGAAGAATCCGTGGCCAGCTCCTTCGTAGCGATGGAACTCGTAGCTCTTGCCGTGTTGGCGCAGCGCGGCCTCGAGCGTGTCCACGTGGTCGCGGGTCGGATTGTGGTCGTCGTTGCCGAACACCCCCAGGATCGGGCAGGGAAGATCAGCCGCGTAGTCCATGGGAGCGACCGGTTGATTCGGGGTGAGTTCGTCGTCCTCGGCGACGATGCGGCCGCCCCAGCAGTCGACGACGGCATCCACAGCCGCACCCCGACACGCTGACAGGAAGGCGTGGCGGGCACCCGAGCAGGTGCCGAACAGTGCGACCTTTCCGCTTGTGGCCTGCTGGGCCCTCAAGAACTCGACGAACTTGATGGCATCGCCCACTACCTGGTCATCGGGCACGCCGCCTTTGGCCTTCACTCGTGCCGCCACATCGTCCGGCTCGCCGTGGCCGTTGCGGCAATACAGATCGGGAGAGACGGCGGCGAAGCCATGGTGGGCGAAGACCCTCGTGGCGTGGCGGTACCAGTCGTCCCATCCTGGGAGGTGATGGAAGAGCACCACTGCGGGGAATGGCCCGGGTCCGGTTGGTCTGGCGTAGTAGGCGTGGACAGGATCCCCGTTGTGACCCGCCACGGAGACGGTCTCGGCGGTGAGGCCCTGGTAGGCGTCGGTTTGATACGTCATCGGGTGTCTTCGAGGGCCGCTTCGCTCTCACACAGTTGCCAAACCCTGCGGATCGGACCGCCGCTCTTGAGCATCTCCTCCTCGATCTCGGCGAGGAGTTCCGCGTTGAGATACTCGACCTGGCCCATCGAGGCGCTGACCCACGAGCGGCGCGCGTTTTCCTCGAGCAGGAAGGCACCTGCGACCATCTCTTCGACGGATCCGCCGGTGATCGCAACACCGTGTGCCTTCATGATTGCGGCTCGGTGCGGGCCCAAAGTGGCGGCGAGCGCCTCGCCCCGGGCGCGGTTGTTCACCAACTTCGGGTCCGGGTGGATCGGGATCCCGCTGCGGAAGATCGATGCGAGGAAGTAGGAGATACCGAGGTCCACATCGGTCATGCTGAAGCTGGTCGTGTACAGGAAGTGGAGGTGGGCGACGCTGGCCACGTCGGGACGTTGGCGGTAGATCTCGAGGTGGATCGGCAACTCGGCCGGAAGCCGGACCGGGGTGCCCACGACGTTCCCATCGAGGTCGACGATGGCCATCTCGGATGCCTCGGCCCGACTGTCGAGACTGTGCGGTGTCACGATGAAGTGATCGGGCTCGTTGGCTCGCACACTGATGTGTCCGAAGCCGTCAACGAACCCCCGGCCGTAGAGGAACCTCCACGCTGTGGCCAGCTTCTCTGCCAGGACCTCGTTCGAATCCACCTTGACCTCCTGTATCGGCGGCACCGGCTCAAGTGGTTGGCGGTCGCCGCCGCGGCATCCTACTGAGCGGTCTCGGAGGGGTCGGGCGAGAGGGCAAACACTGCGCCGAGCGTGGACGCCAGTTCCATGATGCCGACAAGTGCCGAGAGCTCCACGATCTCGATATCGGTGAATGCTGTGGCGAGGGACTCGAATGTGGCATCTGACACGGCACCGCGTGTTCGAACGGCCTCGTCCGCAAACTCAAGCGCCACCCGATCGGCAGTGGCGAGTCCGGAGTAGTCGGAACCGGCGATCTGATCGAGCACGGTGTCGGAAACACCGTGGCTGGTTGCATAGCGTCGATGCGACGCTGCCGAGTATTCGGATCCGCGATCGGAGGCCACCTTGAACGCGATCTGTTCCTTGAGCCCTCGCGGTAGCACTCCCTGGTCGAGCGCCGCCCTGAAGTAGGCGCGATGTGCTTCGAGGATCTCGGGCCGGTGCGCCAAGGTTCGGTACATGCCCGGAACCCGGCCTCGGGTTCGGCGCAGTTCGTCGAACACCGCCCGCAGCTCCTCAGGTTCTCCGGTGGCGTCGACAGGGGTGATCCGGCTCATGATCGGGTCCTTGCTATCCGGTGAGATCGGGGAGTTGCTCGCCAGCTCCGGTGGCTACGGCGCGCTCGTAGGCGCGAGCTACGAGAGCGACATCGCCGAGCGCCACCCCGAGCGACTCGAACAGCGTGATCTGGTGCTGCGACTCGCGGCCGGGAGCGGTCTTGCTCACGATCTCGTCGAGACCCACCACCTGCTCCCAGTCGAGGGCTCCCTCGGCGGCAGGGCGAGTGAGGTCGCTTGCCTCGAAGCGGGCCTGCTCGGGATTGTCAGTGACCACGACGGAGGCCCTTGCGACGGCGGGCGTGTCCAGTTCCCGCCGGTGCTCGTAGTTGGCGCCGATGGCATTGACGTGGGCGCCGGGCGCCAGCCAGGCGCCCTGGAGGACTGGCTCGGTGGCGGTCGTCGCAGTCACCACGATGTCGGCACCTCGCACCGCTGCCTCTGCGGTATCCACGGGACTGGCCGGGTGACCGTCCTCTACGAGCGCGGCGCAGAAGCGTGAGCGTCGCTCGGGGTCCCGACCGAATACCCGGATCTCGTCGATGTCTCGCACCCGGGACACAGCCGACACCTGCGTGTGGGCTTGGCGTCCGGTGCCTATCACCCCGAGGCTTGTTGCATCGGGATTGGCGAGATACTTGGTCGCCACGCCGCTCACCGCCCCGGTGCGCAGTGTGCCGAGACCAAACACCTGGACTGCTGCTGCTAGACGTCCGGTCTCGTGTTCATAGAGGTAGAACATGCGCCCAGCGTCGCTGTCGAATACAGCGCTACTCGACACCTTCACCCCGTAGAAGCCTCGGGCGGGGAGGACCGCCGCCGTGATTCGGAGGGTGCCGTTTCCGAGGGGTGCCCGCATACGCGGAACGGTGGAGGCTTCACCGGTGCCGGAGGCGTGGAAGGCATCTTCGACCTCGGCAATGGCGTCGTCCATGTCGATGAGGCCAAGGACAGTGGTCTCGTCGAGGAACAGGGTCATCCGTCGGTGCTCCAGGGCTGGGCAGCCGACACTAACTGATGCCCCTGAGACCCACCGGCCCCCGGCACTACGCTCGACACCGGAACTGAGGAGGCGGCCAGTCGGGTCGTATGACGGGAGGCACGGTGCCGGGCCAGACGGTCGTCGAGAAGGTCGCGCAAGCGCATCTAGTGGAAGGGCCGAGCCGTCCGCTACGCGCCGGCGATTTCGTCGTGGTACGCCCCCGTCACGTGATGACGCACGACAACACAGCGCCTGTCATCGCCAAGTTCCACTCGATGGGTGCCCGAAATGTCGCTGACCCCCGTCAGCCGGTGGTCGTGCTCGATCATGACATCCAGAACAGGTCGGAAGAGAACCTCGCCAAGTACCAGGCGATCGAACGGTTTTCGACGGAGCAAGGGATTGATTTCTATCCGGCGGGGACTGGCATCGGCCATCAGGTGATGGTCGAACAGCAATACGTGGTTCCGGGGGCGTTCGTCGTCGGATCCGACTCGCACTCGAATATGTACGGCGCTCTGGGGGCGGTAGGGACTCCGGTCGTTCGGACCGACGCTGCAGCTGCGTGGGCGACCGGAAGCATCTGGTGGCAGGTGCCACGCACCGTTGAGGTGCTCCTCAAGGGCTCGCTCCAACCCGGTGTGACCGGCAAGGATGTGATCCTCGCTCTGTGCGGCAGGTACGCGTCTGGTGAGGTGCTGAATGCCGCGGTGGAGTTCACCGGTCTCGGGGTCGAGGGGCTCTCCGTCGAGGAGCGCCTCACGATCAGCAACATGACGACCGAATGGGGAGCACTGGTCGGCTGGTTCCCAGTCGATGACCCCACCCTGGCCTATCTCGACGAGCGACGTCGCGTCCTGGCGGAGCGTGGGGTCCATCGCGTGTCGGAGGAGAATCTGGCCGGCTGGGCGCAGGAGCCGATCGGGCCCGACTCCGACGCAGCCTATGCAGGCCGGATCGTCCTCGACCTGTCACAGGTCGCCCCCCATGTCTCCGGACCGGACACCGTGCACGCCTCCGCCCCGCTGCCCGATGTCGAGAGACAAGCGATTGCCGTGGACAAGGCCTACCTCGTCTCCTGCGTCAACTCCCGCGCCGGGGACATCGCGGCCGCAGCCAGCGTCGTGCGGGGGCGCACGGTGGCACCTGGTGTCGACTTCTACGTGGCCGCCGCAAGCCGCGAAGTCCAGGAGGCGGCTGAAATCGCCGGGGACTGGCAAGCACTGCTCGATGCGGGAGCGATCCCGCTTCCTCCTGGGTGTGGGCCGTGCATTGGCCTAGGTGCCGGCCTTCTCGAGCCGGGGGAGGTGGGGATTTCTGCCACGAACCGGAACTTCAAGGGGCGCATGGGCTCTCCCGACGCCGCGTCTTACCTGGCGAGCCCCGAGGTCGTGGCCGCTTCAGCCGTGGCTGGGGTCATTGCCGGACCCCCGCGCTCGGGGGGCGGTCCCTCGGCACCGCTCGAGTATCGATTCGAGGAACTGTCGTCGTCGTCACTCGACGCGGAGCCCGAGATGGCGCCTGGTTTCCCCGAAGAGATCAGGGGGCGCCTTGTGTTCCTTGCCCGCGATGCCCTCGACACTGACGGCATCTATGGCAGGGAGTACACCTATCGCGACGGCATGACGCCTGAAGACATGGCGCGGGTGGTCTTCGCCAACTACGACCCCGATCTCGGCGACAGCCTCCGGTCGGGTGACGTGATCGTCGGATCGTGGAACTTCGGCATTGGGTCGAGTCGTGAGCAGGCGGTGACGGCGTTGCAGGCCGCCGGGATCAGCATGGTGGTCGCAGCGTCCTTCTCGCAGACCTACCTGCGCAACGCCTTTAACAACGGATTTCCGTGCATTGTGTCTCCGGAATTCGTTGCGAGTGTCCGCGCTTCCCTGGCAGTTGGGCTGACCGCGACGCCGGACGCCGTGGTGACCGATGAAGAGGTGACTGTAGATTTCCGGGCCGGGACTCTGTCGTTCCGGGGTATCACCTGTGCGTTCCCGCCTCTCGGGAGCGTGTCCCAGGCACTGATCGCGGCCGGTGGGATAGAGGCTCAGGTTCGCGAACGGTTCCAGTAATGACTCGGTGAGGAGGAGTAGATGACCAGGCACACCGTGGTGACGATGCCCGGGGACGGTATCGGCAGGATCGTGCTCCCAGAGGCGATCCGCGTACTCGACGCCGCCGGTTTCGACGCGCAGTACATCCCTGCCGACATCGGATGGGACTTCTGGACGAGCGAGGGCACAGCGCTGCCGCAGCGCACGATCGATCTCCTCGCTGAACACCGGCTCGGGCTGTTCGGAGCGATTACCTCGAAGCCCAAGCGGGAGGGTGCCGCAGAGCTCAACCCTGTCCTTCAGGGACAGGGGCTCACCTACCGCAGCCCCATCGTGGAGTTGCGACAACGGTTCCAACTCGATGTCTGTATCCGCCCCTGCAGGTCGTTCCCGGGGAACCCGCTCAACTTCGTCCGCCGTGGCCCTGAGGATCGGATCGAAGAGCCTGAGATCGATGTCGTCATCTTCCGACAGGGGACCGAGGGGCTCTACGCCGGGGTGGAGTGGACCGACCCACCGGACGAGGTCCGCAAGGCCCTGGGAGGACATCCAGGGTTCGCCCGATTCGCCGCTGAGCCTGGATCCGACCTTGCGGTGACCACCCGGATCTTTACGCGCAACGCATGCCGCCGAATCGTCAGGGCAGCGTTCCAGTTCGCGGTAGATCATGGGTACGCATCGGTCACGGTCTGCGAGAAGCCAAACATGCTTCGTGAGACCTCCGGCATGATGGAGGAGGTAGCCGCCGAGGTGCACCGGGAGTACCCGGGCATCGACCTGCGCTCCACCAACATCGATGCCCAGATGATGTGGCTGACCAAGGATCCGGAGCGATTCGACGTCGTCGTCTCCAGCAACATGTTCGGTGACATCGTCTCCGACGCATTCGCTGGCCTCGTTGGGGGTCTTGGCTTCGCTGCATCGGGCAACGTGGGCGACGACGTCGCGGTCTTCGAGCCGACGCATGGTTCGGCCCCCCGGTACGCCGATCTCGATCCGTCGATCGTCAACCCGATAGCGATGATCCTGTCGGCTGTGATGCTCGTCAGGCATGTCGGGGACGCCGACCGGGCTCAGCGGGTCGAACAAGCGGTGGCAGCGGTCGTGGCGAGCGGACAGGCGCGGTCCTACGACGTGCTCCGTCTCCGGGGTGGACCTGAGGCGATCGCCGCTGGCGCAACACCGACCAGTGGGGTCACCGACGCCGTGATCGAGGCGCTCGGCTGAGGGGGCGGGTTCGTCTCTAGAGTCCAGGAAAGTCGTCCCCCGCAAGGAGCACGAAGTGACGGTTACCGAGCGTCTTGTCGAGCAGATCCGGGCAATCCGGTTCGACGGACTTCCCCCGGCGGCGATCCAGGTCTCACAGAATGTCTTCGTGGACGGGGTGGGGGTCATGCTCGCCGGGGTGACCGAGCCGCTCGGTCTGGGTCGCATCATCATCGACTACGCCCGAGACATGACCGGCAGCCCACAGGCGTCGGTGATCGGCGGCGGGTACAAGACGTCGATGACCGAGGCGGCGTTTGTAAACGGGACCCTGGCCCATGCGCTCGACTTCGATAACTGCTGGTACCCGCTCAACCATCCCACCTCACCCACCCTTCCTGCGATCCTCGCCTTCGCCGAACATCATGGGATCCCTGGTCGCGACTGCGTCACCGCCCTGGTTGCTGCTTTCGAGGTGCAGGCCCGGGTCCGCCTTGCCAGCACCGGGCTCCACACTGGCCGCGGCTTCCACAAACCGGGCACCACCGGGCTGATGGGTGCCGTCGCCGCTGGCGTCAAGTTGCTTGACCTCGACGAGCGTCAAGCACTGATGGCGTTCGGGCTCGCCGGGTCACGGGTGGGGAGTCTCAGCCTCAACACCGGCACGATGACCAAGGCCACCCATTCCGGAAACGCGGCCCGCATGGGACTCGAGTCGGCGCTTCTGGCGAGCCGTGGCTTTACGGCTGCACCCGACGTGTTCGGGCCCCAGGGCTACTTCGACACGTTCCTCGGGGATGAACAGGAGCCCGATCTCCTGACCAAGGACTTCGCCGATCCTCTGTGGATGGTGAGTCCGGGTGTCGGGTTCAAGCAATACCCATCCAATTACTTCACCCATCGGCCGATCGACGCCGCTCTGGCGATTCAGGCCCGGCCCGAATTCAACCTCGCCGACATCGATTCGATCACGATTCGGTTCCCCGAGTTGCACTACGTGGACCGCCCCAACCCGGTGAGCGGCCTCGATGGGAAGTTCTCGCTGCAATACGCCACCGCGGTTGCTCTGCTCGACGGCGATGTGACCATCGACTCGTTCACCGACGAGCGGAGGTTCTCCGACGACGTCGAACAGTTGCTTCCCCGGTTCCGGATTGAGTTCGATCCGTCGATCTCGAAGGAGTTTCTCGATGTGGTCGTTGACGTGACGGTGCGCACCACAGGCGGTGATGAGATCACCGAGAGTGTGGCTGCACTGACGGGGATGCCGGGGGTGCCTCTCAGCGAAGAGCAGCGGATGCGGAAGTTCACGATGTGCGCCACCAGGGTCGTCGACGAAGCGACTGCGGCCGAGCTCGCTGGAATGCTGGGCCGCATCGACGAACTCCAAGACGTCCGCGCTGTCATGGATATCGCGCGGGGCCCCGACGCCCCGGGTGCCTGATACCAAGGGAGGAACGACCGTGACCGACGCTGCAGACTCGATCCGCCAGGGGGCCGTGATCCGGGTCGACGACATCGATCCCGCTACCGGGTTGCGGGGTCACCCGGGCTGCACCGCCTACCGCATGCTCACGCCGCCGGGCGGGCTTTCGCGTTGGCTGCACCTCACATACGACGACTTCGAGCCCGGTGGAGGAATCGACCCGCACTATCACGAGGGCCTTGAGGCCGATCACGCCTACTACGTCGTCGAGGGCGAGGTTCGGGCCCGGATCGGCGAGGAGTTCTTCGACGTCGGACCGCGGAGCCTCATGGTGTTTCCGTGCGACGAGGTGCACGGGTTCACCGTGGGACCGGAGGGAGCCGTCGTGCTCCGGCTTGGCGCAGCACCCGACGGCAGAGCCAGCGGCGGGAGCGTGTTTGTCGACGCCGACGGCGATCGCTCGTGACGACCGACGTCTCGCAGCCAGAGGTGACCCGCCTCCATACCGAGACGCTGATCGTCGAGGGCCACCGCGACTGTTACGAGCAGATCCACCTTGGTAACCAGGGTCACGAGGACCCGATCGGCGAACGGTTGCTGCCGCGACTGCGGGACGGGGGAGTCGACGTGGTCGTCTACGCCGTTGGCGGCGACTCGATCGCCCATTCCAACGGACGCGACAAGCCGCTCCTCGCCACATTGGAGAACATCGCGGGCGTTGCCGACGGCATCAGCCGCTCCAACGGGACGGCGGCGTTCGCCCTCTCCCGGTCGGATGTACCCGAGCGCCCCGACGGCACCATCCGATTCGTGTTGCACCTGGAGGGGGGCAGTCCACTCGAGGGAAGCCTCGGGGCACTTGAGGCGCTCTTCCGGCTCGGAGTCCGGTCGATCCAGCCAGCCTGGAATCTTCGCAACGAACTCGCCGACGGGGTCCGGGAGAGGGCCACCGGAGGCGGCCTCACTCGGTTCGGCGTCGACGTCGTGCGTGAGATGGAGCGGCTCGGCATGCTCATCGACCTGGCGCACATGTCGGAGGCTGGCTTCTGGCAGACGCTGCGCACCGTCACTGGGCCGATTGCCGTCAGCCACGCGAACGCCACGGCCGTCCACGACCACCCCCGCAATGTCACTGACGACCAGATCGCCGCCGTCGCCGAGCGGGGTGGGGTGGTCGGCGCTCACGCAGTACCGGTCTTCGTCGACGAGGCTCAGCCCACCGTGGACCGACTGGTGGACCATATCGAGCACTTGGCGACCATCGCTGGGGTCGAGCACGTCGCCCTCGGCTGTGACTTCATCCGCAACGATGGACCCAGGTCGGGTCGCGAGCAGATCCCACAGCGCATCGTGGAGGAGCTCGAGGGATTCGGCGAGATCGACGAGCTACCGACTCTCACTGCCGCGCTGCTGCGCCGCGGGTTCACCGCTGTCGAGGTCGCGGCAATTCTTGGGGGCAACTCAGCCCGGCTCCTGCACCAGGTCCTGCCCAGCTGACTGTGGGTGGGGCACCGGAGGAACCCGGAGCCGCGGAACGTACACTTGACCGTCGGCGAGTGTGAGGAAGGTGAAGGCCATGAAGCAGTGGGTTCCGGGCTCGTTCGAGGAGATGGTGAGACCCGAGTCGTCCGCACTCGTGATGTGGGACTTCCAGCACGGCCTCGGCGGAAAGGCGGTAGGCCTCGACGGGATCGTTGCTGCGGCCGGCCGGCTCCTCGAGGCGGCTGACGCCGCCGCCGTGCCGGTCTTGTGGAGCCGTCACACGGCGCCGCCGTCTCCTCAGGTCACCCCAGGGAGTCTGTACCGGATGATGCGCAAGCAGGGGGTGGAGACGCTCGATGACATGCAGCCCTTCATGCTTGAGGGCTCACCGGAGCGGGAGTTCCTGCCTCAAATGCAGCCTCGGTCGCACGATTCGGTGATCGACAAGAGCACGCCGTCGTTCTTCGTCGGAACGCCGTTGCATCTCCGCCTATCTGCGATGCAGGTGCGGACGTTGGTGTTTGCTGGCGTGGCGACCGACATCGGTATCGACCTGACGGCCAAGCATGCCTTCGCACTTGGGTACTTCTCGGTCGTGGTCGAGGATGCCGTCGGGTCGTACTCCCAGGAGCGTCACGAAACTGGCCTGGCGGCCGTTCGGTTGTGGACGCCGACCGTCACGGCAGCCGATGTCGCTGCTGTGTGGGATCCCGAAGGAGACTGAGTGGGACTCCCGACGATGGGCCCTCGGGGCGGAGAGGGGCTAGCGGTATCCTGCCCGGCATCCGACGGGAGGTTTGATGACCGACATCTGGAGTGGCGAGTACTGGGCACACAAGGGTGACGTCCAGCTGTTCATGTACCGCAAGCGCGTTGGCGCGCCCGTCGCCGGCGAGGAGACCAAGCCGGTGCTCTTCCTGGTCCACGGGTCGTCCTTTAGCGGTCCATCAGCATTCGACCTCCAAGTGCCCGGCCGCGACGACTACTCGCTCATGGATCACTTCGCCGAGGTCGGTTTTGACGTCTGGACGATCGACCACGAGGGCTACGGCCGCTCCGGCCGCAGCGACTCCAACTCGGATATCGCCAGCGGCGCCGAGGACCTCAGGGCCGGTGTCGAAGTGGTGAAGGTTGAGACCGGGCTCGACCGCTACTCCTGGTACGGCCAGTCGTCGGGGGCGCTTCGGGTCGCGCTCTTTGCCCAAGACCATCCGTCGTGGGTGGAACGAATGATCCTCGACGCATTCGTATGGACCGGCGAAGGAGCACCGACCCTCATCAAGCGACGCGAGAACCTCGAGTACTTCCGCGCCCACAACTACCGGCCCATCGACGCGGCGTTCTTCGACTCGATCTTTACCCGGGACAAACCGGGGACCTCCGAACCGATGATCGGCCAGGCGCTGGCGGATGCTGAGTTGAAGTTCGGCGACACCGTTCCAACCGGCACCTATGTGGATATGTGTGCGAACCTCCCCGTCGTTGACCCCGCGCGGATCGACTGCCCGGTCCTCATTACCCGCGGCGAGCACGACGGCGTCGCTACCGAGGAGGACCTGCTCGCCTTCTTTGCCAGGTTGCCGAACAAGGACAGGCAATTCGTGGTCATGGCTGGCATGGCCCATGTGGCGCCGCTCGGGATGAACCGCAGGCGTTTCTGGCACATCTGCGACGCGTTTCTCACTACGCCGCCGCGGGTCGATCAGTAGCCGGCTTCAACCGCGCCGGATCGCCGATGCGGGTCGGAAGCCAGGCGACTAGCGTTTCTCGGCGATGGTTGCGGCTGCGTCGCTGGGCCGACCGTGACCGTTGCACTTGTAGCCGAGGCACGACGTGCTGGCCCGCGGGGCCGGTAGGCACGGAGGGTTCGATGTACCAATTCTTCCCGACCAACTTCATGTGGTCGCAGGCGCTCAACCGAAGCATGTTCACCGGCGGCTCGTACGGTGAGATCTCGTGGGCGGCCACCCGTTTGACCGAGGCTGCCGAGGTCTACGACAACGACGCATGGTTCGACGTCCTCCACGGGCTGGGTGACCGGATCCGGCAACGTGGCCAGGATCAGGAGGCTGCGAGCCACACGATCAGCGCTCGCGGCAGCTACCTGCGGGCGTACTCCTATCACCAATGGTCAATCGCGTTCATGGAACACACCGATGAGCGCCGGGACGTGGCGTATCAGAATTCACTCGACGACTTCGCCGAATTCGCCAGGCTTTCGCAGCCCCAAATCGAGCGCGTCGAGGTGCCGTACGAGGGCACGTCGTTTCCGGCGTGGTTCGTCCCGGCGCGTACGACCGAGGAGCGCGCCCCGGCCTCGGTGTATCTGCCGGGCTGGGACAGCACGAAGGAGCAGGGAATCGAGTTTGCGTTGGCCCAGTCGGAACGCGGTATGGCCACTCTGCTGTGTGATCCACCCGGATGCGGCGAGGCCGTCGTCTTCCGAGGGCTGGTCAACCGCCACGACTACGAGGTGCCGAGTACGGCCGCGCTCGAGTATCTGTACACCCGCCCCGATGTCGATCCCGATCGCATCCCGGTCGTCGGACTTAGTCTCGGCGGCTATCGCGCCGCCCGCGCTGCCGCCTTCGAGCACCGGTTTGCGGCCGCCGTGGCATGGGGAGCGATCTGGGACTTCGGCGTCGTCTGGGGCAACTTCCGTGACAACCCCCGGGGGGCCGTGCCGACCCCGACGGCCCATGCCCTCGCAGTGATGGGAGCTGAGACTCTCGAGGAGGTGGCCGAGAAGCTCGAGCTGTGGACCCTTGATGGCGTCGCCGACAAGATTCGCTGTCCCCTGCTCATCCTCCACGGAGAGGATGACGCGTTGATTCCCACCGTTGACGCCGAGCGTTTCTACGAGGCCGCCGGGTCGACAGACAAAGAGCTGCGGGTCTTTACCCGCGAAGAGGGCGGTTCGGCCCACTGTCAGAACGACAACAGAATCGTCGCCCACGACTTCATGGGCGACTGGCTGAGCGATCTGCTGCTCCAGCGGTCGGCCACTGTCTGAGCCGGTCTAGCGGGTCGGTGAAGATCGCCGGTTCTCCCTGCGCCCCTACGCGGACCGGATCGAGCGTCTAGCGTGGTGGGCCGCTGCCGGTTGATATGCTTGCGGCGCTACCCATTGGGAGGGACCAAAGAGATGAAGAGACTATCAATGAGGCCTCGAGGTCTCCGATTTGTGGTTGTGCTGGCCACGCTTGCGCTCGTGTTCGCCGCCTGCGGCGATGATGATGCCGCTACTACGACGGCGGCCGCAACGACCGCTTCGACGGCGGCCGCAATGTCAGAAGCTGGGCTGCCGGCACCGGAAAAGACGTCGCTCGAGTTCGGTGTCTCGGCGCTCACATACCACTCGTTCCCGCTGCATTACGCCAGTTCGACGGGGATCCTCGCGAAGTACGGGATCACCTCGCTGAACGAGACATACACCGAGGGCGTCACCACGGCGATCGCCGCACTCCAGGGCGGTCAGCTTGACATCCAGGCTGGCACCGGTTCCAGCGTGTTGTCGTCGCTAGCGACTGACACGCCGTTCCTGACGGTCGCTTCGACGCTGGCCGTCATGACCGACGGTCTGTTCTCGTCCGCGGACATCACCACGATGCAGGATCTGGATGGCAAGAAGATCGCCATCAGCACGTTCGGCGGAGAGTCGCACGCTGCAGTGGTTCTCTCGCTGAGAGCTGCCGGGATGACGCAGGATGACGTGGAGATCACGCAGATCGGCGGCCAGGGTGACCGCATTGCGGCGCTCATCGCTGGCAGCGTGTCGGCGGCTCCGATCGACGTTGCCCGTCAGGCCGAGATGGAGGGGGAGGGCCTGAGGCTCCTCATCAACCTTGCCGAGGAGAGGCTCGAGCTTCCGCGTGGTGGCATCAACGTCACCAGGGACTTCGCCGATGAGAACCCCAACACCGTCCTTGCGTTGGTGGCTGCGACGATCGAGGCGATCCAGGCCATGCGGGACGACCCCGCGGCCGCTGCCGCTGAGTACGCGAGTTGGTCTGAGGTCGATCTCGACGAGGCACAGGAAGAACTCGACCTGTACCTTGAGTTCGCCCAGGACGACCTTCGTATCAACCCGGATGCCTGGGATGCCATGCAGGACGTATTGTCGGTGACCAACCCCGCCGTCCTCGATGTGACCGTCTCGGACGCGTACACGACTAGGTTCGTGGACCAACTCGAGGAGTTGGGCTTCCTCACGGAAATGGGCCTCTAGCCACGGCTCATACGCCTAGTAGCAGTACGCCCGCCGGGGGGACCCGGCGGGCGTACGCTTTTGGCGAGCGACTCCGAGCGACGACCAAGGAGGTGGAACGATGACCGACTCCTCTATCGATCAAGAGACGCTCCATCGATATGCCGCCCAAGGGTGGGGTCAGAGCAAGATCGGCTTCGGCATGAAGCCCGCACTGCTGGTCGTGGACATGCAGCACGATTTCGTGGACCCGGCCGGTTCGGCGAGCTGCGCCCCGATGGCTGTGGATCGGCTGCCGGAGGTGCAGACCCTGCTCGCAGCCGCCCGCACGGCAGCGATCCCGGTGTTCCACTCAATCGGGATCGTGCGGCCAGATCTGTCCGATGTTGGGCTTTGGAAGGGGACTGCGAAGCGGGAGGGGAGGTGCCAGATCGACGGATCGTGGGGCGCCGAGATCGTCTCCGCTCTGGCGCCCGGCAGCGATGAGCACGTCGTTCGCAAGACCCGGCCGAGCGTGTTCTTTGGCACCGATCTCCACGAGCGTCTGAGCGCCCTCGGTGTGGACACGCTTCTGATCGCCGGGGCATCGATGAGCGGGTGCGTCCGTGCGACCGTCGTCGACGCCTTCTCGCACGACTACCGGGTCTCTGTGGTGCGCGAATGTGTGGTGGATCGCTCTGAGCAGCTCGTTGAGCGGAACCTGTTCGACGTCGACGCCAAGTATGCCGACGCGATCTCGCTCGACGAGGCGTTGGAGTACTTGGCATCGCAATGACCTGACGGGCTCCTGGGAGCCCGCTCAATCTCTGTAGTCTCCGGCATCGACCACAGGGAGTGAATCGGAGGTAGTCATGCCAGATTCGAACGGATGCATCGACGGCGAGGTGCTCGCCGGCGCGTCCCCTGAGAGCCAGGGCGCGCCCATCGTGCTGCTCCACTCGCTCGGGCTCGACCGCACCTTCTGGGAGCCGGTCGTTCCGCGACTGAGAGAACTCGCCGACGTCGTGCTCGTGGACCTTCCGGGGCACGGCCGCTCCTGTCAGACCACCGAGACGTCGATCGAGGAGATGGCCGACGAGCTCGACCGATTCCTCGACGACCGTGGGATAGACACCGTGATCGCCGTGGGCCTTTCTCTCGGCGGCTGCGTGGCCCAGGCGCTTGCTCTCCATCACTTGAATCGGGTTCGAGCGCTTGCCCTGTGCGACACCACCAGTTCGTATGGGCCTGACGGACCCAAGAACTGGGCGGACCGCGCCAAGCAGGCCAGTGAGATGGGTCTCGGGTCGCTGGCGGAGGCCCAGCTCGAGCGCTGGTTCACCGACGAGTTCCGATCCGCCCACGCCGAACTGTGCGAGGAACTCCTCGACGTGTTCCGCGCCAACGATCTCCCCAGCTACGAAGCCACCTGTCTGGCCATGGGCACCTTCAACGCCACGGATGACCTGGGCAGGATCGCCGTGCCGACCACCGTCATCGTTGGCGAAGGTGACTTCGCAACCCCGCTCTCGCATGCCGAGGTGATCGCCGATGGGGTCCCGGGAGCACGCCTGCGCGTCATCAACGATGCCCTCCACCTCACGCCGCTAGAGGCACCCGACGCCTTCGTCGAGGAGATCGAGCGGCTCATCGCTGCCCTTTAGGAATTGGTTTCACCGAATTCAGGCTTGCTCCGGCGGGCACCGGAGCCCGCTACGTGAGGAAAGGATCGACGGTGCCCCGCATCAGGCGGCGTGCCGTCCGACTCACTGCGACCGACTTGATCTCGACGGTTCCGTCTACGTCGGCCAGGACGACGCGAGCGTCGGTGACGCCCTTGGGATGCCCGAGACGCACCGGCTTGTCCCAGTCGGGCCGGGCGACCTCTCTCACCACCGACCCCTGGATGGCGGCGGCTGCAATCGTGCACATCGTTCCGGTGATGGCGAAGCTGTGGTGGGCCCGGCCGACCGACATGATCCGCGCAACGATGTCGACGTCGGCGGCCCGGACCCTGCCTCCGGTGCTGGTTCCGTAGTCGACGGGAGGGGTGACGAATGCCACCTTCGGGATCCCTGGGGTCAGCGCAGCTGCTTCCTCGACGCGCTCGACAAGACCCATCCGCACGGCGGCCGTCCCGCGGATGAACTCGAGCCGGTCGAGGAGTTCCGGCCGAGAGTCGATATCCCCGGGTAGCTCGACCCCAGAGAGTCCCAGTTGCTCGGCCTTCACGAAGACGAGGGGGCTCGAGATGTCAACGATCGATACGGTGATCTCCGCGCCGTCGGGCATTGTCATCTGCTCCCGGGCGGCACCGGTGGGCAGCATGCCCGAGGCTCCTGCGGGGTTGAGGTACTCGGTCACGATCTCTGGGCCGGGACGGCCGATTCCGTCAATTGTATAGTCGCCGTTGGTCGCGGCGCCGTGCCCGTCAGTGGGGACCCGGGCCCGCACCCTGGTGCCGGTGTTGAGGTTCAGCATGACGAACTCCACCACCGGAGCGACGGCCGGGACCAGGCCTTCGAGAACGCTGAACAGCGCCACGGCCGCGGTCATGTTCCCGCAGTTGCCGCCGTAGTCGACGACCGGACGGCGGGGATGCACCTGCGCGAAGAAGTACTCAACATCCGCATCTTCGCGATGCGATAGGCCCACCATCATGACCTTGCTGGTCGTGGAGGTGGCGCCCCCAAACCCGTCGATCTGTCCGGCGTCGGTCGATCCCATCATCCGGATCAGGAAGTCGTCTCGGTCGGGCCCGGCTTCCGGGAGCAGGCCCAAGGGAAAGACGATCCCTTTGCTCGTGCCTCCCCGCATGATCGACGCAACCAATCCTTCGCCTGTCATGGGCGCCACCTTCCGATTCGGGGTCAATCCTCAGTCGTGCGAAGACGACCCGGCGATGTGCTCGGCGCCAGGCTCGGATCTGTCGCTTCGTCTTCGCTTGCGGGAGTGTAGAAACACGCGAATGCGGCCGCCGCACCCTTCGGATGTGAGTTCGATCGGCGCGGATTCGCGCCTCCGCTGGCGCTTCGGCGAGGCGGCTACGGTAACTGCCCACGGGTGCCGGCGCACCGGATGACCCACCGAATTGGTGCCACGAGGAGGACTGAGAAGATGAGCTTGCTGGAGGAGCCCCAGAAGGAATACGGGACGCTCAAGAACTATATTGGCGGAGAGTGGGTTTCCTCGAGCTCGACCCAGCTGCGTGATGTCGTCAATCCGGCCACCGCCGAGGTGATCGCCCGGGTCCCGGAATCGACGACCGCCGAGGTGGCCTATGCGGTGACGACCGCCAAGGAGGCGTTCGCGTCGTGGCGAACCGTGTCCCCCGTGAAGCGGACTCGCCCCTTCTTCCTGCTCAAGCACTTGATGGAGGAGAACCGGGAGAGCCTCGCCAGAACACTTGTGCAGGAGATGGGCAAGGACATCGGCGACTCACGCCTTGAGATGCAGCGAGCACTGGACGAGGTGGAGACGGCCTGCAGCATTCCGACACTCACCAAGGGGTACCACCACGAGAACATCGGACCGTCACTTGACATGAAGGTCACCCACGTCCCTCGTGGCGTCTTCTTTATGGTTCCGTCGTTCAACTTCCCCGCGATGGTCCCGCTTGAGTACCTCCCCTACGCGGTGGCCTCCGGCTGTACCTACATCAACAAGCCCAGTTCTCGCGTCCCCCTCACCCAAGCGCGCATCTTTGGACTCATCGACGAGTGCGGATTCCCGCCCGGTGTCATCAACCTGGTGCACGGCGGTGCCCGCGTGGTCAACGACCTCCTCGAGCACCCCGACACCGAAGGATTCTCCTTCGTCGGGTCGACCCCGGTCGGGTTCGAGTTGTACGCCAAGGCCGCCAGCCTGGGCAAGAGGGCACAGTGCGCCACGGGTGCCAAGAACCACTTCGTCGTGATGCCCGACGCCGACATCGAGGATGTGGTGAGCGCCGCGATGTCGTCGTTCTTCGGGTCGGGGGGACAGCGCTGCCTGGCCGGCTCGGTCCTCGTCCCGGTTGGCGGTATCTACGAGCCCCTACGGGATCGGCTGGTCGAGACGGCGTCGCAATGGAAGCTGGGAAACGGTCTCGACGAAACGGTTGATCTCGGCCCGGTCGTGACTCATCGCGATCGCGACCGCATCAACGCGATGATCGACACGGCAGTGGCCCAGGGCGCGAAGCCAGTTCTGGACGGTCGCAATCCGGTAGTACCCGAGTACCCGGATGGTGCTTTCGTCGGTCCGACGATCCTGGATGGGGTCACGCCCGAGATGGAGATCGCGCAGGAAGAGGTGTTTGGGCCGGTGATGGCGATCAGCCCCGTCGACACCCTCGACGAGGCGATTTCGCTCATCGAGCGAAACCGGTTCGGGCACTCGGCCATGATCTTCACAGCAAGCGGCAGCTCAGCTCGTTCCTTCGAGAGTCGTGCCCCGGTCGGCAACATCGGGATCAACGTGGGGGTGCCTGCGACTCAATCGTGGGCGACGCTCGGTGGGCTGAAGGAGTCCGCCTATGGAGACCTCCATGGGCGGGCCGAGTCGGTCCTGTTCTTCACCGACCGCAAGATGGTCGCCGCTCGCTGGCAATGATGCCCCTCTGTTCCGCCCCGAGATTCATGCACCCGAGACCGATGACGCTCACCGGGACTCCGGTTCGTCCGAGAGAGCGATACTCCATATCGAACTCCAAGGTCGAGGACGGGGTAGCCGCTTGCTCTTGGACGGATCACGGCTGGATCTCAGCATAGGAACCGGCGCCCAGCGGCTCCTCCCAGCAGCCGACGAGGTCCAAGCCTGCCTGTTTCTGGGACGTAGGCCTTTCGAACCGAATCACTAAGCTCGGATTCCGGTCGGGGCCATGCTGAGGATCCGGCGCTCTCTGGACAGCTGAGGTACGAGATGAAGCAGGCAGAGACGCTCAAAGCGATTGCTGGCCGGAGGGCGGCAACGATCATCCCAGGTGCACCGAACGCTCTCTTTGCCCGCATCATCGAGGATCTCGGTTTCGAGGCCGTCTATGTGACCGGGGCCGGTATCGCGAACATGCATCTGGGCGCACCCGACATCGGCCTCACGTCACTGACAGAGGTGGCTGAAGTGGTCTCGGCCATTGCCGACGCGGTCGACATCCCCCTCATCGTCGATGGCGATACCGGATTCGGCAACGCAGTGAACGTGCGCCGCACGGTCCGTCTTCTCGAACGAGCCGGAGCTGCCGGGATTCAGATCGAAGACCAGGTCTTCCCGAAGAAGTGTGGACACTTCTCCGGGAAGGCAGTGGTCGCCGAGGGCGAGATGATCGGCAAGATTAGGTCTGCGGTCGACGCGCGGCTCGACGACGACCTCCAGATCATCGCCCGAACCGACGCCCTTGCGGTCGAGGGGTTCGATCGGGCGTTGGAGCGCGCTCGTGCCTACATCGAGGCCGGAGCCGATCTGACATTTGTGGAAGCGCCCGAGTCGATCGATCAACTCGCCCGGATCCCTCGCGATCTGGACAAACCACAGGTCGCGAACATCGTCGTTGGGGGAAGAACCCCTGAGCTCCCCAACGCGCAACTCGCCGAGTTCGGGTTCTCGCTTGTCATCTACGCGAATTCGGTGCTGCAGGCCGCAGTCAGGGCGTCCTTCGATGTCCTCGAAATCCTCCGAGAGTCGGGAGACCTGAAAGCAGCAGCCGGCCATCTCGTCTCCTTCGAAGATCGCCAACGGGTTGTGCGGAAACCTTGGTGGGACCAACTCGAGGAGCGCTACCGGGGATGACATCGACTAGCCCGTAGTCAGCGTCCGCGGAGCCACGATTGCCTGCCCTACGCGTTGCTCTCACTCGGATCAGTAGGTGAGAGTCCACACGCGCGGAATGGCGCGTCTGGGCGGCAACCTGGAGCTGTCGTCGATGATGGGTGGAATCCTCGGTAATCTCGCACAAACCCGACGAGAGGCATGTCGTGAAGATTTCCAGGCTGTGGAAGCTCGTACTCGCCGCCACCCTGATTGTGTGGGGCTTGTTGCTTCTGGACGTGCTCACATTCTCGAGTGCTTCTGACATTGTCGGTATTGGGAGCATCGCTTCCGGTGTCCTGCTTCTGCTCGATAAATAGCCAGAGCCTTCGGCGACCTGCGAACGATCCGGCATGCGAGAAACCTGAGCAAGACCTCACGACTCTGCAGTCCGTACTGGATCGGCAGCTACGAACGGGCTGGTCCACACCTGCTTGAGATACACACCCCGGAGCGGCGTCTTGCGGCTACTGACTTGGTCGAGCGATTGCAGGGAGTGTGCGTCTTGTCTCTCGCCACAGTCACCGCCGATGGGAGACCGGTGGTCGGTCCGGTTGATGGCATCTTCTACCGGGGTTCGTTTTGGTTTGGCACAGGGGCTGGCGCTCTCAGAGTGATGCACATTGCTCGTAATCCAGCGGTCAGTGGGGCATACACCGTCGGCGAATCTCTCGCCGTGACCATCCACGGAGAGGCCAAGGCCGTGGATCTCAGTCAGGAAGAGGGATTCGGGACCGTTTGCCGCGAGATCTACGGCGATGCATGGGACGGTTGGGGGGGCCTTGCGCACTACTACCGAATCGAGGCGCGAGCGTTGTTCACGTTTGCCTTGGATTGATGATCGGTGTCTACGACTCGGGGGTGGGGGGGTTGACCATTCTGGGCCGGATTCGACGGTTGATCCCCGATAGCGATCTGGTCTATTTGGCTGACCAGGCGAATCTTCCTTATGGCGATCACACCCTCGACGAGGTGCGGAATCTTGCGGGCGATGCGGTTGGGATGCTGGTCGGCTGGGGTGCCACAACCGTGGTCGTCGCATGCAACACGGCATCGGCGGCGACGCTGGCCGAGCTCAGGGAACGATTCGAGAGCTGTTCCATCGTTGGGATGGAACCGGCCGTAAAGCCTGCGGCCGATTCGACTCGATCGGGTGTGATCGGAGTGCTGGCGACTGCGCCGACCTTTGAGGCGTCCCGGTTCGCCGATCTGGTGGGCCGCTTTGCCGAAGGCGTAGAAGTCATCGCTCACCCGTGCCCCGGTTGGGCCGCCGCGATCGAGGACCGATGGCCCGATGGCGCAGAGGAGGAGGTGCGCGACCATATCCGGCCGCTGTTGGATGCCGGCGCCGACACGATGGTCCTGGCGTGTACGCACTATTCGTTTCTGGCGGGCACGATCGCCTCGGTTGCCGGAGAGGGGGTCGAGGTAGTGGACCCGGCCGATGCCGTGGCTCGGCAGACGTCACGTGTGGCTGAAACCACCGGCTCCGGTTCGACTCGCTACTTCACTACGGGCGATCCAGCTCGGTTGGCCGCTCAGATAGCGCGTCTGGTGGGCGATGTTGTCGAGGTGGGTGTCGCTGGCCCGGCCTCTATTTAGAAGCCCTGGCGTCGGAGTCGCCACAATCCGCACAGTGGTAGGCATCGATCCTGCCCGCCGGGCTCCGCTGGTCGCCACGGCCTTTCTCCCACAGCGGCCGCGGTGCGTACACCACTCGCTCGGAGCCGCAGCTGCGACAGCGGATCGTCAGATCCCGATGCCAGCGGTGCCCGCATGACTCACAGGTGACCTTGATCACATCGTCGCTGCGCTCGCCGTTGAGTTGATCTGTTTCACCACACGACGGGCACACCACGGCTTGCATCGGCGACGAGGGTAGGGGGCGTCGGTAATCGCAAGCAGTCACAATGTGTCGGTGCTGCGCGACCGGATAATCCAGGAGATTCGCTCCGACGGGCCGATCGGGTTCGATCGGTTCATGGAGGTTGCCCTCTACGACCCCCTGGCGGGCTACTTCTCGACGGGGAATCTCCGCTCGGAGAAAGGTGGGGATTTCCTCACCAGCCCCGAGGTCAGCCCTCTGTTCGGGGAGATCATCGCCCGTTTTGTTGCAGCCGAGCGAGACCGGCTCGGGGAGCCGTTCACGCTGGTCGAGGTGGGGGGTGGCAGCGGATCGTTGCTGCGTCCTCTGTTGGATTGTCTCGACGTTGCTCCTCGGGTGGTCGCCGTCGAGCGGTCGGCGGCGGCCCGGGTGTCGATCGGTGAGGTGGTGGCCGATGTCGAGATCGTGGACGAGATGGGCGCGGTGCGGGGTGTGGTCGTCGCCAACGAACTGTTGGACAACATGCCGGCGGCGTTGGTGGTGAGGCGCGCCTCCGGGTGGTCGGAGCGTCGGGTCGGGGAAGCCGCCGGCGGTCTGCAACTGGTGGAGGTGTCACCGCGGCCCGAAGTCGCTGGGTGGGCAGATCGATACGCCGGCCCGGTGCCCGAGGGAGGCCAGGTCGAGGTGCAACTGCTTGCTACGGAGTGGGTGCGAGATGCCGTAGGACGTCTAGAGGCCGGAGCCTTGCTCCTATTCGATTACGGCGAAATCGCTGAGAACCTGGAGCACCGTCGGCCTGAGGGGACGGTGCGCACTTATCGCGCTCATCATTTGGGTCCCGAGCCGTTGGCCGAGCCGGGGGCGACCGATATCACGATGGACGTCAACTTCTCTGCGCTGATGGCGGCTGTCGAGGGGTCCGGATGCGAGTTCGAATTGCTCCGCCAGGACGATTTCCTCGAACAGTGGGGGCTGGTGGATCGGCAGCGAGAGCTGCGTAGCAAGGAACTGGAGGCAGCCCGGGAAGGGGACTCGATGGAGCGTCTACGGCTGCGGAGTCGGGTGACCGAGGCCGAGACGCTGCTCCATCCGCGCGGGCTGGGGGATTTTCGGGTCTTGGTGGTCCGTCGCTAGAGCGCGAAAATCGTTTCTATCTCTGTGGGCCGTGTGATATTGCGGTCGGACTGGAACAGTTTCCGTCTCCCGGTAACCTCAAACCATGAAGAACAACTTCAAGACGCTCGTGTTGATGGCGACCCTCGGGGCTCTTTTTGTCGGCGTGGGTCAGCTGCTGGGTGGCACCAGTGGGGCGACCATCGCCCTGGTGATCGCCGGCGTCATGAACTTCGCCATGTACTTCTTCTCCCACAAGCTCGCTCTGAAGGGCGCCAAGGCAAAGCCTGTCGCCGAAAACGAACTACCCAACGTGTATTCGATAGTCGGTTCCCTGGCACATCGTGAAGGCATGCCGATGCCCAAGATCTACCTCATCGATTCGCCGCAGCCCAACGCCTTTGCCACGGGTCGCAATCCGAGCCATGCGGCGGTGGCAGTGACCACAGGGATCGTGGAGATGATGAGCCACGCCGAACTCGAGGGCGTGCTGGCTCACGAGCTGTCGCATGTGAAGAACCGCGACATTCTCATCTCCTCGATCGCCGCGACTGTGGCCGTTGCCCTCTCCTTCCTGGTACGGATCTCCTTCTGGACCGGGATGGGGCGAAATCGGCGCGACAACAGCGGTATCTCGGCCATCATCGGCATCTTGGCCCTGATCCTGGCCCCGCTGGCGGCGATGGTCATCCAGATGGCGATCAGTCGTTCCCGCGAGTATCAGGCTGATCGCAGTGGCGCCGATATCACAGGATCGCCGCTGGCACTGGCCCAGGCTTTGGCGAAGCTGGAGCAGGGGACTTCGAAGATTCCAATGCAGATAGACCCATCGACCGCCCAGCTGTTCATCGCCGATCCGCTCAAGGCGCTAGGGGGACGGGGCAGGGGCGGTAGGAGCGGCATGACTCGTATGTTCTCCACCCATCCCCCGATCGCAGAGCGCATCGAGCGTCTCCAGGACATGGCTCAGGGCGGATTGATCAGGTAGGCGACGATTAGAAGGACCCCGGGGTTACCGGGGCCCTTCCGTTTCGAGTTCGTGGCGCCGTTTAGGCGTCGGTGCTATCGGACTTGGCCATCTGCTCCAGGCTGAGCAGGTTGTAACCGAGGGCCACCAGACCAGGAATGCCGAACCACAAGGCGACAGACACCGCGGTGACTTCATCGACCAGGACCGTGACCAGCATCATGATGAAGATGATCAGCCCCGCGGCTCCGATGCCGAGGAGCACGCTGCTGCGCCAGGCCAGTCCGCCGTACACCACCAAACC
>Ga0255047_10000693_pt1 | contig 27279 bp, 33 predicted proteins | sample JV7_2_1_MG_FD_183640 | JGI IMG/M metagenome (GOLD analysis project Ga0255047, IMG submission 183640) | Seawater microbial communities from Jervis Inlet, British Columbia, Canada - JV7_2_1 | ecosystem: Environmental > Aquatic > Marine > Inlet | place: Canada: British Columbia | collected 2016-10-06
CACAGCTTGCAGGTCACGGCTTGGCCTCGAGCGCGGTCTCTACCGTCCCGGACGTGCCGACACAGCGAGAGTCGATCACCATCTCGGAGACGATGGACGACGTCTCTCCAGGGCAAGCGCATCGAGACGGGCATCAGCGACCCGCCATGGCGGCCAGTTCGACGCGTCCGCCTACGTCCCTCACGAGGCGACGCGCCTCCTCTTCGCTACCGGCCGCCCCGAGCCAGAACCCTGGATCTCGGCGGTCGACGATCGGCCAAACCAGCGTACCCGTCTCGGTGGTTGGCGCACCCGCGACGAGCTCGGCAGACGGGTCACGGATCCGCCGCCGTATCTCCTCGGACAGTCGACGGGATGCGGTCCCTGCCTCTTGGGCCGTGACGACGCGGACAGGCTCCTGGTCGCTCATCGTCACCTCCTCGGCTGATACTCGACGTGGAGGTGAGTATCTTCAAGCACGACGTCGAAGTCCTCGCCGAGATTCTCCTTTGCGGCAGTGGCAACAAGCTCGGCAGAGTACTCGTCGAGATCCCTGGTCCTGAAGTCGAGTGCGGCTCCTGCGTAGTGGAGCGAGGTAGTCGAATGCCTCGAGTCCGAGCCGGAGGTGATGACGCAGTCGGCACCGATCGCGGTGAAGCACCCGGCAACGACGAGCGAAGCCACGGCCATCTGTGGCTGCAGAGACGCGAGCTTGACGCCAGGTTTCAGTTTCATCATGGCGCACCCCACGCCGAGGTATCCCCAGACTCGAAGCCGTCGGCAAACACCAGCGACGGATCCGGCGGCGGAGCGAGCAGCTGGTGAGAGTCCAGAATGCTGAAACCTGCCCGGTAAAGGACGTCCCCTGGGCCGAGTCGGCCACCGCGCGGCGCGAAGGCGTTGAAGCCTGGACCTCCTTGAGGGGGAGCCCCGCAGTCCTCGTAGTACCAGCCCCAGTAGCCTTCGGGGTGGCCCTGGGGAGTCAGCTCGACCAGGGCGGCCGGGTCGCTGGCGTCGTAGAGGTATTCCCGTTGCGGGACACAGTTGCCGAAGATCTGTGTACTCCCCACGTAGAGGTAGGGCTTGCCGTCGGCGCCGAAGGAGACGGAGACGGTGGTCGGAGCGACGACGGAGCTCGTGGAATAGACCGTGGGGGTCGGCAGCGTACACGCGCCGGCGTTGGTGATGCAGCTCACGTCGTAGACCCAGAGTTTCCCAGCGGTGCCTACTTTCACCGGAATCGCCAGGTAGTGACTGCCGCCGTACTCCCACATCACCGTTTCCCCGGTGCCCGAAATGCCCGAGAGAGTCCCCGTGAGCTTGATCGGCGGGGAGCCGCCAGGGAACGAGGAGATGTTCGATGCGTCGAGAATCGAGATCGACACGAGGTTCCGGTAGACTACGAAATCGCCGGTTCCGCCGATCGCCACGGACGCTGAGCTTCCGGACATCACCACCCCTTTAGAGACCCCAGGGCAACTCTGGTCCTGCTCATGGCACGAATCGAGGGCGGCGGCGGCGGTCAAATCATAGAGGCGAACAGTCCCACCGCTGAGCGCGAAAGCGTAGGCACGGGCTCCGATCGCAGCCACGTAGAGGTAGCGCACGTATACGTCACTGTCCCCGTAGTGGTAGCCGACGTCCCCCTTGTTGCTCGTGTCCCAGACGATGAAGCCGAAGTCTTCGGCCCCGGTCACCACCACGTTCGAGTTGCCTTCGGGCACGCCGATCGAAGTGATGAAGGAATTCTTGTCGGTGAAGTGCCACCAGGTGATCTCCTCCGAGGCATCGACAAAGCCGAAGGCGATGGGCGCCGTCGGGGCGGAGATGTCGTAGAGCTTCATCCCCTGGCCGGTGGCCGTGAAAAGGTAGTCTCCCTCGACGGCGAGCGCATGCCAGAAAGGAGTGTCGCCTGGCTCGCCGTCGACGTGGGTCGAATCGCCGAGTACGCGGCGGGCGTCCCCTGTGAGCGTGACGGGTTGGAGGCGTTCGCCCCACCGGGAGGCCTCGACGGATCGTGCCGGGGTGCGGTACGGCTCGAAGACGAGCTCGGGCTCCTTGGGGGCGGCGGCGGCGAGGAGGAGGCTAGCTGCCGCCAGTGCGATAATCCTCATCGCTTCGCCACCGCTTCGAGATCGCTCAGCAACAACTGCCCGAGCCTCTTGGGACCGAGGTCACCTCCTAGCATCGGGTCAGCCTGCGTAACGAGCCAGAGCCAGACATGCTCGACGTGAGACCAGTAGACCTCCCCTTCGAAGGCCTCGCTCGGAGCCTCCGGGTGGAGCCGGTGCCAGTTGGCGTGAGCCACGGCGACGTCACCGCGGCCGCTGCCGATGACCTGAGCGCGCATCGCCAGCCACCAGCCGGAGAGCGGCGGCGGCTCGTCGCCGGTGTGGTAGAACTCGCCGTCGTAGACGGCGGTGACCAAGCCCGCCGCGCGACGGCTCAGCTCGCACCAGCCGCCTCCGTAGCCGTGATCGGTGGCGCACCAAGGGTGCTCGTGCGGAGCCACGAACGGCTCATCGAGAGCGAGAGGGGCCAGGACGTCTGGGCTGATGGCCATACGGGCGTCTGCCCCGGTCCATCCGAGGAGCGGCGCACACGGGACTCCCGGAGGGCATCTCCTGGCCATCTCGAATCGAACCGCGCGCGACTTGGAGGCCCAGTGCAGGGCGACCTCTTGGGCCGTCAGCTGGTCCGGCCGCACCCTTCCGAAATTCCAGTAGTCAACGGCGATCGGATTCGGACCGAGAAACCAGCGTTTCAGCGCCTTGTCGGACGGACGGCTTGACGCAGGGATGCCGGAGATTCCTCGGCTGCTCATACCCTGGGGTCCCAGGGCCGCGACGGGGAAGCTCGGGTTGGTCTTGGCCCACCAATCCTCCCAGCTGCAAGCGCTGGAGCCGGAGATCTCACAGGCGAGTTTCCACTCGACGAAGTCCTTGGCGGGTTCGGTGATCTCCGGGGGTAGACTTGCGCAGCCGACGGTAAGGACGGCGAGAATGAGTACGAAGGCGATAGTGGTGTCTTTGGGGTTCAAGAGCAATCTCCTTTTCCAAGATGAATCGAACGAGCTGAGCGAGCTCGCTGGCGGTTTCGCCGATGGCCTCACGCGGGGACATCGGGATCGCGTCTCCTCGCCGTGTCTTCCTTCCGTGGCAGTATGACGCGGGGCAATACGTCGTTTTCAGCGTCACGCTCTGGTGTATGCCAGCCGTCAGCGTGCTCCTCGGCGTCCATGCCGGCGCGGTGCCCGGGTAAAGCCTTCATCTTCCGAAGCCCTTCCATCCACCCGTGAGCGCGTGCCGACTTGGCAAGACGAAGGGTCCGAAGGACCGACAGTGGTGTCGCGTCTTTGTAGTTACCCCACGGACCTTGACCGACGATGGCGGGGTCGCCTGCCGTCTTCAGCAAGACCGGTATCCCAGCGTGCTTTGCGGAGATCGGTGGACATGACGGAGGGGCACCGACGACGGGATCTCGGTAGGTGCGGCCGTCCGCGGCGACGTGGAAGTTGACGACGCGGTAGACGGGCCCCCAGCGACCCGGAAGGACGGTCACTCTTGGACGCACTTTGTGCCCACGGGTGTTCGAATCAAACCACCGCGCGCCCTTCTTCCCAAAGACCCGAGGCGACTCGAAGGTGTAGCAGACGCGCACGCGGTAGCCCCAGTAGGAGAGCAACGGCAGGAGAAGGTAGCACATTACTCCTCCGAGGCTGTGCCCCATGACGACGATGTCGAGCTCTGCCCAGGGGTGGCCATCCGGGTAGGTCCGGAGGCTCCTCATGTGGTCTCGGAGCTTCGGTCCGATCGCTTGCACCTGGCGGAGAATCCCTTTGCCGGCCCAGACGCTAGAAGGCAGGACACCGGGCCACGGCCACCTGATAATGCTCCTGAGGTCGGAGATGATATCCCAACCCTCAGAGGTGCCCCGGGCCGCGATGATGACGAGCAGGCGGTTGGCGGGCGCGTCGTAGCGCCAGGCGACGCCAACCTGTGCGGCGCCGGCGGAGAGCATCACGCCGTCGTCGAATCCCTCAAGCCGCACGTCTTCGCGCCACTCGCCGTGGGCTTGGTAAGCCAACCCGGCGAGCTCACAAGCGGCCACTCCGGGGGCTTGTGCGTTATCCCAGACGGTCAGGTCGGCGTCAAGGGCGGCGGACGAGAAGACCTCGGCGAGCTTCATCAGTACCCCCTCGCCGCCAGGTCACGACGGATCGTCGCGCGCTTCATGAGGAGCCCGTCCAGCTCAAGAACTTCAACCGGCACGGGTTCCCCCGCCTCCCTGGCCCGTGCCTGGAGCGTCTTCAGGCGACGAATCTCCACCGAAAGAGCGTCGTTCTCTCCGGGCCAGGGGCTCATCGGCCACCACCCGCTTCGGAGATCTCGACTCGTGCGTAGGCGTCCGCGACGGCGTGGGATGCGTAGGCGTCTGGGTCGTCAAGGATCTCCCCGGCTTGGTCAAGCGACATACCGCCGGCAAGCGGATGGATCGCGACGTGGTGTTGAGCGCTCCTCGCCTCAGCGCCCGAAACGAATAGGTGCGTGACGACGCCGTCAGTACCGCGGCAGTCCCGACCCCAGTGCGCCCACGGGGTAGGCGCGTCGTCGTTCATGGTTACCTTGACCCAGGCCCCAAGGACGACGTCCTCGCCGTCTTGGCCGATCTCCGTTTCCAGCGTTGCCGGGCCGGCCGCAAGGACGTCGGGGAGAGTGCGGGCGAAGGTGATGTATGGGGCGGTGCTCATTGGACGGTTGATGAATTTGGCCATGTCGCGCTCCTTGGTTCGTTGACTGACGAGGACTATTATAGCCGGCGTGACTAGGAAGTCAAGGCCTTTCTCTCTTGAATGAAGACCTCCCCCGCCCCCTCCTTCCCGGCAACGAGAATCTCAATGAACCGCGCCGCGTCCATCCCCTCGCCCTCGAGCAGGGCCGGAAGCTTGCGGCGCAGCTGCATGAGCTCGGCTTCCCCCATGGTCAGCACCAGCTCGGCGACCTGGGCATTGATCTCGATCTTGACCGGGCCGTCTACCCCCCAGAGCTTACGCCGTGACGCCGAGAGCTTCACGAGGGCGTTTTGCCAGCTGATAAACTCGTCGGTATCCACGTCGGCACGACCACAGGACGGGCACTTTTCCTGCTCAAACTGCAATCCGAAGTCCCGGCGGACCTTTTCAAGCCTGGCGTCCTCGATGCCTCTGACTTCCTTGGCGCGAGCGAGGTCTTCTTCGTCCATCACACTGAGCCGCGCGTTGACGTCGTGCCAGGACGTGGACTTGTCGACCCCGTGGTGCTCGGCGATCTGCTCGTAGGTCCAACCGTCGAGCTTCAGGGCGAACGCATCGGACCTGCGTTGCTCGCGAGCGACGGCGGTCACTCTGGCCGCTTTACCCACCGTGGCCGCCCTCGGTCGCTGCGGTTTCCTCTGACATTGGGGCCTCCTCGAGGTTCCTTGTCCAGAGGCATCATAGAGCACCGGTGGCCAAACGTCAAGAAGCGCCCGGGGCCTGAGTCCCAGAGCGCCGGCGTGGTGGCCAGAGATCTGCCCGGCCGGCTTCAAGGACCGACCGGGCACGGGCAGGGGCATGGACTCACGCTTTGGTTGAAGCCCTGCCGCACACCGAACCTACCGCGGGGCTCGGCCGGTGTCAAGGGATCCGGTCAACGACGCCTGGCCCCCTCGACATTCGCCCCACCACCACGGTGGTAGTTCCGTCGGTCGCCGAGGCTACGTGCCCGGATTCGTGTCGTCGTCCGGCGGTGGCCCGCCGTTACGAATCTTCATGGATTGTCCTCCAGGATCATGAGGCGGCTACGGGTGTCGATTGCCGCATCGGTGAATCGGTTATCCAGCTTGAAAAGCTGGGTCTTCTGCTCTTCGTATTGCGCGCGGTAGTAGCCGAGGGCCGCTCTTGCGTCATTCAGATCTCCCAAGATCCGAGCGCGCTCCTCGGCTCCTTGGTCGATCTCCTGCCGCAAGAGATCCATCCTGGACGACGCCGACCGCGTGCCGCTATCGATGAGGGCGAGAAGATTCTCGCCTTGCCGCTCGGTGGTGGACGCTTTGGCGCCGGCGACGAGCTTCACTAGCTCGGCCTCGGCTTCGTACCGCTCGACGAAACGCCAGATCCGAACGAATGTGATGGTCGAAAAGATCAGAGCAAGAATCGCGCTGACGGTGCCGAGAGCGGGCCCGGCGAAGCGCCGCCGGGCGGCCCTACTCTGCACGGTGGTCAGTTCCCATGTTGGCCTCTAGGAGAGCCTTTAGTTCATGAATGGCTTCCCCTGTGCTCTTCATCGCGGTCATCCTTGGCAGGTCGCCGACGGCGTCCTCGAGTCTAGAAAGTCTGCCGCTGATGGTCTCGAGCTCCGCCTTCACTTCGTCCTTGATCGTCACGTGGACGCCGGAGTGCCGCCGAAGGTCGGCCCCAAAGGACCGAATCGCCATCGAGTTGCCACCAAAGGCGACGCCGCATGCGACGAGAGAAATAATGAGGCCGATTATCAATCCCTGGGTCTCTTTGAGTGCCGCGACCTCTTTGTCGGCCAGTTCACGGTGCGTCACGTACTGATCGTGGGCGAAGCTCTCCTTGGCGGGCGCCTGGGCGTAGACGAAGCCGGCCGCCGTCAGGACGACGACGAGAAGAAGGGTTACGAAAGCGCCCCGTGGTCTACTCATTCTCCATCACCTCGATCGTCGCCTCGATTTGCGCCAACCGCGCCAAGGCAGCCGCTCGTGCGTCGTAGAGGTTCCCGAGCTGGTTTCTCGCGGCGTCGGCGTGCCTATCGGCGACCTCAGGCTCGGTGTCTGGCAGCCATGCGTTGAGTCCCGCGATGACGGCGTCGCGGATCTCCATCGCGTCTTCTCGCGTCGCTTTTCGACCCCTGACGATGACGCCCGCCGGAGTCGGCAGCCAGTTGACGACCGAAGGATCGCCCTCGATAGGTGATTCGGTCGCCGTGCGTCGGTTCGTCCCCTTGACGTTGTAGCTAGCGCCGCCTGCCGTCGTCACGGTGACGAAGCCATGGTTCTCGGCGCCCCAGTGTACCCAAAGCTTACTGGGATCCGAGCCTGAGCGAACCTCAACAAAGATGTCCCCGACGGTCGTGGTGATTTGTTTCATCTCTTAGCTCCTCTTGACTAGCAGCGTGGATAGCGTGACGTCCTCCAGGACGTAGTTTTTGGTGTTAGTCTCGTTCTCGATCCAGAGCTCCAGAGTATCCCCTTTTGTGAGGGTCGCCATCCCGGACATGCTCGCGCTACCAGCCTGGGAGCCGCCGCCGCCGATATTTCTATCCACGTGCAACGGTGCGACGATAGTTGCCCCGTTGTTTTTTTGTACGGTGAGTTCGAAGCGTGAAGACGATCCGGTCACAGAGTTCACAGTGATGGACGATATGATGATGTAGTCGCCGGTCTTGCCGATGGTGATGTGGTCGTTGGTGTGGTCCGGGGTCATACCACTGGCGGGGTCGTTGGTGTCGAAGTGGACGAACTGCACCGCCACCCCAGCGGTGGATATCACTGTCTGCGACGTATTTTGGACGACTGAGATCCCGCCATAATCGCGGACGGCCTTCCGGGACCTTTCGTGCCAGGACGTTCCATCATGGACCAGGACTATAGACTCGTATGCTACCTCCCCGAACGCCTCCTGGAGGTGGAAGGTGTTGGCCGCAAAGCCTCCATTGTGGACGAGCGACACCAGCGCATCCTTCGAGATGATGCAGATCGCCATGCCGTCGCGGCCGCCGGTGATCGTCGTCAAGGCGTTGCCGCCGGCGTTGCCGGTCAGGTTGACGTTGTTCGAGGTCACGGCGAAGGTGGCGGCAGCTGCGCCCAGGGTGACATTTTGGAACGGCGACGAGACCGCTCCCGAGGTCATCGTGAGCCCATCATCATGGACCCGGACACGCTCGGCAAAGTTGCCAGACTTCAGGACGAGCTCTGCGCTTGCCACGGCTGACCCAATGGATAGCAACGCTGCGTCGTAATTCCACCGGATCTGAGCTCCGGAGTTGTCCCCTGGCGACCCCATCAGGATGGTACTGTTCGAGGCGTCGGGGGTGAGGATAGACATTCCGCCCGCTGCATTCTTCTCGACGGTCAGGTCATCAGCGGTTCCGCCGGCGGTGACTGAACCCGCCGTGGATGCATGGACGTGGAGCGTCCCGTCGGGCGTCGAATGGCCTGCCCCAATCGCGACGCGGTTCGCCGAGTTGTCGAGGACCATCGTGCTGGCGTTGCCGTAGTCGCGGAAGTAAAGATCCGCCTCGGCATCTTGCGGCTCAACGTAGAGGTCGCCGCTCGACACCGTCACATCCCACTGGCCCGTGGAGTCCTCGATTCCGATCGTCGGCGTCGATGCCGCGTAGACGTGGAGCTCCTCGGTCGGCGTGATGCCGATGCCGAGATAGCCGTCGTCGGTGAAACGCGCCACCTCAGAGTTGCGCAGGATCACCGCGGCTGCCGAGTAGACGGCCGAGCCTTGTGGTGGCATTCTCCAGACGGCCATCTACTCGGTCCTCACTATTGACTTGAGGCGCTCGCACCCCGGTGGCAGCTTCCAGAGGTTCACCTGGTACCTACCTCCAGGGCCGATACTGTAGAGCCGACATCTGGTAGAAGTCTGCGGAGGTCCCGACCTGTGGCGCCACCGCGGTGAAAGAGACCGTCCTCGACGTCGAGCTGACGATCCCGCCCTCGAGGAGTGTGTCGCGCTGCGTTGCGAGCCCTGGCGTCCTCAGCAGCACGAAAGGCCGGGACGTACCGACCGCACCGAGAACGTCCATCAGCGTGAGCTTGTCGGCCGCCGTGAGCCGCTTGGCCTTCATTGAAGTCTCGAGGAGCGAGTCAAGCGGCTGGCCGGCTGGCCCGCCACCTGAAGACATCGTGACCTTACCGCGACTGACGACGCTCGGAGGCTCCTCGAAACCGATCACCGACGACGTCGACAACGTCTGGTACTCGCCGATCCAGGCGTATCCCGCCGACCAGGCGAAATCGGGCGCCGAAGTGAGGACGATCCGGACGCTCTTGACGCCGGCGGTAGTGTCAGGGATCTCGACGCCGCCGCTGGTGGTCGTCCACGTGTAGACGTACTGGACGTATGCACCGAGGCTCCCGAAGGCCGACGCGATGGCGTAGGCCGGCACCGCGACCGCTCCGGAGTCCTTGAGATCGGACCCCGAGCCGTAGGTCTCGTGATCATGGAGTAGCACCTGTACCGTCGGCGACGTCGCTCCGGACGTGTCGAAGTTGTAGAGGATGATCCCGGTGATGCTCTTCGCCGCCCCGCCCCAGTGAATGTCGATGGTCGTATCCGCTGCGGGTGACACGGTCATCGCCACCGCCACCCAGCGGCTCAGGAGGTTGGACTCGTTCGCGCTCTGGCCACTGGAGATCACCGCCGCGGCGTCGTCGGCGTGATTCACGAGGCCAAGAAAAGGGGGTTGAGTTGCCATCTGATTCTACCGGTTCAACAGGCGATTCCGAGGCGCCTTGCTTCGACCATCAAGGATGCTAGGGATTCTTCCTTGGATGGCCGGCCGGCATGGTCGAGTTCGTCTTCAAGGTCCAGGAGCTTGTCCTTGATCCTCGACTCCTCTCGCTTTCCGCGCGCTCTATCGCGGTCGAGGCCGTCAAGGAAGTCCTGTGGCGCGTCTTCAATCGTGAAACTCATGGCTTCCTCCTTAAGGAATCCAGACGATCAGGCCCATAGCCTCGGCGGCAGGGCGGACGGTTCGCTCGACTATGATACCCGGAGTCGCCGCGAGAGACAACCTCGGCCAGGTGATCGCCCACTCTTGCCCCACGGCGTAAGCCAGCTGTTCGGCGAGATCGGCGCGCACAGTTAAACGGATGAGCTTCCCCTGCGAGAGCGCGTAGACCTTCTTGCAGACCGCCAAGGCGTCCTTCCGCCGGGTGACGTGGGTCAGATAGGTACCCTCGGGTGTCGTGGCCGCAGCCGTCGCGTCCATCGGCCAGCGGACGTACCGCCACTCTTCAGAGATCCACTCGCGGATTTCGTCGTCGACGACCTCAGGGACCTCCGTCGCCGGGACGGGCGCCCAGGTCTTGGCGTAGCTGGTGCGGACCACGGACGGTGCCGAGCGTGACCGAAGGGACGTCGCGTTGATGATCTGCGCGGCGACGATCGATCCCGCGGAGCTCGCGTCGTCGGGATGCTGGTACTCGACGACGGAGAACGTCCCCGCGTCCGCCTCGACAACCCACGTCAGGGCCGATTTCGACAGGACGTCCATCACCGTGCGCGCCGTAGTCTCCTCTGAAACCAGGTAGCCGACCTTGATGTCGACCAAAGTCAGGCTCTGAGCGGGCATCGTCGCGTCGCTCCACTCGGGACCGTAGCTCACGGCGATCTGGCGGAGCACGTTCGCCACGTACTCCGGAGGCGAGTAGTAACCCGCCGGCGGCGAGCCCTCGTCGGCGAGCATCGTCGGGTCGCCGACGACGTCGGCGACCAGTCCAGCCGGTGCCGCCTGGGAGAACGTAAGGAACCAGCGGTTTAGATTCCCGGCCGCGTAGTACGGGGAGTCGAAGAGATTGCCGTCCAGGATCGTCCAGTCGTTCTCTCCTGACGGCGTCCGCACCGACGCCGTCGAGCTGCCCGCTGATGCCCAGCTCTTGAACCCGGCATCATCCGCCACCTTGACCGTAAAGCGTTCCGTGGTCCCCTCGCGGTGAGATCGAAAAGGCGTTGGCGTCACCTTCTCGACCTCTACCGTGGAGTCGTAGTCTCCGGACGTTGTTGACGAAATCGCGATCCGTTGCGACGGCACCCACTTCGACCCATAGCGAGTTCCGGCGGCGAGCCCGGTCTCGCGGAACGTTCGAAGAGCGTCGTCGAAGTAGTAGGTTCCGCCCGCTTCGACCCAGTCAAGAGCCAGCGCCACTCCCTGTGAGTAGAGGTGGGTGACGTCGCCGATCGTCGCGGCCACCTCGGCGATGTCGAGAGCCGTGTCGATCATGCGCACTGGCGCCGCGAAGACTCGTCCCAGAGCTACCGGGATCGGTGACCCCGCGAGACTCGCCTCGCCGGTCAACGTGCTGGCCCACGCCGTCGACGCCGTCAAAGTGCAGTGCAGCTCATTCCCTGACTCGTCAGTGGCGACCGTCGAGAAGCGGTCGGCCATCTCCAGGGCCAGCTGAAGATTTGTCTCGTCTTCAGGTACGAGCGGCCCGATCCGCGCGAAGACCTCATCTTCAGTAAGGATCGAAGACCAGATCCTGGCGCAACCAAGCCCGAAAGTGTGGCCGTTCGCTGAATTCCCGATGACGATATGATCCTCGGCGCCGCCGCCGTTCGAGACGTTCAGGATTGTAGTGGCGTCGACGACTTTCGTCGTGCCGTCGTAGACGGTCAACTCCATGTTGCCCTCATCCCATATGACAGTCACCCACTTGAAGTCGTCCTCATCAGTCCCGCTCACCATGTCGACGATCACGTAATCGTCAGCGAGCCCAGGCGCATAGCGCATAAAGAGTTTCAGGTCGTCGGCGTTGTCCCGCAAGATACCGACGAGGACCTCGTCGCCGCTATCTTGAATGCTGAAAAGCTCTTGGGAATTCGGCGAGCCGCCGGTGGTATCGGCGCAGCTCAGATACCATTGAGCCGTGAAGTCACCGCCGAGAAACGTTGGAGCCACGCCCGCCGCGCTGCTCATGTCCTGCGTCGACATCTCGACCTTGCCGCCGAGTCCCTGGTACCGGTGCAGGGCGAAAGACGCGTCCGCCTCCGCCATCTTCGGCTCGACGATCCAGCGGATCGAGTCATCTTTGTTGACCGGTCGCTCTCTGATCCTTCCGTTGTAGAAGGTCGCGAAGTCGGCGACGACCGGGACGGCCCCGGGTTGCTTGAAGCAATACTGGCCGACGACCGTACCGTCCACAAGAGCATAGGTGCTGTCGAAGAGGTAGTCGTATTTCCCGGCGTTTGTGGGCAGCGCTGGGTTGGTGGTGTTGATGTCTTGGGTCTTACGGTAGAGCGCGCCACCGACGGCCAGCACGCCGTCGGGCTGAAGGTCGTAGCCGCTCTCGGTGAACTCCCAGGCCTCGACGTTCGACCAGTCCGGAGAATAGCTCTCGCCCTGGTCTCCCCCGCTGGGAATTGTCCAGCCGCGGCTTGAGATCCTGATGACGACGTCGGCGCCCGCGGAGTCCGCTACCGTGATGTCCCAGATCACCCAGAGGATCGGCTCAGACAAGGGGCGTCCTCCCGGGGTCGAAGGGTGGCGTCGTCGTCGGGATGTCGTCGCGTTGCCGGTCGAGGAGATCCGTGTAGAGACCCCTTATCACCCGATCCTCTTCGGCCTGCTCCAGGCTGATTCCGGCCATGTGCTCAAGGATTGCGGTCTGCCTCGCCGACTCGTTGGCGATGATGGCCAGAGGGTCGGTGACCAGCGGGGAGGGCCCTTGGACCACCGGCCCGCCTACGCCGCCGCCGACCGTCCCGTCGTCGCCACCACCAAGGCCGCCGCTTGTGGGATCGATCCCTGACAGAGTCGCGATGACGTCGGCCACGATCCGGCTATAGATCGGGCCCGAGCCACCGGTGAAGGCCTGCGCGGCCGCCAGATAGTCTCTGGTGGCTTCCTCGATCTGGCTGAGGGCGTCGAGGTCTTGCGGGTTGGTCGCGAGCCTGTCGCGTAGGCTCTGGTATCGGGACTGAGCGTTCTCCAGCACCGCCCGCCCGGAAAGCCCGCCGCTGGCGCCCCCCGTGAGCTCTTGGAGGAGGTCCTTGATCCCTTCGGTTGCCCGTGCCCAAAACGCCTCGAGCTGGTCAAGGTGGATCTGACCGGCCTCGGCGAGCTGCTCGGCGCTCCCGCCCATGAGGTCGAGCGCTGTCGTGATGTCGAGGTACTCGGCGTTGATGGCGTCCAACTCCGACTGTAGAGCGCTGGTGACGTCGAGCGTCCCGCGATACATGTCGAGGAGCTTGCCTGGTGCAGCGGCCTCCAGGTCGCCGAGGTCGGCGTCGGCGATCATCGCCTCAAGGACCGCTATGAGCTGATCGTGGAAGACGTGTCCTTCTGGAATCAGGTCGGCGAGGTCCAGAGCGTTACCGCTGGCGATCAACTCCTCGATGGTCATGCCGAATGACTGCGCGAATTGATTGAGCCTGTCGCGGGCCGACATCCCCCCGAGGTCCAGGTTCATTGCGTCGCCGACCTCTCGGTCGAAGTCCTCGAAAGCCGCGATCCAGTCCCGTGCCTGCGTCTCAAACCGCCCGACGTCCGTGCTCTCGAAACCGCGGATAAAGTCCCGAATCGCGGCGGCCAGGTTGGTGATGTCGGCCGCGACGTCGCCGGAGCTGGGGGGCAAGGGAGACCCGCTACCTCCCCCTCCCCCTCCGCCTCCGCCGCCCGTGGTAGCGCCAGCAAAGTAGGCATCCCAGTCGGGCGGATTCGCGTTCATGAATTCGAGGAACCCGCCGAGCGTGTCGATCGCCTCTTGTGCCAGCATGCCCTCGGCTACCAGCATTTGGAAGCGGAGATTCATGTTTGCCATCTCGAGCTCGAACCGCATGATCTCCAGCTTGCGCCGAAACTCCTCTCCGCCCTCGATCTCGCCATAGTACTGGTCGATGAGGTTCAGGAGATCGCCGCCGAGAGCTGCCTCCTGGGCGTCGTGGACCTGCTCCAACAAGCTCTCGTACTTCCTCGACGAGATCGCGCCACGCTCGAATGAGAGCCTGAGATCCTTGAATGCCTTCCGGCTCTCGCGCATCGACTTTCTGGTATTCTCCAACGGGAGATTGAGCCCGTCGACCATCTCGGCGACCAGGTCGCGATTCATTCGGCGCGCCCAATCGTTGATGGTCTCTTCCATGGCCCGAAAGGCCACCTCAACGGGTATCCCGAGATTCTCCGCTTGCTCCGCGGCGATCAGGGCCGCCTCTTCCATGGCGGCGCGCCGCGTCTGCTCGATGTCCTGCTCTGCGCTGATGAAGTTCTCTCGCCGGCCCTCGGTCGAGAACGGCTCCAGAAAGTCGCGCCGAATCTGCTGTAGCTGGAGCCGCTGGAATTCCGCGGCGTCTGCCGCACTCATGCCCGCCTCGGCGGCGGCGGCGGCGTTCTGAGCGACTTCGGCGAGCTGGGCGGCCAGATCCCCCAGAGTGCCGCTCGCCGATCCGGCATTGCGGCTCAACACGGTAAGCTCCTCAGTGAAGCTCTCAAGCTCCTGGGCAGCGGCTTCCGCGGCGCGTCGCTGCTCTTCTTGTTTTTGCTTACGTCGTCCACCACCACCGCGGACCTTGGCATCGCTGAATTCAAAAGCGGCGATCTCTTGCGCGAACCCTCGCCAGGCCTCCATCTGCGCCTCGGTGATCCCGAGAGACGCCGCGTTCAGCTCAAGCTCTCTGACGAGAAGCTGAATCCGAATCTGCGCCGACCGGAACTCGAGCTCAGCGATCATCATCTGAAGTTCTTGATTCCCCATCACCTGGACGCCAAACGCTTCTTGGAAGCTGGCGATTTCGGAGAGGAACCCGAGCTCTCCTTGAATCGCTACGCTCTCACGGATCATGTCGATGAAAGACTGGGAGATCCGGCCGGCAGCTTCCTCCGCTTGTTTCCCGGACATAGCGATGGCCTTGCCGAAGTCTCCTATCGGCCCTGAAGCCTCTCCGGCTGCGTCGCCTGCATCACGCCCCCCTCCGCCGACCTCCCCTTTGCCGTCAAGCGGTCCGCTCGTCGGCTCGGCGATCCTGGACTCTACCGCTGCGAGAAGCGCCTCTTGTCGGGCAATCTCTGTTTCTTGCGCGTCCCCAAACGCCTCAGCCGCGGCCGCCCACTCGGCGAAGCGACCGAGGTTGAGAGACACCCCGGCGAGTGCCGCTCCGGACGCGAGGATCTGATCCTTCTGGGCTTGAATCTCTCGCTCTCGGAAGGCGGTGACATCCCCGATCGATACCCCTAGCCTGAGCAACTGCTCTGAGGTTATGTCAAGCGAGGTAAGCCATTGGTCTGCCGTGGTCTTCGCTGCCGAGTAGGTCACCGTCAGCCCAGCGTTCACGTCGTCAAGCTGGCGAAGTAGAGGGATCAACGGGGCGAGCTCTTCAACGGTTCTGCCGAATCCGACCCTCCCCAGGGCCTCGCTGAGGATCGGCCCGATGCCTTCAAGCGAAGCCTCACCGACTGCGATTCGGAGACCCTCGGCAAAAGCGCTCTCGAAGCTTTCGAAGACCCCAAAAACCGTGTCGTTGATCAGGAGTTGGAATTTCTCACCGTCGGCCCTTACCTGAACTCCGATCTTGTCGAGATCGGTGACCATGAACCCTACCGATACGCGGAAATCGTCGATAGCATCGTTCATCGCGTGGACTGCTTTTATGGCCTCGACGTCGCCGACGGCTCCGGTCCCAATGGCCTGACCCGTGCGGACCCCGCCGGTCGTCTCGGTTGAGATAGGCAGACCGAAGACGCGGGCGCGCTTACGTTCGATACTCGCCGACACGGCATCGAAGACGGCGACAAATGCGGCGATAACGGGGGCGGCGGCTGCCAAGCCAGCCCCGATACCTCCGGCACCCCCGCCTCCGGCACCCCCGCCTCCGAACGCTCCGGCAACTTGCCCCGCGGTCCCGGCGGCGCCCGCGGCACCGCCGCCTGAGCTTGAGATCGACGACAGCGCATTGATGACCGATCCGACAATCCGCCCAAGGTCGGAGTCCAGGAGTCCGAGAGTGTTGGCCACGGCGGTGAAGCCGTCAAACATGGCTTTCTGGGCGTCCTGCTGCTGCTCGAGCGCGGCCTTAGATGCCTTCTTTCTTGTCTTGAGCCCGTCTTTCGCCGCGTCGTCCGCCATCTTCACCCGGGCCTTGATAGCGTCACTTTCGAGCTTGGCGGCGTCCGCTTGCATTCGATGGAAGTCTCCCAGGTTGACGCCGGCCGGAAACCCTGGCGTGCCAAGGTCGGGAGCGACCGGGCCGAGGCCGCCAGATCCTTGCCCGGGACGCACTCCGGGAAAGGCTGCGAAGAATCCTTGGGCGACTTCGGCGGCCTGCGACTGCGCGATCAAGTCGAGCTGCGCGCGCGCGTCCTTGAGGTCGGCGACGAGCTGGACCACGCGCTGGTCAGCCAGGCCGACGCCCGACGCCAATTGTAGGCGAGCGGCATCTCCGGCATCCTCCGCGGAAATACCGAAGGCGCGCATCAGCCGTGCCGTCTCGCGCAGCTCGGTACCTTTATCGGTCACGGCCGCGAGAGCTTTCTCGGTAGCCAAAATGGACTTTTCGGACCGGTCCCATTCCCGATTGACGGGCGGCAGGGCGGCAGCCATGGCCTGCGCCCACGAGACGGCTTCGTCGCCGACGTCTACGAAGCGATCCATTGTCTTGACGTGGATCGTGACCGCCTCTTCCGTCTCCTCTGTCTCTTTTCCGAATCGGGACTGCCACTCCGCGGCCAGCGCCATGGCGAGCGCCACCGACCGGTAGGCGTCGCCGAGCGGACCCATCGTTCGAGTCGTCTTGACGTTTTCAGCCGCACCGTCTCGCGTAGCGCGTGTCAATTGCGTCAGGATCTCGAAGTAGGTGCGGAGGCCGCCCTCTTCGAGCGCTATGCGGCCGACCTCTTCCTTGAGATCGCCGAATTCCGTCGTCAGCGCCTTACTCGCGCCGCCGAACTTTCTCGCCGATGCCGCCGCATCTCCATATTGCTTGTCGAGTTCTTTGAGGATAACCCTCTGCGCCTCAGCTGACCGGCCGGCTAGAACGAGATCCTTGACGAGCTGCTCTTGTTGCGCTGACAGCTGTGTGCCGCTGCGGCGGAGGGCCGTCAATCCGCGAATCGGATCGTCCAAAGCCTTCGCCACTTGGAGCAAACTAGCGTTCAGGTCAGTTTGCATGACCTCGCTCATATTGATAGCGGCCTCGATGCCGGGCCGGAAGCTGTCGCGAGTAATCTTCCCGAACGTGGCGAACTGCGATGCCAGCCGGAGAATGTCCTCGTCGGCAACGCCTGTCGTGAACTGGATCTCTGAGGCCATATCCGCAATCTCTTGCGTCGTCATCCCAAGAGTGTTTCCCATGGACTTCAGTCGCGATTCCACCTGCGCCATGACGTCGGCCTGCTTCTCAGCAGCTTGGATCGATGACAGTAGCCCACGAGTCAGAAGGCCGACACCGGCGGCACCTGCCAATGTAGAGTAGGCCCCGGAAAGAGCCCCGAGACGGGAAACCTGCACACGAGTCGCCTTGGAGGCCTCTCGTTGCGCCCTGGTGAATTCCTTCGTCTCCCGTTCTGCCTTGTCAAGCTTGACCGCGTAGGCCCCGGCCTCCTTGGTCGCTCGGTCGATGTCCTTACCGAAGGCGTTGACAGCCTTCCTGGCCGCCGCGACCGAGACGCCTTGCTTCTTGGCGATCTGTACCGCAAGCTCTTGCTTCTGGACCATCAGGCCGAGCTTCTTGGTCGCGTCGACGCGCTCGTCTTTGAGCTTCCGCTCAGCGGCGATCAACTTCCGGACTTCCCGCCGGAAGTCCTCCGTATCGAGCCCGACAGTCGCTTCAAAGTCCGACATCTACGTCTTTCCTTTGGGCTTTGGCCGTAAGGCAATCCCCTGGTGAGCGCCCGAGTGCATCGACTGGAAGAGGCTCCAGAGGAAAGATGCGTCGGGACCGTCGATCGGGATCTTCCCCATTTGGCAGAAAGGCGCCATGTCGGCATAGGTCGGTTCTGGAACGCCCACTCCGTCCCGCCTGAAGCCGAAGAAGGCGTCGAGCAAGGGTCGTAGCGCGATCATCAGCTCGAGGTGAAGCACCGCTTCGGGAAGCGGATCTTTCGCCGGCCACTCCGGGTACTCCTTGCGCAGTCGATCCGCTCGATCCCGCGGCGTGCCCGGGCTCTTTTTGCCCTGCTTGAGGCATATCGGGCACAGGAACATCGGCGCGAAAACACAGCGTGGCTCGCCGGCCTTTGCCGGTGGCCCGCATAGATCCCGCGTTCTGTGGCACTTCTGGCATCGCCCTGGGTCCACGGCTCCCCCGCACTCGCGGCAATCTCGAAGGCGTAGATTGCCCTGGCGGGCCTCTTTGATTACGTCGTCGAGCTGAGCGAAGAGATAGTCCCACTTCACCCAGCTGGTGAGTTTTTTGTGACGTCCCCCACGCCGTTCTGGTAGTCCTTCTCCAGCTTCTCGGCTTCGTCGACGATCCAGTCGGTCATGGCGCCAGAGAGGGCCTGGCCACCGTGGGGCACTTCAGACACCTTGAGCTTGACGAGGAGCGCGTCGTAGGCCGCCTTGGCCGTCGTGGGCCGGTCGTCCTCTTCGGCATTGTGCAACGCGTCCTTGCGCAGCGCGGTGACTTCGAGACTCAATTCCTTGTCGGTCGCTTCGTCGATGGCCGTCCGCGCCGCCGCGATCTGGTCGGCTTTCGTTCCCTCGGCTTCGCCGATGGCCTCCCGCGCTTCCGTGAGCTTCGCGACGTTGGCGGGGGTCGGCCATCCGCCCTTGGCGGTCGACTTCACCCACGCGGGCAGGTAGGCGGTATCGCCTTCGTCTTCGCGCAGAAGGTGGTCGTAGACGGTCTTGGCCGTGACCACCGCGGGATCCTCCGGAGCGACGACGCCACGCCAGTCCTTCACCAGGAGCGCCACTCGCCGCCGCCGCTCTTCGCGCATGGTCGATGCCCCGAGCTCCATTGTCTTGATCGCGAAGGCCCTGGACGCGGCCGCGACGTCGCTACCGTCGTCGCCTGCGGCCGTCCATACCCTGGTCTGGTACTTCTTGACCGCGTCGTCGTAGGCCGGAGTCCCCGACCGGTGGATCTTCAGCTCGATGGAGCCGCAAGGGAGATTCCACGGTGCCGTAAACCACCGAGAGGAGGACACCAGCGGGAGCCCGCTGGCGATGAGAGAGGCGTTCGAAAAACTCATGTGATGTTACCCTGTCAGTGAGAAGTTGAAAAAGACTCCCGGCACCACCTGGCGCTCGCTCACCAGGAGTGGACGGCGGCGAGCATTTAGGCGCACCGAGGTACGATCAGAAGGTGCGATTAGCGGGCGAGCCGCCCCATGCTGCTGTCACTTGTCCGGAGATCTGGAAGCTCCAGGAGACTTTCCAGACCTGACCCACCTGGCCGCTGATGTCGAAACCGGTTACCGGCGAGTTGAACGAGAAGGTAGGATTGTTGGCCGCCGCCGTCCCTGCCCCGTCGGCCTTCGGCTGCAGCACGATCGCGGTGTTGGTGGCTGATGCGACGTAGCCGAAAAGGGTGTCGACATCATCCCACGGGCTCGCCGCGTTAAGCATCATCTCACCGGCCCACGAGTGGTTCCCGAGCGTCTTGATGTGAGCGTGGGCGAGGTCCGCCCAGCCGGTGATATCCTCGGTGTCGATGTTGAGGGTGAGGGTCGTCGAGGTCACTTTTGCGACCGTTGCGGTGTCGAGAGCGCTGGCCCATTGTAGGTAGCCGTCGGTGAACACAAATTCTGCCATGATTCAAATCTCCGGGGGTAGGTTTAGGTGACGGCGGGTTTGGTGCGGATGCCGGCGATAACGATAGGCGAAAAGGTCGGTGTCGCCGAGCCTCCGATGGTCGACTCGTAACGCCAAAAAGTGTCAGTCTCCGGCGTGGTATCGCCGTCCACGGTGCTGAACTGCACCAAATTCGCGGTATCTGTCGCTTGCGCAAAGGTGATGTGGGTCGTCGGCGTCGCCCAGTCGGTGGTTGCTGAGAGCAGGAGACCGTCCCAGGTCGGGCTCGTCCCCGAGGTCGCGGGGGAGTTGCTCATGATCTGGAGACACCAAAGCTCCTGGCCGGCTCCGAGCGCCCCCAGGGTGATCGTGGACCCGGTTACCGACGCCGTCGCGGGACCGTCAGAAGTGGCGAGTCCCGTCGAGTAGAAGACGGAACCGGACGCGAGCGCTCGCGTCGCCGGGCCGCCAAGGGTGACGCCGGCGACGTTGTCCACTTGTCCTGACTTCTCGATGGCATTGAGGACCCCGGCGGCCATGAAGGCGTAGGACCCCTGAGCACCCGCCTCGAGGATGGCGACACGTGTCGCCGTGCCGGTGTCAAGGTTCAGGGTCAACGCCTTCTCATTGAGGACCACGTCGTCGAACGCGGTCACTGAGAAAGAGCCGTCGCCGAGACCCTTGTGGTATTCGTGAGCGAGGTGCTCGAACCCCGTAACGTCGTGGGCGGCACGGTCGTGGTTGAGGGTGAATTGGGTCGCATAGAGGCCCATGCGGGCATCCTCGACCCAAATCCCAACGTCCTTGAAAACGGATTCAGCCATCTTATGAGGTCCCCCAAAAAGGCAAGGTGCCGAGTCGGACCCGGAAGCCTGCGGGTTGCTGTGTCGTGTCGAAGCCGCTCGGAGCGCTGTATTCCTGGAGCAAGAACGTCAGTCCGCCGGTGCCCTGGGCCGCCTCCAGGGCCGTGAGCGTTGCGGCGTAAACCGTGTCGGCGATTCCAATCGGCGCGGTCGGCTCGTCGATCACCCAGAGCATGAGCTCTCGACGGCGCACAGGGGCCGCGGTTGCCGAGGACGTAAACCCGGGCAGGCTTCCCAGGGTCGAAGCGTCGAAGCGGCCATAAACGGTCGGATTTTCCCCTCCGGTGGGCTCCGGCGGCGCCATGGCGACCCCGTGCGGCAGCCATCCCTGCCAGCCGGTGCCCACCGCCGGCGCTACGCCGTCGAGAATGTCCATGACGTTTTCCCGGTCGGCGGCCGGCCACGAGTAGAGATTGGGCGTTGCCATCAGAATACCATCCGCTTCTTTAGAGCCTTGCGCGCCGCCGTAGAGGCGGCGCGCTTGATGATCGCGGGCATCTTCCCGGCCGCGTGGTCCGCTCCCTTCTTGAGCGGCTCGTAGGCAGGCGCAGAGCCCCACCCGAACTCCTCGACGTTGAGGTTGTAGGGGTAGCCTCCATCAGATCGGGCGCCGCTGGTCACGAAGACGGGAGCGCCGAAAAGGTCGCCAAGCATCATGCCGTCGACCTGGAGCACGTCCGGAATCGGGTAGCTCGGCATCTGGCCGGCGTCACGGTATTTCGGGGTGCCCGTGGAGACCGCCAGGGACGCCCGGAAGCGACCCTTGGAGAACGGTGCACTGACAGGCGCAGGCGCCTCCTTGACGGCCTTCCTGAGGACCTCGCGCGCCCAGAGACGTTTGATCTCGTGCTCCCATGCCTCGATGGCGTGCTCCATCGACTTTCCGAGGGTGTCGAGCGGTTTCGACATCACGACCTCCCTGCCCAGATCAGCGTTTGCCCGACGAGAGGATCCACGCGGAGCACCACCGCCGCCACGCCGCCGCGGGTAGCGCGCCAACCTTTCCGAGGGGAAAAGTCCAGCGCGTTATCGGCCACCACGCAGGCCCAGGACAGGGTCCCCGTGAGGTCTTGTGGACGCGCGTCGGTCGAGGAGTCGACCATCACCGAGTAGCTTGCCGTCTCGGCACCGGCGGCGAGCGTTACGGCGTCGCCATCGGTGGCTGCCGCGGCAATTCCCGTGGTCAAGGTGACCGTGACGGTGTCGGCGGCCTTGTCGGCGTTGGCGTCCGCGGAGACCACGTAGTCGGCTCCGGCGAGAGTGATCTTTGAGCGGGCTCGGATCATGCCGGCCATGTTGGCGGTCGATGGCCTCTCCAGCACCAGCGTCGTCGCGTCCTCGGCAGCGTTCGCGCTCAGCTCCAGAGCAGTCACTCTGGCGCCCGCGTTGTCGGTCAGCCCTGGGTCGATCGAAAAGCTCACGCTGGCATCACTGAGAAGCTGCACAGTCGTTTGTGCAGTGGCGGCCATGAAACTTGCCATGCTCATCGCTGGGGCACTCCCATCATCCTGTGGAGCAGGCTCTTTGCCTCGGTCCCGGACACGCTACCGCTACTGCTCTTCGTGGCGACGTCGAGTTTAACCCTCGAGCCGCCGGCGAGCTGCACCTCGGTGACACCGGCGGGTACCTCGACCGTGGTACCGTCAAGCTCCTTGGCGACCTCCTCAGCCGCGTAGGCGCAGAGATCCAGAAGGATCGCCGGAATCTCGTCGGAGTCGACGGTTTCCCGGTCCACGTACCACCCGACACGGGGCGCCTCGAGGCCCTGGGTGATCTTGGTAGGCGTTCCTGATGCGCCGTCGACCAGCCGCGTGTCGATCCGCTGGGTTCCGCGGACGACCGCCGCTGTCTGCTGCGCGGTCGTCAACGCAGCGAACGCCGTCAGGCCTAGGTCGGCGATCCGGGTCGCGGTGTTGGCGACCGACTCGAAGGCGTTGGCCGATGTCACCCCGGTACCGTCCTCGAGTATGATCGTGATCGCCACGATAGACCTCTATTTGCGGATGCCGAGATCTCGCTCGAGCGTGGCCACGCTGGTGCGGCCGTGAAGCTTCTGGCCCGGGTTGGCCATCTTCCACCTCTCCCGAAGATCCTGGCGATACGCTTCCTTCTCGTCATCGACAGGCGGCGCCAAGTCGGCCGGTGATTCCTCCGTCGGGCCGGTCGTAGCCGGCCCGGCGGGACGCGAGTTGGCGGGAGGACCGGCGACGACGAGAGCGTCCGCCGCTGCCGCCATGGCCTCCTCCGTAAGGTCCTCCAAACGGTGCCCGTTGTCGAGCAGTCCCTTGAGAGCCACCGCCGCCTCGAGGCTATCCGTGGCCCCGGCGTCGCGCCAGGCCTTGAGGTCGACGGTGTGAATCTCCATCGCGACGATTTCGCCCGGGGGGTAGATCGTCGCGCGCCTGACGGGTGGCTTTGAGTTGTCGGCCTGTCGGGTCGCTTGCAAAGCAGTCGACAGCCGAGCGAATCCGCTCGGGTCGCTCTCAGCCAGGGCGGCCAGCTGGTGGGCCATTTCGTTAGCGTCAGGCATGGTTTTATCCTGTTTTATCGGGTCGGGAACCCGCCCCAGGCCGACCAGTTGGCACCGGTTGCGATGGTTCCAGAGATGACGGAATAGCCTCGGAGGTAGCGGTAGACCGTCCCGTCGACGTCGTTGTGCCCGTAGAGCAGGTACTCGCCCACGGTGCTGTCGACATCAACGCCCCCGACGAGAACCTCGTTGGCCCCGAACTCAATGCACGCGAGCTGGACAATGGTCGAGGCGAACGTCGAAGACGTTGACCCTTGGATATAGAGCCGATAGAGCTCATCGTTTGAAGCGATCTCGATCGCAGTGAGCTTGATGGACACCACGAAGGGCGTCCAGGCCACACCGGGGCCGAGGTCGATGATCTGATTTGAGCCGCCGACCTGCCATGCCGCGGTCGCGGCGATCAGGCCGGCGTCCTTGAGCTGGAAATTGATGTCGGGAGTGATTTGGGGCATCGTGCTTGCCATGATTTTCCCCTTAAAGAGTGACGGCGACGTCGGTGATGGCGGAATAGCGAGCGGCGACCCTATCGGCCTCGAGGAGGTGCGACGCGTACCAGTTGACCACGGTGTTATACTGGGTCCCGTTGCTGGGATCAAGCCCGAGGTCTTCGGCTCTGGCGGGAGCGACCTGGATGCCGTGGTAGCCTAGCGGGCCCAGGCTCACGCAGTAGGCCGAGGTCGTAGACGACGCCTCGGTGAAACCGAGGATGTCGGTGTCGGTAGCGTCGCGGTCGATGGCGACGATCGGAAGACCGCACACGACAGCGACGTCCGTGCCAATTTCGTTGTTCGTGCGCGTGACGTACCCGCTGACCCCAGTAGCAAGACTCGCGATCACGAACTTATCTCGAAGCGCTGGCGACATGAACCAGTGCGTTGGGTTGCGAACCATTCGCTTCACTTGAAGCATTCTAGTGATGGTCGCCGCACCGGCGCTCTCGGCCAGGAGGTTGGTACCGCTTGTCACCAGTCGCAACTGGAGGCCGCGGATGATACGCGGGTCGGACGAGTCGTCGCCCTTGATGATGTCGCGAAGGTAGTTCCGGCCGACAGACTCAATGAAGGCGCCGGCCTCTTGCTGGCGCCGTGCTCCCGAGCCGGTCTTGACCTGGAAGTCGTCAAAGTTGCTGATTCCCCCCTGGAGCTTCATGGGCTCAAAACCCGGCTGAACTGTGCCGGCGCTTGCGGTCCAAGACTCACCGACGGCTCGGTTGGTGGTGGTAGGTAGCGCCGTCTGTTGGTTGAAGGGCACGCCGGACTGTGCGCGTGTCTCCATTGGCCACACGCGGAAGAACGGCTCCGACTCAGTGAACTTTGCGGCGACTGCCTTTTCCTGTGCTGGCGCCTCGGTCTTCAGAAACTCGACCATGGTCATGGTCATGATGGGTCTTCCTCGTGTTTGCGATCAAGCCTCGGGTGACGACAAGACCTGGCCCAGAAAGGCTGCAGATCCGGCGTCGTGGGCCAGCGTGCCGTCGGTTGACTCCGTCGTGCTTGAGAGGCCGCCCCCCCTGCCCTTGACCGGGAAGAGGGCCTTCCACTCACCGCCCCGCTTCTCCTCGACCAGCGCGCCCACCGTCTCCGAGGGCATGGCCGTCTTGGTCGCCGGGTCCAGAATCTGGAGCTGCGGTACGTCGCCCCTCCACCACTCGACACCGTCGTCCCCTTCTTTGGGGATGACGAATGGCATGGCGGCCTGTTTCAGGGTGGGGAAGAAGATCGGGTCAACCGTCGGCTCAGCCTTGTAGAGCTCATGGGAGACATGAGAATCGAGCAACTTGTCGACCAGTAGCTCCTTGTCGGCCTCGGCGGCGGCGGCGGCCCTCTCGAGGCGAGAAACTCGCCCCTTGAAGTTCGCCTCGAGCCCTTCGAATTTCTCCTTAGCGAGCTCGGACGCCAGCTTTTCCACGGCCTCCGCGTCGACGCCGGCTGCGGTAGCCTTGCTCGCCGCCTCCATCGTGAGAACCTTGGCGCGAAGCTCGGAAAGCTCGTTGCGCCTGGCCTTGTCGGCATCGATCAGCTCGGAGTTTTTGTTCTTCAGACCCGCGGTGACGTCCTCAACGCCCTGGGCCGCGTCAACCGCGGAAGTCTCGATCCCTTGCAGGAGTCGCTTCACCTCGTCGTCGTCGGCCGCGTCAAAGGCGGCCCGTAGCTTCTGTATCGCTTCGGTTGTGCTCATGTGGCTTGTGTCCCCTTGGGATGGTGCCGGGTTTCTTGACGCGTCTTCGCGTCTTTCCTTAGGGTCCAAGCTTGACCCTGGGGCCGTCAAGGGCTATCCTTACGGATCATGGACACGCCAACCTAAGGAGACCAACGATGAAGAGCTTTGACCCGCACGATCCCTATGACGGCCACAGCGGTACGCCCTCGCCACCTTCCAGAGAGGAACACGCGGAACGCGACCGCATCGCCAGGCAGCGTGAGACCTTCTCACTCGCGCGGGAGATTTTCGCTCGCCGTGGTGGCGAACCCGGGTTCGCCCTGCAAGCGGCCGATGGCTTCTTCCTGGCCGCAAAGACCTACTTTGCCGAACAGCCGGAGCCCGGTGAGGACGGCCAATGACCATCGTCGAGGGAATCATCTCTCTTCGGCCCTGGAAACGGCGCCAGGTCCACCTATACGACTCTTACATGACCGGCGACGTCGTCCCGCGCTAGCGCTTGGAGATGAAGGCGCTGAGAAAGCGGCGGAGGCGCAACCGAATCGCGCGACTCTCACGGCGGCGGAACAGGGCATGATTGCGACCGGGCACCCGGAACCAATGGTCATCATCGACGTCAGCGGTGACGCGCTGGAAGTCGTGCACCAATCCGCTACCGAGAGTAGGGTCCCCACGGTATCGCTCGCTCTCGATAGTGCCGACAGCGTGTGGCTAAATCTCGATCAGGCAACGTCCTTGAGGGACTGGCTCAGCGCCTGGATCGTGGCCGAAAAATCATCGGACTGCGGCCCCATCGAAGACTCGGCATGAGCAACTCCCCTGCGCCTCGGGGTCCATTGGGGCCCATGGAACCAACCAAGGCGCAACGCGACGCCCTCAGGAGTCTCCTGCAAGCCGCCAAGAGGGCTACCGGTCTCTCGTACAACCGCCTCTCCGACAAGGTGTCGGACCTTCTCGGCGATGGCGATGGCCCGGACGAGTGTTACATCCGCTGGCTTTGCAATGGACCGCCGAGGCCTCTGTCGTCGCCGCTCTGGGCCGGGGCTATCTTCGCCGCCCTGGGAGTGTCCTGGACTGACGTGCTGCGCATCCTGGGAGGGACGAGTCCGCCGGGGTCGATCGTCTTCACCGAGGGAGCTCGCCGGCTCGTCGTGTCTGCCGCAGACGTGGACGCCCATGGATACGCCTGGCTGCGCTTGATCATCGAGGCGTGGTCAAGCCGGAGCCGCCGGACTCTCACCGGGTAACCCCCTTCTGTAACGGGGCGGCTCCTTCTGTCGCGTTGGACCGTGGCTGCAACCGATGGGGCCCCTGCGGGAGTCGAACCCGCCAGCGCACGCCGCGACGCCAGGAGTCTAACCCCGACTCGGCTCGTGGTCAAGCCAAAGGCTCCCGCCGGCCTTGAAGCGCTACTCGGTACGCCCTTGGCCAAAAACCATGAACTCCGTCAGGTCGGATAGGTCGTCCCGGACGGTAAAGCGCAGTCGGCATCCAGCCGCCAGATAAAGCGGCTCCCCGAGACCCTTTGAGAGATTCCACCCGACCGGCATCGAATCGTCGCCGGCGGCAGTGATCACGGTGTTGTCTACCCCAGAAAGAGCCGCCCAGTCCGCATTTTTGACGATGGAGGCCCCGTCCAGGAAATCGACCACGACAGCGCCGTCAGAGTCGACCGCCCTCACCAGCAGGCCGTTCGACAGCTCCGACAGCCCGCCGAACCTGCCAGGGGTCATGCTTCCATCGATGATCGAGGCGTTGACCCGATAAAGATACAGCGGTCCCGTAGGTGCGAAGATATCGAAATCGACCGCGGGCGAACTGCCGTCGACGGCCATTTTAGTAGAGCCTGCGCTGTCGTGGGCGTACTGAAAGAATGCTGCCGATGGCCTTGCCACCTCGACCTCCTAGACGTTCGTCGATGCTACCAGCGTCGGGTTCGCGTAGAAGACATGCATGAAGGATCGCCCCGCAGTCCCGTCAGCAGCGCCAGGAGTGACGACGCCGATGATGTTGTTCGCGGCGGCGTAGTACGTGGCGCTTTTCAGGGCGGTTGCCGCGACGAGATAGACGCCGTTGTTCCCGAGCCAGCCCTCCGTCTGTCCGGCCATCTGGAAGACCTCGCCGACGAGCATGTCGGTGGCCTTCAGGTCCGTTGCCGTGAGGTAGCCGTCAGCATCGTCGTCGTCACCGATCACCAGAGAGGCCGAAGTCCCGTCCCAAAGAACGGTGGTTCGGAATTGAATGTCGAGCACCAGCGAGCCGGCCGGGACTGGAATCGTGCCCGTGTAACTCGTGGCGGCC
>Ga0255047_10000694_pt1 | contig 27273 bp, 16 predicted proteins | sample JV7_2_1_MG_FD_183640 | JGI IMG/M metagenome (GOLD analysis project Ga0255047, IMG submission 183640) | Seawater microbial communities from Jervis Inlet, British Columbia, Canada - JV7_2_1 | ecosystem: Environmental > Aquatic > Marine > Inlet | place: Canada: British Columbia | collected 2016-10-06
GAAGGGTTTGGTATGCCAGGTATTCCAGTACCAGATTCTGTTTCGCCTCTGGGCCAAACAGGCAGGGCACGACCATCTTCAACTTGTTTTGACCTGCGAACAGAGTTTCTTTGACCTGTGCCTTCTTGAAGTTCAGCTGTAATGGCGGTGTCTTGCAGTACTCGCGGCGGAAGACACCTCGTGTTCGTATCCCGACATCGAGCCTTTGGGTCGTGCCATCCTCATTGGTATAGGACCACTGGCCCGGGAAGTAAATGCGGACGTCCTGAGTCCGTTGTGCATACACCTGCGATAATGGCGCTGTAAGCACGGCCCGAATAACAGAGTGGTCCTGGAAAAGCGGGTTTTTTTCTTGCGCGTGTGCGCTGACCGCCGCGCCGACTACACATAACAATATTCCGCAGATGAAAGATTTCATATCTCCACGTTTATACGGGATCAGGGGTTGATTGTTATACGAAGTTACCGAAGATTCCGATCGCAAAGCAGTCGCTACCTCGTTCAGGGTAACTTACCGCGCATACCGATGCAGGACCGATTTCGCCAACTCTAAGGTGGTTTACAAATGCACTAGGTTGTTCCGCGGCGCGCTTCCAGCTCCATTCTGATCTCGTGCGCCTTTTCTTCGGTAATCGTGTACGAGGCAACGGCCCAGATTGCGATTGCAGAGGCAAAGAACGGTACGAAGATGTCGAAGATTCGCATGAGGAAAAGCGTATCCGCGCTCTGGGCTGCTCCCAGCGCGACGTCAAAGCCTGTCGCGTTCAAGAGGAATCCGCCACCAGCCAATGCCGCGGCCATGCCAAGTTTTACGACCCACCAGAAAATCGACCCGTACATACCCTCACGGCGCTCGTTGGTGTTGAGCTCGTCGGCGTCGACGACGTCTGCGACCATCGATGGCATCAGAGTGAACAGGCCACCAAAACCGAAGGCAATAAGTGGCGCGGGCAATAGCAACATCCACGGGGTTTCGGGGCTGTAACAGACCCACTTGAGCAGATAGCCGAACATTGAAATACCGGTCGTGACATAGAACGCACGTCGCTTGCCATACTTGGGGCACAGCCAGGTTATCAGGGCGATAATAAAGAAGGTCGAGAATCCGCCCAACGCTCCGGCGTGACCCGACCATACGGCGCCCTGGTCAGTATCACCCCCAAAGATGAAGTAGATAATGACGTAGGTCTGGAAGGCGGCGATCAGCATGAAACCATTAAAGACCAGGAATGTTGCGGCACAGAGCTTAAGGAAGGGCTTGAACTTGAGCGATGTTGCGAAACCCGTGAAGAACTCCTTGATAGCTCGCAGCATCACGCTGCCTGCACTATCAGGTTCCGTACCTTTCTCCTGAGCCTCTGCTTCGGCTATGGCAACAAATCGTTCACGCAGGAAAATGGCAGGAAGTATGCCTATGACAATGACGCTTCCCGCAATCGCTATAGCGAGTCCGGAAGCGCCTTCGACCATATTGTCGAAGAGCAGCTTGCTGTTCATTATCGCGAGGAAATAGGGCCCGATTACGTAGGCAAGCTGTCCGATGAAATTCTGCGTGCCCATCAGGCGTGTGCGCTCATGATAGTCCGGCGTCAATTCGTAACCCAGAGCGACCCACGGCGTAGCGAACATGGTGTACGCAAGGTAGAAGATTATTGAGCCGCTGAGGAACCACCAGAAGTAGAAGGCTTCAGTCTTACCAGCCGGCAATTGCCAGAGCATCGCGAAAATAATTCCGACAGCGATAGCGCCGCAAAATATATACGGACGTCGCCTTCCCCAGCGTGAGCGGGTGTTGTCCGAGATGTAGCCCATAAGCGGGTCGGTGATCGCGTCGGTCAGCCGTGGCAGCGCGCCAAGCAATCCGACAAGCGCAGGGTTCATGCCGAGCCCCAGGTTCAGGACGATAACCATGCCGCCCATCGCATACGCGAGAATATTGTTAACGAACGCGCCAGCGCCGAAGATCACTTTTTGGATGAACGGGATTCGATCTTCAGGTGCGGTTTGAAAATGCTTTACGTCACTCATGTTCCCCCCCTAGGGCAACAGGGCTTAATTATTATCGGGCCATCGTGTATCAAATTGACAGCGCTGTCAAACATTGCTAAAACGGCATCAGAATCCAATCAATAATTCAAAGTAGCTATCGCCACCGGTGCGAACAGGGGCTCGGCTACGTTCCGTGGTTTCTGGTCACCGACCTTATGAATGTATCCATTGACGAACAATCGAATATGAAAAGCACCATAGAGAAACGTGCTGCGGCACTAATACAAGCGATGACGCTGCCCGAGAAGATCGGGCAGATGAGCCAGCTTAATGCGAGTGAAGGCTATGCGCCGGACTACCTCGCAGATGCCCTGCGTTCTGGTCAGGTTGGTTCAGTATTGAACGTGAATGACGTCAATACCATCAACGAACTGCAACGCATCGCCGTCGAAGAATCGCGCCTCGGCATTCCGTTGTTGGTCGGTCGTGACGTTATTCATGGCTTCAAGACGATCATGCCCATCCCGCTTGGACAGGCAGCGTCGTGGAACCCGGATATCGTAAGAGAAGGCGCGCGTGTCGCGGCACTGGAGGCGGCAAAGGCCGGCGTCAACTGGACGTTTGCGCCGATGATTGACATATCGCGCGACGCCCGTTGGGGACGCATCGCGGAAAGTCTGGGTGAATGCGTCCTGCTGACGAGCGAAATGGCGGTCGCAATGGTCGAAGGTTTTCAAAGTGACGATCTTTCCGAACCTGGAGCAATTGCGGCTTGCGCGAAGCATTTCGCGGGCTACGGTGCCGTCGAAAGCGGTCGTGACTACGCGACAACCAATATTCCGGAAACGAAGCTTCGCAACGTCTATTTACGTCCGTTCAAAGCGGCAGTGGATGCCGGAGTGTCGACATTGATGACCTCTTTTTCAGATCTCAATGGTGTGCCCGCAACCGCTAACTCGTTCTTACTGAGACAGGTGCTACAAGACGAATGGGATTTCGGCGGGTTCGTTGTTAGCGACTGGGACTCGATTCGTCAGTTGCAGGTACACGGTCTTACTGAAAACGATAAAGAGTCCGCATTCGAGGCGGCCTCGGCCGGCGTCGACATGGAGATGGCTGGCGACGCGTACAGTCAACATCTTGAGGGCCTGGTCGATGATGGCCGAATCGACATCGATAGCATTGACGGTGCCGTTCTTAGAATATTGCTCACCAAGTTTCGGCTTGGCCTGTTTGAAAAACCGTTTACCGATCCTGAAGAATTGCCGCCGATCGCGAATAAACGGGCGCTGGAGGCGGCGAGGCAAGCCGCGACGCAAAGTGTAGTGATGCTCAAGAACGATCACGACGTGTTGCCATTATCGGCGAGTCGACTGAATTCCATAGCCGTAATCGGACCGCTTGCCGATGCGCCGTATCAACAGCTCGGCACATGGATTTTCGATGGTGATGTGGATCTGAGTATTACGCCGATGCACGCTATTCACAGTCTCGTTGGTCATGATCTCGATATTCGTTATCTGCGCGCGATGGAGAATTCGCGGAGTAGAGCGAGCGAGTCGTTTGATGAGGCGGTGGAGATCGCACAGAACTCCGACGTGACTGTCCTTTTCCTCGGTGAGGAGTCGATTCTCTCCGGTGAGGCGCATTCTCGAGCGGATATCAATCTGCCTGGTGATCAGGCTGAGCTCGTTCGACGTATCAGGGAAACCGGCAAGCCGGTTATCGCGGTGATTTTGGCCGGCAGACCATTGACGTTGACGAATATCGTAGACCAGGTGGATGCCATCCTTTACGCATGGCATCCCGGGACGATGGGTGGGCCGGCGATCGCGGATCTTCTGTTTGGCGTTGAGTCGCCATCCGGCAAACTTCCGGCGACATTCCCGCGCGTTGTTGGCCAGATTCCGATCTATTACAGCCAGAAGAACTCAGGCAAGCCAGCTTCCTGGGAAAATATTACTCACATCGACGAGATTGATACTCGAGCCGCGCAAACGTCTTTGGGAATGAGTGCGTTTCATCTGGATACGCACTTCACGCCGCTGTTCGCGTTCGGGCATGGGCTATCGTATGCATCTTTCCATTATCACGATATCCGTGCGAGTGCCGCCGAAATTTCACGTGGCGACACGGTGACCATCAGTGCTGAGCTAACGAATACGAGTACTGTTGCTGCCGATGAGGTGGTGCAATTCTATGTACGTGATTTAGTCGCAAGCATTACGCGGCCTGTACGAGAATTGAAAGGGTTTCGGCGCTTGCGACTTGAGCCCGGCGAAGTCATTACAGTCGACTTCGAACTGCACACCGATGATTTGTCGTTCTTTGGGCGCGACATGAAGGAAATTGTTGAACCTGGCGAGTTCCACGTCTGGATTGGCGGCAGTTCGGAAACACAATTGAGAACACAATTCCGCATTATCGCTGCGGGTTGACTGGACAACAGACGCTATGCGAAAGAGCACTAAATTTACCGCAACGACGTCCCTGGTTGTCGCGCTGGGCGGATTTTTGATGGGATTCGACGCCTCTGTAATTTCAGGCGTTGTTGGCTTCATCGAACTCGAATTTTCGTTAACCAAGATCCAGCTCGGCTGGTCGGTCGCATCTCTGACACTGACCGCAACCTTAGCCATGCTGATCGCGGGCCCATTAAGCGATCGCATCGGTCGTCGGCCTGTTCTCAAAATTGCGGCGGCGTTATTCGCCGTTTCTGCTGTTGCGTCTGCCATCGCGCCAAATTTTCTGTTTCTCGTCATTGCACGGATGATCGGCGGTTTCGGCGTTGGTGCCGCGTTAATCATCGCACCGGTGTACATTGCCGAGATTGCCCCGGCCGAGTTGAGGGGGCGAATGGTGTCGTTCAATCAACTCAACATCGTTATCGGTATCTCGCTGGCGTTCTTCAGTAATTACCTGATTCTGTCGCTGGGGCAGTCCGATCTCGCAGTGGCGGAGACCCTGCGTTTCGGCGACTGGGGCTGGCGCTGGATGCTCGGCGTCGAAACTTTGCCGGCGATCGTATACTTTTTTGCGCTGACGTTCGTGCCCGAGAGTCCGCGATGGCTGGCGATGCAGGGGCGGGATGACGAAGCACTTCTGGTTCTCGAAAAGGTCAGTGGGCCGGCGCGGGCGCAGCAAGACTTGCAGGTGGTACACGATAGCTTGTCATCAGGCTCGGACGGAGAAAGATCTTCAGTCAGGCAGCTTTTCCGACCCGCGATGAGGCTCGTTCTGACGATAGGGATTGCCGTCGCAGTCCTGCAGCAAATCACCGGTATCAACTCCGTATTTTTCTATGCGCCGATGATTTTCGAGCAGTCCGGAATCGGAACCGATGCATCATTCATGCAGGCAGTGCTCGTTGGTATCGTGAACCTTGCGTTTACGATCGTTGCGATGCTGTTCATCGACAAGCTCGGTCGGCGACCGCTGCTGGGCATCGGTCTCACTGGTATTGCCCTATGTATGTTTACGCTGTCGTACGGATTTGGCTCGGCGACTTACACGTTCAATCAGGGCTCGGTCGATAATCTCCCCGCTGAAGTCGACCTACCATTGATCGCTGCAATGATTGATGTCACCTATGAGAGCGATGTTGAGTTTCGGAACGCCGTGTCAGCGGCGTTGGGTAAAGATCAGTATCAACAGTTTGAGTCACAGTTGGTGAGTTCTGCGATTAGTATAAATCCGACTCTGATTCTCATCGGCATACTCGGATTCGTAGCGAGCTTTGCGGTCTCGCTTGGCCCCGTCATGTGGGTGCTGTTTTCGGAATTGTTTCCGAACGCCCTGCGAGGTATCGCAATCTCGTTCGTGGGTCTTATCAATTCCGGCATAAGTTTCGGCGTGCAACTCATCTTCCCCTGGGAACTCGAGAGGCTCGGAAATTCAACAACATTTCTGATCTACGGTGTGTTTGCCGCCATTGGTTTGGTTTTCGTCATGCGCATATTGCCGGAGACAAAAGGACGTTCACTCGAAGAGCTCGAAAAAATACTCGTCGTATCTGCTGGGAGAGAAAAATGAAGTGTTCAAGTTTGTTAGTTTCCATTATTACGGCTGCGGCGACCATGATGCCGAGTCCAGGCCACGCACAAGACGACGGACCCGTCGCACTTTACGTTTCGGTCGATTGCATGAAATCAACGGCGATTGACTATGTCAGTGTCGAAACCGACGTTTGGCAAGCGATGCATCAGGAGCTGGTGAATCAGGGCAAGCGAAACAGCTGGGCTCTCTACGAGGTGCATTACGGGGATAGATCGAAGTGTGATTTCTATACTGTGACGACGATGCTCGGGCTTGAGCAACTCAATGGCGATCCGTCGTATGACGAAGTCTTCCAGCGAGTTCATCCGGACGATGACTTTATGGACGCTATGCTCAGAACGGGGGCTGCGCGAACGCGAGTAGCTACCGAACTCTGGGTGGCTGTTGATGGCACACCCATCAAAGAGCATCGTTTCGCGGTCGTCAACATGATGAATGCCGCGGATTCTGACGCTTATGAGCGAATGGAGTCTCAGGTGTTCAAGCCCGGACATCAGGCGCTGCTCGATGGTGGCCACAGGTCAGGTTGGGGGCTGTATGCCCTGGTCTCGCCGTTGGGAACGTCGATTCCATACAACTACAGCACCGTCGATTTTTCGATGAACCTCGATCCGGTACCGATGGCTAAGGCCATGATATCGGCAAACCCGGACCGCGATCTTGATGCGATGCAGGAACTGCTGAATCTCCGCGAGCAAGTCAGCTCGCAAACCTGGCGGCTCATTGCGGTCACCAAACCCGCTTCAGACGAGGGCGGCGAATGAATGCTCGAGCAAGAAATATCTTCTCGCTGATCGCAGTTGCTCTCGCTCTTAATGCGTTACCCGCTATTGCGGATACCCAGCAGGCGGCTGAAGACCTGTTATCCGGAGAAGTGATGGCAATTGCCTATTCGGGTTTTCGCGAAGGGCAGCATCCGGATCGAGGCGATGGTGCGGTGAATCCAAGTGATGACGAGATACTTGAGGATCTCGATATTCTGGTCGCCCATGGTTTCAAGTTGGTTCGCCTCTACGATTCGGGCGAAAACTCTCTCGCCGCGTTGAATATCATTCGACAACATGAACTGCCGATAAAGGTGTTATTGGGCATGTGGCTCGAAGCGGAATTCAGTAATCACGAAGGATGCGAGTGGCTGGATGAGCCGATACCCGACGAGGAGCTGGCCGCGAATACCGTGCGCAACGTCGCCGAGGTGCAACGCGGCATCGAACTAGCGCGCCAGTTTGACGACATCGTGGTTGCCGTCAATGTCGGTAACGAAGCGCTAGTCGACTGGAACGATCATATGGTGCCGCTCGAAAACGTTATTGCCTACGTAAAGCAAGTCAAAGCGGCAATCGGTCAGCCGGTAACGGTTGCCGACAATTATGTGTGGTGGATTCGCGAAGGCGCGCCGCTGGCTGCTGTCGTCGATTTTATCGGTGTGCACACCTATCCCGCGTGGGAAGAGAAGACTATTGACGAGGCGTTGCCCTACACGATCGACAATATTGAGCGCGTTCGAGCCGCACTGCCCGACAGTTCGATCGCGATTCTGGAGGCAGGCTGGGCGACGGTCGCGATCGAGTTTGGCGATCGTGCGAATGAAGCTGACCAGGCGCGTTACTATCGCGAATTACAGGAGTGGGCGCAGTCCAACAACACAACCGTGTTTTTCTTCGAGGCTTTCGACGAGCCCTGGAAAGGTAATCCGGATGTTCCGCTGGGTGCCGAGAAACATTGGGGCTTGTTTAATGTTGATCGAACACCGAAACAGGCGCTCAAGTGATCTTTGAACACTAATGCCAAACAAACCAAATATTTCCTTACGCGGCTTGCGAACTTTCAGTATCGCCGCGCGGTACCTTAGTTTCCGCACGGCGGGAGAAGAACTGTTCATAACAGCATCGGCCGTTAGTCATCAGATCAAGAGTCTGGAAGATGAGCTCGGTGAACTGCTGTTCGATCGCAACAGCCGTGAATTGAGCCTTACTGAAACGGGCAAGTCGCTCTATGAGGATGTCAGTCCACTTATTGAGCAATTGGATGCCGTTGCCGCAAGCTACAAGAAAGGTGGTATTAGCAGTTCTATACGAATTTCAGTTCAGCCATTCTTCGCGAGCGAGTACTTCATTCCGCGTCTGAGTGAGTTTGCTGCCAAACACCCGGAAATCGACATCCAGGTCGGTACGAGTGATGAGTCCGCGGAAAAACATCCGGCGGATGCCGATTTGTCAATTCGACTGTTTCGATCACCGCCGCCAGACATGCCATCAAGCTTGTTATTTCCTTTGTGCATGCTCCCCGCCGGTTCGCCAGACTTCATGAAAAATATGAAGGTCAAAAACAAGAAGATTGTTAGTAAGTTTCCCATCATCGTGCACGAGTCTCGTCCCAAGTCCTGGGCGGAATGGTCCAAGACGTCCGGCATTCAACTTCCCGAGAATACAAAAGTTATTCGCCTTGACTCGATGATCGCTGTTGTTCGTGCGGCGCAACGAGGAATTGGCGCGGCGTTAGTGCCGATTCCAATTGGCGAGCTTTGGTTCGATGAGGGCAGTATTGTTCGCCTGTTCGACAAAGAGCTTGTCGCCGATGTCAGTTACTACCTGGTCACTAAGGAAGATAGATCCAGCGACAAGAGTGTGCTTCTCTTGCGTGACTGGATAGTGCGAAACTTCACTGCAGGCAGCTGAGTTTTTTTCATCACTGAAGTTATTTTTTCCCGTTTGTCGCGCACTCCACCATAGCCTACTGTTTGCACGTCGACCGCATCACGCGAATCGATTTGCCACAAATAGCCAGGATGGTTATGGAGTAAATACAATGTTCAAGAAAGATAAAACAGCGGGTGACGCCTTTACCCTGGGTCTGGGTGGCATCAACGTGATCACCTCGTTCGCCCCGGCGCCAGCTATCGCCCACAATCGATTGCGCCTGGGTCGTGCTGGTCCGGCTCGCGACATTCCTCGCCCAAAATGGCGTCTATGGATGCCCCGACGTTTTCGAGTCGCTTGAGGTGGGCGCTCTATACAAGGAAATCGCACCGTAAAAGGCCAGCTGAATGCTGGCCTTTTTTTTGGGCTTGAATTTGAGTGCTCTGAGAATTGTGGTCGATTATGTAACGCCTGTTCCAGTGATGATCGTGACGGACTTGACAGCGCTGTCATTAGTAGGTACAAGTACCGCTGACAACGCTGTCAATTAGAACTTATTCTAGTGGTTTCCGTTCAGTGCTATTTAATCTCGCTGGCCGAGAATCACAGCGTATTGCCTTGCTACAAGATTTAATAATATGTCTGGTTACTTTGGCGCGTGAGCGTTTTTGAGGGGTTTTCCATGAGTTTTCGTTCGTTAGCGTTTCAGCGCTTCGCAGTATCTTTGGCCGCGATACTTCTCGTTTCCGCCTGCACCGAGAATGGGCGCCCGACGCCGTTGTCAGAGGTTGACCTGGTTCCGCCAGGCAACACGGAAACCCAAACAAATCAAAACATTGGCAACCCGACGCTTAATATTCCGGCTACATTCGAGGTGTCGCCTGGCGATACAATGACGCTTGTGTGGAGCGATGAATTTGACGGCGCGAAGCTGGATCCTGAGACCTGGTTCTTCGCCACAGGCGACGGCACTGAGAAGGGACTCGCAGGTGGCTGGGGCAACAATGAGCTGCAGTACTACTTGCCCGATAGCGCCCAATTGGCGGACGGCGTGCTTTCGATCACGGCACGTCAGGAAACGGTCGAGGGGCTCAACTACACATCGGCGCGAATTAACACAGAAGATCGCTTTGCCTTCAAGTACGGGCGAATCGAGGCAAGCATCAAGTTACCTGCGGGTCAGGGCCTCTGGCCGGCGTTCTGGATGCTGCCCCAAGACACCCCCTACGGTGCCTGGGCGGCCTCTGGCGAAATCGACATCGTCGAAACGGTAAATCTCGATGGCAGTGGCAGCGATGAAATATTCGGAACGATTCATTTCGGTGGCGAGTTCCCGGCGAACAGCAGCGCAGGCACGACCTATACGCCATCTGCGGACATCACCACAGAGTTTCATACTTATGCGGTTGAGTGGGATGCGGCAGAAATCCGCTGGTACTTCGACGGCACGCTCTATGGGATGCAGAACGCTTGGACTTCTACTGCTGCGCCCTTTCCGGCACCGTTTGACCAACCATTCCACATTCTCCTGAACCTCGCGGTGGGTGGAAACTTCCCGGGTTCACCCGATGGAACGACCGTATTCCCTGCCACGATGGAAGTTGACTGGGTTCGTGTCTATTCGGGCGAGGATGTCCCGAGTGCACCGACTGAGCCAGTTGTAGCCGCTCCGACACCGACAGAACCTGAAGCGAATGTCATCTCGCTGTTCAGCGATGCTTATGTTGATATCGCCGGGATTGATTACAACCCCGCTTGGGGCCAGGCGACGATCGTCACGCAAGAGAGCATTGCCGGCAACAACACGTTGAAGTATGCGGGCCTGAACTTCCAGGGAACTGATTTCGCAGGCAATCCTCAGGATGTCTCGGGCATGGACAGTCTGCATCTGGATTTCTGGACAGCAGACTCCACCGCACTGAATATTTTCCTGATTAGTTCGGGCGGTGTCGAAACAGCTTTCGCCCTGACCGTCACGCCCAATACCTGGGTGAGTGTTGATATTCCGCTGACCGCGTTTGCGGGTGTTGATCTCACTGACGTTATTCAGTTGAAGTTTGATGGCAATGGTACGATTTTCCTCGACAACCTGTATTTTGTTGGCAGCGCTGCTCCGACGGGACCAACCGTCGCGGCGCCAACACCGACAGAAGCGGCCGGGAATGTGATCTCGTTGTTCAGCGATGCTTATGTTGACATCACAGGGATTGACTACAACCCGAATTGGGGCCAGGCGACAGTTGTCACGCAAGTGGACGTCGCAGGAAACAACACCCTGAAATATGAAGGGCTGAACTTCCAAGGCACCGACTTCTCTGGCAATCCTCAGGATGTCTCTGGGATGACCAGTATGCAGCTGGACTTTTGGACGGCCGATTCCACCGCGCTGAACGTATTCCTGATCAGTCCGGGACCCGTGGAAGCTGCATTTGCTCTTACAGTAGTGCCCAATACCTGGGTGAGTGTTGATATTCCGCTGACGGCGTTTGCAGGGGTTGACCTTAGCAACGTCATCCAGCTGAAGATCGACGGCAACGGCACTGTTTTCCTCGACAACCTGTACTTCACGAACGGTGGCGGCCAACCTGCGACGGAGCCGGTCGTAGCAGCCCCGACGCCGACAGCGGCTGCTGGTAACGTAATTTCACTGTTCAGTGACGCCTACACCGATATCACGGGTATCGACTACAACCCGAACTGGGGCCAGGCGACGGTCGTCACGCAAGTGGACGTAGCCGGCAATAACACGCTGAAATATGCGGGTCTCAATTTTCAGGGAACCGACTTCGCGGGCAATACCCAGGATGTATCGGGGATGGACAGTCTGCATCTGGATTTCTGGACAGCAGATTCCACGGCGCTGAACGTGTTCCTGATCAGCTCGGGTCCTGTGGAAACCGCTTTTGCATTGACGGTCACACCCTTTACCTGGGTGAGCGTGGATATCCCGCTAACGGCCTTTGCAGGTGTTGATCTGGCCGATGTTATCCAGTTGAAGTTTGACGGTAACGGCACGATCTTCCTCGACAACCTGTATTTTGAGAGCAGTGGTCCGCCGCCGACGGCGCCGACGGCTGCAGCACCAACGCCGACAGAACCGGCCGGGAATGTGATCTCGCTGTTCAGTGATGCCTACACTGATATAGCTGGAATCGACTACAACCCGAACTGGGGCCAGGCGACGGTCGTCACGCAAGAGAGCATTGCTGGCAATAACACGCTGAAGTATGCGGGTCTCAATTTTCAGGGCACCGACTTCTCGGGCAATGCTCAGGATGTTTCGGGCATGAACAGTCTGCACCTGGATTTCTGGACGGCCGACTCGACCGCGCTGAACGTATTCCTGATTAGTCCGGGACCTGCGGAAACCGCATTCGCTCTGACGGTAACGCCCTTTACCTGGGTGAGTGTGGACATACCTCTGACGGCATTTACGGCGGTTGATTTGGCTAACGTTATACAGCTGAAGTTCGACGGTAACGGCACGATCTTCCTCGACAACCTGTATTTCGCGACCGCCGGTGGCGGTGGTGGTGACGGCGAGCTGGCGGTCAACGGAGACTTTGAAAGCGGTGATTTGACTGGCTGGACTATATTTGACGGTACGAATAGCACTAACGGTGGAAGCATTGTGGTTTCTACCCCCGGTGCAGACGGTACCGGCTCGGCAGGTAACGCCAATATCTCAGGGGGCATAGGCAACCCGACGCTCAAACAAGCCAACCTGGGTGCTGGAACACTCACGGCTGGCCAGATGGTCACCGTTACTTTCGATTGGCAGGGTACGGCTGCAGACGGCGGTGTCCCGGATGTGCAGCTTTTTTCCGAGCTCAGTGGTGGAGGTGTCTCCGCAGCAGAATCCATTCTTAATGGCGCAAACCCGGTCCCGGCAGCTTGGACGACCGTTGGTCCGCTGGATATTACTGTTGGACCCGATGTCAGTGGTGGAGTCACGTTACAGTTCACCGCTATTTGCGGTGCAGCTGCCACATGTGTGTCGGACCTCTTCTTTGATAATGTTTCCATCAAAGTGCCTGTTCCTTAAACGACCGATGGCCGTTTGCGAAGATTTTTAAAAAACAGAATTTTACTCAAATCAGAATTTACTCAGAGAATTCACTCATGCACGCACTAGCCCTTAAACGCCTGTTACGCAAATTGACGTTGTCTATTTCGGTCCTCTTTCTGGCGAGCTGTGGTCAGGGTGATGGCCCTGTCTCGATCGCAGGTACGGCTGCAACGCCATTGCCGCCGATTCCACCGGGTTTCTGCGATGCGATAAATTTCGAAATTGTTTGCCCGCCGGCGACGATTGTGAACTTTAACGGCGGTGCGACGACGATCATTGATAATCCGGATCCAACTGGCATCAACGACAGCGAAAAAGTCGCACAGATGCAGAAATTTCCGGACGAGGTTTTCGGCGGCACGAAACTTGAACTGGATTCCGCTATCGATTTCGGGGCCGGCGAGGCGTACACGATAAAAGTGTGGTCGCCGCGCAGTGTAGAGGTCCTTTTCAAACTCGAAGAAACGGGCAATCCGGGCGGTGGGTTTTCCGCGACCGTGAATCACGGTGGCGGTGGTACATGGGAAGAGCTCTGCTTTGATTTTGCGGGACAAAATGTGCCCCCACCTGTTATCGCGCTCACAATAATTTTCGACAACGGTACCCAAGGCGCTGCGGACACAGATCCGGGCAACTGGACCTTCTACTACGACGACATCGAGCAAGTCGCGAGCTGCCCGGGTGGTGGTGGCGGCGGTGGCAGTGGCAGCGCTCGGGCCTTGACGGACTTTGAAGATGCCGGTGCGCCTTACACGTTCACCGACTTTGACGGTGGTACGGCGACGGTGGTTGATAACCCGGATGTCTCGGGTATCGACGTGAGTGCCAGGGTTGGGCAGATGCAGAAGTTTGCCGGGGAGATCTGGGCCGGCACCACGCTGGATATGGGTGGTGACGTTGACTGGAGCGGCGGCGAAGTCTGGACCATGAAGGTTCGATCCTCGCGTGTTGTTCCGGTGCTGTTCAAGTGGGAAGGACTTAATCAGGAACGCTCTGTTGATCACGGTGGCAGCGGTACCTGGGAAGAGCTTTGCTTTGACTTTACCGGCACTACCGGTGGTGCCGCGGCAACCGAACTCTCGCTGATCTTCGATCTGGGCGTGGTGGGTGATGCCGCAGGTGATCCTGCTAACTGGACGTTCGAGTTTGATGACATTACGCAGGTCGCCAGCTGCCCAGGTGGTGGCGGTGGCGGTGGTAACGCCCCGACATCGACCGATTTTGAAGGCGCTGGCCCGTTCACCTTTAGCGACTTTGACGGTGGTGTCGCGACGGTTATTGCCAACCCGGATGCCTCGGGCATTAATCTGAGTGCAACCGTTGCGCAGATGGAGAAGTTTGCTGGCCAACCCTGGGGCGGCAGTACGCTTGACCTGGGTGGCGCCGTGGACTGGTCCGCGGGCGAGGTTTACACGATGAAGGTGTGGTCATCACGCGTTGTTGATGTTCTGCTCAAGCTCGAAGGTCTGAACCAGGAACGAACCGCAACCCACGGTGGTACAGGATGGGAGTTGCTGTGCTTTGACTTTAGCGGAGCTACCGGTGGTGCTGCGGCAACAGCGATCACGCTGATTTTTGATAATGGTGTGATGGGCGATGCGGCCGGCGATGCGGCTAACTGGACCTTCCAGTTCGATGATATCGAGCAAGTCGCGAGCTGCCCAGGCGGTGGTGGTGGTGGCGGTGGCAGCGGCAGCGCTGACATCGACTTCGAAGCCGCTGGAGCGGGTGCTGGATTTACCTGGTCTACGTTCGAGAACGTCGACAACCCGGCGCTCGAGATTGTGGCGAACCCGGTATCGGGAGGCATTAATACATCCGCAACGGTCGCCAGGTTCACGGCCCGACTCGGTGGTCAACCGTGGGCCGGTGTTGAAACGGCACACGGTGATATTGGGCCGCTGACACTGGATGCGACCAACAGCACGGTCAAGATCATGGTCTACAAGTCCGTGATCAGTGATGTTGGCGTGAAGTTCGCGATCGCCAACGGCGGTGCTCAGACCGAGATCAAGGTTGCCAACACGGTTATCGACCAGTGGGAAGAACTGACGTTTGACTTCAGCGGTAACATTGGCCTTGCTGAGTCCATCAATATTGATCAGATCATCGTTTTCGGTGACTTCGATCTTGCGGGTCGAACGCAGGACAACATTGTCTACTTCGACAACATCGCATTCACTGCTCCTTAAGATGAGCAGAAATCGTTCAAAACTAATTATTGAAAATAAAGAGTGTTCGCTATGACGCGTTTAAATTTGTTCCAGTGCATGAAGAAAATGTGCAGCATTTTGACAATCATTCTGCTTGTTTCCGGGCTGTTGGCAGGTCAGGCGCAGGCGGCAGACGTGGTCACGACTTTCAAGGATGCGGATGGCTGGAAACTGCAGGTAAACGGCGAGGATTACTACGTCAAGGGCGTTGTCTGGAGCTACTCGCCCAGAAATCAAAACTACACCTACAACCTGTGGGGCGAGTCCGACGATTTCATTCGCAAGGTGCTTGACTACGAATTTGGTCTGATGAAAGCAGCAGGGATTAACACCATTCGCAGTTTCGCGATGATTCCTCCTGAGTGGGTCACCTATATATTCAAAGAGCACGGTATCCGAACCGTAATCAACCCGCTCATGGGCCGCTATGGATACACGATCGGCGGCGAGTGGGTTCCGAATGTTGATTACTCGGACGAGCTTACCCGATCAACGCTCAAGACCGATATGTTGGAGTACGTAAACCAGTACAAGAACACCCCCGGAATTCTCATGTTCGCTTTCGGCAATGAAAGTAACTATGGGCTTTCATGGTCAAGTTTTGAAATCGAGAATCTTCCGGAAGGCGAACAGAACACAGCCAAGGCGCGTTATCTGTACAGCTTGTTCAACGAAATCGTGACGGCCGGCAAAAAGATGGCCCCGAATCTGCCGTTGACTATCGTTAACGGCGATATCCAGTACATCGATCTGATCGCTGAGTTAATGCCCGATCTCGAATTGCTAGGCACCAATGCTTATCGCGGCAAGAGCTTCACGGGTCTTTGGGCAGATGTCGACCAGAAGCTGGACGTGCCAGTACTGTTTTTCGAGTTCGGCAGCGATGCCTTCAATGCCAGAGAATTCCAGGAAGACCAGGTCGCGCAGGCAACTATCCTGAGAGACCAATGGAAGGAGATGTATAACAAGGCTGCCGGCAATGGTGAAGAAGGCAACTCCATCGGTGGCTTCGTTTTCGAGTGGCGCGATGAGTGGTGGAAATACCTGCAGATCGAGAATCTCGACCAGCAGGACAATAATGCGTCCTGGTCAAATCAGGGCTACTTGTTCGACTGGGCTGAAGGCAAAGACAACATGAATGAGGAGTGGTTCGGCATTACCGCACTCGGAATGCCCAATTCGGACGGTGTTTATACAGCAAGGCCCAGAGCGGCGTACGACGTGCTGTCAGAGATCTGGCACATGGACCCTTATCTATTCAAGAAGAGCGCGTTTAATCAGGCGATCGATAATTTCAATATGGACTACTACGCCCTCAAGGGCGAGGTCCGGCAGTTGAAGAGCGAGTCTCAGGAGACGAAGAAAAAGCTGCGCTTCACGGGCGGCCGAATTGCCGCCGAAATGCTACTCAAGGCTAATGAGGTCGACGTCACCCTTAACGGCGAAAATGGCACGGAGTTCTCGGATGGCCAAATGCTCTTTCTGGATTTCGGCTTTGAGCCTACGGACAGTATCGAAGGTCAGTTCACGCTCAATATACTAGGCAATGTGGCTGACACCGAACCGCTGGAGATAAACTACGGCCGGCGCGGGTTACCACAGAGTGTAACGACGGTTGATGATTCAACCGGCCAGCCGGTCGAGTCAACCACCGACGTTACAGATCGCGAGCGCGTCGAAATTTATGATTTTGACGCGAGCTATCGCGGCAAGGATGTCGACATCAACGCCTTCTATCATACGCCACGCTATCACTGGGGCTATGAGGGCGACTTTTTTGGCTTGATCCGGGAAACCACCGATCTTGCCGGCATGGATATCTGGAACTCGAAAGCGCCGGAAGGTATTGAGTTCATCGGCAAGAACGCATGGGAAGGCCTGACGCTCGTCGCAGGACCGGAAGTCTATTGGGGCGCCAACCCGAAGGCCGTGTTCAAGTACGATTTTAATATCGGCAAAATCGACCTGACGTTTATTCATTCCGAAGATGTAGCGCGCCAGGGTGAATCGTCCTCTGCAACGGGCGCGACCGAGAGGCAGTCTCGTCAGACGACTCTCTACGCGGGTATCAATCTGACTGAGAACATCAAACTCGAACTCGGCGGCATAATGTCGGCCAGCGAAAAGATTGATGACATCTATGATCGGGTAGCAAAGGGTGACATTATTGTCGATCAGATTGAATTTGAAGATACCCTCGGCTTCAAAGCGAAACTGAGCTTTCCGCTGTTTGGTACTAAATCCTACGTCTCTGCGCATCACGCTGGTCTTGTCGCGGATGGTGGTGCCACCCTCAAAGATTATGGCGTGACTGACCCGACTGGTTTGCCCTATTCAGGTTCGGGCAATAAGCAAGAGTACGAGGCGGGCATGATCATGCACTTCGGTAACGTAATGATCGCTCCGAGAATCCTGTATCGAGATAATCTTGTTCATGCAAACCCCTTTATTCCACCGTCGATCGGAGGGGGCATTCTCAACCCGGGTATCAGTCCGCGTGACCGCGACAATGATCCATTCGCCGTTCTGGATAACAGAGAAGCCCGCTCAGGCGAGGTATTCCTGACGTATGACCCAACGGGAGCGACGCCTTTCTATGATTGGGATAACGAATGGCGCGAAGATGCGAAGTTTGCCTTCAATATTGGTGGTACCTACACAGAGTTCCCGACGTTTACAGACGCAAACCTGTTCTTCTTCGCGGAGGAGGGTGTCAACGCGTCCTTCGGCGAAGGGCTTCCAGCGGAAGAAGTATGGACGGTTAGCAGCAGAATGGTGTTCAACCCGAATCAACGCGCAACCTACATAGCGAGTCTGACCAAGGGGTTCAATCAATCGACGGGTAACCCGACAGGTGGTACGCGTGATTATTTCGAGCTACACGGAAAGGCCGTATTCGGCGGTAAACACATCATATCGGGCTACTACAAGAAGGATGCCTGGGGCCCATACGATTTCCACCGTCAGTTCAACGCCGTATACCCCGAACAATACAATGTCGACTACTCGATCCGACTTGGTAATCAAGGCGGCATCGGTTCTGGTCTGGATGAGACCAATGCGACGCAGATCGGAATCAGGGCGTTGTACCGTGGGTATGACGAAAATAGTATCGATCTGGACCCGGAATTGATCGGTGATTATCAATGGATGACCGTCCTCTATTTTACCTACCAGTTTTAAGGACCAAGAATGCAAGGCCAAGGAATTCAAACTATGAGTAACAGAAATCGAAACTACACAGGTCTGGCAGTGCGCAGAAGCTTGGTGTTGTTGTTTAGCTTCGGGATCCTGGCCGCCGGTGGCTGCGAATCACCGAGTGATTCAGATGGGACAATCGTCAATGCGATCAAGCTGCCGACAGACGTGGTTCTTAACCTGGCCTGTGATAACGTCGGCATCAACAACGAGCAGTGCGTTCTCGGCGATCCCGAAAATCCGTATGTAACCACCGCTATCATCGAGTTTGACGTCAATAATCCTGATGCCACCAACAAATTCGATCTGTTCAATTCAATACCGGCTGGACCGACGGGTGCCAAAGCTCGCTTCTATTTCTGGGCGACGGCATTGGCGAGAAGACCTAGCGGAGAGAATCAGTTCTACACTGCGATGGCATTGCATGAATTATTCGATGCCAACAGCAACGTTCTATCGCAGGATGAACTCGTTCGCGAGCAGGCGTTGAAAGCCCATCAGTCACTTCTGGATAATTTCTTTGGGTCCGTGACGGTGTTCGAGTGTTGCCCGGGTGCAAGTCCAATCGGCGAGCCGGTAGCCTTTGCAGTACCACTTAACGAGCTGACAGCGGACGCTCTATTTCGAACAGAGCGAACGGGGTTCCGGCGACTCGTCGACGGCGATCCTATTCTGGTGCTGGAAGTACTGCTCGACTGGGGCTATGCCTACCAAGCAGCGAATCCACCGAATTATGACGACGGCGTGGTGTCTGTAGCCGAGTTTTAGGTATAGCAACGGGCAAGCGAATGCGAGAATCGGCTAGCAGTATTTTTGGCCTCGTCGCTTGCGTGTTGCTGTTGCCGCTTGCGGCTGCGGCGGAAGCTATCCCGGTGGAGTTGCGCCAGACAGAAAACGGCTGGCAACTGCTGCGCGATGGCGAGCCGTATTTCATTCGAGGTGCCGGTGGGGCTCATTCGCTGCAAGAGTTAGCGGACGCCGGCGCGAATTCGATTCGTACCTGGGGTGCCGACAACATCGATGATCTTCTTGACGAGGCACATGACCTTGGATTGACAGTAACGGTCGGCATCTGGCTCGGCCACGAACGACACGGCTTTGATTACAACGACAAGGCTCAGATCGCCGAGCAACTCGAAAAGGCGCGTCAGGCCGTATTGCGTTACAAAGATCATCCTGCCGTTCTGCTTTGGGGAATTGGCAACGAGATGGAAGGCTTTGACTCCGGCGATAGTCCTGCCATATGGAAGGCCGTGAACGACGTCGCCGCAATGGTAAAGGAGATCGATCCAGATCACCCGACGATGACCGTTACTGCCGAGATCGGTGGCGGACGGATTGAAAGCCTGCACAAGCACAGTCCCGCAATAGATATTCATGGCATCAATTCCTACGGTGGCGCGCCGTCATTGGCCGAGCGTTTTCGTGCTGGCGGAGCGACCAAACCTTATGTACTGACCGAGTTCGGGCCGCCCGGACCATGGGAAATCCCGAAAAATGCGTGGGGTGCAGCTGCTGAGCCGACAAGTACGCAAAAGGCAGCGTCTTATCGACGCAGTTACGAGCGCGGTGTCATCGATCAAAAAGGCCTGGCACTTGGATCCTATGCTTTTACATGGGGCTTCAAGATGGAAGCAACCGCAACCTGGTTTGGCATGTTTCTGCCGGATGGTTCGCGTCTTGGCGCAGTCGACGTAATGACGGAACTCTGGTCCGGTACGCCGCCTGCGGATCTCGCGCCTACCGTCGAGCCATTAGTTATCGATGTCCCACCGGAGCTTGATCCCGGCGACAAGGTGCGAGTCCGCGCGAGCATTACGGATCCGGAAGGTGGCCCGACGAGTGTGCGGTGGATACTTAGACCTGAGTCCAGCGAATATGCGACCGGTGGTGATTTCCGGCCCAACCTGCCAGACATTGAGGGCGCGATTGTTGAGGGAGGCTCGGATGGAGCACTGTTGCGTATGCCCGCAGATCCCGGACCCTATCGGCTGTTTCTATATGCCTACGACGAGGCCGGTAATGCAGCAACGGCCAACCTGCCTCTTCTGGTAAAAGGCGAAGTGCGCACGCGGATGCCGGTGTCCGTGTACGAAGACAGTTTCGAGGCGATGCCCTGGGCCCCCTCTGGATGGATGGGATCGACTGAGTCGTTGACGCTGGATGGCGGCTTTACTGATAACCCACATCAGGGTACAGCCAGCATAAGGATGCGTTTCGAAGGCAAGTATGGTTGGGTCGGCGTTGCCTGGCAGAACCCCCCGAATAACTGGGGTGATATGGAAGGGGGCTTTGACCTGACAGGAGCTACAGAACTGGAGCTTTGGGCCCGTGGAGAATATGGCGGCGAGAAGATAAGCATTGGTGTCGGACTACTCGGGACGGATACGGTGAACCCCGATTCGGCCAGGACCAAAGTCGATAACATCGTGCTGACACGGGAGTGGCAGCGATACGGTGTTGCGCTGAAAAAGGTCGATCTGTCCAGTATCAAGACGGGTTTCGTCGTGACTCTCACAGGGCGAGCAACGCCCGTAACTGTTTACCTCGACAGCATTCGTTTCATTCGCTGAGCGACCTTTTGTGTTGGGTTTTTCCTAAGCGGGCGCCGGTCCCGTCGACTCGCGAATCACCATAGCTGCGGGTAATACCTCCGAGCCCTGGAGTGATGAAATCCCTCGTGAGTGGTCGATCAGAGCCAACGCGGCTCGCTCGGCCATAGCAGCGAGTGGCTGTCGGATAGTCGTAAGCGCAGGGTAGATCTGCTGGGCAAGTGCGACATCGTCGCAACCTGTGACAGACAGCTGGCCTGGTACATCTATGCCGAGGCGGTCTGCAACGCGAATTACTCCCGCAGCCATATCGTCATTTGCTGCAAATATTGCAGTAGGCCGTTTCTTGCGTTCGAGCAGCTTCGTCGCACAGGCTTCGCCCGAGCGAATCGAATTGTCGCCAGCCGCAATTAGATGCTCAGAAAACGTCAAGCCGCTCTGTTCCAGACCATCTTTGTACCCCAGGAAACGGTTCGCTACCGCTTTATGTTTAGGGTGCCCTGTCAGGAAGGCGATGTCTTTGTGACCCAATGACGCCAAATAACGCGTCATCTCGGCGCTGCTCTGGCGATCATTCATAGAAACGGAAAATCCCTTACTGTTCTTCTTGCCTGAGGACACCGGAACAAAAGGCGTATCCGTCGAGCTTATCGCACTGACGATTTTCGGCATGTTTGACAACGGGGCCGCGAGAACGACGCCGTCAGGACGGACTTTTTCGATCAGCGCTTTTAGCTCGCCGGAAACATTCTCGTCCTGATAGTTGCAGGGATGAATCACCAGCTCGCAGTCAGCGCTCCGGCAAGCGCGGAGCGCACCAGCCTGCAATCTGATGACGTAGCCTGCGCTCGGAATCTCGTAGGCACTGGGATCATCGTAAACAAGCGCAATAAGACGGGATCGTTGGCTCGCCAGATTTCGTGCCGACTGATCGGGGCGATAGTTGAGCTCTTCGACGGCCTTATCGACGCGTTCTCGTGTGTTGGCGCGAACGTTCGGCTCCTTGTTGACCACACGAGAAACGGTCTTGATAGAGACGCCCGCAAGCTTTGCGACATCGAATATTGTTGCTCTACTCATCGTCATCAGAATCGTCTCAGCAAGAATTTCAGCGCTATTGATATAGACTTGATACAGCGCTGTCAATTGTTAAATATCAGCGCCGACCGCCATCTTCTCAACCTCGATATCGGGTACCAGGTCGGCATACGTTTTCTGCATTACTAACTTGGGTCTTCGCTTCACATCGAACAGCCCCCAGTGTTTTTCCGGTTCCTCTGGGTCGGGTGAACCTTTCCACGGCTCGTCAAACGCCTCGAATACAAACGTGAGGACCTTTTCCTCTGTCGTCCATTCGAGTAGCTGTTCGTAATAACTTGCCTGCAATTCTTCGGAAGCATTCCAGGGCTCGATACCACGTCCATTGGATGCGGTAGTCCAGCCAGCCTCGGTAATCACGACCGGTTTTCCCGGATAGTGATTCACTACCGAGTGGTAATTTTGCTTGGTATATTCGAGTGCATCCTGCATCGTTCGATATTCCCAGGCGGGATACGTGTGTACTGATATAAAATCCAGTACGGCTGCCAGTGGCTCCAGCTTGTACGTCCAGGGGTCGTAGTTATCGCAAAACGTTACGGGTTGCTGAATTGCGAGTTTTATCTTCTTCACATACGTTACCAGGCGGTCTACCGGAACCATATGGTCCGTCCATTCGACGCTGGCTTCATTGCCGACCGACAAAGAGAACACGATATCAGCGTAGCGGTTCGACAAGGCGATGGCTCGTTCAATTTCATCGTTGTTGTGTCGCCTGTTCGCATCGAGCGTTGCATCGCTGAAATCCGCGCCCCAGGGGCAATGCGGATTGCTCATCTCTGCAGCTATATCGATACCCAGCATGACCTTGAAGCGCAGTTTCTCGCGGTCAATCACGTTGAGGACGGATTCAGCGTGTGGACTACAGTCGTACAGGCGCAAATACGTCCAGTTTTTCGCCAGAATCAGCAGGTCTTCTTTGATCTCTTCGTAGGAGGGATAGATCTTGCTACCAGGACTTTGTCCATCGCGGTATCCGGAGTAACAAATCGCGTTACCGTGTTTGATTTGCGGTATCTCAGACATACTTCGGGTTTCCATCCTTGTCCCAAAGGCCCCAGTACGCGCCGACGTCCCCTTCGGCATCCACCTTCCAGGTTTCGTCGAACGACGAGAAATAGAAGATCTCTATGCCGTCCTGTTCTGCCCATTGACAGGTGTCAATGAAGTATTTGATGGCATTCTCGAAAGAGGGCACCGAGCCCTTGGTCGGCGTACCTACATTCGGCCAGCCAGTTTCGCTGATGATGACTTTCTTGCCATTGGCAACATTGACCACGCGGCGATACATCTCTTTCATGTACAGCAATGCGTGCTCCGCCGGGCAGCCTTCCCAAAAGGGATAGCAGTTCGCGAGCAGCACGTCGCAGGCTTCCGTGACACGAGGGTGATCGACAAACTCGAAATAGGCATCGACGTAGCCGACTTCAGTATCCGGCGCGGCCGCTTTCACACGTTGAATATAGTCAAGCAGTTCGTCCTCGCTGATGTCTCCACGCAGGAGTACTTCATTACCGACAGCGAGGATGTCCGCATGACCGGCCTTGGCGATTTCGATGGCGTTCGCGATCTCGACTTCGTTCTGCTCACGATCATCATCCAGCCAGACCCCGACCATGTTTTTAAGGCCATTTTCCGCAGCGATAGCGGGAATTTGCTCGTTCCCTTCTTTGCAGGAAAAGGAACGCACCCAATTCACATACGGTTGAATGAAAGCCAGCCGCTCACGAATTTGTGCCTCGCTAATCTGGGTGCCCGGACCCTGGCCTTCTACATAGGGGCTGAACGAAATTCCGTGAATCTTCGCTTCGAAAATCTTGCGTACGAGCGCTCGCAGGTCATCGACGGAAAGGCTGGAAATATCGATTCCAGCCAAAGACAGGGTTCTTTGATAGAGATTTGACATCAAGGGTCCTAGTTGAGAACAAACAGGTAAATTATTCGGCAAACAGCAAGTTTGCCCTGAGAGATACGTTAATTTGGCGGATGTGACCGTTGCGCTGAAAGAGTTCTTCGCTCAATTCTGTTGATAACGCCATCTGTGCAAAGGTGTGTTCCGTAGCGTCATCGCAGATGACAGTGATGCCCGCTTCAGCGCCGTCATCGTTATATAGCGTGTAAACAATCGGAACCTGACACCAGGTGAATAGCAGCCCGTTTTCCGGAACAGTAATGGTTTGCCAGTTGCCGTGGACATCGACGTAGCCGGTATCGCGGGACTCAGCCATGAACTCGCGTGCTCGCAATAGACTGGGCTGAAAGCGGACGGTGCCGTTATCAACTCTTAAGCCGAGTTCACCAAATCGACACAGAATTTCTTCCTTGACCTGCCCGGTCATTCCGGGTTGGCGGGCACCGGCATGCATCGGAGTATGGGAGTAGGGGTCTGTTGGAAACGCACCGTACTCGGCCGGAGTTTTGTTAAAACCGATGCCTTCGCGTACGCGATAGTACAGCTGCCCTAATCGATGGCTGGTAACCTCATCAGTACCTTGATCCAGAGCCGCGAAGAAGTTCTCCTGTACCGCGAGCATAAGTTTGGACACCATGTGCCAATAGATCGAGCCGAGGCCTTCGAAACCGAACATAGTCCCGGAGCGTCCCGTAAACACTTTATGGTTGAACACTGCCTCGTAAAGTTCTTGCAAAGGCCCGCGTGCGGACTCAATTTCATTACCGTAGGCTTCAGTAAGCGCGCTTAAGCGGATATTCAGATCTCCGACATTTGTGAAGTCGGCATTGAAGCGGTAGTTGCCCTCTATATCGCGAACCACGATACGATCATCGCCTTCGGCCAGCATGTGCTGTAGCAACCCAATTGCTTCAACTTGCTCTTTGCTGATGCGGTTCCTGGCGAGAAACCCTGGTAGCGGCCGATCAGGGTAGAGCATGAAACTGTGTTGATCGGACCTAAAGATATCACTACTGAATAGTGCCTCAAGTACCGTCACGGCTTCTGCAGGAGCAATCAAGCCTGCGCTCAACGCTGCAACCTGACCTTCGAGCATTGGATACAAATCATCGACCGTCGCAGTTTCTTGTTGCAGATCCAACAGGTTGTAAGCTTGGTAAAGACCGTCTTCTCGCCGGTTAGTGCGGATACTGTGATCGACCGCCAGAAGTGCGTCGTCGAGCAGGGTCAGAATTTCGTCCATGGGTTGTTCTACCGCACCTGAAAGCGATCCCTGCCGATAGACACTTTCCCGATAGCGACTCGCCGCCTGACCGAGTTCCACCAGCGACTTGAAGCGCTCGGTTGCGCTGATTGCGTCGCCGCCCAACAGCGGGCGCAGTTTGGCGAGGGCGGTGCGAGTTTCTGCATGCCATTGGCTGACTTCGCTCGACAGGAGAAATGCTTCTGACTCTTCCGCCAGTAGCCGCTGCAGGAAACGAATATAGCGTCGCATGTAGTACAAGGTGACCATCGATAAACCCTGGCCGACCAATGCGTTATTCGCATCATTCCACTCGGGGCGTTGGGTGTTCAGCCAGATTCCACCATCGACGACCAGGTTGGCCAGTTTCGCCAGCAGAGGTACGAGCAACTTCTCGAGCAGATTGACCTGATAAATTTCGCCATTGCCATCCAGCACCAATTTTCCGTCCGCACCAATGGCGGCGACGCGATGCTCGATGAGTTCAGCCTGACTTACGTCAAAGTCGACCGTCTGTTTGGGATTCTCAAGTAAAGCCTCGAACGGCCTGATTCGGTAAGGAACGTTGGCATAGCAGAATATGGGTTGACGCAGCAGACCGCGGAGTCGACTTGGATGAAAGTTCGTTGAGAGCTCAAGAAATTTCAGCAAGTAAATTATCTGGTGATCACCCCAGTAGCCAATATAACTCCAGGGGTTGTCTGCTTCCTCAACCTCCCAGTCGATACCTTCTTTGGTGATTCGATAAGGGTTGTAACCATCCATCGTCGATGCATTTACGAACTTCGCTATGACATTTTCGACGAACCCGGGGTAGCTGAATATCAAGGCCTCCCAGTTCTGGAAGACATCCCGCCAATTGCCCTGGTATGAAAGCAGCCTGTTACCCTGTTCATCTTTGATGTTAATTGCGAACTCGTTCCAGGGACGACTAGGGTCGCCGTGGCGTCGACCGAAGGTAATTGGCAAATACTCATAGGAGAGACGCGCTAACTGCGGGTCTCCCTGGCTGTCGACCTGTGACAGCAGCTCAGCGAGTGTCAGTCTTTCGGGTAGACCAGTAAGCAGGCCCTGATTTCGCTCGTAAACATCCCGGTTGAAGTTTCGAATTGTTACCCCGAAGTCACGAGCTGAAACGTTGTATTCGTCGTCAAAAACGCCGCCCCGCAGAATATTGAAAAGCACGTTCGCGTAATGGTGGACCGAGACGTTTTCCTCAGCCGTGGCCTGAAATCCGTCGCCATCGGCCATGATACGCGCCAGTTTTTGAGTACCTGATTCGATGGACCGGGTAATGGCTTTGCCAATCTCCGCTGGGTCAGCAAGCTGGCGGCGCAATTCGACCACATCCGCCTGGCTTTGCTCGATATTCGCGACAATCTGCCAACGCTGCGACGCTTCCGGCGCTAGTTCAAACCTGCTGTTCACAAGGTAAGCTCCGCGAACGCCGCGTCTGAGAGCTTCTTGCTCTACTGCACCGCCGGATTGGAAGGTTTTCAATTGCTCAGATGAAACCAGTACTTTCCGATCGTCGAGGCCAAGGCAAAAAACGGTCGTTGCTTTGAGAGACTCTGAAGGTTCAGCCCGATCTGTGATCCCGGAATAGAGCGTAAGAAATGCGAGTCCGGTTGCTTCGTCAAGTTCCGACCATTTGTAGGCATCGACGAGATTGCTGGAATTGGACTGAGCAAAGGCAGGCGTTCCGGCTGGCAGTATGTTCTGCAATCCATCAACAACGTCGATGTTTGCTTTTGGCCCAGTCAGATTTTGTAATTCACATTGACGTACAAAACCATAAGCTTCGCTTGTTGCCCAGGTATAACGAAACGCCAGTTGCAGGTCGTGATTGATCTCTTCAAAGCACAGCTTGTTCGCCAGCAAGCTCTTGTACAGATTTCGAGTGATTTCGTAGCGTCCGCAGTGCTCCGTATTAAACGGTTCCCATACGTGTTGCTGCCCGTCAAGCTCGACCCGCAAAACTGTCTTACTGCCGGTGTGCAGAGCGCTGTCGTGAATCTTGTCATCCGTAATGTACGGGAACAGGGCCGTATCAGGAGAAACCCGGCCAGCGGTCAAGCCCCCGTTTGATGAAACGAACAGCCAGTGATCGACATCAGAAACCACACTAATAAAGAACGGATCCATCCTGTCGACGTTGCGAATGGCGTAATATCGCTCGCCCGCCAAGTCCATGAACTCACCGGACACCGCGTCATTCTTCATGACGCTGACATCCTGTACGGGATTTGTAATCAATGTCTTTATTCCCCAATTATTCTTCGAGACTCAGAGCACCAAACAACC
>Ga0255047_10000695_pt1 | contig 27237 bp, 20 predicted proteins | sample JV7_2_1_MG_FD_183640 | JGI IMG/M metagenome (GOLD analysis project Ga0255047, IMG submission 183640) | Seawater microbial communities from Jervis Inlet, British Columbia, Canada - JV7_2_1 | ecosystem: Environmental > Aquatic > Marine > Inlet | place: Canada: British Columbia | collected 2016-10-06
GTTGTCGACCGATCCGCTTTATGCCGCCGTCGTGGTGCTGGTGCTGGTACTGCCATATGTGATCTGGCTGATCCGTGCGAATGCACTGGCGCTGCCGTCGCTGCCTGTGGTGGCGGAGCTTCAGGACCGGCTGCTCGGATGGGGCGGGCTGCTGGCGGGGCTGTTGTTCGGCTTGTCCGGCGTGGCGCTGCTGCTGATCACCAATTCGCGCGCCCTCGACCGCAAGAGTGAAGACCCGCCGCTGATCTTCCGTCCGCCGGTCGATCCGTTCGCGCGGCTGTTCGTTTATGTGTTCGCGCTGGTCCCTCCGGTTGTGCTCAGCTTCATCGCCGCGCTGTTTGACCGCGATCAGGTGATCGGCGGCGACGGAGTCGTTCTCCTGCTCGCAGGGCTTGCGGTTGTCATTGCGGCAGGAGATCTGATCGCGCTGCGGCGGCAACAGCTCCTGCGTTCGGTGTGGCTGGTCATCATGGCGGCGCCGATTGCCGTTGTCCTCGGCGTGACATTCATCCAGCCATGGATCGGAAGCACCGAGGTCAAGACCTCGCTTCCGGCGCGGGATATCGGGCGCTTCTTCGGCGAGAACTTCGAGCGCCGCACCGGCCGCCCGCTGGCGGCAGTGGCGGGCGATCCGCATCTTGCGACGCTGATCGGCTTCGGGGCGTCCTCGCGCCCGCACGTGATGTTCGATGCAACACCGCAAGAGACGCCGTGGATCACGCCAAAGCTCTTCACCGAGAACGGCGGCGTGGTGGTCTGGCGCGCGGCGGATACTGCCGGCACACCGCCTCCTGACATTCTGAAGCGGTTTCCCGGCCTCGTGCCGGAAGTGCCGCGATCATTCGAGCGTCTGGTCAAGGGCCGCCAGGCGCTGGTGCGGATCGGCTGGGGCATTGTCCGTCCGCAGACGGCCCGGCCGGGCTCTCGATAACAGCGAGACATCATGAGCGAGCAGGCGGAAAAATCCGGGACGACATTTCTCGACCGCCAGTTCGGCCTCACCCAGCACGGCACGACAGTTCGCACCGAATTCGTCGCCGCGGTCACCACGTTCCTGACCATGGTCTACATCGTGTTCGTCAATCCGGTCATTCTCGCCAATGCCGGCATGGACAAGGGCGCGGTGTTCGTCGCGACCTGTCTTGCAGCGTCGGTGTCGACGCTGGCGATGGCGTTTCTGGCGAACTATCCGATCGCGCTCGCGCCCGGCATGGGGCTGAACGCGTTCTTCGCGTTCACCGTCGTGATTGGCTACAAGTACACGTGGCAGCAGGCGCTCGCCGCGGTGTTCTGTTCGGGCGTGATCTTCTTCGCGCTGTCGATCTTCCGGCTGCGGGAATATGTCATCGACGCCATTCCGCGAAACCTGAAATTCGCGATCTCCGCCGGCGTCGGGTTGTTTCTTGCGATCATCGCGCTTGAGCAGGCCAAGATCGTGGTGGCGAGCCCGGCGACCTTGGTAACAGCGGGTCCGCTCGGCGTCGCGCATCCGGCGCCGGTGCTGTGCCTGCTGGGCTTTGCGCTGATCGTGGCGATGAACGCGCGCAACATCGCCAGCGGAACGCTGATCGGCATTCTTGCGGTCTCGCTGATCGGGTTGCCGCTGGGGCTGACCAGCTTCAACGGTGTGGTGTCGCTGCCGCCGTCGCTGGCGCCGACATTGTTCCAGCTCGATTTCTCGCGCGCCACCGAACTGACATTCCTGATCGTGGTGTTCAGCTTTCTCTTTATCGATGTGTTCGACAACGCCGGAACGCTGATCGGCGTCACCCATCGCGCGGGCCTCACCGACAAGCACGGCAATCTTCCGCGCATGAAGCAGGCGCTGATGGCGGACAGTTTCGCCGCGATGTTCGGGGCGCTGATCGGCACATCGACCACCACGAGCTATATCGAAAGCGCCTCCGGCGTTGCTGTGGGCGGCCGCACCGGGCTGACGGCGGTATTCGTCGCGCTGTTCTTTCTGCTGGCGCTGTTCTTCGCGCCGCTCGCCGGGATGGTGCCGGCCTATGCGTCTGCCGCCGCGTTGCTCTACGTCGCCTGCGTAATGGCGCGGGGGCTCGCGGACATGGCGTGGGACGACGTGACCGAATACGCGCCTGCGGTTGTCACGGCCATCGCGATGCCGCTTACCTATTCGATCGCCACCGGCATCGGTCTCGGCTTCATCACCTACGCGGTAATCAAGATTCTCGCGGGACGCTTCGTAGATGCGAAGCCCGCGGTGCTGGTGCTCGCGCTGGTGTTCGCGGCCAAGTTCGCGATCGGCTAGCTACGCCACAGCCCGCCGCTGCATCAGTGCGGCAATGCCGAGGCCAACCAGTGCAAGCGCGACGGCCGGAAACACCACGATGTTGACCATCGACCAGCCGTAGCTCGCGAGCAACTGGCCCGACGAGAACGAGCCGATCGCCACCAGGCCGAACACGATGAAATCGTTGAAAGCCTGAACCTTCTTGCCTTCCTGCGGACGGTGCGTTTCCACGATCAGCGCCGATGCGCCGACGAACGAGAAATTCCAGCCGACGCCGACCACGAAAAGCCCGGCCCAGAAATGCATCGCGGTAATGCCCGACAGACCGATCACCGCAGCAGCAGCTTCCAGGATGAGGCCGGCCACCGCGACCTTCGCCGCTCCGAAGCGCGAGATCAGCGAGCCGGTAAAGAAGCTTGGCCCGAACATCGCAACGATGTGCCACTGAATGCCGAAGTTTGAATCGCTTAGCGACAATCCGCAGAACTTCATCGCCAGCGGTGCGGACGTCATCAGAAAATTCATCGCGGTATAGGAAACCGCGCCGCAGAGCGCGGCGGCGATGAATCGCGGTTTCCGGACGATCTCCAGCAACGGCCGCCCTCCGGTCATTTGAGCAGGGGCGGGCTTGGGTGCATTGACGCCGGCAAGTACAGCCATCGCCACCAGCGCAACGATGGTCTGAACCAGAAAGCTCACCGCGAACAGATAGGGTGGCCAGATATCCATGGTCCATTGCACGAGCTGCGGACCCAGCACGCCCGCGAACACGCCTCCCGCCATCACCCATGAGATCGCTTTTGGCCGATAGGCGGCGCTCGCGCTGTCGGTCGCGGCGAAGCGATAGGATTGCGAGACCGCACCGTAGAGTCCGCCGAGAAACGTCGCGACGCAGAACAGGATGAACGAGCCCTGCAGAATGGCGACGGCGGCGAGGACGCCGCACAGTGCGCCGCAGCCGGTGCCCGCGATGAAGGCCGTGCGGCGGCCGAAGGCCTGAGAGATCATGCCGGTGGGCAGGGTGCCGGCGGCAAGGCCGAGCATGAAGATCGAGAGCGGCAGGGTTGCGAGCGAGATGTCTGGCGCAAGCGTCGCACCGACGATCGAGCCGGTCGCGAAAATCACCGCCGCATTCGCGCCAGTCAGCGCCTGTGCGGCCGCAAGCCGCCGCACATTTGCCCGCGCCACCGTGTCGTCGATAGCTCCGTCTGCAATGTGCATATTCATTGTGGGCGCCCCGGATGGCTGCGTAATGCGCAGCACCGAAGGCTTATGGCCTGAACCGGTCATCTGCGCCACCAACATCCGCTGCATGGCTGCGGTGTGACATCATCGGATCGCCGTTGCGATCGAGGCGCGCCGCGATCCCGTCATTTGGTGTATTGTCGGACGTTCCCGCACGCCTGCAGGCGGATCGATGACAGGCAAATTCGAAGGAGGGAGCGATGGCTCACCTTGGAAGCTGTTTTTGCGGCGCAGTCAAAGTGGAAGTTGCCGGAGCACCGGAGGCCATGGGTTACTGCCATTGCAGTTCCTGCCGTTCGTGGTCCGGCGGGCCCGTAAACGCCTTCAGCCTATGGAAGCCGGAGGCTGTGCGGATTGCATCGGGAGCCGAGTATGTTGCGACGTTCCAGAAATCCGAACTCAGCCAGCGTCAGTATTGCTCGAAATGCGGCGGGCATCTGATGACCAATCATCCGCCCATCGGCCTCGTGGACGTGTTTGCTTCGACGATCCCGACCCTCGCCTTCATTCCCGGCGTGCATGTGAACTACGCCGAGACGGTGATGCCCATGCGGGATGGCTTGCTCAAGTTGAAAGACTTCCCGGCTGAACTTGGCGGCTCCGGCGAGATCATCGCGGAATAGTGGCCGGTCGATTCGATGCGGCGATCGCCGATGCCTTGAATCCGGTCTTGCGAACGTTCAGGCATCGGCTAGGCGCCTGATTCAGTTCGCTAGCTTGCAACACCGGCCAGTGCCTTCTGCACAGAGCGAAGGTCCTGCCAGGTCAGACGCTTGTAGATCGGCTGCCGCAGCAGATACGCCGGATGGAACGTCGCCATGGCTTTGATTTTCCGCGTGCCGGTGTCGTAGTCGATCCACTTGCCGCGCGTTTTCATGATGCCGTCCTTGAGGTCGAGCACCGCCTGCGACGACGGTTTGCCGAGGCAGACCAGCACGTCCGGATCGACCAGTTGAATCTGCCGCCGGATAAAGGGCAGGCAGATCTGCGTTTCCTGGGGCGAGGGATCGCGATTGCCCGGCGGCCGCCACGGAATGATGTTGGCGATGTAGACCTTGCTGCGGTCGAGGCCGATCGCCGCCATCATCAGGTCGAGCAGTTTGCCGGAGCGTCCGACAAACGGCAGTCCTTCGATGTCCTCGTCACGTCCCGGCGCTTCGCCGACGAACATGATCTTCGCCTCGGGATTGCCGTCGGCGAACACCAGCCGCGTCGCGGTCGACTTCAGCGCGCAACCGTCGAAGCGTTCGAGCAGTTCGCGCAGTTCCTGCAGCGATGCCGCACCGGGCGCGATCTCGCGGGCCGATATGATCGCTGCGTCGGGTGCCGGCGCAGCGCCTGCGAGCACGGGCGCAGGGATCGGGTTCGCGGTGCGAAACAGCGCGGGCTTGGCGGCAGGCCGCTCCTCGCTGGCCGGCTCTTCCACCAGGCGATTGACGGGAGTTTCCGACAACGCGCAATCCACTCCAGCCTCTAGATAAAAGGCGAGAAGTTCGCGGGCGGAGGGCATGGGTTCGAGCGTGGTCACGGAGTCAATCTAGGACGGATTGCGTTGCAGCGAAACAGGGTTGTTCTTGCGCCAAAAATCGGGAAGAACGATGATTAGAAACATTCTGAACCACCCAATGTCGAGATGACATCATGAGCACCGAAGAGCTTCCGCCGCGCGATTCCATGGAGTTCGATGTTGTAATCGTCGGCGCCGGACCCTCAGGTCTGGCGGCCGCCATCCGGCTCAAGCAGATCAATCCGGAACTGACGGTTGTCGTGGTCGAAAAGGGCTCGGAAGTCGGCGCTCATATTCTGTCCGGCGCGGTGATCGATCCGATGTCGCTCGACAAGCTGATCCCCGACTGGCGCGAGGATGCCGACTGCCCGCTGAAGACGCAGGTGAAGGACGACCAGTTCTTCTGGATGACCGGCAGTTCCGCGATCAAGCTGCCGAATTTCATGATGCCGCCGCTGATGGACAACCATCACTGCTACATCGGCTCGCTCGGCGACGTGTGCCGCTGGCTTGGCCCGCGCGCCGAAGCGCTCGGCGTTGAAATCTATCCCGGCTTCGCCGCGGTCGAAGTGCTGTATGGCGAGAACGGCGAAGTGCGCGGCATCGCCACCGGCGACATGGGTGTGGCGCGCGACGGTTCGCACAAGGCCTCCTATACCCGCGGCATGGAATTGCTCGGCAAGTACACGCTGTTCGCCGAAGGCGCACGCGGCTCTCTCACCAAGCAACTGATCGCGAAGTTTGCGCTCGACAAGGACAGCGAGCCGTCGAAGTTCGGCATCGGCCTCAAGGAGGTCTGGCAGATCGATCCGGCCAAGCACAAGAAGGGACTGATCCAGCATTCCTTCGGCTGGCCGCTGAACATGTCCACTGGCGGCGGATCGTTCCTCTATCACTACAACGAGAACCTCGTCGCCGTCGGCTTCGTCGTGCATTTGAACTACGACGATCCGTATCTGTCGCCGTTCGAGGAATTCCAGCGCTTCAAGACCCATCCGAAGATCAGCGGCGTATTCGAGGGCGCCAAGCGCATCGCCTATGGCGCGCGTGCGATCACCGAGGGCGGCTATCAGTCGGTGCCGCGCCTGACCTTCAAGGGCGGCGCGCTGATCGGCTGCGCGGCCGGCTTCGTCAACGTGCCGCGCATCAAGGGCGTCCACAATGCGATGGGCACCGGCATGCAGGCGGCCGAATATGTCGCGGCTGCGCTGGCGGAAGGCCGCGCCAATGACGAAATCGTTGAATACGAAAACGGCTGGCGTGATTCCGCCGTGGGCAAGGACCTGCACAAGGTCCGCAACGTCAAGCCGCTGTGGTCGAAGTTCGGCACCGTCGTTGGCGTCGCGCTCGGCGGTCTCGACATGTGGACCAACACGCTGTTCGGCTTCTCGCTGTTCGGCACCCAGTCCCACGCCAAGCCTGACCGCGAGACGCTCGATCCCGCCAAGGCGCATCAGCCGATCCCGGGACCGAAGCCGGACGGCAAGCTGACCTTCGACAAGCTGTCGTCGGTATTCCTGTCCAACACCAACCACGAGGAGGATCAGCCGATCCATCTCAAGGTTGCGGACATGAACCTGCAAAAGACTTCCGAACACGACGTCTTTGCCGGTCCGTCGAACCGCTATTGCCCGGCAGGTGTTTATGAGTGGGTCGAGGAAGCTGCCGGTCCGCGGTTCCAGATCAACGCGCAGAATTGCGTCCACTGCAAAACCTGTGACGTGAAGGACCCGAACGGCAACATCACCTGGGTTCCGCCGGAAGGCGGCGGCGGGCCCAATTATCAGTCGATGTAAGCACGATTGCGCGAGAACGGCTGATCGCCACGATTGCGCCATACTAACTGGGCTCCTCGACCGGCTCGAATCCTTGCGGATGCTGGCCAAACAAGCCATTGTCCCGGTGCTGCTGGGCTGACCGGTTGCACCACCTTCAATCATGGAGCCGGCGAGCGTGAAATTCCAACGTCGTTTCAGCCGCGTGGCCGTCGCCACCCTCGGATTTGTCTCGGTTCTCGCCAGCGTCGGACCGCTCGCGGCGCAGACCCGGACCAGCGCCAGCGAAGACGCCAAGCAGGCGCCATATCCGAGTGCGCGTGATCTGATCGGCCTGACGGTAGCGGGCAGCTACCTTGCCGCGCGCCATGCCAGCGTTGATCGTGATGCGACCGCGGCTGCGGCATTCTACCGCGCGGCGCTCCGCTCCGATCCCAAGAACAGCGAACTGCTGGACCGCGCCTTCATCGCCTCGCTCGCCGACGGCGACATCGACGAGGCCGTGAAACTCGCCGACCGCATTCTCACCATCGACAAGAACAACCGCGTTGCGCGGCTGGTCGCGGGCGTGCGCTCGCTGAAGCAGAAGAACTACGCCGTCGCCCAGCAGAACATCAATCAGTCGATCCGCGGGCCGATCACCGATCTCGTCGCGACGCTGCTGTCCGGTTGGGCCAGCTACGCCGCGGGCAACACCCAGACCGCGATCTCAAGCATCGACAAGCTGGCGGGTCCGGAGTGGTATCCGATCTTCAAGGATCTGCACACCGGCATGATCCTCGAACTGGCGAACAAGCAGAAGGACGCCGGCGTTCGCTTCGAGCGCGCCTACAAGCTCGACGATTCCGCGCTGCGGGTGTCCGATGCCTATGCGCGCTGGCTGTCGCGCAACAAGGACGCGGCGGCGGCCACAGCGGTCTATCAGGGCTTCGACAAGAAGCTCGCGCGTCATCCGCTGGTGGTGGATGGCATTCGCGAAACCAAGGCCGGCAAGAAGCTGCCGCCGCTGGCGGAAAATCCGCAGCAAGGAGCGGCCGAAGCACTGTACGGCATCGGCGCGTCGCTGACGCGGCGCGGCGGCGAGGATCTCGCGCTGGTTTATCTTCAGCTTGCGCTCTACCTCAACCCGAACCATTCCCTCGCCCTGCTGTCGCTCGCGGACCTTTATGAATCCGTGAAGAAGCCGCAGATGGCCATCAAGGTCTACGAGCGCGTGCCTGCGCATTCGCCGCTCAAGCGCAACGCGCAGATCCAGCTTGCGACCGATCTCGACACTGTCGACCGCACCGAGGAAGGCATCAAGATCCTGAACGCTGTCGTCGCCGATGATCCGAAGGATGTCGAGGCGATCATGGCGCTCGGCAATATCGAGCGCGCCCGCAAGAAGTTCGCCGATTGCGGCGAAACCTATGGCAAGGGCATCGAAGCCCAGGCCAGCACCGCCGACAAGCCGAACTGGGTGCTCTATTATTTCCGCGGCATCTGCTTTGAGCGCTCGAAGCAGTGGGCGAAGGCCGAGGTCGATCTGAAGAAGGCGCTCGAAATGCAGCCCGAGCAGCCGCACGTCCTGAATTATCTCGGATATTCCTGGATCGATCAGGGCATCAATCTCGATGAGGCCATGAAGATGATCCGCCGCGCCGTCGAGCAGCGGCCGGACGATGGCTACATCGTGGATTCGCTGGGCTGGGCCTACTACCGGATCGCCGACTACGAGAACGCTGTGAAGCATCTCGAACGCGCGATCGACCTCAAGCCGGAAGATCCTACCATCAACGATCACCTCGGTGATGCGTACTGGCGCGTGGGGCGGACGCTGGAAGCGAAGTTCCAGTGGGCGCATGCCCGCGACCTCAAGCCCGAGGCGGACGAACTTCCGAAGATCGAGGCCAAGCTGCGTGACGGCCTGCCCGAGGATACCTCCAACGCTGCCGCCGCCGAAAAGAAGAAGGAAGACGGCAGGGGCGGCTGATTTTATCAACGCCCGATCGTTCCGGTGTCGTCGGAATCGTCATTGCCGGGCTTGACCCGGCAATCCATCTTCTTGAATAAGTCCTCAACTCTCGATGGATGCGCGGGTACGCAAACAGGTTTACGCGGTCTGCGCAGGGCAGATTGCTATGCCCGCGCATGGCGCATTGGGTCAGAGGCGGCAAACAGAATGACACTCACTGAAACCGCGCGCGCCAAGGTCAACCTCACGCTGCGCGTCCTTGGCCGCCGCCCGGACGGCTATCATGACATCGAGAGCCTGGTGGTGTTCGCCGACTGCGCGGACACGCTGACGCTTACGCCGGGGCCCGAGCTTGGCCTTGCGACCGGAGGGCCGGGCGCGCAGGACTGCGGCGAAATGGCGGATAATCTGGTGATCCGCGCGGCGCTCCTCCTCGGAGAACGCATTCCGGGTCTCACGCTCGGACACTTCACGCTGGACAAGCATCTGCCGGTCGCCGCCGGAATTGGCGGCGGGTCAGCCGACGCGGCCGCGGCCTTGCGGCTGCTGGCGCGTGCGAACGGCATTGCCATCGACGATCCGCGCGTTGTCAGCGTCGCGCGCGATACCGGCGCGGACATTCCGGTGTGCCTGGCGTCACGCGCCTGCACGATGACCGGCGTCGGCGAGAACTTGTCGATGCTCGACGTTCCTTCGATGCCGTGCGTGATGGTCAATCCGCGCGTCGGCGTCGCGACCAAGGATGTGTTCACAGCGCTCGGTCTCGGCAAGGGCGAGCTTCTTGCGGGCGCCGGCGACATCATGTTGTCGCGAGGCTGGCCGGCCGACGGCGCGTCATTCGATGCGTGGATCGAGGCTATCGGAGCCGGCACCAACGATCTGGAAGCGCCAGCGCTGAAGGTCGAACCCGTCATTGATGTGGTGCTGTCTACGCTGCGCGCGACGCAAGGCGTGCAGCTCGCGCGAATGTCGGGCTCGGGCGCGACGTGCTTTGCGATTTATGAGACGATCGGCGATGCCGGACAGGCCGCGAAAGCGATTTCGCAGACCCATCCCGGCTGGTGGGTTCACGCCGGTGTGCTGAGCTAAGACGTCGCTCATAAGCGCGACACACAGCCTCCGTCGTCGCAAGGAGCCCGTCACAAACAGATTTGAGCCATTGATCTGGATCAACAGTCGCCGGTTCAGCGGGTAGCTCATGAGCCGTCCAATGGAGGAGATCCAGATGAAACTCTCAATTGCGTTGGCGGCTGCCCCGCTCATACTTGGTTTCGTCTCTGCGACCACTGATAAGGCCGGCGCTGTCGTTTACTGTCAGTATGTTGGTTATCCCGCTCACTGCGTGGCAAGAGCTGGCGTCGTGCTGCGGCCGCGGCCGGTTGCGAGGGCTGCCGCGAGAGAGGCGGTGCGGCCTGGAACGCCGATGAATCGTGGTGGTCCGGTCGATCGCGTCGGCAGGCGCTGACGAAGCGGCTCGTGCATTGCGCGTGAGCGATCGCTCAGTGCGATCGCGCGAGACAGAATGCGACGACCTGTTCGAGCGCGCTCTTCATCGGTGATTGCGGGAACAGCGCCAGCGCATCGACCGCCATCGCACCGTAATGCTGCGCGCGGCTCATGGTATCTTCCAGAGCGCGATGCTTGGTCATGAGGCCGATGGCCTGATCGAGATCGCCGTCGCCGATCTCACCCTTTTCCAGCGTGCGGATCCAGAATGCGCGTTCGACATCGTTGCCGCGCCGGAACGCCAGCACCACCGGAAGCGTGATCTTGCCTTCGCGGAAATCGTCGCCGACATTCTTGCCGAGCTTGGCGGCCTTGCCGCCGTAGTCCAGCACGTCATCGACAAGCTGGAACGCGATGCCGAGATTCATGCCGACCGAACGGCACGCGGTCTGTTCCGCCTTCGGGCGGTTGGCGATCACGGGACCGACTTCGCAGGCGGCTGCAAACAGTTCAGCCGTCTTGCCGCGGATCACGGCGAGATATTCGTCCTCGGTGGTGGCGGTGTTCTTGGCGGCCGCGAGCTGCATCACTTCGCCTTCGGCGATGGTCGCGGCTGCAGAGGAGAGAATATCGAGCGCGCGCAGCGAGCCGACCTCGACCATCATGCGGAAGGCCTGGCCGAGCAGGAAGTCGCCGACCAGCACGCTCGCTTCATTGCCCCACAGCATCCGCGCCGAGAGCTTGCCGCGCCGCAGTTCGCTTTCGTCTACCACATCGTCATGCAGCAGCGTCGCGGTGTGCATGAATTCCACGGCGGCGGCGAGCTTGATATGACCGTCGCCGGCATAGCCGGTGAGGTTGGCCATGGCGAGGGTCAGCATCGGCCGCAGCCGCTTGCCGCCAGACGAGATCAGGTGGTTGGCGACCTCCGGGATCATCGTGACTTCGGAGCCGGTTCGCGACAAAATCGTGCTGTTGACGCGTGCCATGTCGGGCGCGACAAGCTCGACCAGCCGATCTATCGATGGCGTCGAGTGGCTCTCAAAGGGTACAATAACCGCCACGTCCGGTCTCCGGATGAATTTGAGGGCACCATAGAAACTGCCGTGCGATGCGGCAAGAGCAACAAACGGCCCGGTTGGGCTGCGGGAGACGGCGGCCTTGCGTGAGCTCGTTCGGACCAACGATGTGGTGCTGGTGTCCGCGGTGGGAGCGCTGCTGGATGGCGCCAATATCCATCATCTCGTGCTCGACAATAACATGAGCATTATGGATGGATCGCTGGGCGTGCTGCCCCGGCGCATTCTGGTCCACGAAGATGACAATCTGGCCGCGCGCCGCCTGCTCGCCGATGCAGGTCTGGCCCATGAATTGCGGGACAATGACTGACCCGGTCCAGGCTGAATTCGCGGATGTCACCGAGGACATGTTTCTCGGCGGGCAGTTGCGGCTGCGCCAGCCGAGGCGAGGCCACCGCGCGGGTCACGATGCGATCCTGCTGGCGGCGGCGACACCGGCGCGGGCAGGACATCGTGTGGTGGAATTCGGCGCAGGCGTGGGGACGGTGGGATTGGCGGTGGCGCGCCGTGTGGCGGGCATCAATCTGGTGCTCGCCGAAATCGACGACAGGCTTGCAGCGCTGGCGCGCATCAATGCCGAGGCAAACGGCATCAGGGCGACGGTGACGGTGCTCGACGTCACTGCGAGCGCGGATGTGTTCGCGGCTTCAGGCCTCGGGCCCGACAGCGCCGATATCGTGCTGATGAATCCGCCTTTCAACGATGCGGAGAGACACCGCGCGTCACCGGACCCCGCGCGGCAGTCTGCCCATGTGGCGGCTGCGGACACGCTGGAGACATGGACCCATGCGGCGCGGCGGGTGCTGAAATCCGGCGGGGTGCTAACCATTATCTGGCGCGTGGACGGGCTCGCGCAGGTGCTGGGGGCGTTGGAGCGCGGCTTCGGCAGCATCGGGATTTTGCCCATTCACCCCAATCGGGATGGGGCGGCGATCCGCGTTATCGTCAGCGCGACGAAGGGCGGGCGTGCCCCGATGGTGCTGCATCCGGGCTTTATTCTGCAGGGCGCGAAAGGTGAGGTCGGAGCGGAGGCTGCGGCGGTTCTCTCTGGAGGGGCCGTTCTGTCGCTGGCACGAGAGCCAGGAGGTCGCTGATAGCCGGTGACCGGCTGCCCGTCAGGTGAGCAGTCTGCTTACTGCGATACCGATTTTGGACCCGTTTCGGGTGCCTTCGTAAAGTGAATCGTCGTCAGAAGAGCGCTAATCAGCAAGATCAGGAGGTAAATCTTCATTTCTGCACCTTTGAGGCTGCGCCGTTGCAGCCTGCGTAGTTGTTGCAATGCAAAGTGCGTTCCAGTTTTTTTGTCGCGCTCCGGGAAAGAACCGGAGAATTCTAGAAGAAATCCCGTCCGATCAGATATTTAGACGGAATTCAGGCACAATGGACGTGCTTAACGAATGTCGAATGTGCTCTAGGCTCCTGATGCCAGTTACCGAATAATAAACTGTAAACATGAAGGACATTCCATGGCGGAGAACGGTGCCAACGGTCACATTGGCGAGAGGTTGAAAAGTTTGCTGCCAGCGCGCTGGCGCGGCGGAGCCGTGGTGCCGGTGGTGCGCCTGTCCGGGGTGATCGGGGCGGTGACACCGCTGCGGCCGGGCATGGCGCTCGCCGGCGTGTCGCGGATTCTGGAGCGGGCGTTTTCCATCAAGGCGGCCAAGGCCGTCGCGCTGGTGATCAATTCGCCGGGCGGCTCGCCGGTGCAGTCGCGCCAGATCTATCAGCGCATTCGCCAGCTCGCCGCCGAGAAGAACAAGCGCGTGCTGGTGTTCGTCGAAGACGTGGCGGCATCTGGCGGCTATATGATCGCCTGCGCGGGCGACGAGATTTTCTGCGACCCGTCGTCCATCGTCGGCTCGATCGGCGTGGTCGGCGGCACGTTCGGCTTTGTCGACCTCATCAAGAAGGCTGGCATCGAGCGCAGACTCTACACATCGGGCGAGAACAAGTCGCAGCTCGATCCGTTTCTTCCGGAAAATCCCGATGACGTCGCGCGGCTGAAGGCGATCCAGCGCGAGATTCACGACAGCTTCATCACGCTGGTGAAGGACAGCCGCGGCGCGCGTCTCAAGAGTGAGGGCGACTATCTGTTCACCGGCGAGTACTGGGCCGGCGAGCGCGCGGTGAAGCTCGGTCTTGCCGACGCCATCGGCGATCTGCGCACGGTGCTGCGCTCGCGTTATGGCGACAAGGTGGAGACGCCGGTGATTGCGCCGCCGACGGGCCTTCTCTCCGGGCTCGCGGGCCGCAAGTCTGGCGCAGGCGCGGCGCTACCGGGTTTTCCGGGATTTTCGGAGGACCTGATTTCGGCGCTGGAAGAGCGCGCGATCTGGGCGCGCTACGGATTGTAGGACGGAGATCGATCATGCCGCCGCTAATCCTGGTCGCAGCTGGAATACTTGGCGGGGCCGCGCTGCTGCGTCTTGCGGTGCGCGAAGGCAGGCGCATCAATCGCGAGCTTGATGATGCGCGCAAGGCCAAGCCCGCCGAGAAGGAAAGCATGCCGAAACTGCGCCGCGATCCCGAGACCGGAACCTATAGGCCCGGGGTGTGATTGCAAAACGTGATGGACGGATGCCGTGATCCGTCAGCTGTGCCGGCGCACGTCGTTGATGGTCATAACGCAAAGCGCGCCCATGATGATGGCCGCAATCAAAATCTGAAAAGCGATCATTGTCGTCCCTGCCAAAACGCACCGCCGGTTAAGCCCGGCCGTTGGTTGCAATGCCGCCCTTGCTAGCTGTCAGTTCCTAACAAACGGAAAGCCCCGGGCAGCGTTGGGCGCTTACCTGGCGCTGCGGTTAAACCGGCGTTCGGGTGATCGCTAAAATCCGGCCGATTCCGGCAGGAATCGCCGCGAGAAGGGTGCCATCGCCTTGATTCCGTTAGCCTGCGCCGATACGGTCCGCGCGCAAATCACCCCTTCCAGACTGTCAAAGATTTCCGATGGATACCCTGCCTCCGCACATGCGTCCCGAGCGTTCGTTTCAGGGCCTGATCCTGACGCTGCAGCGCTATTGGGCCGACCATGGCTGCGTCATCCTGCAGCCCTACGACATGGAAGTCGGCGCGGGTACGTTCCATCCGGCGACGACGCTTCGCGCGCTCGGCCCGAAGCGCTGGAATGCGGCTTATGTGCAGCCGTCGCGCCGCCCGAAGGATGGCCGCTATGGCGAGAATCCGAACCGCCTGCAGCACTACTATCAGTTCCAGGTGATCCTGAAGCCGTCGCCGCCGGACATTCAGGATCTGTATCTGAAGTCGCTCAAGGCCATCGGCGTCGACGCGGCGCTGCATGACATCCGCTTTGTCGAGGACGACTGGGAGAGCCCGACGTTAGGGGCGTGGGGCCTCGGCTGGGAGTGCTGGTGTGACGGCATGGAAGTTTCGCAGTTCACTTATTTCCAGCAGGTCGCTGGCGTCGAATGCGCGCCGGTTGCTGGCGAACTGACCTACGGCCTTGAGCGTCTCGCGATGTATGTGCAGGGCGTCGATAACGTCTACGATCTCAACTTCAACGGCCGCGACGGTGATGACAAGGTCACCTATGGCGACGTGTTCCTGCAGGCCGAGCAGGAATATTCGCGGCACAATTTCGAACACTCCGACACCGCGATGCTGTTCGAACAGTTCAAGATGGCCGAGAGCGCGTGCAAGAAATATCTCGACGCCGGGTGGAAAGACAGCAAGCGCGAGGCGCATCTGATGGCGCTGCCGGCTTACGACCAGTGCATCAAGGCGAGTCACGTGTTCAACCTGCTCGACGCACGCGGCGTGATCTCGGTCACCGAGCGTCAGAGCTACATCCTGCGCGTGCGCGAACTCGCCAAGGCATGCGGCGAAGCGTGGATGCACACTGAAGCAGGCAAGGTGGCTTAAGATGCCTGATCTTCTCCTCGAACTGTTCTCCGAAGAAATTCCCGCGCGCATGCAGGCGAAGGCCGCGGATGACCTGCGCAAGATGGTGACCGACAAGCTGGTCGCCGAAGGTCTCGTCTATGAGGGCGCGAAGGCGTTCGTGACGCCGCGCCGCCTCGCGCTGACTGTGCACGGCATTCCGGCGCGTCAGCCGGACCTCAAGCAGGAGCGCAAGGGCCCGAAAATGGGCGCGCCCGATGCCGCCGTGCAGGGCTTCCTGAAAGCCACCGGCCTCAAGTCGCTCGATGAAGCAAAAATCCAGCGCGACCCGAAAGGCGATTTCTATATCGCGCTGATCGAGAAGCCGGGCCGTCCCGCCATCGATGTGATCGCGGAAATCATCCCGCTGATCATCCGCACCTTCCCGTGGCCCAAGCAGATGCGCTGGGGCGAGCGCTCCGCGAAGAACGGCGCGCTGACCTGGGTGCGGCCGCTGCATTCGATCATCGCAACCTTCGGCCCCGAGACCGAAGAGCCGGAAATCGTGAAGTTCGACGTCGCCGGCATCGAGGCTGGGCAGACGACGCATGGTCATCGTTTCATGGCGCCCGCCGAAATCACTGTGCGCCGCTTCGACGATTATGCGTCGAAGCTTGAAGCCGCCAAGGTCGTGCTCGACCCGGAGCGCCGCAAGAACATCATTCTCGAAGATGCCAAGGAACTGGCGTTCGCGCAGGGTTTTGAACTGGTCGAGGATCAGGTGCTGCTCGACGAGGTCGCAGGCCTGGTCGAATGGCCGGTGGTGCTGATGGGCTCGTTCGACGAAGAATTCCTCTCGATCCCCGGCGAGGTGATCCGCGCCACCATCCGCAACAACCAGAAATGCTTTGTGGTGCGCTTTCCCTCCCCCCACGACAGTGGTGGGGAGGGATCAAGGGTGGGGGGCGCTTCATCGTCCGCCGCCGCTTCCCCCCACCCCCGACCCCTCCCCGCCGCAGGCGGGGGGAGGGGAGATCAACTCGCCAACAAGTTCATCCTGACCGCCAATGTCGAAGCCACCGACGGCGGCAAGGCGATTGTTGCGGGCAACGAGCGCGTCATCCGCGCGCGGTTGTCGGATGCGAAGTTCTTCTATGAGACCGACCTCAAGACGAAGCTCGAGGATCGGCTGCCGAAGTTCGCGCAGATCGTATTCCACGAGAAGCTCGGCACGCAGGCGGAGCGCATCGCGCGCATCGAACGGCTGGCGGCAGAGATCGCACCGTTAGTGGGCGCTGATGTTGCGAAGACCAAGCGCGCTGCGCAACTCGCGAAAGCTGACCTGCTCACCGAAGTCGTCGGTGAATTCCCCGAAGTGCAAGGGCTGATGGGTAAATACTACGCGCTGGCGCAGGGCGAGGACGCCAGCGTCGCGGCAGCGATTGAAGATCACTACAAGCCGCAGGGACCTGCCGATCGCGTGCCGACCGATGCGGTCAGCATCGCTGTGGCGTTGGCTGACAAACTCGATATTCTGACGGGCTTCTGGGCCATTGACGAAAAGCCGACGGGTTCGAAGGATCCGTTTGCGTTGCGTCGTGCAGCGCTGGGTGTGATCCGGCTCGTTGCGGACAATGGAATTCGCCTGCCTTTGCTTTCCGTCTTCGCGAAAGCGACGAAGCCGCACGACGGCAACGATCTGCTCGCCTTTTTCGCCGACCGCCTGAAGGTTCAGCTCCGCGATCAGGGCGCGCGGCATGATCTCGTCGACGCAGTGTTCGCGCTCGGTGGTCAGGATGATCTGTTAATGGTCGTCCGCCGTGTCGAAGCGCTGGGCAAATTCCTCGATAGCGACGACGGCAAGAACCTTCTCGCAGGCACCAAGCGTGCGTCGAACATCCTCGCCATCGAGGAGAAGAAGGACAAGCGCAAGTTCGACGGTGCGCCGGACGCCTCGCTCTACAAGCTCGACGAGGAGAAGGCGCTCGCCAGTGCCATCGCGCAGGTGAAGACCGAGGCCAGCGCTGCGGTGGCCAGGGAAGACTTTGCGTCGGCGATGACGGCGATTGCCAAACTGCGTCCTGCCGTCGATGCCTTCTTCGACAAGGTGAAGGTCAACGACGACGACGCAAAGGTGCGCGAAAATCGCCTGAAGTTGCTCAACGAAATCCGCGAAGCCACGCGCGCGGTGGCGGACTTCTCGAAGATTCAGGATTGACCCCCACCCCGGACCTTCGGTCCGGCCCTCCCCACAAGGGGGAGGGAGGAGAAAGAGCCGCTCGCATTCCGCAAGCCTATCCCTCCCCTGAATGGGGAGGGTGGCTGGCCGACGGCCAGTCGGGTGGGGTGATCTTTCTTTCACGCTGACTGCAGCGTTGTGCCGTTTACCCCTCGTTAACCATGTTCTGTAAGGTTCCGGTAACTTCCGTTAACGGCTGTTAGCGAAGGCTGGGACCCGCATGACGTCGATCAATGGCACCAATCCCTACGCTCAATATGGCTCCGCCTATGCGCGCGCCGCCGCCGCTGCGCCGCCCTCACTCGCCGATGCACTGAATGCGGCGGAGGCGGGCAATAACGCGCTCGATCCCAGCGCCGCGACCAACCTGACGCTGTCGGATGCCGCCAAAGCGCGGATGGCCGCCGAGGCGAAGACGCCGGATTTCACCACGGTGACGAATGATGCGCGCGCCGCGCTGGACAAGCTTTATGCCGCCGCGAAAGTGACGGGGCCGATTGTCGATGGCAAAACCGCGATTGATCTGTCGTCGCTGGATCGCCGCTCGCTGTTCGCCATCGCCACCAACAGCAGCGGAAAGTTCACGCCCGACGAACAAAGCGTCGCGTCCGGCGAGCTGACCAACCGCTTCAATGCCGCGCTTGCGCCTGCCGCTGCGGCCACGTCGATGACCAAGAATTACACCGTCGTCTACAAGGCGGCGCTGGAGTATCTCGACGGCGCGAGCAGCGAAGAGAAGGGGACCGCCGCATGGTCCGCGCAGCGCGCCGCCGTGCTGAAAGGCTATGAGGCTGCAAAGCAGAAGCCGGATACCGCGCCATCGGGCATTTCCGGCGATCCGGTCGCGAGCTATCTTGCGAAGTATCCGGATGGCGCGCCGGTTGGAACGACCAAGTCGTTCAGTACGGTTGCAACCAATGTCCGCGCCGCGCTTGATGCGCAGGCCAGTCTCGCTGCGGAAAGGGGCACAGAACTGGTCTACGATCCGGCGCGGAAATTCGGGCAGCTTGTGGATTTCTCGTCGATCGACAGTCGCTCACTGTCGGCGATCACGCTCAATCAGGATCAGAAGTTTTCGAACCAGGAAATCTACGCGGCGAAGAAGGAACTGGATTCGCGCAACCGCGCCAACATCTTGGCATCCCTCAAGCAGAGCCAGCAGAGCGGCGATCCCACCCAGCTCAGCCTCGGTATTCTTCAGAGCTATTCCGGGATGAGCGATGAAGAACGGCAAGCCTCAGGCTGGTCTCCGTCCTTCCGCGACAATGTGCTGCAGAGTTACAAGTCGACCAGTAACATCCTGTCGATCCTGCAGGGATCATAACGGCGCGCATTAAAAAAGCCCTGCACGGAAACCGTGCGGGGTTGATTCGTTTGGGTCGTCATAGCGGGGATGGACCGTCGGCTCAAGCGATGAGGGCTAGTCGATCACCTGCATCACGCGGCGTGTGCGCGGCTCGACCAGGATCGGCCGGTCGTTGACGACCGTGTAGCGATAGCTGGTCGCGCCATATTGCTGCGGCACGTCATAGTAGGTCACGCCGCTTTCCGGCAGGATGGTGCCGACGCGCACAGGCGACTCGATCGCATACGAAGGGACGCGTTCCTGAACGATGTACTGGCGGAAGCGCGGACGCTCATCCTCGCTGATGATGCCGACGCCGGGGCCGGCGAGACCGGTCGTCACGCCTTCCTCGACAATGATGCGCTGCTGGGCCTGAGCCGCGAGCGGCATCGCCGTGGCGGTGGCCAGCAGCGCTGCTGCGAGAAGGGGATTACGCATGGTTGTTTTCTCCTTGATGAAAGGGAGCCCGATCGCCCAGAGCGATTTCGCTCATGCCGATCACGCTCGGAAATCGGCGAAGACCGATCAACCAGCGGTGACAATGGCTGTCGCCATTCATCGTTCCTGCCGGAATGTGATTTCACCGGGGCATTTTCATGAAGGTGACGGCAGTGGATGACTGCACAAGTTCTCGGCTGGTGTGGAACTCACCGCTTATCGGGGCCGTTGGCTGTTGCTGTCCGCGGCAGGAGGATAAATTCCTCTCCCGATTCGAGTGCATGCCGTTCGTTCTTTCATCTCCAGGAGAAACCAATGTCCATCAGTGTCGCCAACATTCAGCCAATCGTCGCACTCATTGCCGGTGTGCTGATTCTCGTCATGCCGCGGCTGCTGAATTTCATCGTGGCGATCTATCTGATCCTGGTCGGGATCATCGGACTGGGGATCATTAAGTAACGGAGTATTTCAGATTGTTACACATCTGGTAACAAAACATCGCGATTTGTCCGATTCTGTAACAATCTGTAACCGTCCGTGACCTACAACGCGGATATCAGGCGGGAGTCGCTTGCGCGTCAGCAGGCAACCGTGGTGTAACGCCGCTGCCGTTTCACTCATGCAGCGTCTGGAAGCCATGGCCAAAGCCTCATCGAAGAAATCCGCCGCGAAGTCCTCTCCGAAATCAGTCTCCAAATCGAAGCCGGCTGCAAAAGCGAAGCCGGTTTCCGCTAAACCTGCGGGCAAAGCCGCAGTGAAAACAGCCTCGAAGACATCTGCGCCTGCTGCGAAGAAAACAACGCAAGCGGGCAAGTGGGTTTACACGTTCGGTGACGGGCGCGCGGAGGGTAAGGCCGGCATGCGCGACCTGCTCGGCGGCAAGGGCGCGAACCTTGCCGAGATGGCCAATCTCGGTCTGCCGGTGCCTCCCGGCTTCACGATTCCAACTTCGGTCTGCACTTATTTTTACGCCAATGACAAAACCTATCCGAAGGATCTGAAGCCGCAGGTCGAGAAGGCGCTCGACGCCGTCGGCAAGATCGCGGGCAAGACGTTCGGTGATGCGAAGAACCCGCTGCTGGTCTCGGTGCGCTCCGGCGGCCGCGCCTCGATGCCGGGCATGATGGATACGGTCCTCAACCTCGGCATGAACGACACGACGGTGGAAGCGCTGGCACAGCTCTCGGGCGATCGCCGCTTCGCCTATGACAGCTATCGCCGCTTCATCACGATGTATTCAGACGTGGTGCTCGGCTTCGAGCATCATCACTTCGAGGACATCCTCGACACCTACAAGGACAGCAAGGGCTATTCGCTCGATACCGAACTGACTGCGGACGACTGGGTCGATCTGGTCGGCAGGTACAAGGACGCTGTGGCGCGCGAAACCGGCAAGGACTTCCCGCAGGACCCGCACGCGCAGTTGTGGGGCGCGGTTGGGGCGGTGTTCTCGTCATGGATGAATGCGCGCGCGGTGACCTATCGCCGCCTGCACGATATCCCTGAGTCATGGGGCACCGCCGTCAACATCCAGTCGATGGTGTTCGGCAATATGGGCGACACCTCGGCGACCGGCGTTGCCTTCACGCGCAATCCGTCCACCGGCGAAAAGCGGCTGTACGGCGAATTCCTCATCAACGCGCAGGGCGAGGACGTGGTTGCGGGCATCCGCACGCCGCAGGACATCACCGAATATGCGCGCAAGGAATCCGGTTCGGACAAGGCGTCGATGGAAGTCGCGATGCCGGACGCGTTCAAGGAACTGACGCGGATCTACACGCAGCTCGAGAAGCACTACCGTGACATGCAGGACATGGAATTCACGGTGGAGCAGGGCAAGCTGTGGATGCTGCAGACCCGCAACGGCAAGCGCACCGCGAAGGCGTCGCTGCGCATCGCGGTCGATCTCGCCAATGAAGGCCTGATCACCAAGAAGGACGCGATCACGCGGATCGATCCGGCCTCGCTCGATCAGTTGCTGCATCCGACCATCGATCCGGTCGCCAAGCGCGACGTCATCGCCACCGGTCTGCCTGCATCGCCCGGCGCTGCCGCTGGCGAAATCGTGTTCTCGTCGGATGAAGCCGCCAAGCTTCAGGCCGATGGCCGCAAGGTCATTCTGGTGCGCGTCGAGACCTCGCCGGAAGACATTCACGGCATGCACGCGGCGGAAGGCATCCTCACCACGCGCGGCGGCATGACGTCCCACGCGGCGGTGGTCGCGCGCGGCATGGGCAAGCCTTGCGTGTCCGGTTGCGGCACCGTGCGTGTCGATTACGGCCGCGGGCTGATGACCATCGGCAACCGCAGCTTCAAGGCGGGCGACGTCATCACCATCGACGGTTCGCTGGGGCAGGTGCTGGCCGGCCGCATGCCGATGATCGAGCCGGAACTGTCCGGCGATTTCAACACGCTGATGGGCTGGGCCGATCAGGTCCGCAAGCTGAAGGTCCGCACCAACGCGGATACACCGGCGGATGCCCGCACCGCGCTGAAGTTCGGCACCGAAGGCATCGGCCTTTGCCGCACCGAGCATATGTTCTTCGAGGAAACGCGCATCCGCACGGTGCGCGAGATGATCCTCGCGGAGGACGAAGGCGCACGGCGCGCGGCGCTTGCGAAGCTTCTGCCGATGCAGCGCGCCGATTTCGTCGATCTGTTCGAGATCATGAAGGGCCTGCCGGTCACCATCCGGCTGCTCGATCCGCCGCTGCATGAGTTCCTGCCGCACTCGCAGAGCGAGATCGAGGAAGTCGCCCGCGCGATGAACACCGATCCGCGCAGAATCGCCGACCGCGCGCGCGAACTCGCCGAGTTCAACCCGATGCTGGGCTTCCGCGGCTGCCGTCTGGCGATTGCCTATCCGGAAATCGCCGAGATGCAGGCGCGCGCCATCTTCGAGGCGGCGGTTGAGGCCGGCAAGCGCACCGGCAAGCCGGTCGGGCTCGAGGTGATGGTGCCGCTGATCGCGACCCGCGCCGAATTCGATATCACCAAGGCGCGGATCGACGCCACCGCGCAGTCGGTGATGAAGGATACTGGCGTGAAGCTCAACTATCAGACCGGCACCATGATCGAACTGCCGCGTGCGTGTCTGATGGCGGGCGAGATCGCGAAGACCGCCGAGTTCTTCTCGTTCGGCACCAACGATCTGACGCAGACCACCTATGGCATCAGCCGTGACGACGCAGCGAGTTTCCTCGGTACTTATATTGCCCGCGGTATCCTCGAGATCGATCCGTTCATTTCGGTCGATCGCGATGGCGTCGGCGAACTCGTGAAGATCGGCGTGCAGCGCGGACGCAAGACGCGGCCGGGCCTCAAGATGGGCATCTGCGGCGAGCATGGCGGCGATCCCGCATCGGTCGCGTTCTGTCACGAGGTCGGCCTCGACTACGTGTCGTGTTCGCCGTACCGTGTGCCGATCGCCCGTCTTGCTGCGGCACAGGCCGCGCTCGGCAAGGCTGTCGCCAGCCAGGCGTAAGCTAGAACCTTATCAAGACAAAATGCCGCCTCCGAAAGGAGGCGGCATTTTGCTTTTTCGAACGTAAAGACGTCGCGTCATCCTGAGGTGCGAGCCGCACTGCGGCGAGCCTCGAAGGATGCGCAGCCATGCCGCCGTCGTCCTTCGAGGCTCGCAAAAGCTCGCACCTCAGGATGACGGCGATCTACGCAAGGCATGGCGTTCGGTGGTTATGAATCCCCGCTTTCGCGGGGGCTTTGCGTCTAATATCGATGTCATGGCCGGACTTGGTCCGGCCATCCCGATCCATCGAGCACGGTGCCTGACTTGGCGAGATCACCGGGACAAGCCCGGTGATGACAGAATGCTGACTGTGCTTCTCGCGTCATTGCGAGGAGCGAAGCGACGAAGAAATCCAGTCTTCGTTTGATGGCTGTCCCGCCTGGATTGCTTCGCTTCGCTCGCAATGACGGTTGAAGACCGGGTTGGAACCCGAGCCGCGTTAGTTCGCGCATTCATTATTTTCGTTGACGCGATGTTTACCACCTTGCTGCAGGCGCGGTTTACCAACGCTTTCAATGTGGCGCTGCGTTTTCAAGCGCACGCTTGCGTGTGGCGTACAGGACGCGGTGATTAACCCCCCGGCAACTTTAATTCGATACCAACGAAATTGATCGGATTGTACTGAATGTGCCGCTCGATCGCGTGTGTACAAGCGTTAGTTGCGTGAGCGTATCGATGTCTGTGTTGTGTAACGGGTCGAAGGGCGCGCGGTTTGCGCCCTTCGGCTTCGTTCTCTGTCTCTTGACAGTGAGCCCGACCGAAATCGGCTATCAGGACCTCGCATCGCTGCTGGCGCGCCAGCCCGGTGTTGCGGAGCGCTGGCAGCAACACATCTTCTCCTCGTCCCGCCGCATGTTGCAGGTGGCGTCGTTCAATCTGCCGCGCCCGATCGGCACCCGCACCTCCGAAACCGCATCGTATCGTCTGGCCAGCCTCGACAGCCAGGGCATGGACATCGCAAGTTCCCTCGGCCGCGATCCGCTGGGTCCGGTTTTGCGCCCGTTGCAGAAGTCGGATTTCCCCAAGGTCGTGCGCTCCTCGAAAGGCGACCGGCTTCCGGTTTACACGCCTGAGGTTGCCGCGCCTGTCACCACGCCGCAGCCGGAACAGGACCAGCCAAATTCCAACGCGTCAGTGTACGGCGCGAAGACGGCAGAAGTGCCTGCTGCCAATACAGCCGCGCCGCTCGATGCAGAACTGGAAGCTGCGCTGAACGCGCCGCGTCTGCCGCAGTATGAGTCTTCCGTTTCGCTGCAGAACATTCCCGCCGATCATCCGCTGAACGCTGCTCCGGCGACGGCCGGTGAAGACGCCGTCGCGGCAGAACCGGAATTGAATCGCGACGGCTTCTCGTTCCAGACCGCGACCCTGTTCTTCGGAAATTCATCGCTCGGCGTATCGAGCGGATCGCTTGAGCGCTGGCAGCCCGGTGAAGAGCCGATCATCGTTGTGCCTGGCATCGATCCGGACATGAAAACGCCGGCGGCATTGCCAAGCGAGTCGTCAGCTCCGTCCGCTGGTGAAAGCGTCGCCAGCAAGGGCGAAGTCACCGGCGAGAACCAGCGGCCGCGCACTCCCGCGGAACGTCTCGGTCTGGATGCGAAAACGCGCGCGAAATCCGAAAAGTGCCTGACCGATGCGATCTATTTCGAGGCGCGCGGCGAAGCGGTGCGCGGCCAGATCGCGGTGGCGCAGGTCGTTCTGAACCGCGCCTTCTCCGGCTACTATCCGACCACAGTTTGCGGTGTCGTGTACCAGAACGCGCACCGCCATCTGTCGTGCCAGTTCACATTCGCCTGCGATGGCATCCGCGATGTGGTGAAAGAACCGGAGATGTGGGAGCGCGCGAAAAAGATCGCCCGTGAAAGCCTCGACGGACGGCTGTGGCTGCCGGAAGTCGGCAAGTCGACGCACTATCACGCCTACTGGGTTCGCCCGTCATGGGTGAACGAGATGAAGAAGATGTACAAGTACGGCGTACATACCTTCTATCGTCCGCGCGCCTGGGGCGACGGCAAGGATGCGCCGACATGGGGCACGGCAGCGGAGACGGCGGTGATCTCCGCAAAGCTCGTTGAAGCAGCCAGGAGTTCGGCTGAAATATCGGCCGGGAAGTAGCAGTTAGTTAGCGCTTCCACCGCCTTTCCTTTCCCTCCCCCTTGTGGGGAGGGTCGGCCGAGCGAAGCGGAGGCCGGGGTGGGGGTCATCGCACGAGGTGGGAGTTTTCCCCACCCGGCGCATTGTTCGCTTCGCTCTCAATGCGCCACCCTCCCCACAAGGGGGAGCGAAAGAAGAATCCTACGCGTCAATATCCAGCGCGACGTCGAAGTTCGGCGCGGAATGCGTCAACGCACCCGCCGACGCGTAGTCGACGCCGGTTGTCGCGATCTCGCCGATCGACGCCAGCGTCACGCCGCCGGAGACTTCCAGCACCACGCGTCCATTGGTGATCGCGACTGCCTCACGCAGGGTCGGAACATCCATGTTGTCGAGCATCACCACGTCCGCAAGGCCGGTCGCCAGCACCTCGCGCAACTGATCCAGCGTATCGACCTCGATCTCGATCTTGACCAGATGGCCGGCATGGGCGCGCGCGCGCTGCAGCACGGCCTTCACGCCGCCGGCGACCGCGATGTGGTTGTCCTTGATCAGGATCGCGTCGTCGAGCCCGAAGCGATGGTTGAAACCGCCGCCGCAACGCACGGCATACTTCTCCAGCGCCCGCAGTCCCGGCGTGGTCTTGCGGGTGTCGCAGATGCGCATCTTGGTCACGCCGGCGTGGCGGATGTAGTCCGACGTCAGCGTGGCGATGCCGGACATGCGGCCGACAAAGTTGAGCGCGGTGCGTTCGCCGGTGAGTACCGCGTGGGCCGGGCCCGAGATGGTGAGCACATGCACGCCCTTGGCGACATTGACGCCGTCATGGGCGTGGGCCTGGATCCGGACGTCGGGCGATAGCTTCAGAAAGGTCGCAACAGCCAGCGGCAAGCCCGCGATCACGCCAGCCTGCCGCGCGACCAGTTTGGCAAAGGCCTGCGTGGTGGTCGGGATGGTCGCGATCGAGGTGACGTCGCCGGCGCGGCCGAGGTCTTCGGCAAGCGCCCGCGTCACCGCGTCATCGATCGCCAGCGGCGACAGAAATGCATGCGGATGCATGAGGGCGGCGGGGTTCAGGACATCGGTGACGCTCACCTTCAAACTCCCATGGATAGTTTAGCGGATCGTTTGGCGATTGCACCGTCCGACAACATTAGCGCGATCCCTCGCGCGTCGTCGAGCGTCGTCACGGTGCGGTGCCGTTGTGCCGGGTCTTCCGCCGGATAATCGGATCGATAATGCGCCCCGCGGCTCTCGCGCCGCGACCATGCGGATGCCGCGACGATCAGCGCGGTGGTCGCCATGTTGCGCAGCGCAATGTTGCCGGTGTTCTGCTCGATAGCGGCGAATGCCTGCACGGCTTCCATCAGCCGGTCGCCGTCGCGGACGACGCCGACATGCGAACTCATCATGGCGCGCAGATTGGCTTCGGTGGGTGCCGGCATGGCGCTGTCATGCGGCGTGTGCGACGGCACCGCGAGCGGACCACGCGCAAACACGTTGCCGTCGATGTCTTCGGCGATGCGCGCGGCATAGACCACGGCTTCGAGCAGCGAGTTGGAGGCGAGGCGGTTGGCGCCATGGGCTCCGGTGCTCGATACTTCACCGCCGGCCCACAGGCCTTTGAGAGAGGTGCGTCCGTGTCTGTCCACCGCGATGCCGCCCATGTGATAATGCGCGGCAGGGGCAATCGGGATCGGCTGTGTCGCGGGATCGATCCCCGCCGCCATGCAGCTTGCGTAGACCGTCGGAAATCTTTTGGCGAATGCCGCGCCAAGCGCCCTGGTCGCATCCAGATACGCGCCGCGGCCTGCGGCGATTTCCGCGAACACACCGCGCGCGACGATATCGCGCGGCGCGAGTTCCGCGAGCGGGTTGAGCGCCAGCATGAAGCGCTCGCCCTTGCCGTTGATCAGCGCCGCGCCCTCGCCGCGCAGGGCTTCGGTCGCCAGCGGCGCGGGATCGCGGCCGACCATGATGGCGGTCGGATGAAACTGTACGAATTCCGGATCGGCGATGATCGCGCCTGCGCGTGCCGCAATCGCAAGACCTGAGCCGCTGGCCTCGGCCGGATTCGTCGTCACGGCATAAAGATGCCCGATGCCGCCGGTCGCCAGTACGATGGCGCGCGATGGAATGATGACGGGTGCGGCTGTCTCGTCCCCCGCCTTGCGCAACTGCAGGCCGGACACGGCATCGCCCTCCGCGATCAGGGCTTCCGCGACGTAGCCTTCGATGACGCGGATCGACGGCGTTTTGCGCACCGCCTCGATCAGCGCCGCGATGATGGCCTTTCCGGCCATGTCGCCCTGAACGTGAACGATGCGCCGGGCGGAATGCGCCGCTTCGCGGCCGACGGCGAGCCTGCCTTCGAGGTCGCGGTCGAACGGCACGCCATATTGCAGCAGATCATGAATGCGCGCGCCGGCCTCGCGCGCGAGGGCGAGCGCGACATCTTCATCGACGATGCCGCCGCCCACCGCAATCGTATC
>Ga0255047_10000696_pt1 | contig 27210 bp, 21 predicted proteins | sample JV7_2_1_MG_FD_183640 | JGI IMG/M metagenome (GOLD analysis project Ga0255047, IMG submission 183640) | Seawater microbial communities from Jervis Inlet, British Columbia, Canada - JV7_2_1 | ecosystem: Environmental > Aquatic > Marine > Inlet | place: Canada: British Columbia | collected 2016-10-06
TAAAAGCGCTGAATAATTCGGTCGCAAGCGCGACGGCCGGCATGCTGAGTTTCTTCGATCGCCATGACACGAAAAAATACACATCGAGAGGCGCGCCGTTACATGACCCCTGTACGATTGCCTGGCTGCTTAGGCCGGAATTGTTCGAAGGCAAGGAGTGCAATATCTCCATCGAGACGCAGTCCGAGTTGACGATGGGGCACACGGCGGTCGATTTTTGGCATGTCACCGATCGGCCCATCAACGTCAACTGGATCTATACCGTCGATGCAGATGGATTCTACGATTTGTTGCTGGAGCGGCTGGCCCGCTTCGGGGAATAATCGGGCATGCCTTCGATCGTCGTCATAGGCTCTGTAAATCTCGACATCGTTGCCGCCGCGGATCGCCTGCCGGCCCCGGGTGAGACCGTAACCGGAGCAGAGCTCAATCATTACCCGGGTGGCAAAGGAGCCAACCAGGCGCTGGCTGCGGCTCGGCTGGGTGCCGATGTTTGCCTGGTGGCGCGTGTCGGCAGGGATCCGGCCGCCGATGAGGCGCTGGCGTTATTGCGCGAAGGTGGTGTCGATCTTGATGCCTGCATCGCGGTTGATGATGCTCTCACCGGCGTAGCGCTGATATCGGTGGCCAAGTCAGGCGAGAACCAGATCGTCGTGGCACCGGGTGCGAATCGCATGCTGTCGCCGGAAGCGCTCGTTGTTCCACCAGCCGATGCGCTCATTTGCCAGCTCGAAGTGCCAACCGAGACGATCGCGTATGCGGCTGAAAATTTTGCGGGCTTCTTCTGTGTGAACCTCGCGCCGGCCAGGCATGTGGACGTCACGGTTTTGCAGCGCGCTGACCTCGTAGTCGTTAATGAAACCGAAGCTGCCTGGTATGGCGATAGCCTGAGTGCCTGCTCGGGCATGATAGCGACTACGTTCGGGGCAGCAGGCGCAGTGCTGACGAAAAATGGTGAGGACCTCGCGCGCGCGAAGCCACCAAGAGTAGATGCTGCGGACACGACCGCGGCGGGTGATACGTTCACAGCGGCGCTGACGGTCGCATTAGTGGAAGGTCAGTCGCCTGAAGATGCGCTCAACTTCGCCTGCGCTGCAGGTGCGGTGGCGGCGACGAAGATGGGCGCGCAGCCGTCACTGCCTACTCGTTCAGAGATAATGGCGATCTTGTAGGAGGGCCTTCAGGCCCGATTTTCCATGGCGGCCTCCTACAGGTGAAACGACGACGGCAGCAGGTCTGCCATCGAGAACTTGTGCCACTCTTCGTCATTGTCCTTGACGATTATCCGCGTCTCACTGTCTGAGAACTCATGGATGCGTTGCCGGCAGCCACCACACGGTGTGCAGGCGCGAGTCTTGTTGCCGCCACCGGCGATCGCAATCGTTACGATGCGTTGCCCGCCCGCGGCGACCATCGCGCCGATGGCACCCGCTTCGGCGCAACTGCCCTGCGGGTAAGCGGCGTTTTCGACATTGCAGCCGACATGCACATTGCCGTTTTCATCGATGATGGCCGCACCGACACGAAACTCCGAGTACGGACAGTAAGCCAGTTCACGAACTGTGCGTGCGGCGTCGAGTAGCTCTTCGTCATTCATCGATTCAGTTGTCCTTCGGGCCTCAAGGCCCTCCTACCGGGCCTCAAGGCCCTCCTACCGGGCCTCAAGGCCCTCCTACCGGGCCTCAAGGCCCTCCTACGATTTGCGCATCGGGTTATTCGGGTGCGTCGTCCAGTTCGCCTCGCCACTTGCGATCGGCTTGCCGGTGCGTGCGTCGATGCCTTCGGTCATCGGCTGCATCGTGATGCAGCTATCGACCGGACAAACACTGACACAAAGATTGCAGCCAACGCACTCTTCATCAATGACCTCGAAGCGCCGCTCGCCATTGACCGTATTCGTGATTGCCTGATGCGACGTGTCTTCGCAGACAATATGGCAGCGACCGCACTTGATGCACAGGTCCTGATCGATGACTGCCTTCGATACATGGTTGAGGTTCAGGTACTGCCAATCGGTCACACTGGGAACGGCCCTGCCCACCAGATCGGCGACCGAGTTCAGGCCTTTATCGTCGAGGAACACGCTAAGTCCGTCGGTGAGGTCATCGATAATCTTGAAGCCGTAAACCATCGCCGCCGTGCAGACCTGCACATTGGAAGCACCCAGCGCTAGAAAATCGACGGCATCGCGCCAATTCGTTATGCCACCAATGCCCGAGATTGGAATGTCGGCCGTGTCCGCATTGCGCGCAATTTCGGCAACCATGTTGAGCGCGATCGGCTTGACCGCCTCGCCGCAATAACCGCCGTGCGTTCCCATACCGTCAGTTGTGGGAAACATCGTCAGCGTGTCGTAATTGACTCGCATGATCGAGTTGATCGTGTTTATTAGCGATACCGCGTTCGCTCCGCCGTCGACCGCGGCTTTCGCCGGCGGGACGATGTTCGTTACGTTCGGCGTCAGTTTGACGATGACCGGAATCGAGGCGGCCTTCTTACACCACTCGGTGGTCATCTGAATGTATTCGGGAACCTGCCCAACAGCAGCGCCCATGCCGCGTTCCGACATGCCATGCGGGCAGCCAAAATTAAGCTCGAACGCGTCAGCGCCCGTGTCCTCGATGATCGGTATGTACTTCGCCCAGCTCGCCTCATTCATCGGCAACATGACGGATGCGATAAGGGCGCGGTCGGGCCAGTCGCGCTTGATTTGCCTGATTTCGTCCAGGTTGGTCTGCAGTGGCCGATCGGTAATCAGTTCGATGTTATTGAAGCCAATGACACGCCGTTCATTGCTGTGCAGTGCGCTGTAGCGCGGGCCGTTGACGTTGACGATGGGCGGGTCTTCGCCGAGTGTCTTCCAGACAACGCCACCCCAGCCGGCCTCAAAGGCGCGATTGACGTTATACGCCTTGTCGGTCGGTGGCGCGGATGCCAGCCAGAAAGGATTCGGCGAACGAATGCCGAGAAATTCAGAGGTCAGGTCAGCCATGCCGCAAGCTCCTGTCGATCGCGATCGCCGCGATTTTGCCGTGTTGCACCGCAGATACGGTCAGGTCATCGCCGCCGACCACACAGTCGCCGCCGGCCCAGACGTGTTCGAGCGTCGTCGCATGCGAGTCATCGACGACAATCCGACCGCTTTGTAACTGCAATCCGTCGAGATCGTCGCCCAGGTGGTGGCCGGCAAGCTTCTGGCCGATCGCCTTGAAGACGACATCGGCATCGAGCACGAAAGTCTCACCCGTGGCTGACAATTTGCCATCTTTACCAAGCGAGGTCTTCTCAAGCTCAATGGCGACAACGCCGTTATCACCTTGCAAGCCGACCGGTTGAACCCAGTGATGGATCGTAACGCCATTGGTTTGTGCTAGTTGTTGCTCAAATTCGCTCGCCCCCATTTGCTCGGGACCGCGACGGTACGCGATAACCACTTGCTCCGCGCCCAGTCGTTTGCTTTGCACGGCGATATCGATTGCCGTCATGCCGCCGCCGATAACGACGACGTTGCGACCCACCGGTAATGTACTTTTATCGCTGGACTGGCGGAGCTCGGCGATGTAGTCGATAGCACTCTCGACACCCTGCAGGCCTTCATTGTCTAACCCCAGTTCGTTGACCGAGCCGAGGCCGATGCCGAGAAACACTGCGTCATACTTGTCGCGTAATTCGGCGAGTGTGAAGTCAGTGCCAAGTGTTACGTTGTTCTTAACCTCGATGCCACCGATTGACAGAATGTAGTCCACTTCTTTTTGCGCAAAGTCGTTGACCGTCTTGTACGCTGCGATGCCGTATTCGTTCAGGCCGCCAGGTTTGCCGTCGCGATTGTAAACGTCAACATCATGGCCAAGCATCGCGAGGCGGTGCGCGCACGACAAACCGGCTGGCCCGCCGCCGACTACAGCCACTTTCTTATCGCTGCTGTCAGCTCGCATGAACAACTGTGTGTTCGCATCGAAAACAGGATCGGTTGCGTAGCGTTGCAACAGCCCGATGCCGACCGGTTTTTCCTCATGCGAATTTCGCACACACGCCTCTTCGCAAAGAATTTCAGTTGGGCATACACGTGCGCACATCCCGCCCATGATGTTCTCGCGCAGAATAGTGTGCGCTGCGCCACGAATGTTGTCGCTGCGAATTCTCTGGATGAAGCCGGGAATGTCGATGCCAGTCGGGCAGGCGGTTGTGCACGGCGCGTCGAAACAGAAATAACAGCGGTCAGCTTCGATGAGTGCCTCGGAACGTGATAGCGGTGGATGCAAATCACCAAAATTATGATCGATTTCGGATTTTTCGAGCCGGCTGCTGCGAATACTCTGGGAGGGTTTCTGTTTGGCCATAGGAGTTGCCTGCGCTAGCGTTCGACTGCTACGGGCTCAGCTAGTTGCGACTGCAGCTTGAGCGCGTCGTAATAAGACGCGTATGCGGGGCGGTCGACATAGCGACCGGCGCCGCGCTCAACATTGAGTTCGCCGTCCGCGAATACGACTTTTCCCTGGCTGATCGTATGCGACGCGCATCCTGTGACGGTCATGCCTTCAAAGATGTTGTAGTCAACCTGCTGCTTGTGAGTTTTCGCCGATATCGTTTTTGTTGCTGCTGGATCCCAAACCACGATGTCTGCATCTGCGCCGACCGAGATGCTGCCTTTGCGTGGATAGATGTTGAAGATTTGTGCCGTGTTGGTCGATGTGACACGAACAAATTCGTTCATCGTCAGCTTGCCCGCGCTTACGCCGTGATGCCACAGCACCTCTAGCCGGTTTTCGACGCCGCCCGTGCCATTCGGTATCAGGCGGAAGTCATCCTTGCCGGCGGCTTTCTGGTCCGCGCAAAAACAGCAGTGATCGGTCGCGGTTGTTTGCAAATTGCCCGACTGCAGCCCGCGCCACAGCGCAGCCTGGTGTTCCTCGGAACGAAATGGTGGACTCATGACATGTGCGGCGGCCGTCTCGAAATTCTTGTCACGGTACACGCTGTCGTCAACGAGCAGGTGGCCGGCCAGAACCTCGCCAAACACGCGTTGTCCTTCGTTGCGTGCTCGCGTAATGGCTTCGAGGGACTGCTTGCAGGAGTTGTGTACCACGTATAACGGCACCTTAAGAACCTCGGCGATGCGAATCGCACGATTCGCCGCTTCGCCCTCTACTTCGGGCGGACGTGACAGCGGATGACCTTCCGGCCCGGTAACGCCCTTATCGAAAATCTCCTGCTGTAGGCGGTATACGAGCTCGCCATTCTCTGCATGCACAGTGACAATCGCACCAAGTTCGCGGGCGCGGGTGAAGCTGTTCACGAGTATTTCGTCATCGGCCATGATCGCGTTCTTGTAGGCCATGAAGTGCTTGAAGCTGTTGACGCCGTATTCATCGACGAGCGTGCCCATGTCAGCGTGGACCGATTCGTCCCACCATGTGATGGCAACATGGAATGAGTAATCGGCCACCGATTTTTCAGCCCACTCGCGCCACTGATTGTAGGCTTCCATGATGTTTTGCTGCGGGCCCGGGATAACGAAGTCGATAATCATCGTGGTGCCACCGGCAAGCCCGGCCGCGGTCCCGGAGTAAAAATCTTCGCTCGCCACCGTGCCCATGAACGGTAGCTGCATATGTGTATGCGGATCGATGCCGCCCGGCATCACGTATTGCCCGCCAGCGTCTACTACCGTTGCATCCTGCGGGGCGTCGAGCCCATCGCCAACCGCTGTAATCAGTCCGTCCTGGCACACCACGTCGGCGCGAAATGAGCGGTCTGCGTTGACCACGGTGCCGCCCTTAATAAGTACCGCCATCGTTAACTCCTCAATCTTTCCTGGCTACGATGTAATAAATCAGGCCACCGAGTATAGACCCCGTAAACCAGCCGTAATCATAGAACCAGCTCAGTTTGCCCGTCGTAATCGCGATAAGCGTCAAACCCACTGGTACCAGGAACGCAGCGAAACCGGCTTTGTTCCATGCCGGGTAGCCGGCGTTGTCCTGATACAGCGCAAGCACATCGTAGGACTGCTTCTTGACCAGAAAATAGTCGACGATCATGATGCCGGCAATTGGGCCGAGCAGGCTCGAGTAACCAATAAGCCAGTTGGAATAAAGGCTCTCAACGCTAACGTCGGTTTCGAGCCAGCCGAGCCGCTTCAACAGCTCCCAGCTCATCAACACAATACCGATAACACCGGTGAGAATGACACCACGATTCTCGTTAATCAGTTTCGGTGCCACGTTCTGAAATACATTGGTCGGCGACACGATATTGGCCGCCGTATTGGTTGAAATCGTCGCAAGAATAATCATCGCCATCGACAATGCGACCCACAATGGACTGTCGATCTTGCCGATCAGGTTAATCGGGTCCGATATCGTTTCACCGACAAGTTCAACGGAGGCGGCGGTCAGGACGACACCGAGGCCGGCAAACAGGAACATCGTCAGCGGTAGTCCGATGATCTGGCCGACCACCTGTGCACGTTGTGATTTTGCGAAGCGACTAAAGTCCGGGATGTTCAGCGACAACGTGGCCCAAAAGCCAACCATCGCCGTCAGGCCAGCCATGAAATAACCGAAGAACGGGGCGCCTTCTGGCCGGGTCGCGGGCACTGCCAGCAGTTCGTCTACAGAAATTTTCGGCAGCGCCCAGAACATCAAACCGAGTGCGACGATCAGGAGCAGCGGCGCCGCCAGCGCTTCAAGGTGCTTGATCGACTCCGAACCGCGGATGACCACTGCGATGTTCGCGATCCAGAAAATAAAGAATCCCAAAACTTCGCCTGTGCCGCCGAGTGCGGCCCAGCCGTCGAACATGGCCGACAACAGGATATGGATAGCGATGCCGCCAAAAAGGGTTTGTATGCCAAACCAGCCACAGGCGACCAGTGCGCGCACCAGTGATGGCACGTTCGAACCAATGATGCCGAATGAGGCGCGCAACACGACGGGGCAGGGTATGCCATAGCGCGTACCGGGAAACGCATTCAGCGTCAGCGGAATCAGGACGACGATATTGGCGATCAGTATGGTCCAGAGCGCTTCCGATACTGACAGACCGAATCCGGCGGTCAATACGCCGCCCAGTATGTAAGTCGGCACGCAAATCGCCATGCCGACCCAGAGCGATGCGACATTCCATTTCGTCCAGGTACGTTGCGACGCACGCGTCGGTGCGATGTCTTCGTTGTAACGCGGGCTGTTCGCGATATCGTCGCCGACGTCGAGTTCGACGTGCTCGCCGACCGTGCGTAGCTGGCTTACCGCCGCATTCATTCGGTTAGCGGACCGTAAGTTTCGGGGCGGCGATCACGGAAGAACTGCCAGGTGTCGCGGACTTCGCGCACCATATCGAGATCGATCTCGTGTACGAGTAATTCATCGTCCCCGTAGCTCGCCTGCGCCTCAATTGCGCCGCGCGGATTGACGATGTAAGTCGAGCCGTAGAATTCACCCATATTGTGTGTCGATGCCCAGGGTTCCTCTTTACCTACACGATTGATCGCGCCGATGAACACGCCGTTGGCTGCCGCCGACGCTGGCTGTTCGAGTTCCCACAGGTACTTGCTGAGCCCGGCTACGGTTGCGGACGGATTGACGATGTACTCGGCGCCATTCAGGGCAAGTGCTCGCCAGCCTTCCGGGAAGTGCCGGTCGTAACATATGTAGACGCCGAGTTTTACGTACGCAGTGTCGAATACCGGCCAGCCTGTATCGCCGGGTTTGAAGAAAAACTTCTCGTAGAAGCCCGGATCGACCTGTGGAATGTGTGTCTTGCGATACTTGCCGAGGTAGGAGCCGTCAGCATCAATAACGGCTGCGGTGTTGTAATAGACACCGGGCATCGCCTCTTCGTAAATTGGCACAACGATGACCATGCTGTGCTTCTTCGCATACTCCTGCATGAGCTTGGTTGTATAGCCGTCGGGAATGGTCTCGGCCGCTGCGTACCACTTCCTGTCCTGGCTCGGACAAAAGTACGGCTGAGTAAACACTTCCTGGAAGCAAAGCACCTGTACCTTCTGCTTTGCGGCCTCTTCGATGTACGGAATGTGGGCTTCGATCATCCGGTCGCGGATTTCATCCGGCGTCATCGAACCGTCGCCCTTGAGGCCCATCTGGATCAGGCCACATTTAAGCTTTGCCATGCCAACCCCCTGAGAACAATTCACCTTTAATCAAGGTGTTATCAGTTTTTTCTAAGCCCTCAGGATACGCTTTTTTTGCAGCAAAATCACCGTGTAGGCGGCGGCCATGCGGGCGACCTTTTCGCCGGCATGGCCGCCGCCTACACTATCTGATGGACAACCAGGAGCCATGCATGGGATTCGGCAGAATGTACCAGCCGTTGCCCCAATAGTCTGCGTACTCCGCGACTGATCGTTTTCGGCCATCCACAGTTCCCGGCTCCGTGCAGGGCGTCGCTGGTTTCGACCGCACGCACGGAATGAAGTCACTGAGATCGTCGCCGAGCAACATGATGATGCGATATCTCTGAGCCAATAGTTCGCGGCGCACGAGTTTTTCTTTAGTCCAGTCATCCTGCTCATAGGACAGCTGTACATGATCCGCAGCAACGTCGAAGCCTGCTTCACGTATGTCGTTAATAACCGTGGTTTTGTATGGACAAGGGTCATCCACGCCGTCGATTCGCTCACAGGGGCGATTGGTCAAAAAAAACAATTCGACGCCTGCAGCATGCGCCGCGTTGGCGAATCGCGCGAACCCTTCAACGGCCTGTGCTTCGTGTGTGCTATTCCATTGGTTGAGTTTTGTTTGATTAACCGGTCGCTCAACTGACAACTGGAAACTAACACCCGTGACGACGGTTTCATCAACGTCGAAAATAATCGCCGGCGCGAGGTCCCCGGCATTGCTCTGACCTGGCAGTGCACTCCATGATTTATCCTCGATGAATCCTGGCAATGCGCGTTCGGCCTGATGGTAAGCTTGCAACGACAACGCCTGGAATTCGGCGGCATGTTTGACCCACGCAAGGCCCTGGTCTTTTTCGGCAGTCCACCCGACCGGCGGCGACTGCGACCGCTCACATCCGGCAAGCGCCAGAACTGACATGAGAACAACAATGAAACGAACGGGCATCAAACTTCTCCTTCTGCTAATTCCTGTAGTGCTATCGGCATGTCCTGCCAGTCCTGAGTCTACTGCAAGCAAATCGGCCGGGCTGACCTTTATCCACCTCAACGACACCTACCGCGTTGCAGATGTTGAGGACGGAACCAGGGGTGGATTTGCTCGTGTCATCACCGTGATTCGGCAGGCACAAAGCGAGGGCAGGGATGTGCGCATATTGCACGGCGGCGATTTTCTGTATCCATCGCTCGAAAGCCAGTTGTGGAACGGCCAGCAAATGGTCGAAGCACTCAACTACCTGGACGAGGTCGCACCGCTGTATCTCACGGCGGGCAATCATGAATTTGACCGTAGCACGCCGGAACACCTGATCAACGCCGTCAGGGCTTCGCAGTTTGACTGGCTTGGGGACAACTACTATTTCAATACCGGGGCGGCAGACGTCGACAGCGCAATACAACCCGTATTCACCTACGAGCACGCTGGCAAGACGATCGGTATTTTCTCACTGACTCTGGAAGCCAGGGACAGTGGGAACGATCGCGACTACGTGGAAGCAGGGCGCAATTACGCGACCGTTGCCGAATGGACAATCGAGCAGTTCGAAACACAGGGCGTCGACGTGATTATTGGGCTAACGCACCTGCACATGACTGACGATGTGCAGATCTCAAAATTACGTGCGGAGCATCCGAAACTCGAATTCATTGTGGGCGGGCACGAACATGAAGTTCAGCAGCAGGCACAGAGTGAAGAAGCGGCGGCGATTTTCAAAGGCTCGTCCAACGCACGCGATATCTGGCGTATCGACGTCGATTTCGACGAGCACGGGAATGCGTCGATGCATGCTGACTTGTTGCCGTTGGACGCAACCGTTGTGAAAGACGAAAGTTATGCAAAGATTTCAGCTAGCTGGCGAAAGACACTCATTGCGGAATTCCCCGACATTGAGGAAAAGCTCGGCGAGGCGGGGCATCGATTCAATGTCACGGAGGAATTCGTACGAAACGAGGAAAGCGGTTGGGCTAATTTCCTGGTCGATCAGGCGCGCGGCGCGTTTGGCGAGCCGCAGGCGGATCTCGCTTTCATCAACAGCGGCTCGATTCGTATCGATGACTATATCGCCGGTGATATTACCCGCGAAGATGTTGAGCGAACGTTCGGCTTCCCGTCGCAGGTTCGCCGATTTTCTGTAACAGGCGCTGAGTTCGTAGCGCTACTCGAAGCGGGCTATCGCGGCGGGCGCAGAGGTGAAGGCTATTTTCCGCAGATATCCGGCTTTCGTGTTTGTGTCGATTACAACTTGCCGGATCACAGCAGGATTGTGAGTCTACAATTACCGGGTACCGCCGGCTGGAGCGAAATAGACGCCAGTCAGATTTACACCGTTGTCCTGCCCGATTTTTTATTCGGCGACCAGGACGGCTACGTGATGCCGCAAAGTGCAAGAGAATCAGTCTCGCCGATAGGGCCGGAGATCAAACAACTGGTGCTTGATGCGGTGGCGGATTTGTACGCGAAGGGCGAAGAGATCGGGCACAAGGTTGACCCGGCAAATCCGAGATTCGTTGCGCTGGGCCCGGACCGTGAATCCTGTTGGAGCGCCTTGTAGGAGGGCCTTCAGGCCCGATCGCGCTCCAAGGAAGCGCTCCAACAAAAAAGGGCGGCCTCGCGGCCGCCCTCAGTTCTTGTAGCACTTCGTTTCTTAGAAGTTGTAACGAACTCCAAGCTGGATGCGATAGACCGAGTCATCAGTATCGGTTCGTACAACGCTTGGGATGAAGATGTCCGTGACCTCAAATACATCCGTTACATCGTCGGCAAACTCCAGAACCCGGAGCGCTTCCGGTACATCACCGGCACCATTATATCGCCGCAGGTTTTCGCTTTGCGAGAACATGTTCAGAACATTGTCGATATCCAGGAAAATCTGCAGTTGATGCTCTTTCCATAAGCCAATTTCCTGGCTGATGCGCAGATCGAGATCGGTCGACCATGAACCCTCAAACGCGTTCTTCGGTGGGATGCCACCGGCGTACTTGCTCAGACCGGAGCTGTCCAGAAACGCGAAGAAATCGTCAACCTGGGCTTGACTGAAATCGTCCCCAAGATTGGTGGTGAAATCCATCACAGGATCGCCGGGTCCGGTCGGGACATAGATCAAGATGCTTTCTTCGTCGTCTGAATCGCCGAACAGGTTCTCAACGGTGTCATCCTCATAGGTATAACTGAATGGACGACCGGAGCGTCGGTTGAAGAACAGTCCAACGGAGGTTGCGTTGGTATCGTTCCAGTGGTGCTTGAACCGCGCCGAGAGCACGATATTGTGCTCGCTGCTCCAAAGTGAAGGGCCGAGTCCGATGTCATTGACGTTCCGTTTCGCTGAGTTTTCATAGCTCGAGCCAGCGGTGAAACTGGTGACCGGGTTGCCGATCTCCGTGTCCAGGTAGGAATAGCCGAGACCAAGACTGAGTGACGTCCGGTCGGAGTAATCGAACGTCTTGGCCAGTTGCAGCGAGACTGAAGTGGTTTCACCGTCAACTCCATTGGTCAGCAGGATATCCTGATTACTGTTGCCAGTATCATCGCACGCGCCACCATTCGTGCCTGCGTTGGCGAACCCATCACGTATGCCGCTGAAGGTCGCGGTACATCCGGCCTGTAAAGGATCGACCTCGAAGAACTGCTGCCGTCCGTCCGGCAAAATAACGCCGTTAGGGGTCAGCCGCAGGTCAACATAGTCGATCGGGTCCTTGTGAGTCGTGAAGATGTAGTCGAGCCGGATTTCCCAGTCGCTAAAGAAACTGCTGTCAAATTCGGTGATGTGATGCAGACCTAAACTCCAGCGTTCATTCGATGGCAGATCGTAATCAGGATCAACAGCAGCGACCGCCGCGGTATTGTTAAGTGCGTCGTTTTGAGCCGCTATTTCAGCACAGGCCGGAAAGTCCGTGAAATTGCCGCCAGCATCGAGGACCTGTAAATCAGCAGCCGTACACGGCGGGTCCTGACCGTCGAACGGGCCAGACCCGAAACTACCATTGCCAATCGCACCACCGAAGTTCTGGTAAGCGTTGGCGAAGTGGACGGTCGGATCGCCGCCACCGAAAATACCAAATCCGGCGCTAAGCTGGGTCGAACCCCACTTGCTCGTTGGCAGGTCCCAGGTCACGCCGATGCGCGGCTGGAAGAGGTCAAGGCCGTCGAAGGTCTGCGAGTTGCCAAATCCATAGCGCGACTCGAAAACGGGGTTCGCAATCGGCGTGTCGCTGGACGAGTACTCGTCGAATCGCACACCGGCAATCAGCGTCACGGCATCGTTTACCTGCCATTCGTCCTGCACGTAAAAGCTGTCAACGTCGCGACCGAATATAGCCGCCGCATCGTCTGGGATGCGGGTAAACGAGCCGTTGATGTTAATTCCGCTGGCCGCACCCGCTGTCAACGCAGCCACATCGGGAAACGTAATCGTACCCGTCGCGTCCTGGATAAACAGGTTGAAGAAATCTCGTGATTCCCGCTCGACGCCGAACGTCAACGTATGGTCGCCGACGACGAAATCCGCGGACAGCTTGATCTGTTCGACCTCGTAATCCAGGTCATTCGCGGACCGGCTAAACCCTGGGCCACTGATAAAAATAGTGTCCCCGCCACCATCCTGGACCTCGATACGCGTAATCGGGTTCGGATCCTGTTTCTCACCACCAGCAAGCGGTCCTTGAATATCCACTACGTCGGTTTTCGAATAAGAAAAGAGGGTCGACAAATTGTCGGTCCAGTTCGAGAACAGGCGCACAGAGGTCGTATCTCTTTCAGTACCTTCAATCTCGAAGTTGTCCGAAAAGGTGAAACCGAAGAAACCGCAGCAATCGTCGGGATCCAGGTTGCCCTCTTCCAGATCGCTGTAGGTAAATTCAGCGCGATGCGAATCGTTGATGTTCCAGTCCAGTCGCAAAAAGGTGCTCTCGCTGGTAAAGGGCAGCTGCCTGACGAGGAACCCGACGTCACGATCATACTGGGTTAGCAGGATGTCCTTGATCTGGTTGGCGGTGTCGATGTCAATCCCGTTAGAGCTGTCATTCGCGAATCCGGCACCGGCTGGTCCGGTGTTTTGCGTGCCGATGTCATCAACCTCTTCGTAAGCGACCGTGAAGAACAGCTTGTCCTTGATGATCGGACCGCTGACGTTGAAGCCAAAGTTAGTGTCCTCGAAGGGATCGCTGATAACTGTTCTGCCCTCGAGCTTGCTGCCCGTCAGACTGTCATCATTGAACAGGTAAAACGCGGAGCCATGGAATTCGTTTGTACCCGGCTTGGTCACGATGTTGACGGCGCAACCGGTGAACTGGCTGTACTGCACGTCGAGCGGCGCAAATTCAACCGCCGCCGAGGCTATCGTGTCGAAGGGAACCGGCATCGAGAATCTGGCGCCTGTTCCCGAGCTCGCATTCAGCCCGAAGCCGTCGTTGGCGATGGTGCCGTCGATCGTGATGGCGTTATTTCGGGGAGAGCCACCCATACAATTTATGCCCGGGCCGTTGCCGGCGCCGCTACGACCGATGGAAACGCGCGGATCCATGCGAACGATGTCGCGAATCTGCCGTGCCGAACTCGGCATGGCCTCGATTTCTTCGAGGCTGAAGGAGGTGCCAGGGCCGATCGCCATATCCATGCTCTGAACCGCCGACGCTACTGTGATTATTTCCTCGATGGTTTCGTCGGCCGCTCCCAGCGTGAGGTCGAATGTCGCGGCGCTCGAGAGGTCGGTGTACACATCAGTTACCTGTGTGCCCTGATACTGGGACGACTGCACGCGAAGCGTGTAGGGACCGCCGACGGGCAAGCCGCGCACTGCAAATGAGCCGGCGTCATTGGTGGTGGTCCTGCGAACGGATCCGGTTCGGGTATCGGTGATCGTTACCGACGCGCCCACTGCGGGACTGCCATCCGGCGCGGTTAGGCTGCCGCGGACGGTGGTAGAAATTTCTTGTGCGTTTGATACAACAGACACTGCCAGGAGTGCCACGGCCATGATGGCCATGAGTCCTCGTTGCAGGAAATGTATCCGGGTCGATTGTTGCAATCGAAAGTTGTTTTTCATGGTTGTTCCCCGAGTTTCAATATTATGGCGAGGCCCCAGGTCACTCTTGTGACATTTTGACTACGCCGGTTTGGGCGGCAATCTCGGCAGTTTGTGCAGGCCGACAGAGCCATTGCTTGATATTGGTTCGAACAAATCTAACGCAGCGAAAATGCTTGTGCAATAAGGGTTTGCGCGTGTTTCCCAAACTTGCATGAAACGCATAAGAGTGCCTCTTATAACCCAACTAGAAGGTAGGTCACGAAACGCTCCCAAGCTATTGTTTTTGTGTTAGTTCAATGGTTACAGCGAGAGGCCAATGGTCCGAAACGCCGGCCTTCCTGGCCGCGTCATAACGCAGCGGTATGCCGGGCGGCTGCACCTGGGCGTCGGTTCGATTCACAATTTGCACCGAATCAGCGCGAATTCCCCATGTTGTTTTTTCGCCACGGGCCGGTGAATAGAGAATAATATCGAGGAAGGACCAGTTCTTGTCCCGCCCGTAGTAGTGCGTCCCGGGGCAGTCAGTGCAGCTATCGTGTGCCACCGTCCAGAGCGGTCTGGCGAAACGCCCGAGCAGATCTACGCGCTGATTTTCGCCGCTGGTTGTATTGAAGTCGCCGGCGGCGAAAACATGATGATCGTCCGGCAGATTATTACGCAGTTTGTTCAGGTGCTCATACGCCGCAACGCGCATGCCGGTGGGATGATACGGGGCCGGGAAGTGCACGGAGAAACCAGTCAGGGTCGATCCGTCCGGCAGCTCAAAGGACGCTTGCAGTACGCCACGTGTATCGCCGATGCGCGCTCCAAATCCTTCAATCAACAACGGGTGCAGTGTTGCCGCGCCGGTCAATGGCAGGCGCGACAGGAAAGCGACGTCGATACCGCGAGAGTCATCGCCCTCGATCAATATGGCGGGCCCGTATTCGGCCTCGGCCAGGTATTCGAGCCTGAGTCGATCGAGGATGGCCGCATTCTCGACTTCCTGGAACGCGATGACGTCCGCGCCGCGCCCGTCGTTGAGCTGCAGGATCGTCGCGGCCAGCACGCTGAGTTTGTGCGCCACAACCGCATCGTTCCAGTCCAGCTGCAGACAATCGTTACGCCACGACGCGACTTCGATTTCCTCGCATTCGGCAATGTGCGCAGCTCTCTGCTTGTCCTCGATCGGCAGGTAGGCTTTGTCGTCTTTGCCCGGATCGTCAAGAGTGTCGAACAGGTTTTCCACATTGAAGGTCATGATCGTGACGGATGGTTGTTCAGGATTTGCTGCGGTGCCGAGGTCGATTTTCAGCAATGGAGCGTGTTTCTTCTCGACCGTCACAAAGGCCGACTTGCCGCCCGGGTCAAACGTTATCGATTCGGCGTCCTTATACTTGCCGAGCTTGAGTTCCAGGGCAGGACCACTCAAAGCTTCGTGCCATGCCTGATCGCCAGCTCGTAGGAAAAAATACACGCCGGCGTAAGTCAGGATAAGGGCGCTGCGACCATCGGCCGAAAAGTCCATGCCAGTCGGTTGCCAGGCCCAGCCACTGCCAGCGGCGTTTTTCTGTTGCCGCCTGGTGGGCTGCGGCAGGTTGTCGATCTCGGCCACGCGGGTTGCGACAACGGTTTCTTCACTGCCTGGCAGCAAGGGCAATCTGTACAATACGGCCGGAATGTCGCGTTTGCTGAGCACGTAAATATGTTGACCAGCAGCATCGACGCTAAGCGACTCCGCGTCGCGTGGGCCGTCCGGGTATTTGAAGTTAATGCGCCAGGCGATAGCAACGTCATCGTCTGCCGGGTCGGGCTCCGCAATCACATACAAGTTGACACTCTCGCGTTTGCTTTCGTTGTCGCCGATGTCAGCGACTACAAGGTATGGCAAACCGTCGTGAGTAAAAGACCCAATATCCTCCCAGTCCGTGTTCATGGCATTGATAATCCGGACCTGGCCGCGCTTTTTGCCCGTGTGATCCATGGCGTGAACGACAGCAGGCCCGTCATCGTTAATCGCCCATAGAGTTTCGGGGTGCTGAACGGACCGCGCCAGACCACTAGCCTCATTCAATTTGCCATTTTCCAGCTTGCCTGCAACCTGGATCGCAGAACTGGATTGCACATCGTCGCCGCTGGTCGAGCAGGCTGCGAGCAATAGCGGGATACAGATCAATAGACGCACAACACGCTCCGGGGTATTGTTGTTGAAAGGATCAAGTGTGGCGCAGACCCACATCAGAAGCGAGATTTATGGCTACCAAACATATGAATGCAGCACCCGGCGATTTTGCCGAGACTGTGCTGATGCCCGGTGACCCGTTGCGGGCACAATACATCGCAGATACCTACCTCGATGACGTTCGACGCGTCACCGATGTCCGCAACATGTGGGGCTTTACCGGCGCCTATAAAGGGACGCCGGTTTCAATTATGGCGCACGGCATGGGAATTCCGTCAGTCTCCATTTATTGCACTGAACTGATCACCGAATACAACGTCAAGCGCGTTATTCGCGTTGGCAGCTGCGGTACGACGCACCCTGACGTCAAATTACGCGACATCATCATTGCGATGGGCGCGTCAACCGACTCGAATTGTAATCGCATGCGCTTTGGCGGTTACGATTACGCTGCTCTCGCGAGCTACGATCTCGTCAGGAAGGCCGTAGCGGTCGCCGAGCAAAACAAAGTGCGTTATCACGTTGGTAATATCTTTTCGTCCGACCTTTTCTATACGCCCGACCCCGGTATGTTCGAAACGCTGGCCAAGTACAATGTGTATGGCCTCGAAATGGAAGCCGCCGGCATCTATCCCATCGCTGCAGAGAACGGTGCCGAGGCACTGGCGATCTGTACTGTTAGCGATGACATCATGACCGGCGACGCGTTGTCGACGGATGATCGTCAGACGACCTTCGACGAGATGATCGTTGTGGCCCTGGAAACAGTTGTCGCCTGAGATGGAATTGATTGACAACAAATTGCCTGACCTTAGCCGGGTACCCGCCGTCGATGAAGTTGGCGTCAACGCAGTCATTTATTGTGACGGCGACAAGAAGATCGCAAGAGCCATACAGGAAGTCAAAACGACCTGGCATCCGATTGGGACGTAGGAGCGGCTTGTAGGAGGGCCTTTAGGCCCGATTAGGTGTCGGGCCTAAAAGACCCTATTAGGTGTCGGGCCTAAAGGCCCTCCTACACGTAGTTCTCGAGCACTCCGGGCTCGATGCGTGCGCCAAGCTGTTGAATGACCGTCGTTGCGCAATACGTGCCCAGTTTTGCGCAATCGGCCAGCGCATAATCATTCACCCAGCCAAACATGAAGCCGGCCGAATAAGCATCACCAGCGCCGGTTGTATCGATTAGCTCAGCAACGTCGTCCGCCGCCTGTGTGATCATCTGGCCACCATGCACAACGACTGAGCCTTTTTCCGAGCGCGTCACCGCGAACAGATTGTCATAGCTCTTGAGAGCATCGACAGTGGCGTCGATAGAATCTGTTTCCAATAGCTCGAAAACCTCTTCTTCGTCGGCCAGGACGATATCGACGCCATTACCTACGGCATCAGCAAACGAAGCGCGATGGCGTTCGACGCAAAACGAATCAGACAAGGACAGTGCAACCGCGGCACCTTGCTCGCGCGCAATATCCATTGCTTTTCTTGCTAATGCCGGTCCTTCAGGCAAATCCCAGACATAGCCCTCAAGCAGGATCGCTTTTGGGCTACCCACCGTTGCCGGCGTAATGTCGTCAACGGAAAGCTCCGTGCAGGCGCCGAGATAGGTGTTCATCGTGCGTTGACCGTCATCGGTAATCAGTACATGACTGCGCGCGGTCGGCGCGCCATCGGTACCGGGTTCGAGACGAACATCGATGCCGAGCGAGCGCATATCATGATTGAAGATATCGCCGAACTGGTCCGCCTTGACTCGCCCGATGTAAGCAGCAGTGCCGCCCAGGTTCGCGAAACCAGCGATGGAATTAGCCACAGAGCCACCGGACATTTCTGTCGCCGGGCCCATCAACTCGTAAATCTCGGCCGCCCGTGGCTCATCAATCAGGTTCATCGAGCCAGGCACGATTCCCATCTCCTCGATGAGTTCATGGTCTACGTGCGCGAGAATATCGACGATGGCATTGCTGATGCCGAGCAATTGTGTAGGTTTGGTCATGGTAGTGGATTCGGTCCCAAAAACGCCGCCTAGCCTAGCATCGAAAAACCGGCAGCGCTTGCGATTTGATGTCACCATATTGCGGCGGTATCTTGTTGTTTCTGCAAGTGGAGTAAATCGATGCGAAAATCCGGTGGTCTGCTGATACCGTTGACAATGATCATCCTGTACTACGTCATTCTGGTTGCGGCGATGAGCTACTTGCTGGACCGATTGCCGATGCTCGCAGCCTATTTTCCAGTTGGCGGAGTCGAGGAGCTGGCTGGGATGAGCGATTCATTCGAGCCGATATATTCGAGCGTCGAGGAGCGCGTTTATTCGACGCATGGCCCTATTCGATTACTCATAGCGAGTTTCGGTGCGATCATTCTCGCGGTGCCGGTATCCTGGGTCTATTTCATCACGAGCAGGGTGCGCACTATCGACCAATCGTTTCTGCAAACGATCATGATTCTTCCGGTTGTCGTAACCGGTATTTCGATGATCGTGCTAAACAGCCTCGCGCTTGCTTTTAGTCTTGCCGGCGTCGTTGCGGCCGTGCGCTTTCGATTCACACTGCGGCAACCGTCGGATGCGATGTACATATTTGTTGCGATCGCAATCGGCCTTGGCTCGGGAATCGGGGCGCTGGGCGTTGCGACAGTTATTTCGTTTGCCTTCGTTATTGCAACGCTGATTATCTGGCGGCTGGAATACGGTAAGACTTTGTCGGGCCCTTTCCTGACCATGATTACCAGGCGCGATGCCGGCGAGGAAGATTACGATTAGCTCGAATAGCTTACTCATCGTTCATGGTAGAGACTGCAAACCGCCCGCAGAATCGCTAGCCGATATTTCGGCTGCGGCGTTGCGAGCGGGGGTAGAAAGAGACTATCCCGAGTGCCTGAATGCCTGGGACAAGGTGGCCGTAAACCTTGCCTACTACGGCGACTTGAGTAACGCGTTCCTTGATGAACGGGAGAGGCAATACGATTCTCAAATCGACATCGGCGATCGAAGCAATGCACTGACGGAATTGCGCAGTATTGGTGCGCGAAAACGGTTCGGCATACGTCAGTACGACCGTTTGCCTGGCAAGTCTGCAGTGCCGGAGTTTTTTGCCAATATCATCGCGCCGTTGTGCGGCGTGCTGGGCATGACCAAATGGCTGCTAACGCGAATGTCGCCCGATTTTGCCGAATATCTGTTCAAGCAATCCGAATACGCGGAAGAAGTGCGTGAACGCGTGCGTAATGAGCTGTGTGTGTTGCTCGATCGTGGCGATCGCATCATGCTGGTGACGCACGGAACCGGCAGCGTAATCGCATACGATGTGCTTTGGCAGTTATCGAACGAAGAGCGTTTTGCGGAAAAGTACAGTGATGCGAAGGTGGATACATGGGTCACGCTGGGCGCGCCACTTGGCGACAACTATGTTCGCAAACAGCTGATGGGGGCAGACGGTGAGCCGGTCTCCTATCCGAAAAACGTCATTACCTGGCACAACGTTTCAGCCGAAGACGACTACACCTGTCACGACAATACGTTGGCCGATGATTTCAAGAACATGCTGGAGCAGCGCGTCGTAAGTGCCGTGCAGGATTTTCGCGTCTATAACCTGGCGGTGCGCTATGGCAAGTCTAATCCACACAGTTCCATCGGTTATTACATCCACCCGCGCATGAGCAAAATTATTGTTGATTGGGCGCAGGCCCCGGCTATGGTGACGGACCCTATATACACGCTTTAGTTAGCTTGTCGGCCGCGCCGTCCTTTTCAATCTGCTTGTAGAAGTCCTCGATGTAGGATTCAAGCGATTTTCGTCTGCCCGCCTCCATTTCCGTATGCCCTGTGACCACGGCCCCAATATCCGCGCGCTTGTCACGAAATTGTTGCAGCGTGGCGGGCAGTAATTCCGTATTAAAGCAGCGCCCGCGATAGAAGCGTTGTCGCACCGATCGCTGCCTGTACTTGGGATTGGGTTTTGCGTGTGGCGCCTCGACGAATCCGGCCAAGTCGAAGTCGTAAGGTATGGACCAATACACCTTCTTGTCCGCGCTGAATAGCGTGTGATTGTGACAACACTGTTCACCGGTGGCTCCCATGACCGGTGAAAAATCGAGGTTGCCAATCAGGAATTGAAAAACAGACGTCATATTGGTGTATTCCGGTTGCAACAAAGTCACGCTCATCGCGTTGACCTCCTGCTCTTCCATGTTGATGCGTTTCGCAAGCCGGTCCTTGCTCTCGATCAGGAAGGCATAGGTAAGTTCTTCATCATTGTTATCGTCGGTGTACACGTAGGTGATGCGCAGCAAACGAACTCGAAAACTCATGGGCGTCATCACATTGAGTATTCGATATGCGAGATATTCCTTGTGAATGGATTGCTTGTACGCGCGTGAGCCATTATCGCAATGCGTAACAAGCTTGAGTTTGTCCTGCTTGTCGAAAATCGTCTCGTCGAGATCTTTTTTCTTGAAATTAAGGCGCAACGGCGCAAATGGGCAAACCTCCGTGCGACGTCTGTAATTGCCACGCGTACGAATATTGACTTCAAGACTGACCGGCCGGCCGTCCGCAGCGATATATTCGAAATTTCCCTTGAGTTCTTCCTCGTCGGGCCGCTCTTTCATTATCTGTTTGAAGGGACCGGAGAGCCTGACGTCGATGATGCTGTCGTCAGCAAACAGGGGGTCCGGATCGGCCGCGTGCGTCGCGGCTGATGGTCCGGCCAACAGAATGGCCGCAACTATCGAATTCAGACATGCTCTAGAAATCATTTACTTACACCGCTATCAGGCACTCCTTGTTGCACGAAGAGTCTAACATAGGGCAATGTTTGAGCTGGCATTGCGGGCGGCACTGGAACTGAATTGAGCACAACCCTCACAAAAAGCGGCTACTTATTGCTCGCATTGGCGGCAATCGTTCAACCTGTCGCGGCAGACGAGTGGCATTACAACGATATTGATCGGGTGGTCGCGATCAGCGATATACATGGTGCGTACGCTGCCATGATCGCGACGTTGCAAAATGCGCATGTCATCGACGAAACGCTGGGCTGGTCAGGTGCCGGCACTCACCTCGTTATTGTGGGCGACATACTCGATCGCGGTCCGGACTCGCGTGATGTGATGGATTTGCTGATGCGTCTTGAGGAAGAGGCCGTTCCTGCCGGAGGAAAGGTGCATGTCTTGATCGGCAATCACGAGGTCATGAACCTGGTTGGCGACATGCGCTATGTTTCGAAATCAGAGTACGCGGCTTTTGCGATCGATGAGACCATTGCGGATCGTGATCGCTGGTTCGACGCCTACCGATCGCTGCGCGAATTGCCTGGTCAAAGTGTCGAAGAGTCGCGTGCAGCATTCGATATCAAGTTTCCCGCCGGTTTCTTTGCGCAGCGCAGCGCGTTTGCGGCAGACGGCAAATACGGCAAATGGTTGTTATCGAAGCCTGTCATGGCCGTTATCAACGGCACGGCATTTGTGCACGGCGGCCTGTCGCCTGGTGTCGCGGAAACCGGACTGCCGGGTGTAAATATCGAGCTCGTAAATGATGTCTCCTTGTACGTGCGGCAACTCGGGGTGCTCATCGAAGAGCAATTGCTGTTGCCGACCGATGGCAACGCGAAGCACGTTGCCCAGCTCGCAAGATTCAGCCCCTTGCTGGCCGATCGGCCGGCAGTCATCGAGGCCGTGTCAGACATACGGCAACTTAACGATCCGCTGTTCGCCATTGACAGTCCGCACTGGTATCGCGGCCATTCCTACTGCAGCGAGATTATTGAAGGCGACCGCATACAGTCGGCATTGCAAAAAATAGGTGCGGCAAGAGTTGTGATCGGACATACACCGACGCCTTCTCGCCGGGTGCTCGAGCGTCTCGGCGGTCGGGTTATTGAAATCGACACTGGCATGTTGAGTAGCTACTACAAGGGCAGCGGTAACGCCCTGGTGATGGAAAACGGTAGTGTGCTGGTTATCAACGAAGACGGTTCCGAGGCTGTACGGCCCATGCCTGCCCCACGCCAGGTCGGTATGCGTCCCGGCCAGCCGATGCTTGCAGAAGAAATCGAGGAGTTGCTGCGCACCGGTGAAATTATCGTCGGCGGCGAGGAGGAGGAGCACCTGTCCGTGACCAATGGCGAGCAGACGATTGACGCTATGTTCACCCAGCAATTGCGGGTTGATATTTACCCGGAAGTTGCTGCATACCGGCTTGATCGCCTGCTCAAACTCGACATGGTTCCGGTGACCGTCGTGCGCGAAATTGATGGCGAAAAAGGTTCTTTGCAGTTCGTACCGGTCAAGTGGATAGATGAGGCACAGCGGCAGGTTACGAGGGCGGGCGGCGGTGCATGGTGCCCATTACCTGTGCAATGGACCAGCATGACGATTTTCGACATGCTCGCGGCGAACAATTCGCGCAGTGCCGAGACGATCCGCTACAACCTGAGTACCTGGCAGCTCATGCTTATCGGTCATGCGCGCGCATTTACCGTGTCGACATCGCAATCGACGCGTTTCAAGGATGGGCGGGTAAGACTGGGGCGGTCCTGGAAGGCTGCATTGCAGTCATTGGAACCGGAGCTGCTGCGAGAGCAGCTCGGCGATGTGCTCGACAAGCGGCGCATACGAGCGCTGTCGAAACGCCGCGACCTGCTGCTTAACGAATAACTGCGATGCACTCAATCTCGACCCGCGCGTCGAGTGCCACACCACTCACACCTACTGCGCTGCGGGCGGGTTTGTTCGGAAAATAGGTCGTATAGATTTCGTTCATCGCAGCCCACTCGCCGATGTCTGCAAGAAACACGGTGCACTTGACGACGTTTTCCATCGAAGAGCCAAAATTTTCCAGTGTTTTGCTGATGTTCTCGAGCGTTTGCCGCGTTTCTCCCTGAATGCCGCCTTCGGCCAGGTTCAAGGTGCCTGGAATATTTCCCAGCGCACCTGACAGGTAGAGCATATTGTCGACGCGCACGGCGGATGAGAACGGCAGGTCCAACTCTTCGGTGCCAGGCGCCTTGAGCCACTCGACACTGGGTGAGTCATCAATTGAAGTATCCACCGCGACGTCGCAGCCGAGCAATGGCAGCACACAAAGACCAATCAGTAATCGATTCATAATCGAAATCCTCTCTCTAAATTTCACCGGCGACGGCAGCGGCTTTGATGTGGTCGGCCGCGCGGAAGGCGAGCGCCATGATGGTCATCGTCGGTTGACCGCGCCCCGAGGTAACAAAACTACTGCCATCGCAAATAAACAGGTTAGGTACATCGTGGCTGCGATGCGAACGATCGACAACGGATGTCGTTGGGTCGTCGCCCATGCGGCAGGTGCCGAGCAGGTGCTCGCCGCCGTTGGTCACATGGTCGGGGAAACGCCAGACCTTCTCGGCGCCAGCCGCGTCCAGCAACTCTACGCAGCGATCTGCCAGGAAGCTCTGGATTGCCAGGTCGTCCGGATGATCGCGATAGGTTTCGCGAATCGCGGGCCGGCCCCATGCGTCCTCGCTGGTCGGGTCCAGCGTGATGTTGTTGCTATCCATTGCGAGCGAAGTCGTGGACCCGACAACGGACATCTGACGCGTAAAATTGTGCGCGAAGTCGTCCTTCCACTTCGCCCCCCAGCGGGGCCCGTCAAAGGGCATGCCGAACTTCGCATGCCAGATCGGTGTAGCGGAGAACAATGGCCGCGCATCGATGCCACCACCGCCATAAACACCACGCTTCTCATCGGTTGCATAAAAATCATGAATGATACGGGTGACCTGTACGCCTTTGTAGTCGTTCAGCGGATGTTCGAACACGCCGTTCGCGAGGCCGTGTGAATTGTGCATCAGGTTGCGACCGACGAAGCCGCTGGAGTTGGCAAGGCCATCCGGATGTTGTGCGCTTTCCGACATCAGCAGCAGACGCGCGGACTCCGCACCATTGGCCGACAACACGACCGCCTTCGCTTTCTGTGCATGTTCGTTGCCATCCGAGTCGAGATAGATGACCTGGTTGGCGCGGCCGCTGTCGTCGGTGTCGATTCGAATGACCACGGACTCAGGTCGTATTTCGCAATGGCCACTGGCCTCAGCCAGCGGGATCATTGCGGCGAGCGTGGATGATTTCGCGCCGACTTCACAGCCGTAGCCCATGCAATAGCCACAGCTGATACAGGCGGGTCGGTCATTGTGTGGCTGCGAAAGAATCGCCAGTGGTTCGACCTGTGCATGCAGCCCTAATGCTTTCGCACCTTTTTCCAACAATACACCTGACGACTTAATCGGCATCGGCGGCACAGGAAACGGTTTGGAGCGTGGTGCATCGAACGGTCCCGGCGCACCGGAAATACCGATGTCCCAGTCGACCTTGGTGTAATAGGGCTCCAGTTCTTCGTAAGTGATCGGCCAGTCGGCGAAATTGGTGCCTGAGATCGGGCCGAGCAAGCTGCGCTCCTTAAAGTCGATTTCTCGGAAACGCCAGAAATTGGCCGTGAAGTGTACGCTGCTGCCGCCGACGCCGCGGGCATAACGGACCGGTGATTCGGCAGGCATGGTCGCAACCTCGCTTTCGTCGTGCCGAAACGTCTGGCCATGCACCTCAGGGCCGCCGCCGAGCAACTCTTTTCGAAAGAATATCGACAGCTCGTCGTGTTTGAATTGTTCGGCTTTGCGGTACGGGCCTTGCTCGAGTACCACCACATCGAACCCGGCGGTCGATAATTCCTTGGCCAGAATGCCGCCGGCCGAACCTGAGCCAATGACAACGAAGTCAACCGCCGTGCGTGTATCGAACTGCACACTATTCGCCATGTGCGTTCTCCTTCGCGTACGCGGCGTCGTAATAGCCAAATGGATAGCTCCATGCGCCATGGTGTCCTTCAAAGCCAATCAGGTCCCATCCAACATGATCTTTGTTGCCGCCATAACTGCTCATCGCAAAGAAACCGAACATGGTCATTTCCCAGGACAGGCCAAAGAAGTCGCTGGCTTCCTGTGTGTGCAGGAACGCGTCTTGCTCGTCGTCGCTGAGTTGGTCGAAGCGTCCTGCGTTGCCGGCATCTGCGAGCGCGGCGTTGAATCCGGCCAAGCCGGCACGCGCCGCTTCCAGTTGGCCGCTCATCGCATCGGCGAACGCGTTGTCGAAAAAGTGGATGACCCCCGCTTCGGTCGCTCCTGGTGTGTCTGTCGTTGGAATGATGCGGGCCGCTATCGCCGAAAAATCGGCGGCTTCGTCCGCACCCAGGACCAGAAATGCCGCGGATTCCTGTTCGGCAGTACATGCCGCCTGCGTGATGGCAGCCAGCGCCGCGGTACTTAGTCGGAGGTAAGCGGCTCCCGAGAATGATCCCGCTGCCTGCAGGAAATGTCGTCGCGATACGTTGTTCTTATTTTGCATACCGTTCGCCTCATTTTTCTTGTGGCCGCAAAGCTAGCATAGGTGACGGGTATTTGCGTAATGTGCACGTATAATGAACCGTCACCAGCCGGGGGAACGATGGGACAACTGACGACGCATATTCTCGACACCGCAAACGGCAAGCCGGCGGGCAATGTCGCCATTCGGCTGTATGCGGTTGGCGAACAGCGCAATATGCTCGCATCCACGGTGACCAATGGCGACGGACGCAGCGATGCACCGTTGCTTGCGGGCGATGCGATGCAGACGGGTAGTTACGAACTCGAATTCGATGTCGGACCGTATTTCTCGGCACAGGGTAATCAAGGCAGTGTTCCGCCATTTCTGGACACGGTTGTGATTCGCTTTTCTGTTCGGGCGGACGAGCATTACCACGTTCCCTTACTCGTTTCGCCGTGGAGCTACTCGACGTACCGGGGTAGCTGAGTCGCATGGGCGGCACCGTAAAATTTCTACTCGACGGTGAGCTTGTCGAGCTCAATAATGTCGACCCAACGCGCACCGTCCTGCAATTCCTTCGCGAAGACCAGCGCCGCACCGGCACCAAGGAAGGCTGCGCCGAAGGAGATTGCGGCGCGTGCACGGTCGTTGTTGCGGAGCTGAATCGCGACAAGGACGGCGTAAACCTCAAGGCGATTAATTCCTGTATCCAGTTCCTGCCGACGCTGCACGGCAAAGAGTTGATTACGGTTGAAAGTCTGCGACCGAAAGGTGCGAGCCTGCATCCTGTGCAGCAGGCGATGGTGGACTGCCACGGCTCGCAATGCGGTTTCTGTACGCCGGGCTTCGTCATGTCCCTGTTTGCCTTGTACAGCACCAATACAAAGCCATCGCGGCGGGAAGTTGATGATGCGCTTGCCGGCAATCTCTGCCGGTGTACGGGCTATCGGCCGATAGTCGCTGCCGCCAATGCCATGTACGAGCTGCCACAGGCTGAGATCGAAGCAGTACACCAGCATGAGCTGGCGCAGCTCGATGCGGGTGACTCTTTGGGCGTCGAGCAGGGCGGCAGAAAATTCTTTTCACCGACCGGTAGCGATGAACTTGCGGAACTGCTGGCGCAGCACGCGGATGCAACGCTTCTGGCCGGTGGTACCGATGTCGGTCTCTGGGTGACCAAGCAACATCGTATGCTGGAAACCGTCATCTACACCGGTCGAGTGGCCGAGCTCACACAACTCGAGGTTACCGCTACCCATATCGAGATCGGTGCGGCGGTAACACTGACCGACGCCATGCAGGTCGTCGTCGCGAACTATCCCGATCTCGATGAATTGTTCCAGCGCTTCGCATCGCCACCCATTCGTAATGCCGGCACGCTCGGCGGCAATATCGCCAACGGCTCGCCTATCGGCGACTCAATGCCGGCACTCATGGTCGCCGATACGATGCTTGTGCTGCGTTCGGCCAAAGGCGAGCGAGAAGTGGCGCTCGGCGATTTCTACATCGACTACCAGGTTAAAGACCTGCAGCCTGGAGAATTCCTGGCCACGATT
>Ga0255047_10000697_pt1 | contig 27198 bp, 25 predicted proteins | sample JV7_2_1_MG_FD_183640 | JGI IMG/M metagenome (GOLD analysis project Ga0255047, IMG submission 183640) | Seawater microbial communities from Jervis Inlet, British Columbia, Canada - JV7_2_1 | ecosystem: Environmental > Aquatic > Marine > Inlet | place: Canada: British Columbia | collected 2016-10-06
TCTTCTGCCAGCACCCTGCGTGATTTCGATCTGAAGTTCCGCGAATGTTTGCGTTGCCAACAGCATAAGAACGCAGGTGGAAACCCACCTGCTAACGGTTTCTCGCATGTTTGTTGCCCAAATCAAACCAGAGAGAGGCCTATTGTTCAGGTTTAAACGTGATGCGCAAGTTTCGTTCGAATAAAGTCGGGTCCTCGGGCTCCGGCAACGGCGAAGCCTTGAAGACCGCTGCCTCAATAGAACGCTTGACAGCGTCATCTCCATTACACCGCCCGATAGTCGCTCCGACAACCTCACCGCCCGGTAGTTGCCTGACATTGACGACGCATTCCAGCCCGGCCATGGCGCTTGGCGGCTCAACCCAGTTTCGTTGAATCCTTTGCTGAATGGCATACACGTAGCGGGCCAGTGCGCCGGAATTCATGGCGTCGATGCGCGCCTGTTCCTCGGCAATCTCCCGATCGCGAAGCCTTTGCCTCTCAACCTCTTCGGCCTCCCGGCGCATTCGTTCGTTCTCCTCCCGTTGCCGCTCCACGTCTTCCAGGCGCTGTCGCTCGGCCTCTTGGCGCCGCCGCTCCAGCTCGGCTTCTTCGCGGCGTTTTTTCTCGGCAGTCTCCTGTTCCTGCTGTTTCTTGAGCCTGGAAATCCGCTGCCGCTCCTTGCGCGCGTCCTCCTGGCGTTTGAGTTCCTCGGCCTCTTTTCTCAATTGTTCGGAGTTGTCGGGCTCTGGTTCGGGCTCTGGCTCGGGCGGGGGTGGCCTGCGAATCTGGTCCTCACTGACAAGCGTACCTTTTATCGCCAACGGTACTGCCGGGTGCGCCGGCTGCGAGAAATCGAAGACGAAGATCATCGCTGCAAGAATTCCTGCATGCAGAATTCCGGCCAGAGTTACCGGAATGACGTTGTGTTTGTCGCGAAGCACCTTAGTCCGAATCTTCCGTGAGAGTCCGGGTGTGTGGGCGTGAGATCATTGTGACTGACGCAGCTCTGGACCGAGAGGCATGGCGGGCTATGGCTCGAGGGAAGAGCATGTCAGACGCAGTGAAATCCGGCCACAATCCGGACAGCCGATGAACAATACGAAGTGTCGATCTAGGGGTTAACATCATCTCTCTGTGAAACAAACCGTTGTCAAAGTTCTCGGGCGGTCTCATGGAATATTCGGGCTTCGTTACTCTGGAACGGGGTAACTGTCCAGTGGGTCCGTAACGAAACCGACGTTTTCGGCGCCACCTTGTTGTAACAGCACCATGGCACCGACAACGTTGCCGTAAGAAACGGCCCTGTCTGCCTTGATCAGAATCGGCGTGGCCGGGCGATTGCGAAGCACCGCGGCCGTTCGTGCGACGATCTCCTTGGCATTGGCCGGCTCGTCTTCATCGTCGCCGACGTTGATGTACAGGTTGCCCTCGGCGTCGACGCTGAGAACCAGCGGCGGGTGGTTTGGTACGTCATCGATCGGTTCCGCCCCGGCTTGCGGCAACTCCACCTTGACGCCTTGTGTCAGAAGCGGTGCTGTTACCATGAAAATGATCAACAGCACGAGCATGACGTCGATGTACGGAACGACGTTGATCTCGCCGATCAACTTGCGCTTTTGCATCGGTGAGGACATGTCAGACTCCTGTTCGGGTACGGGAGTGCCGTTGCAAAATGCTCGAGAATTCCTCCATGAACCCGTCGTAGCGAATTTCCAGACGAACCACCTTGTCCGCATAACGGTTGTAGGCGATTACTGCAGGAATAGCCGCGAACAGGCCCATCGCCGTGGCGATGAGTGCCTCTGCAATCCCTGGCGCAACCATTGCCAGTGTGGCTGCCTGCACATTGCCGAGAGCGCGGAAAGAATTCATGATGCCCCAGACTGTGCCGAACAGGCCGACGTAGGGGCTCGTTGAGCCAATCGTCGCCAGGGTTGCGAGGCCCTGTTCCAGGCGATCGACCTCACGCATCTGTGCGACCCGCATTGCCCGCCGGCATTCGTCGACCACCTTCTCGGGACTGATATCACCTTGTTGCGCAACACGGTTGAATTCGCGGAACCCGGACTCGAATATATTCGCCATGCCGACGCCACCGCCCTGCTCTCGCCCGGCGCTTCGATAAAGCGTATTGAGGTCGCCGCCCGACCAGAAGCTTGCTTCGAAATCGTCCGAGGCTGCTTTGGTACGTCGAATCAGCCGGCGTTTGGTGAATATGATGCTCCAGGACATGAACGAAGCGGCCAGCAAAAGAAACAGCACTATCTGCACGGCGATGCTGGCACCCATGACCAGGCTCAGGAATGACATGTCGGTCGTCATGATGGGGATCCCTCGAAGAGTGAAGCAGGCACTCGTACGGGTCTATGCGTATCGGCATTCAATAACGCAGCCCGTATCGTGCCCCGGCACAGCAATGTGCCGTTAAGTGAGTTAAGAAAAATATTTTGCTCGATCATGAAACTCGCGTGCATAAGTTTGCCGAGACAGGCGGTCACCATTAATTCCTCATTGAATCTGGCTGGTTGGAGAAATTCCGCTTTGGTGTCGACAACGACAAAGATCCGCCGTTCCTCGCGCATCAAAGTGTCCTGCTCGACGCCAAGGGATCGCAGCCATTCGGTTCTCGCGCGCTCCATGAATTTGAAGTAGTTGGCATAATAGACAAGCCCCTGCGCGTCGGTGTCTTCGTAATAAACGCGCACAGGCCAGGCGAAGGGTTCTCGAGTCGTCTCTTGTTTCACCGGCTCAGGATTTGTCAAAAAGAGGCAGCTCCGGTGACCCGTCACTTGCTGGTGGAGTGAGGCCGAAATGCAAGTAGGCGTTTCGGGTCGCGACTCGACCGCGAGCGGTACGCATCATGAATCCCTGCTGGATCAGGTAAGGCTCGAGCACGTCTTCAATCGTCCCGCGTTCCTCGCCAACGGCAGCGGAGAGGCTCTCCACACCGACGGGACCGCCATCGAATTTTTCGATGATTGTTTGCAGCAGGCGCCGGTCCATGGCATCGAAACCATTCGGGTCGACCTCGAGCATGTCCATTGCATCGATTGCCACTGTCTCGCTGACGACACCATCGGCCCGCACCTCTGCGTAGTCCCGGACACGCCGCAGCAGCCGGTTGACGACTCGCGGCGTTCCGCGCGCACGACCTGCAATCTGTTGGGCACCGTTTGCCTCCAGCGGTAGATTGAGGATGCCCGCCGAGCGCCTGGCAATAGCTTCGAGTTCGTCGGTCGTATAGAAATCGAGCCGTTGTACGATGCCGAATCGATCCCTCAGGGGCGACGTCAGTAAACCAGTTCGTGTTGTGGCGCCGACCAGCGTAAATGGCGGCAAGTCGAGCTTGATCGAGCGGGCCGCCGGCCCCTCGCCGATCATGATATCGAGCTGAAAGTCCTCCATCGCCGGATATAACACCTCCTCGACCACGGGACTCAGGCGATGGATCTCATCGACAAAAAGAACGTCATTCGGTTCGAGGTTGGTCAGAATCGCCGCCAGGTCGCCGGGCCGCTCGAGCACGGGTCCGGCGGTCTGCCGCAGATTGACGTCCATCTCATTAGCGACAATATGTGCAAGCGTCGTCTTGCCGAGACCGGGTGGACCGAAGATAAGAACGTGATCGAGCGCTTCGGAACGGTTTCGGGCGGCCGTAATGAAGATGTTCATCTGTTGCTTGACCGTAGGCTGGCCGACGAAGTCACCTAAGATCTTCGGTCTTATTGCACGGTCAAGCGCCCGATCCTCGGCGCGCGGCGTCGCGGCGGTCAATCTCTCGTGTTCGATGCTGCCCATGGTCATACCGCCGAATGCCGTAGTGCCAGCCGGATGATGTCCTCCGCCGATTTTTCCGCAGTATCCAGCTTGGCCAATAGTCGATTAATTTCGTTTGCCTTGTAACCCAGTGAAATCAAGGCATCGAATGCCTCGTTCCTGGGGTCGGAGCGAATACCAGGTGACTTTCCGACTGCCAACTCGACCGACGTAATGTCGATGCGATCACGCATTTCGATGATCAGGCGTTCGGCCGTCTTCTTGCCGACCCCCGGGATCCTGACAAGTCTGGCACTGTCCTCGTACTGCACGCAACGTTGAAAATCGCCGACCGTCATACCTGACAAGATGGCGAGGCCCATTTTCGCACCTACGCCACTGACTTTCAGCAGAGAGCGAAACAGGGACTTCTCCTGCTCTGTCGAAAATCCGAACAAGGTTTGTGCGTCCTCGCGTACCACGAGATGCGTATGCAGAAAGACTTCGGAACCTGTCTCGGGGAGTTCCAGAAAGGTAGACATCGGCGTCTCGATTTCATAGCCGACACCGCCGCACTCCAGCACTATCTGCGGTGGATGTTTGTGCGCCAGGCGCCCGCGAAGTGAGCCGATCATCGGGTGCCCGCAGTGACTGACTGAGCGGCCAGCCGGGAGTTCAGCTGTCGCTGGTGCCCATGGCAGAGGGCCGTCGCCAGCGCATCTGCCGCGTCGGCGGAAGGCTCGCCGTCCAGGCGGAGAAGCGATATCACCATGTGCTGGACCTGCTCTTTAGTGGCGGATCCGTTACCGACGACCGCTTGCTTGATCGCCCGCGGCGCGTACTCGAATACCTCAACATCGGACTCGAAGGTTGCACATATTGCGGCTGATCGGGCATGGCCGAGCTTCAGCGCGCTTCCCGCATTTTTGTGCACAAAAACGCTCTCGATGGCGACTACATCGGGGTGGTATTGTGAAACGATCTCGGCGACGGACTCGAATATCAGCTTGAGCCTGTCCGGAAAATCGCCATCCGTACTCTGCACTGTGCCGCTTGCCACATAGGTCGCGCTGTCTGCGTCAAAATCGAGCACACCAAAGCCAGTAAGGCGGGAGCCGGGGTCGATTCCGAGAATTCTCAACTTGTCAGACACATTGCATCCTTTGGGCCGGACTCACAACTGAGCCAGAATCTCCTCGCTAATGTCAGCATTGCTATAGACGTGTTGTACATCGTCGAGATCTTCCAGGATATCGAGCATCTTGATCATCGAGCCGGCTTCCTGCAATTCCAATTGTGAATGGGTCGAGGCACGCATCGTCAATTCGGCGATGTCGGGCGCGAATCCGGCCGCCCGCATTGCATCCCGGACCGCTTCGAAATCGCCCGGATCGGTTAACACCTCGATCGACGTATCATCATCCACGATGACATCTTCAGCGCCGGAATCAATCGCTGCCTCCATGATGCCGTCTTCATTGCTCCCGGCCGGATAGGAAAGCAGGCCAACGTGATTGAAAAGATAGCTCACAGAGCCATCGGCGCCCAGATTACCGCCGAATTTCGTGAGCGCGTGTCGGACTTCGGCGACCGTACGATTCTTGTTGTCTGTCATGCAATCGACCATGACTGCGGCTCCGCCAGGGCCGTATCCCTCGTAGCGAATTTCCTGGTAGTCGGATCCGTCGAGGTCGCCGGAACCACGCTTGATCGCCCGATCAATATTGTCCTTGGGCATGCTTTGCGCTTTAGCCTTATCGACAGCCAGCCGTAATCTCGGATTGGCGGCCATGTCGCCGCCGGCGATACGCGCGGCGATGGTGATTTCGCGGATCAGCTTGGTAAAGACCTTACCGCGCTTCTTGTCCTGAGCCCCTTTGCGGTGCTGGATGTTTGCCCACTTGCTGTGTCCTGCCATATTCCCTGATCACAGTTATCGGAGCGCCGGTGAGTCAGCCTGATACGCTTCTAAGCCCAGTGTCCGAATGCCCAAGATGCCGCTCCGGATCGAGGGGTCACGATCCGAATTCTGAGCGTATGATAACGGTTCTAAGTAACGTAAACACCACCGAAACGTAGCCAAATGGTCACATCCGGGTTCGAAAATCGGCACAAAGCCAATCACCAGTTGCTGAGTGCGTCGCAGGAATATCTTACTACGCTGGATGACGACGGGCGGATCAGTCAGCTCAGGGAGGAAGGCCGGGCGATTGCGGACATCGTCGAGAGCCTGGGCTTGGCGCCATCGCTCGTTGCGGCCGTCTATATCTACCCCCTGTACCGTGATGGCATATTGACCAAGGCAAGACTTCAGTCCAGCGACATAAGCGAGCTGGCCGGTATCGTCCAGGGGCTGGCTCAGCTTGGCAGCTTCAGGCTCCCGCAAGACTGGCAACCCGGTGAGGCGCTTGCCATTCAACAGTCTGAGGCGCTTCGAAAAATGCTCCTGGCAGTCGTTTCCGACGTGCGCCTGGTTCTGGTGCGTATTGCGGAACAGCTTTATCGCTTGCGCGGCGCCAAGAAAGCACCGAAACAGGAGCAACAGGCCCTGGCGATCGAGACTCGTGAGATTTACGCAGCGCTTGCCAGCCGGCTCGGTGTCTGGCAACTCAAGTGGGAACTCGAGGACCTCGCTTTCCGCTATCTGGAGCCGGATACCTACAAACGAATCGCCACCACCCTTAATGAAAAGCGCGTTGAACGCGAATCCTTCATCGAAGACGTGAAGTCACAATTGTTGCTGGAACTGGGAAATACAGGCATCAGCGCGCATGTCAGCGGCAGACCGAAACACATTTACAGCATCTGGCGAAAAATGCAGCGCAAGGAATCAGACCTGAATCACATATTCGATGTGCGGGCCGTGCGCCTGCTCGTCGATGATGTCAGCGAATGCTACGCGGCGCTCGGCATCGTTCATAACCTGTGGTCATATCTTCCGGGAGAATTCGATGACTACATCGCAAGCCCGAAGGAAAACGACTACCAGTCATTACACACTGCTGTAATCGGCCCCGAAGGCCGCACCGTCGAGGTGCAGATTCGCACGCATGAGATGCACAGACAGGCCGAGCTTGGCGTGGCCGCGCACTGGCGTTACAAGGAAGGCGGGCCGCCGGCGGCCGCGTTCGAACAAAAAATTCGTTTCCTCCGGCACCTGCTGGAGCCGACAGGCAAAGACAGCGAGCTGCTCGACCAGATCCGCGACGATGCTTTCGAGGATCGCGTTTATGCGATCAGTCCGAAAGGCGATGTGGTCGAAATGCCTGCCGGTGCGACACCGCTGGATTTCGCCTATCACGTGCACACCCAGGTTGGTCATCGATGCCGTGGCGCCAAAGTCAACGGCCGGATCGTGCCACTGACCTACAAAGTCGAAAACGGTGACAAGATCGAAATTATTACGGCGAATCAGGCCAGCCCGAGCCGCGACTGGTTAAGCCCGCAACTAGGCTATCTGATCGCGTCACGAAGCCGCAGTAAAGTCAGGAGCTGGTTCAGACAGCAGGACAGGCAACTTAATCAACGGCACGGCCGCGACATTCTCGATCGCGAGCTGGCGCGGCTCAATGTGCGCGACGTTGCCACCGTAACTATCGCGAAGCATCTCAGGTTCAAAGACAGTGATGCGCTCTGTGTCGCTCTTGGTGCCGGCGATCTGACTTCTGCCGCGATCGCAACGGCGCTGCAAAACCTGCGCGGCGGCGACTCGCTTGAGCTTCTAAGGAAAAAACGCCACAAGAAGCCGAAGGCGGCAGTGAGTGGCCAGGCTGCGATACGAGGCGTTGGTGATTTGCTGTCAACTTTCGCAAGGTGTTGCCGACCGGTACCACCCGAAAGCGTTGCCGGATACATCACGCAGGGGCGCGGTGTCACCATACATCGCCAGGACTGCGGCAACTTTTTGAGCCTCAACACGAGGCATCCGGAGCGCGTCATCGAAGTCGACTGGGGTGAATCCGAACACTCGAGCTACCCGGTCGAACTGACTTTATATGCCTATGATCGGCAAGGCCTGCTGCGCGATATCTCGAATGTTCTCGCCGACGAAGAAGTCAGCGTACTTGGATTGCAAACGAAATCGGACAAGAAAAACATGCAGGTCGTCATGGAACTCGGCATCGAGGTAGCGAGCCTGCCATCTCTAAGCCGCGTCATCAGCCGGCTCGAGCAAGTAGCGAACGTAACCTCCGTACGTCGCAAAAACTGATTGGGGACGGACTCCGACTCCCATTTACTAGTCGCCCGTCCTGACGGGCGATATCATTTGTTGGGGAAATTCAGGGCGCGGTTGTCGACGGCGAGCGAGGCCTCGTGGATCGCCTCGGCCAGGCTTGGGTGTGCATGTATTGTGCGTTGCAGGTCCTCGGTGCTGGCTGAGAATTCCATTGCCAGTACGGCTTCCGATATCAACTCACCGGCCATCGGGCCGACGATGTGCACGCCGAGGATTTCGTCGTCGTCTTTCGCCGAGACGATTTTCACCATACCAGCCGTCTGCTCCATAGCTTTGGCCCTGCCGCTGGCGGCGAACGGGAATGTGCCGGTCTTGTACGGCCGGCCGCTTGCCTGGACTTCCTCTTCCGTCTTGCCGACCCAGGCAATCTCGGGCGCCGTGTAAATGACCGAGGGAATAACACTGTAATTGACCTCGGCGATTTCCCCGGCGATCAGGTCCGCTGCCATGACACCCTCCTCGGAGCCTTTGTGTGCGAGCATCGGTCCCCGGACACAATCGCCCACGGCGAATACGCCTTTGATGCTCGTGCGGCACTGTTCATCGACTTCAATGAAACCCCTTTCGTCGGTCACGACGCCCGAATCATCAGTGAAAAGGTCTTCCGTAAACGGCCTGCGACCGACGGCGACGACGAGTTTTTCGACCATTACAGTCTGGGGACCATCCTTGTCTTCATACTCGACAGTTACGCCTTTGGCAGACGTCTTTGCTGACGTGACTTTGGCGCCGAGCTGAATATTCAATCCCTGTTTCTTGAAGTGTCTTTGCGCATCTTTTGCCAGCTCCTTGTCGGCCATGAACAGGAAGTCTTGCATCGCTTCAAGAATCACGACCTCGGATCCCAGCCGGTTCCAGACGCTGCCCAGTTCGAGGCCGATAACGCCGGCCCCGACGACTCCAAGTGTCCCGGGTACTTCCGCGAATTCAAGTGCTCCCCAGGAATCGACAATCCGTTTGCCGTCGAAAGGAGCGATCGGCAGCTCGATCGGCGTCGAACCGGAGGCCAGAATTACGTAGCGACTGTCGAATACCTCGACCTCGCCATCGGTCGGCGTGTACTCAACTTCTTTGCCGGCAAGCAACTTACCGTGACCAGCTAGCCCCTCTACTTTGTTCGCCTTGAACAATCCCGCAATTCCACCAGTCAGTTGCCTGACGATCGTCGCTTTACGTTTTTGCATCGCCGCGAGATCCAATTGCACGCCGGACAGATTTATGCCGTGCTTGCTGAATTCATGCCCGGCACGATGGTAAAGCTCGGACGACTCCAGCAACGCTTTGGAAGGGATGCAGCCGGCGTTCAGGCAAGTACCACCAAATGCATTCTTGCCGTCAAGATTTTCCCATTCATCGATGCAGGCTACGTTCATGCCGAGCTGGCTTGCGCGTATCGCCGCCACATAGCCCGCCGGCCCGGCGCCAATCACAACTACGTCAAAACTTCTGCTCATATCGATTCAGACCTGCAACAGCAAGCGGGCGGGATCTTCGAGCGACTGCTTCAAACTGACGAGGAATTGCACCGCTTCGCGCCCGTCGATAATTCGATGATCGTAAGACAGGGCGACAAACATCATTGGTCGCACCTGCACTTCCCCCTCGACCGCCATCGGCCGTTCCTGGATCGCATGCATGCCCAAGATGCCGCTCTGTGGCGGATTGAGAATTGGTGTAGACAGAAGTGAGCCGAAAATACCGCCGTTCGTGATCGTAAACGTTCCCCCGGTCAGATCTTCCATCGTCATCGTGCCATCTCCCGCTTTCTTGCTGAGCGCCGAAATGTTGCCTTCGATGTCGGCAAAGCTTTGCCGGTCGACGTCCCGAAGTATCGGAACCATGAGACCACGCTCTGAGGACACCGCTATCCCGATGTCATAGTAGTCGTGGTAGATAATGTCGCTGCCCTCGACGGACGCATTAACAACCGGAAATCTCTTCAGCGCTTCGACCGACGCCTTGACAAAAAAGGACATAAAGCCGAGTCGCACGTCATGTTCATTCTCGAACGACTCTTTGTAGCGCTTACGTAAGGAAATCACCTTGGTGAGATCGATTTCATTAAACGTCGTCAGCATCGCGGCGTTTTGCTGCGCCTCCACCATGCGTTCCGCGATGCGTGCGCGCAGACGGGTCATCGGCACCCGTTGTTCGCTTCTGGTGACCGAGACCGTATGACCGACAGCAATCGCCGCCGCCGGATCGCCCGGCGTGACGTCTTCGACTGCGTGGCTTTTCAGGTACGACATCACGTCGGCTTTGGTGATGCGACCGTCTTTGCCCGTACCGACGACAACGGCTGCATCCAGGTCATTTTCATCCAGCAGGCGTCGCACAGACGGACTTAGCTTATGTGAGCTTGTCGAACTCGCCGGCTCGGGCGCAGTGACATCATCCACGGAAGATTTTGCGGCAGGCTCCGGTTGCACATTCGCGACCGGTTGTGCGGCGGCTCCTTCACCCTCCATGAGAATCGCAAGTACCTCGCCACTCGTGACTGTCGTTCCGTCGAGGATCTTAATTTCCTGCAGAGTGCCCGACGAGGGCGCCGGCACTTCGAGCACTACCTTGTCGGTCTCCAGGTCAACGAGATTTTCGTCTCTGGTTACGGCGTCCCCTTCCTTCTTGTGCCATGCGACCAGGGTTGCGTCACTCACCGATTCGGGAAGCGGTGGAACAGTGATTTCGATACTCATTTGCTCGTCCGTCTTTTCTTATTCTCGTGATTTATCGGATCTGCTCGCCTTGACCTCGATATCAAGAGCGGCTTCGACCAGGGCCTGTTGTTGCTGGAGATGTAACTTGAATATACCGGATGCTGGTGCCGCCGACTCTGTTCGGCCTGCATAGTAAAGCTGCTGGCTGTCCGAGAGCGGATTTTGCAGGCGATGTCGAATCTGATACCAGGCGCCCTGGTTTTGCGGTTCCTCCTGGCACCAGACGATGTCGGTCGCGTTCGGATAGCTGGCAATAATCTTGTCGTACTCCTGTTGCGGAAACGGGTATATCTGCTCGATGCGCGCAATGGCAACATCGGAGACACTGTGTAATTGACGCCCCTCGACAAGATCGTAATAGACCTTGCCGCTGCAGAATACGATCCGACGTGCCTTTTTCACCTCAATGTCGCTGCGGTCGGCAATTATCGGGTGGAATTTGCCGTCGCAGAGTGCACTCAGTGGAGACACCGACATCTTGTGGCGCAACAGGCTCTTCGGCGTCATGACCACAAGTGGCTTGCGGAAAGAACGCAGCATTTGCCGGCGAAGCATATGGAACATCTGGGCCGGTGTGGATGGCACACATACTTGTATATTGTGCTCGGCACACAACTGAAGGAAACGCTCGAGTCGTGCCGATGAATGCTCGGGGCCCTGACCCTCATAGCCGTGTGGCAGGAACAGCGTCATGCCGCACATGCGGCCCCATTTCGCCTCACCGGAACTGATGAATTGATCGATCACCACCTGGGCGCCGTTCGCGAAATCGCCGAACTGGCCTTCCCAGATCACCAACGTGTCCGGATCCGTCGTCGCATAACCGTATTCGAAACCCATCACCGCCTCCTCGGACAACAGGGAATCGATTACCCGGAAAGCAGAGGGTCGATCCGAAATATGCTCCAGCGGCGTGTGCTCCTGACGGTTTGCCTGGTTGTGCAACACCGCATGGCGGTGAAAAAAAGTACCGCGACCGCTGTCCTGGCCGGTAACACGGCAATTGAAACCTTCCTCTATGAGGCTTGCATAGGCCATGGTCTCGGCGAATCCCCAATCCATGTCAATCTCGCCGGCAGCCATTTTCGCTCGTTCCACCAGGATTCGCTGCACTCTGCCGTGCGGAGTGAATCCGGGTGGCGTTGCGATGATTGCTTTGCCGAGTTCGGCGACCGTTTCCGGAGTTATCGTCGTATCTACCGGATCATCCCAGTCACCACTCAGGTAAGGGTGCCAATCGACGGTGAATTCGTTGCCGATCATTCCAAGCGATGACCTGGGTACCGGTTCACCGCGATCGAGGCGATCACGATAGTCCTCCTGAAGCTTGACTACGTCGTCGGCGTCCATCAGGCCGGCGGCGATGAGTCTTTCGGCGTAAATTTCGCGGGTCGTCTTATGACTGCGTATTCGTGAATACATGACCGGCTGCGTCGCTGCCGGCTCGTCCGCTTCGTTGTGCCCGTGCCGGCGATAACAAACCAGATCGATCACGACATCTTTCTTATATTTCTGCCGATATTTGAGTGCCAGCCGTGTAACAAATAACGCAGCTTCGGGATCATCACCATTGACGTGAAAGATTGGTGCTTCGACCATTTTGGCCACGTCACTGCAGTACGGTGTCGAACGCGCGTATTCCGGACGGCTGGTCGTAAAACCGATTTGGTTGTTGATCACGATGTGTATGGTGCCGCCGGTCTTGAAACCATTGGTCTGTGACATCTGAAGGGTTTCCATGACGACGCCCTGCCCTGAAAACGCAGCGTCACCATGCACCAGCACCGGCACCACCTCCTGTCGCTCCATATCGCCGCGACGTTGCTGGCGCGCCCGGACCGAGCCCTCCACGACCGGATTGACGATTTCGAGATGCGACGGGTTGAACGCCAGCACGATGTGCACATTGTCGCGCGGCGTCTTCATGTCCGCGGAGTACCCCATGTGGTACTTGACGTCACCGGAGCCCTTGACCTCGTCCAGGTCGATATTGCCCTCAAATTCTTCGAACAGATCCTCCGGAGATTTGCCCAGCACATTGACCAGAACATTTACGCGGCCCCGATGCGCCATGCCGATGACCAACTCATGGATACCTGCCTTCCCGCCCTGCTGGATGAGGTCGTCGAGCATGGGTATCAGGCTCTCGCCACCTTCGAGGGAAAATCTTTTCTGGCCCACGAAACGCGTGTGCAGGTAACGTTCGATACCCTCCGCTGCAGTCATCTGACCGAGCAACCATCGTCGATCATCATCGTCAAGGCCGCCGGCAATGATCTCCTGTTCGAAGTGCTTGCGTAACCACAAGCGCTCCCTTGCGCGCGAGATATGGGCGAACTCGGCGCCGATCTTGCCGCAATAGATTTTCCTGAGCAGCGCGTAAATATCGCGCAGCTTCATAAGCCGGTTTCCGGTGCCGGCCAAACCGCCGGTGAAGAACTCAAGCTCCATGTCGGCTTCGGTCAGACCGAGATAGTCGAGTTTGAGGACGCCTGGTGTCGGTCGATCCTGGAGTTTCAACGGGTCCAGGTCGGCGATTTGATGGCCCCGCAGGACGTATATCTGAATAAGCCGGGACACCGCGGCCTGCTTTTTCTCGGCGGCCGTGATACTGCTTGGGGCAACGGTCGTTGCCCGCCCATTGCCGTTGCCGGAACGTGTTCTTTCCAACAGACGCTGCCGAATCGGCGTATGCAGTACCTCCGCCTGACCGTCGCCGAGCGTTCTGAAGTAGCGCCGCCAGCCTTCGGATACCCCATCGGGGTTTTCGATGAATTGCTCGTACAGCGCTTCAACCGCAGTGGCATTGCCGCCGAACAACGGCGACGTCGCGTATTGCTCTTCCAGCGATTTGCTCATAGGGGATGAGTATAGATGGCCTTTGGCCCTGGAGCCGAAAAAAGGGCCGCTCATGCGGAATTTAGAGACAGGTTCTAAAAGACTTTAAGGAGGAATATGAACTCGTAGCAGACCAGGCAGGCATAAATACTGAAGAATACTGTCAGGATCGCCCCGGTACGCATGAGATTGAACATTCGCGATCGCGAAAGAAACACGAGTACAAGAATGCCCATACCGGTCAGCAGCATCTTCGTTGCTGCAAAGGCCAAAGTCCCCTTGCCGATCAGCACCGCCATGATCGGATTCATCTCGACCGCGCCGCGGTCAATCAGCTGCAACGTAAAAAAGGCGTCCATGCAACTCAGCAACATCGTTCCTGTGGCCAGGAAAAATAGCCACGGGTGATGCCAGTCGGTGTAAAGCGGTTCATCCTCGCTGTCGCGACGGGTATCGTGCCGTCGCGAGCGGAGAAAGCCGAATAAAACAGTCCGCCAGGAGAATTCACGCCGATCGTCCCGGTCACGGTTATCTTCCAATGATTCTATTCCCTGCAAGTTACTCACGGCTTCTTCTCATTATTATGTGTCACGCTATGTCCCCTGATCGTTTCCGGCGTCAGTATGCAGTAACAGAAAAGCAATAACTGCATTCCTGTCATTCGCGTCGCGCAGCCCCGGAAAACTCATGCGATTTCCCGGCAGGAAAGCAAAGGGTTGGGCCAACCAGGCCTCCAGTGCACGTGGCGTCCAGATAAAACCGCCGCTCGCCAACGCGACGGAGTACGAATAACCTGGCAGGCTGCCGGCGCTCCTGCCGAACAGGCCAAACAAGTTCGGGCCCAGTACATTCGCACCGCCTTGCTCGAGCGTATGGCAGGCTCTGCATTGCATCGACAGCGTTTCCCCACGGCTCGTATCCGCAGCAGCATAGATATCCTGTGCGAGATAATCCCCGGAAGAAAGTACGGTTTGTTCCCCGAGTGTTGCGGCGGTCAATGGCAAGACCTTTGTTTTTGTTCCTGAGCCAGCATCGGATCCGCTCTCCCCGCAACCGCCAAGCGAAAACGCCGATGTCGTTATTATTACTATTCTTATTATTATCGGGCCTGCCCGGGTCATTTGTTCGATCCGCAAATCCTTCGCATTGTGAATCCTATCGTAACTGCGACTGTCTGGCTTGTTCCGGTTACCGGAATGTCCCGTGACGGAACTCACAGTACTCTGGATCTTTGTCGGCTGACTACGTAATGCTCAGGTCAAACAAAAAAGCAGGATCCATGCCACTTTGTAAGTGATTGTTAAATCGGCCGATTCTGGACAAGCTGATAGCGGGAATTGCGAATGTATAAAATACCGACGGCCGAACCGGCTTGTCCGATGAATCGAAGTCGGCGCTAGCGACACGTTGGATGACGTCCCGAAAAGCGACATAATGCAGTTAACGCACGTAAGGTTTCCTTCATGAAAGGCTATACGGGAACTCTCGAAAACGGTGAGGCGATTTATTACTGCGATCGCAAACGCTGGTTTTGGTTGCTCTCTGTCTTATATCCATTGCAACCGTTTCTTGGTATATGGCTGCATGCCGAGACCGGCAATCAAGCCTGGCTGCTACTTCCACTCGCACTCGGTTACGTCGCTGCGCCATTGCTTGACTGGTTCCTCGGGGAAGATAAAAACAATCCTCCCGAAGCCGTCGTTTTACAACTCGATCGTGATCGCTATTATCGAGTTCTTACGTACATAGTCGTTCCGCTTCACTTCATCGCACTCATTGGTGCCGCCTATTGGGCAGGCACGCAGGAACTTGCCTGGTGGTCCTTCATTGGGCTGGCCGTCGTTGCAGGCATTGCCAGTGGACTGGGCATCAACACCGGCCACGAACTCGGGCACAAGAAATCCAGGTTGGAGCGCAGTCTCGCGAAAATAGTGCTTGCCGTGCCGGCGTATGGTCACTTCTGGATTGAGCACAGCCGCGGCCATCACCGCGATGTCGCAACACCCGAAGATCCTGCGAGTGCCAGGATGGGTGAGAGCATCTATAAATTTGCAATGCGCGAAATACCAGGCGCGTTCCAGCGTGCGTGGGACATCGAGAAAGAACGTCTCGGGCGGCGACAAAAGTCGTTGTGGGGCATCGATAATCAAATTCTGCAATCCTTGTCTTTGACCGTTGCGTTACAGCTCGGTCTCATCGTTGCGTTCGGTTGGATATTGATTCCGTTTCTTGTCATTCACAATTTCTTCGCATGGTGGCAATTGACCAGCGCGAATTACGTAGAACACTATGGCTTGTTGCGGCAGAAGGAAGAAAACGGCAAGTACGAGCGTTGCCATCCGCGTCACTCCTGGAACAGTAATCACGTTTACAGCAATCTGGTGCTGTTTCATCTCGAGAGGCACTCGGATCACCACGCGCATCCGTTGCGGCGATATCAATCGCTCAGACATTTCGACGATCTTCCGACCCTGCCCAACGGGTATTTCGGAATGTACCTGCTGGCGTATGTGCCGTTCCTTTGGTATCTGGCGATGGACAAGCGACTGCTGGCTTTGCCGCACATTGCAGGTGACCTTGACAAGGTGAACGTCGAGCCATCTAAACGAAAAACGCTCTACGAAAAATACGGTCAATCCGAATGACCACGTTCAGGTGTCCCGAATGCGGTTACATATTCAGCGAAAAAGACGGAGATCAGCACGAAGGCTACCCGCCAGGTACTGAATTTTCATCGCTACCGGATGATTTTGCCTGTCCGGACTGTTCGGTCCGTTTCAAGGAAGACTTCGAAGAGGTTTGAACCCTAGAATCGGTCTCAAAAATATCCATGGTCGCGAAGCGGTCTTTGCGGGATGCACTGCGCGAAGCGAGGAGCGCCGTGTGGTCATTCCACTCTAGCGACGAGCGACAAAGCAGAGCGCCCGCAAAGGCGCTTCCCGACGGGGTTTCGCGCCACTGGCCCGGCTGCTTTGTTGCGCGCCTTGCGAATGATCACCGACATTCGACGCGGCCCGCGTCGCGCATCCGGGGCCAGTGGACGCAGAAACGCGACTCATGGATATTATTGAGACCGCTTCTGGCCAGTCCGATTCCCGGCAGTCCCTCCCGGGTTACATCTACCTCGTCGCACCACCGATGAAGTGTGAAATATTCGGCGAAATCGAAAGAAACTGAGGCATTCAGGGCGTTCCCTGTGATGCACCGCACAGTACCTTCTGTAGAGCCCAATTAGGCTTCGAATACTGGCGCTCGGAGCGCCTGTTGTTGATGAGCTGGAGTATCGATATGAAGGTCTTGCGAGCAAATGTGGCTGTACTTTTACTGGGTCTGATGACTGCCGGCAGCGCGACTGCGGGCGATAATCTGTGGATGGGTTTCAAGGCCGGAACGCTCGGTCTCGGACTCGAAGCGACCTGGCGACCCATACCCTGGCTGGATATCCGCGCCGGCATCAACAAGTACGACTATGAAGATACTCGAACTGACGCCGGTATTGATTACGACTCCACACTTCAGCTTGACTCCTACTACGCGACCGCAAACTTTCTTTTCCCTGTAAGCCCGCTTCGCGTAACTGTCGGTGCCTATTCAAATGGCAATGAATTCCAGATGGCCAGCATGGCCGCGGCCGATTTCGACATCGGCAATGACAACTTCCTGGCGTCCGAGGTTGGAACGCTGCGAAGCACGACCTATTTCGAAGACGTTGCCCCCTACCTCGGTGTTGGATTCGACTTCAGTTTGGTCGGCAAAGTCGGTCTGAACTTCGACATTGGCGTACTCTGGCAGGGCGATCCCTCTGTATCTTTGACAGCCGACGGAACGCTTGCGACCGACCCGGGTCCACTTGGTGATATTTTCCGGGCCGAACTCGCGGCCGAGCAAATGCAACTCGAGGCCGAGTTCGAAGATTACAAGGCCTACCCGGTCATCTCGCTGGGCGTCACCTTCAACTTCTTCTGATCTCGGCTAATTCAGCCAGTCCGTCAGTCTGAAGAGCGCGATGCGCGCCTGCAGATAGTGGCGCCTGAGCGCGGGTAACGGGAACCGACCCGACAACTCGCGCACCATCAGCGGCAGCGAGTCCGGCGCGGATACAGCTTCCAAAGTACTGTTCGCCAGCCAGTCGGCTATCTGCTTGCCGGTCCAGGTGGATGTGTTCACGCCGTTGCCGTGATAGCCGAAACCGAAAAACACGCTCGGGTCATCCGGCAGGCGTCCAATACTCGGCGTCTGCCTCCAGGTCATGCAGATCAGACCATGCCATTTGTAGTCGATCCGAATATCTTTCCAGGCCGGCCAGAGTTGCCGGAATCGAGCAACCAGTTGGTCGTATGTCCTGTCGGCTGCGGCGTCTTGTCCTGAAGAACTGCCGCGGCCACCGAACATGAGACGATTGTCCGGCAACAGTCGAAAGTAATTCATGAGTTTGCGCGAGGTAATCGCCGGCGTCGTCGTGCTCCAGTGATACGTTGCAAGTTCCGAATCCGTAAGTGGCCGCGTCACCACGATCGCACTGATCATGGGTAAGGACCGGGCGTGGAATTTCGAATTCAGGTACTCCGGCATGAATCCATTGGTCGCCATGACCACATATTTCGATTTCAGAGTTGCATTTCGTGTTCGCAGCAGATGTCCATTCGCAGTCTTCTCCCACGCAACGACTTCGCTGTCACGATGAAGCTTGGCGCCGTGATTTTCAGTCGCGGAAGCAAGCCCCAGTATGTATCGCATCGGATGCAGGCCGAATGTTGGTCTGATACGGGAGGCACCGAACTGTTCTGTAGAATCGAAGTAATCACGCCTGAATGCCTCGGCGGCAATGACGTCGGCATCGAGCCCCAGCACACGGAATTGCATTTCGGCGTGTTGCTTTAGTTCGCTGAACGCTTTTTTCGAGTGAGCAACTTCGAGTTCGACATCACCAACCATCTGTGCGTCGATACTCTCGTCCTGAATGATGTCCCGAACCAGTTCAACGGCATCGACCTGAGATTGATAATAGTGCCGCACATTTTTCTCACCGTACCGCGCGATTTGTTGTGCTGTGTCGAGTGAACTCCCGCCAATGCTGCAAAACCCCCCGTTGCGCCCGGACGCTCCCCAGCCAATGTGTCCGGCTTCGAGCACGCGCGCCTCGATATTGTGGTGTTTGGCGAGGTGATATGCGGTCGAGAGTCCCGTGTAGCCGCCTCCGATAATGGCGACTTCGCAGCTATCGTCTGCTGCGAGTGGTGCGGCCCGCAAGTCGATTTGCCCGGCACTAGCCTCCCAGTAAGAAGGCTGTGGGTGGTCGAAGCGATACATGTCATCGTCGTAAAGGTGTTTTGCAGTCATGAAACTGTTGCCCTTTCGCACTGTCGACTTCCTGAATTCATGTTCAATTCTATCCGCTGGACTTAGGCTAGATTCGTACCAGAGGATCACGGCGCACGATGTACAGGCCGACCGCGATTAACAGCAGCATCGGGATCGGCAAGAGTACAAGCGTGGTCCAGCCATAATAGAAAATAACGGATCCTGCCAGCAACGAGGTGGTGGCCGCTGTACCGAATACGCAAAACTCATTCACAGCTTGCGCCTTAAACCGCTCCGCCATTGAATAGGTGAACGTAAGCATCGTCGTCCCGCCAACGTACAGGAAATTCCAGCCGACGCCGAGCAAAATCAGTGCGGACCAGTAATGAACGATCGTTTGTCCCTGCACGGCAATCAGCGATGACGCAAGAAGCACGACGGTGCCGGCGGACATCATTTTGACCGTCCCTAACCGCTCGAAAAGAAAGCCGGACACGAGCGAAGGAACATACATGCCGAGGACGTGGGCCCGGATGACATTTGCTGTTGCCTCGAGAGAATAGCCATCATGGAAGTGCATGCTTAGCGGCGTAGCGGTCATGATCAAGGTCATGATGCCGAAGGCGACTGTTCCGCCAAGGACTGCGACGATGTAAGCGGGCTGGCAAACGATCTTGCGCAATGACCTGTGAGGTAGTTTCGTCGTTTCGTGTTCTTCGCCACGCAGAGGCGCGAGCATCTGAAAAAGGAACGCCTGCACGACATACAACGCCGCAACACCGATCAACGTCCCTGCGTAAGGGATGTTTTCGACCCAGGTATGCCCATGTTTGACGAGTTCCGAGCCGGCAAAGGCCCCACCAATTGCCCCGAGCAATACGACCGAAATCGCACGGCTGGCATATTGCGGATCGACGCTCTCCACCGCTGCGTAACGATATTGCTGTGTAAATGCCATATTGATGCCGAATACCGCAGCCGCAACGATAAACAGCGAAAAACTGCCCAATGAAATTGCATAAGCCGCCAACAATGCCGCCGCGGCAGCTGACAAGGAAGCCAACGCACTTCCGAGCTTGCGCCCGATACGGCGCATCAGGAGCGTCGCTGGAACCGTGGTAGCCGCGACACTGATAACCATGATCGATACAGGCAGCGTGGCCAGTGCCTGCTCGTTTGTCAGGCTGGAACCGATAATCCCGCCGAGCGTTACCAACACGATCGCGCCGGTTGCCGAGATCAGCTGGCAAGTCAAAAGAATCGAAAGGTTTCGCAGCGGCATAAGTGGCGCATTCTCACACAAATCACCCCGTATAATTGCCAGATGCTCAAGGTCAACGAAGACATTTCCATTCCACTGGCGGAAATCGAGATTGCGGCAATCCGATCACAGGGCGCGGGCGGTCAAAACGTAAACAAGGTATCGACCGCCATTCACATTCGGTTCGATGTGAGGGCATCGACGGCACTGTCGGATGATTACAAAGAGCGCGTGCTGCGAGTGAAAGACCGCAGGCTTTCGAAGGACGGCATTATCGTCATCAAATCGCAGCGATATCGCAGTCAGGACAAGAATCGTTCGGATGCCCTCGACAAGCTGGCGGGGATGATCGCAAAGGCGTTGCTACGAAAAAAGCCGCGCAAGCCAACCAAACCGACCAGAAGATCGCGGCAAAAGCGGCTGGATGACAAGACCAAACGGGGCCGACTCAAGGAGTCCCGGAGCAAAATCACAGACTAGTAAAAAAGGTGTCAGGTTTATTTTTGGCCATTTTTTGAGATAAATAAACCTGACACCTTTTTGTGAGATGGGTTCTGGTTACTGCCTATCGCAACGCACCTGGTCGCCAGCCCATCGACATCCAATGCTTGCCCAGTAATCGGTCAGGCCGAGCTTCTGAAGCAAGGTCGGGAACTCTTCATGTGCCCGTAGCACCTTCAACTCGTCCAGATAGATAATTTCTACCTGTGCAGATTCGTGCTCGTACAGCCTGCCCGATTCTGCAAGTTGCATGGCGACATCCATGACGCGGTCCGCTTGATTGAACAAGGCCCAGATGATCATCGTGATATACGGTGCGGTACCCTCCGCCATCATTTTTTCGACCGTTCGATACGCGATCTCCAGGTTTCCCTGGCTATCGGGATTAGCCAGACCGTCAAATACCGGGTCGACCCAAGATTCGTCGGCAGAGAATAGGTGCAATGCACGCCTTACGCTTGCTCTCGCTTCCTCGACCCGATTGTCGCGAAGCAGAAACATTGCATAGCCAAAGTGGTGAATCGGCCCGCCGAGGCCCATGTTGTTGGCTTCCTCGAAGAAATGGCCCGCTTTGGCCAAGTCGTTTGTCCATAGATATGCATTGGCTACTCTGCTGTTCAATACCTGAGACGCGGGCTCCATCGATCTGGCCGTTATTGCCTGCTGCAGCGCCTCGTCAAGCAGGCCGATGGAACTCAGGAGGCGAGAATGCCATTGGTAGGCAGTTGGATAGACAGTCTGGCCGCCAAGTGCTGCATCATAGGCAGCAGCGGCATCGCTCCAGTTGCCATACTGGTGGTGAACAAACCCGTAGACCACTTCGGCGGCCTCACGAATGCTCGGATCTGCATCAACACCCCGGTTTGCAACGATAATCGCTTCTTCGAAAAGCTGACGCCTACGATCGGCTGCGTAATCCGACAGCAGCAAATGCGTGACCGCAAGACGCCAGTAAGCAGGGCCGAAATTGGAGTCGATTTCGACGGTTTCCTGAAACAGTGCCTTGGCGCGCCTCAGTGAGGCTGCATCACGTTTGTTAAGAAACAAAAGTCCACGCATGTACTTATCGAATGCCTCGGAACTGCTTGGACGGCTTGCCGCTCTGATCTGTTCTCCCGTCTCCCCGAGAAGCTCATTGCGTACTTCCGTGGCGACATCTTCCTGCAGGCTGAAAACGTCCCGCGCTGCACCGTCAAATCTGTTTGTCCAATCCTGAAATCCACTAGCGGAGATTATCACCGCAGTTATCCGCACCCTGTCGCCATCGGCACGCAGGCTGCCGGATACGATCGCATCGACACCGAGTTCGTTTGCGATCATGCTCGCTGTCCTGTCATCCGATAATCGCGGCCCTCTCGTGATTTTCAGATTTGGCACCTGATCCAGGCTTGTGACCAGTTCCTCTCGAAAGCCTTCGACGATGTATTGAAATTTTTCCCGGTCATCGCTCAGATTCAGAAATTGCAGTACTGCAACCGATGCAACCGCCGCGTCATGCGTAGACGCGTCATTCTGTTGGTCACGGCCCATGACCGCCCAGGCAACGATGATCGCGGCGACAGCCCCGATCGGGAACAGGTAGGTTGGCAGTCGGCTCTTGCTGGAATCCTCCGGCAGCGCCGTAGCAGTTACTACGACGGGCATCATGAGGCGGTAACCCCTGCGCGGAACGGTCTCGATGTAAGTCGGATTCTTGGCGTCGTCACCCAGTTTGTGACGCAGCGTTGCGATCTTCGCAACAATTGCCTCATCTGCGACGAATCGGCCATCCCATACAGCATCGACAAGTTGATCCCTGGTGACGACGCCACCCTGATGACCGGCGAGAACCATCAGGACATCCATCACCATCGGTTCGAGATGCTCCCTGACGTCTCCTTGCCGCAACAGACCGCGTTCGGGAATGACACTCCACGGCCCGAGTTCGAATCCGTCCTGCAAGTCGGTAAACGTTGGCGGCATTCAGCGTCTCCAGCGCATCGTTACATCAGGTGTCGCTGTTTTTGTCGCAAAATACCCTGTCACCGTCCCACCGGCAGCCAATGCTCTGCCAGTATTCTGTGAGGCCCAGCGCATCCAGCAAGTCGGGAAATTCCTCGTGCTCACGAACGACGCGAAATTCGTCCAGATAAAAAATCTCGACTTCGAAATAGCCGCCGGATTCTCTCAGGAACTCCCAGGCGGCCTGCATGGCCAGGTCGCCTTGTCCCAGAAGGGCCCAAAGCGTCAGTTCTATGTTCTTGGGTAAATTTCCGCTCGAAGCGCCGCCAGAGATTGCCGCTATCGTATCCGCAAGGCTGACCTCGTTCGACGGATTCATGAGACCGTCAAATACCGGGTCGACCCAGTCGGTCGCCTGGCCATACGATTTCAGGGCTTCTTTCGCTATCTGTCTCGCCTCGTCCAGTCGTTGCTCGCGAATGAGAAAAAGAGTGTAAGAGAGGTTATGAATCCAGGAACCAACCTGTTGATCGGCAGCCCTGGAATAGAAATGACCGGCATTCTCCGAGTCATTCAGCCAGTGATAAGCAACGCCCAGTCTCGCATTCAGAATCGGTGATGCGGTGTCCATTTCCTGGGCCTTTTTCGCGTGTTCGAGTGACTGTTCCAGTAGCCCGACGTTTGCCAGAAAACGCGAATACCAATGATGGGAGGTCGGATAAACAGTTTTGCTGTTGATTGCAGTCTCGAATGCTGCCGCCGCTTCCGCCCATTTAAACCTCTTTGTATCGACGAAACCGTACACCGTGCCAATCGCGTCTCGAATTCCCGGATCCAGCTCAGCCCCCTCATTCGCTGTTTGTATGGCTTTGTCATACATGGCCTGCACGTCAGTGGAGAGATAGTCGGCCAGCAGGACGTATGAATTTGCCAGCCCGAGATATGCAGGACCGAAATTCGGGTCCCGATCGATTGCCTCTGTGAAAAACTCGACGGCCCTGCCCAGTTCGGACTCCGAGCGCTTGCTAAACGCAAATTCACCGAGCAAATAAAGGTCATATGCCGCAACGTTGACGGGGCGGCTCGGCGCTGTGATTTCGGATTCCGAGTCGCCCAGAATCGCAATTCTGACCCGGTTGGCGACGCGTTCGTGCAATCCGAATACCTCTTCTACTTCCAGTGATGCGCCATCGATGCTTTCCGACCAGAGAATTTCGCCGTTGTCTGCTTCCAGTTTCGCAATGATTCGAACCCTGCCACCAGCTCTCTGAACGCTGCCGGTTACCATCGAGTCAATCGATCCATCCCCCGCAACCGTGCCTGCGCTGCAGGATGCCTTGATGATTCGCAGGTTCGGCTCGCGCGAAAGCGTATTGATCAGCTGTTCCCTGAATCCGAACACAAAATGCTCATCTGCCTTCGAACTCATATTCTGGAACGGACATACGGCGACTGAATTTACCGCCGCCAGGCGTTGTAATTTGCCGCTACGATTGCCTAGGACGATAAACGCGATCACTGCAATTGCCGAAATACCGCCAACGATGGGCCAAAGGTAGGCCGGAAAAAATGACCGAGTCTCTTCCGCCTCTACCACCTCCGGCACGATCACCGGACAAACCAGCCGATAACCGATTTTCGGAATTGTCTGAATGTATTTCGGGTCTTTGGGATCGTCGCCCAGTTTTTCGCGAAGTATTTTTATTTTCTGCACGATCGCTTCGGGCGCAGTCGGGCGTCCCGCCCAGACGACATCCACGATCTGATCAGATGTAACGACATCGCCGTCGCTGCTGGCCAGCAGCACGAGCACATTCATCACCATTGGCTCGAGGCGCTGCTCGGTTTCGCCTTGCCGGAGCAGGCCCAGATCGGGCGACACCTGCCATGAACCGAGTTCGAATCCCTTCCGTAGATCTGTAAACGTTGCCAACACAGTCTCCCTGACCTAAGTGAGCATCTTCGCGAATCAGACTGACTTTCGGCTGCCAATAGTACGCCAGATAGGGTCCCGAAAACCTGCCGCCATTGACAAGTTATGTTATTTTGTTACCATGGTAACATTCTCATCTAACAAGGGAGGCGACATGAGCAAACGTCTTGTACAGCGGGCACAAACCGGGGTCCGGCTCGAAAAGTCGCTCCTGAAGGTCCTCAAGGGCCTTGCGGAGTACTGCGAGTTGTCCCTGGGAGACCTGCTCGAGGGCATCGTCTTGCACAGCTTCGAAAGCAAGGCGCCGTTTTCTGAGGAAACGATCAAGGTCGTGAACGGACTCAAGGACGTTTACGGCTGTAACCTGTGTGCGGCTGACAGCCACAAATTGCACGAGGATGACCAGTGAGCGCCCTGCCCCTGACGGTAACTTCAGGCCGCAGCTCGATAAGCATTGAGGATTTCGAGAATGGATCCATCGATCCCGAGCAGTTCGACCACGAAGCACATGTCTTTATCGCCTGGTCTTATCTGCAGAAATACGATCTCGAAGACGCCATCGCAAAATTCAGCGAAGCGTTGCGCAGCCTGACGAGGAAACTCGGCATCGAATCGAAGTATCACGAGACGATCACCTGGTTTTTCCTGATCTTGATAGCCGAGAGTAAGGATAAGCCGGGATCGAATGACTGGCAGACATTCAAGCGACAAAACCCGGATCTGCTCACCGCACGACCGTCTGTTATCAGGAAATATTATTCCGACGAGCGATTAGACTCATCGATTGCACGATCTCAATTCGTATTGCCGGACAGACTGCCGCAGCTGTAGATAATCAGAACAGCCCCTCGATTCGCCCGTCCGCGTTGACGTAGATGCTGTTTGCGGCCGGCTTCCTCGGCAGGCCCGGCATGGTCATGATGGTACCGCAGACGACAACGACAAACTCTGCACCGGCCGCCAATCGAACCTCCCGAACGGGCACCACATGGCCTTTGGGCGCGCCCAGCAGATTGGGATCGGTTGAGAAACTGTATTGCGTCTTTGCCATGCAGACCGGATAGTTGCCGTAGCCACCTTCCTCGAACAGTTGAAATTGATCTCGTACTTTCTTGTCCGCAATGATGTCGTCAGCACCATAAATCGTTCTGGCAATATGGCGCGCTTTCTCCCAAAGCCCCAGATCATCGTCATACAGTGGTCGGAACTGGGCATGTTCGGATTCTGTCAGGTGCACGACGTGTTCCGCCAGTTCCGTCGTGCCTTTTCCGCCCTCGGCCCAGTGCCGGCATTCGATCGCCTCGACGCCAAATCCCCTGCAGTAATCCTGGATGACCGCGACCTCGGCATCGGTGTCTGCACTGAATTTGTTGATAGCGACTACCGCAGGAACCCCAAACTGTCCGAGGTTTCTGATGTGTTGACCAAGATTGATGCAGCCTTCCTGAAGAGCATCGGTGTTTTCTTTCGACAGCTCATCCCTGGGCACGCCACCCTGCATCTTCAGAGCCTTGATCGTTGCGACCAGCACCACGGCATCCGGATGTAAATCAGCTTTGCGACACTTGATATTGAAGAATTTTTCAGCGCCGAGATCCGCGCCAAATCCTGCTTCTGTAACCACGTAGTCGGCAAATTTCAGTGCTGTCTTTGTTGCGACCACCGAATTGCAGCCATGCGCGATATTGGCGAACGGGCCGCCATGTACCAGGGCGGGATTGTTTTCCATCGTCTGGACGAGATTCGGCATGAACGCGTCCCTGAGCAATGCGGTCATGGCGCCATGCGCATTGAGTTCTTTCACTGTCACGGGCGCAAGACCGCGCGTGTAACCGATAACAATATTGGCCAGTCGCCGCTCAAGATCCTCGAGGTCGGTTGCGAGGCAGAAAATCGCCATGATTTCGGACGCGACCGTGATGTCATACCCGGACTCTCTGGGAACTCCGTGAATCATGCCGCCGAGGCCGATCGTGATGTTGCGGAGCGCGCGATCGTTCATGTCGACGACTCTTCGCCACGTGACTCGCCGCGGGTCCAGATCGAGTACGTTATCCCAGTGAATGTGATTGTCGATGAGTGCTGCCAACAGGTTGTGGGCCGCACCGATGGCGTGAAAGTCGCCCGTGAAGTGGAGGTTGATGTCGGTCATCGGAACGACCTGTGCGTATCCACCGCCTGCCGCACCGCCTTTCATGCCGAAACAGGGCCCGAGACTCGGCTCACGAAGACAGATAACGGCATTCTTGCCAATATCATTCATCGCATCGCCCAGCCCGACTGTCGTCGTGGTTTTGCCCTCGCCTGCCGGCGTCGGCGAAACAGCTGTCACCAGAATCAGCTTACCGTCTTCGTTCGCGGCAGACGCGTTGATCGATTCGTAGTCGATCTTGGCTTTGTCGTGGCCCCAGGGAACCAGGGATTTCCCGGTCACACCGAGTCTTTCTCCGATGTCCTGAATCGGCAGCATCTTTGCAGTGCGGGCGATTTCGATATCTGATTTCTGGCTCACTGTGGCAGTTCCGTTCGTTCGGACAGCGCATTCTATAGAAAAAAAGAAATAAAGGTGCCAGGTTTATTTTCCCGCGTGATGGACAGCGTTTATTGGGGCGCGGCCCTGCTAGGGAGCAGCAACGATCTGGTAGATTCCCCCACTGACGTAGTCCAGCGCATACAATTCCCCGTCCACGCCTTCTGCGAACGATGAAATACTGAGTGTCGTGTCCACAAGC
>Ga0255047_10000698_pt1 | contig 27193 bp, 32 predicted proteins | sample JV7_2_1_MG_FD_183640 | JGI IMG/M metagenome (GOLD analysis project Ga0255047, IMG submission 183640) | Seawater microbial communities from Jervis Inlet, British Columbia, Canada - JV7_2_1 | ecosystem: Environmental > Aquatic > Marine > Inlet | place: Canada: British Columbia | collected 2016-10-06
CTTTACCGCGCAAGTCTCTTTGTAAATCTCTATCTAGCTGATTTTCTATTTCCTTGAATGATTGGCTTGCTTCACGCTCCGCCGTTGTGAAGCCTCCGCTTTTCACTCGCTGGCGCTCTTCAAATGCTTGCCTATCATCTTGTTGTTGGCTCAGAAAAAGTTGCTGATCGTTTTGTCTAATCTCTGCGGCTTTATTTGCCATCTCTTGCATTTTCAGCGTAAACATATGATTAATATTATCTTGGGTCAATCGTCCTTGCTGCTCTAAATTAGTAATCCCAATTTGAAATTCACGCTGTAATTTATCACTTTCCTTTTGGTAATCAAATTCTTTTAATTTGAACTGAAAAGTCTGCTGAAATTCTTCCCGCTCGCGCCCCTCTTTTCTAAGGCGCAAATTTATATCACTTCTAAACTCTTCCGCCTCTCGAGTTTCCGTTTGCTGAAACTGCATCTGTCTTAACAGGTGAGGCAGTAAAGCGTTTTGCTGTTTGGCTGCCGCCGTTTCTTGCGCCTCTCTTTCGTCTTTTAACTCGCCTATACCTTGAAGAAGTCCGGTTAAAAAAGATAATTTTCTACTAGGCTCAAAACTCAATTCTTTAGATTTGCCCATTTATAATCACATCCTTATGCTGTACCGCCGACATCGAATGAGTCAAACAATTCTGGAGTGCCTACACCAAAATCATCAAGAAAACCAATAGGTAGCGATTGATCGCCCACGCCTAAGTTATCCTGATTGCCAACACCAAAAAGCTTAAAAAGATCGGGAGTACTCTTTATCATCAGTTTTGCTACTTCCGTATAAAGCTGATTTGTAGCCTGAGACTTCTGTGCATTAAGCTGCGCGACCGTCAGATCGAACCTGTCCTGGGCTTCTTTTGCCCTTTGCTCCAGCCCCAATTTGTCCAATGCTATACTACCCTGCGCCTGTGCGCCGGCCTGTATGGCGGCAATACGGAGGTCGTCACGTCGCCCCTGCTGGCCGCCAGATCTTAGGACGCCCCTGGAGGCAGCGTCAATGTCCGAAGCCCGTAACGCAGCCGCCAAGCGCGCCCCTATGGACGCTTGACTAGCCCGAAACTCCTGCCTAGCCGCCTCTTCTATCTTTGCACCTCGACCGGGCAATCCAACTATCGGGGTCGGTTGCGCGCCTACCTGTACTTGAGGAACATCTGATCCGGGAGCGTTTTGAATCGGTATGGCCAATCCTTGACTTTCCATCGATGCGCGCACAGCCGAATCGTTCAGAGGATCGAAACCAAACGGAAGAGGTTCTGGCTCTCTGGCCATGCTGCTCTTTAATAATATCGAAGCCAATGCTGGAGCTATAGCCATCGTTATCTTCCACTCCTTTCCTGTCTTATTACAATTGTTTGATTAAGAGTCGCCGCCGCTACTGCTGCTCGTCTTGTTATAGTTTGTTTGCGAGCTGGCGCACTATGCCGTTTACTGAGATGTCCTATCATTTTTTTCGTATTCAAAATAATACCCTCCAAACTAGCGCCGCACCAACCAATCCAATAATTGCCCCTAGCTTATCTTTCCATGCCTGATCGCCTGTGTGCTTATCCTCGTTTTCTTCGTATCGAATAAACCAATAGGCATGTACAATAGCTATTGCAATACCTCGCCATCCTTCGCAAATCATTACAACAGAAAAAACACCATGCGGAATATGCGTTACAACTCGTCGCCAATCTACATCTGGGTGGAAAATTCTCAATGTCCTCGCCTCCGTCTGTAATGCGATGTAACAGATTCGATAATTCCTTCAAGCCAAGTAAAGGTGTAGGAAAATAAACGGCCACTAACATTATCAATTCCAAAGAATCTGGTATCCGATTCTATATTAGAGGCATATTCATCGCCACTCTCGTTCTCGGCTATTACAAAACATCCTTGATGTAAATCTTTTTTCTGTACCTGGAGTTTGCGAAGTATTGCATCCTCGTTGGCGCGACGCAAATCTAGCCACGCCGTTTTAAGAACTCCGAAATATAAGACCCCGTTATCATCAGTTTGGTCTGGATGATAATAGCGGTTGACAAAACCGCCAGAGCCACCCAAAATGCGGCCATCTCTATCGACGCAAAAACAAGCGACATTGATATTTTCATCATTCCACCAAAAACCTTTACCAATATGTAACACCCAAGCATCGCCAGATGGAGGGGATAAAGTGTAGAATACCTCGCCTTTATTATCAACCCATACTACGCCAGAAGTATCATCACTCAAGCCGAGAATATCCTGCCCTTGCGATACTGGAAGAATTTGTCCATTTTGAATTTTATAAACTCCATACAGCGATGAATAAAATAAAATCAAATCCTCCCCGTACGTCGCAATGGAGCGAGGAGCGGTACACCCTATCCCTATTTCTGTTTGACTACCGGTTCTTTCGCCACCAGATAAAGCTTGTAGTGTTGGGCTTGCATCTGGATCTCCAGTCAATGCCCATACTTCTCTATCTTTGAATATGTAAAGGCTGTTGCCGTGAGCGACAAATCCGGTGACAAATCCTCCTCCGTCTACTCTTACTTCCAACCAGTTATCGTAATGCCAGGACTCCGGCTCTGCCAAGTCGCTATAAAGAGGTCGGGATCTATCGGCCGCACTCACGGCGTACAGCCTATCTTTATAATAAGTAATATACTTTAATCTTTCTGGTGGATTGCGCCAAGTATTTGCGGTATCAAGTTCTGGATGGTATATGGCGTAAGGTTGATCGAAAGAAGAATCCCATAGTTCGCTAATGTCTGCCTCGAATGTAACGCCATCTAAATAACCATCGGGATATATATCCGTATGAGATGGGGCCAAATCATTATCCATTCCAGAATAATTTACATTGCCCGCACCTTGTGCCGCATCTATTCTGTACCATGTTCCACCATCAAGATCTTGTCCTGTCGCATCCTCTCCGCCTAATGTTCCGTAAAGTTCTATATAATTAACTTGCTCATCTGTAGAATTTTGGCACGTCACCGTCATTGTCTTGCCCTGAAAATCAGGCGATACTGACTCTGGGCTGAATGGCGATGCAGTATATTCGTATATACCGTCAGCATCGCGAACAATTCTTATCCATCGATATTTATACTTTCTAAAAAATGGAGAATTAAATTGAGGTGTTAGTGGGTTGGCAGTTCTGGCAAATGTTGGTGCTTGCGTCGGTGCGGCAATGCCCGCCTTTAGAAAATCAATGCCATCGTATTTGTACATCGCATCTAAGCCATTAGTTACCCACGCCCACCCATTATATTGAGCCAACCACATATCATCAGATGTCATTTCGATTCTTACTTCTTCGCTCGTTTCGTTGATACGATCAATTGTGCTAGCTGCTTCTCCATCCCACCCGTAATAATCTATCGTGCCATCATCATGCGTAATGGATACTACATACTCTCTGTACACAGTTTCAACAGGCGGAGTTTCGCTGGTATCTAGAGCATCTCTACTATACTGGTATATACTATTGATTTCGCCATCGAGTTCATGCTCTTCGTCGTATATATAAAGTTGCCCTTTACGCTTGACTGCTTCGCCGTTATGGGTGCGAATATTCTTCGCCTCTAGCAGAGTAAACAAAGACGCTTTGCCTCTGCCTGATGAAGTATCCAAACCTTCAAAATGTGATATATTACGAATGTTCATTTTGTTACCAATTCATAACTTCGATAATTGCAATGGCTATAAAGGTTGCTATCCATAGCACCCAAAACCACTCCAATGCTTTTTCTAATACGAAATTCATTCTACCAAATCCCACCATCGGTCGTAATATTAAACTTCATTGGTTCGCCATCGCGAACAGGAAATACCTCATCTATACTGGCAAGCTGACTCACTGTTTGCGAGTTTAAGAAATTAGTAGATGCCATACCACGAAGCTTGTTAATCTCTTTCGCTTTAATTACTTCCGCATCGGATAAATTCATTTGATCATCATCTACTTTAGCTTCATTGATTGCTAGTTTAGGCAACGACGGATGCCATTCTGTTGGAAATTGTGGCTCGTCGTTATCGAGAGTCATATCTTCTGGCCATCCATAAAACCACCAAGTAATTTCAATTGCGTCGCCATTAAAGGTGGGGTATATAGTTAGTTGCCTACGACCACTTTCTCCCCAAATATATCCCATTCGAGGTACACCCTCTAAATCGACCTGCCAGTTACCTTTTTCAAAATCTCGCGGACTGCCTACGATTTCTATCTCGTTAAAGTGCGGTGTTCCGTAATGAAGCAGTTCGTTAGATACAAATCCATGCGGTACGGCGTAGGATTGCTGCCCTTGAACAGATGCGAATATATATTTTCGCTTGGCGGTAACTTTAAGTTCTTGGGCAATATCATCTTTGAGCTGATTGAGTAAAGCCGTTACTCTATCATCATTCCAGTACGCCCTATCATCTATTCGACGTTGCACCCTTTCGATCATATCTCGAAGTACCATCATATTAACTCCTTGAAAAACTTGTTGCACGCTTTCGCACTCTCTTGAATACCGATGCTTCTTTTTTTGTTTGTACTACCGACTCTACAAACGAAAGAGTATGTACTGCTACTGGCATATAAGCAAGCGATATATTTGATAAAAACCGTAAGGCTGTGCTTGTGAAATAGCCCAACATTATTGTAGTGATTTTTGTCATTTTAACACCAAATTCTTAGAATGACCATTACGTTGATAACCATAATGGAGCATGGTATCTCCAATCAAAGAATAAATATAGTTATTATACCAATCTGGCAATCGCTTCTCTTGTTGCCATTTATTACAATGTATATTATAATAACTCCAATCTGGATTTTTTATTTCTTTACCTCTTCCTCCGTCCATATCGTATTCCAACACAACGCTTTCCACAGAACGCATAATTGGAATTTCAAGATGAACAACTACTTTATTTAATGTTTCCAATGGATACAAACATAAGCGTTCGTATTGAATAATAATAATATCTTTTTCCAACAAACCGCATGTAAAATAACTTTCCCATTTTTTACATTGATCTGATATATGTTGTCGATTGCTCCAAACTTCATTCGTTAATAATTGATTTTTAATATTCATTTTATTAAAAGATGGTATGCAATCGCGCGGATCTCTTACAATTAAAATATATTTAACATTATCCAATAATTTAATCTGATCATCTAGATGAGTAATAATATACGCACCTGGATGCAATGGAGTATTTTGCATAACCAAACTAAATGTAGGAATTTGTCCAATTTGAGTAACCATTGTTTGCATCCAAACTGTACCAGATTTTTCATGTGAAAATTGAACAAAATGATCGTGTTGTTTAGCGTAACTATAATAAAAATCATACAAATTAAACATCGCCAAACCTTACGTTCAACCCTAATCTACTAGCTACACAACTCGCTAATAATGGAATCATTATTTCGTGCTGCCCAACAATAAAATACCCTTTACCACCTAATTCCGATGGCCTTCTTACAATATTTTCCATAGGGCGATAATGTTTAATCATATCAAAATTTACTGTAGTAAAATTTTTCACATCAAATCCTAAATTTTTAACTACATTCAAGGACTTTATAAATATTTCTGGCATAATTACAGCAGACCCTACATTTAATACAGCACCACCGTCGCATAGTTTCGATATCTGCTCAATAAAAATATTCAAATCAATCGCACTAGCTTTTCCGAAATTTTCTCCACTAAAAGATGGATGATAATGAATTATATCAGCACCAATAGCAGAATGTACGGTTATTGGTATGTGTCGATATGAGCACGAAAGTATACTTTTATCTTTGTATAACATATTGGAGTTATTTAATCGCGCTGCTAAAGCTTCGCCTATACTTTGATCGCCATTACATATTGCATGATTTATCAGCTCGCCAATTTCTGTCCACATCCCAAACTTACCATCTCTTAAGTTTTTACCTACATCTTCCGATGTTTCTCCTATCATTGCAATTTCACAATCATGAATACTTGCACCACCATTCATGGCAATACTTGTGATTATACCATCTCTTATCATTGAAATAATAATAGGCGAAAGGCCACATTTTATAACATGCCCACCTATCATCATAATCACTGGTTTGTGGTGATAATAAGCATCTGCTATAGCATTAACAATATCTCGAAAATCATTGCCGGCTAAAATTTCTGGAAAATTATTTATAATATCTTGATCAATTTCATTAGATACAAAATCGGAAACACCAACTTTATTTTTTCGCTCTTTAATAGGATACGTTATGGTGTCGTTCAAATTTATTTTATTTTGCGAGTTCAATATATAATCCACCGAAAGTATTGTATTTGAATATATCGATTTTATCAAAAAATTCATCTACTGCCAAAGTAGCTCCAGGAGTAAGGCGAAAACCGTAATCATCGATTAGTATAAAACCACCAGGAATCATTCTTGGATAAAAAAAGTTCAAACAATCTTGTACAGATTGATATTGATCGCAATCAATATGAACCAAACAAAATTTTTCATAAGCAACTCGATGAAGAGTATCTTTAAACCACCCTTTATGCAAAATTATACGATTTCCAAATTTGCCAAGTAATTCATTTGGCATATCACAAGCTCCCCATCCGCGTGGCATTTCTTGTTTATCCAATCCTATCATATCCTCTAGTGATGGCTCCGGTAATCCTTCCCACGAATCAAAAGCGTAGATCGCTTTATCCAAAATTACACTCGCGTACAGATATACAATACCACCACGCCAGACCCCTGCTTCTGCTATCGCACCTTCCATAAATTTTGCTCTTATCGCATATTCGTAATGAAGTTTAAGTTTTTCACGATCTACCATAGTACGATCAACAATATTATCCATTATACCAGGAAATGTAGGCGATATTTGATATCTATTATTACTAAACTTCATTGCGAATCCTTCATATCTTTCTTAATTAAATCCAACAACGCAGGAATACCAGTACTCGTATCTTTATAAGCTACAACTCTTAATGATTTACCATTAAAAATCAAAATAGATTTAAACCCACTATTATATAAAAAGTTAGCAATACTTGGCTCATCCAAGCAACCAAAATGATAATCTCCCGGCGAGCAACCAGAAAAAAGTTTGAAATTTACCCATCTTTGCATATCAAATAATTCACTATTAGATAAATTTGGATGCTCTTGGGCGGGAAAGCCAACCTTCTCGCCTCGCCTTTGCTTATCTAAGTTACCCAAATACATTAAAGAAATATATTCTAAATTAGGTGTATCAATAATTATAATACCGTTATCGCACAACAATGAAGATAACCACTCAAATAAAGATGGGTAATAAAGCCATTCAATATGTTCTAGTGTATGCTTCATGCGAACAACTTTGTATTTACCATAACGAATATCATCTATATCTGGATATAACGCTTTACGCTCTCTGTAATAATCCGAAGGTGCAAATATAGAACGAATGTCAACTACCAAATCTGGAGATATACTACTATCACAATCTAGTGTCGTATATACACCATCACAATCTTGGCCAGCACCAATATCCAATTTTAATGATTTATCAACATCATCCGATGCGGCTATGATGGCATTATCGATTTCATTATTACCGACTAGAGTGAAGTGTTGGGAATATTCTGTTTGTTTTTTTAATTTTCTAAATAATTTCATAATATTTTATCGTAATATATGATCCACTTTTTCAAGAATATCTTTCGGTTTATATGACATACAAAACTTAAATTTACAAGGCTCGTACCAGCACCACTGTTTAGTACATTTTGTAAATCTCGGCATCCAATTAGCATTGTAATATTTCAACCTAACGATAGGATTTGTAGGGCCAAACAGTCCTAAAGTCGGTACTTGCAAAGCTCCGGCGACATGAGGAAATGCCGAATCTGGCCCAATAAGTAATAAAGATGTTGCAATTACTCCATAAATAAATGCAAGGGGAGTATTATACAACCCCAAAACACCTTTAACATCATACGATTGCACCGCATCTACAGTAACTACTTCAAAATCTAATTTTTTTCCAAGCTTCACTAGTCCATAAAGCAGCCATCTATTAAAGCGATAATCACGATCACAATCATGACTTCGTAACTGCAATACAATATAACGATTAGCTAATCCCATTTCGCGATATACATTCAATTCATTATCATGCAATACAAAATTATAATTATTTATATCAAAATCAACTCCACATGATTCTGAAAATATTTCTTGTCTAGATTTATAAATATGCGGCGCACACGCTGACTCGTATTCGGAAGCAGGACATGGATGATGTAAAAAATACATCTCGCAATCCAAATTATTTAATCTTTTTAAATCTTGTATATCTACTTGTTCGCCTAATTCTTCCTCTGTGTAAGAAATTATATGATCGACACTATCGTTATGCTCAAAAATTGTTCTAATATAATCGATACACAATACAACAATTAAAGAGGCTGGATTTTTAAGTCTTAGCGCGGTAATCGCAGGAAGAATCATAATCGCATCGCCTATGCCACCCACCGGACGATATACAATAATAACTTTATCAGATCGAATATACTGTATAATAATATTAAATATTTCGTTTTTACTCAATACCATTCAAAATCTTTCTGGATAAATATATACAGTTACTTCTAATATATCCCCAGTTAAAATTGTTATATCATCATCTAATGAAAACCTTACAAATAAATCACCACCATATAATTCGTTTAGCAATCCAACCTCACGCAAAATATATTCATTAGTTGGTTGCCATGATTCAAATTTTGCAAATACTTTATAAGCTCCCCCGGCAACACCGCTTACGCCCAACTTGCGATATTTCTCTGTTTCAAGACTCCTATCTTCTGTACTTGGGGCGGTTTCGCCCTGGCCTACCGCTATGAATGGCATAAAAGGTAAGGGCGAGCTGAATGGCGCAGCGAGATAAGAAGCAAATCTCTCGAGTCCAATCATAGTGACAGCAGATTGATAAGTAAGATCATCGCCATTCAGCGTAAGTCGTCCGGCTATTCTATTGTCAGAAGATGTAACAGCCATTATTCAATCCCGCGTCTCGCCATAAGATCGCCAAATTGCTCATTTTCACCGAGCATTGCACCCTGCGTTGCGGCTCGGGATTCTTCCCACAATTTCTTGTCTACAATTACATACTCGCAATGCCACTCTTCGACTGGCAATCGATTCATCTTTACCTCAAATCGATCTGCAATTATAAGACCCTCTTTTGTCATCTCTACAGTAGTAGATAATCCAGCGTCAAGAGATTCTGGCGAACCAGTCACTATATCATGCCATCCGTTTGTACCATCAATTTTATCAATGGCCGACATACTAACTTCGTATACAACAACTTTATCCAGATGATATCTATAATTATCTTCTTGTTCGGCGCGCTGTCTCTCTGCTTTTGCTTGTCCATCTACAGGAATAGTCCTGTCAAGAATTTGTACTAACTTTTCATCTGTTGTTAATTCAGTTGTTTCTTCTGGTTTGGTCTTTTTGCTATCTTCGACCATAACAATATTCCTTATAAGTGGTGGAGCGGCCGAAGCCGCTCCGTTATTGGTTGGTAATTATTAGGTGGTTGTCAACGCAATATCCATTACATCGAAGTAAACCGGAACAAGATCAAGTACCAAATCGCCGGTATTGGCCGAAATTGCCCTTGCGAGCATTATATCATCTTGATCGGACGCAGACGAATCCAAAAGGCCTCCGGCAGCACCTATCAATCCTTCGCCAGCAGCGAAAGCCTCGCCCGCCAGAGTACCCGCAGTTACAATCCCTTTCGCCAAGAACCATCCCCAATAGTTATCGGGAACTGTGGTTGCTATTGTGACGCCAAAAGTTTCGTATCTTTCAATAGCACCACCGAGCAAATCCAAGTGGTTTAATCTGTGAACAATGGCCGTATCTGTATCCAATACGGCTGTAGACATTGCTGGCTGAAAAGTGAGAGTACCGGCAATATTCTTTACGACAATTGCCCACTCGCCCTCCGGCAACGCGCCAGCACCGGAAGCAGCATTTAGAATAAACAGAAGATTGCCGACTTCTTCATCTGCTACAAAAGCAGCCGCATCGTTTATCGTCGTGGTAGTTCCATCCGAGTCGGCAGTCACGGCAAGATCGGCTGTCCTTCTAGCTATTTCGCCTAGCGCGAAAGCCGTACCGGATCGATTGACTCCCCACCTAAACCAGCATGGGCCATGACATTGCACATTTTTGAATTGTCCTGCACCTCTGATTCCATCCTCGTATCTCTCTGCGCCCGGTTTAGGGATCTCTCCAAGCAATCCCTCGCCAGAGCTACCATCGCGAGTGGTATAAAATGTATCCGCCATAGTATCTTCCAATCTCGCGCCCCAGGGTTTTCGTCCAAAAGGCTCTGATGCCCATTCCATTGCCATTTTATTTCTCCTTTTAATTCAAGAGGATCATTTCATTTGGGGGCAAGGATTTGCCCCCAAACTTCCGTCCACCTCTTATGTTCGTATCTTGATCGTACCGCCTAGCTACGCTTGCCATGCAGTTATCCCCTGCAATACAGCGCAAGTAACTGGCTTGAGAAGTATAAGCTGACCTCTCAACATCAAAAATCTAACCCTAGTAAACTGATTCACTGGTGACTTTTCGTCAGACCACTTGAACCATGCTTGGCTATCGGTTATTAGTTTGATATACTTCTTGTTAAGAAACCGCATTTGACCAGAGGGCGCGCCATTGGTCACGGTATCGAACAGTATCGGAACGCCTCGAAATAATGCACCTCCAAAATTATACTTTACAATGCGATCATCTTGCGAATACGCAATCCTAAAGTTCTTCGCATGTTGAGCCAACGCTTCGTATTGTTCGTAAACAAACTGCTCGGTAATAATAGAGTAATCACTCATATTTTCACCTTGAGCGCAGTTGTTAAGCATCGTACCCATGCGCTTCAACCCATCAGATGCACCATCGGAGATATCGCCAAAAGCTCCTACTGCCGCCGGTGCGCCAAGAGTTGTATCGTGCGGAGGCTTTCCGTATGCAAAACCACTGGCGTTGTTATCCCAATAGGTGTTGCGCCACCAAATATTGAGAGCCCTATCGAGACCAGCAATAATACCGGTACGAGGATCAGTTGGTACGAGCAACTGCAATCCGTTCATATCCATACCAGCATTGCCAACAGCAGAGTTCCAAAGCATTGTATTAATTTCTTCTCTAACCGAATCGATAAGATCATCAATTCTAAGAGTAAGTAATTCAACAACACTATCCTGATTGCCGCCAGCATGTTCGCGCTCTTCGACCCAATCAATCATTATGTCACCCGCACCCTGCTTATAGTTCCAATAAGCAAACATGGCAGATGGATAAATCTGAGGAGTCATGGTCGCGCCACGACCGAAAGTTTTGAACGATGTGTTTTTGCCAGTCCTCAGTGGACTTCGTATTCTCGCCCCACCGTTACGCTCTTCTTTGTAGGGAGTAGATTCAAACTCGCCAAGCAAAACCGATTGGCGCTCTACTTGGCTGTAAATTGTTGGCAACATATCATCCAGCATAAGCGCAACCCGTTCATCGGTTAATTGATCTGTAATGTTTCTATTAGCCATCATTAACTCGCTTTCTTATGTAGCCTCACCCTTCACGCGTATTTTATCAAGTGACGCGCGCAATCTATCTCTCATGGATACGCCATCTACCTCGCTCGCTTTGGCTGCTTTTCGTAAACCTGCTATTCCTTCTGGCAAATCCAACACATCGCGACCCGTTTTCCCTCCGGATGGTTTCTCGACTTTAGTGCGAACAGAAGTTTTACCGGCGGCAGGTTTATCGACCTGAACCAGCAATGTAGGATCATCCATAGCGGCAAGATGAAACGCCTTTTCGAGCGGCATAGCTCCGCCACCAGTTGGGGTATATTGATTGCGAATTGCATTCAATTTACCCAACCCCAAACTTTCTGCCGCAGGATACTTATTTACCAAGTTAGCAAACTCAAGATTGACTTGCTGTCCTCTAACATGATTAGAGACAGTTCCAATTTCTGCTTGCAAGCTTGGGAGCCTCGCATCTAAGGCTTTGTTCGCAGCCCTAACCATTATGGCCTCTAAATATCCTTCTGGATCAGTCGCTTGGTCTGGCAACTCTTCCTGCTCTTGCTCCTGGTTGTCATCACGAGCATCAGCCACACCATTATCCCTTCTATAGATCGCATCGTTAAGAGCTTTAGCCAATACCGGATCTTGCTCTATCATCTGCCATCTTTCAGCATCGGCTGCATTTTGCGCCGAACTCTGTCGCGCTTGCGTAAATCCAGCGTTCATATTATTGCGCTGTTCTACAAGATTATCATACGCTACTTGCATTTCCGGGGTGAGATCATCTCTATCTATATCCTTTAACGTAACACCAGCGAATCCATCTTCTTCATCAGAATCGTCGCTTTCCGATTGCTCTGATGGCTCAGCATCCACCTCGTCATCCAATTGTTGCTCTTCGGAAGAGTCATCTGGATTGATTTGGCTACTTATAATTATGCCTATCGACGGTAAAAACATTTAATTATCTCCTTTGTAAACTATTTGCTATTTGCTCCAACAAAGTTGTTTGTTTTGTCGATTCAATAGCTAGTGTAGTCAAACAGGTGTGGCATAATTTCTGTCTTTCCTCTGCTATCGCTAACATATTGGTATGCTTGCTGCCTCTTAGCCACGATAACATACCAGAAACTATCGCTAAAAGAAATGCAAAAACAATTCCAATAGGTATCACAAGCTTTCCCGGTACATCCACAGTCCACCTCCAATACTATTGCTTAACGTCATGTTGAAGTTTAATATTATCTCGCATTTCCTGATAATCAGCTTTACCCTCAACGGTAATTTCTAACTCATCGCCACCACCATTAGACTGTGGCGGATTACCCCATCCTGGTTTGCGTCGTTTATCGAATAGCGAACTCCCAGCATCGGATAACTCTCTACGCTCTTCCTCGTATAATCTCCCGGCTGATGGATAACTATTTGTTGGCAACTCATCAGAACTAGCATTATGTAACGCCAGCTGTTCTCGTAAATCTTTTCGTGATGTAATGTATGCACCGGTCGATTGATCAAAACGAGGCTCAAGATCAGAACGTACGGAAGGAACTTCAAGATCATGTGCGCGTTTTGCGCTAGCACCACATTTAGGACAATTCGATCCGGCTCTACCTTCCACAGTAAATCTATATTCATCCCAAGTAATTGCACATATTTCACACCTATACTGATAAAGCGGCATCGTTCCCTCCTCCTGTTATGTTTGCCGGTGCTGGCGCACCCGGTTGGTTACCTGCTGGCGCACCAGGAATAAGTAAATTATTTTCCCATAATTCCAAACCAAGAGCATCACTCATCATTTCCATAACAACTTGCGGATTGATTTGTAAACCTAATTGAGTAGCAATCTGAGTGAATGTCATAACTCGATTTAATTTTTGCTGTTGTGCCTGAGCAGCGGTAGATCCAAACTTAACTTTTAGCGACATCTGATCAAACGGTGTTATTAACCGAGCAAATTGTGCCGGTAATCCAATAGCTTCTGCTATTTTCGCAATAGGAATATTATCACTAGCTATTCGTAAAATATTTGACATAACAGATGCGGTAAACTCATTGAGTTTTTTGATGCGCCTGTTGTTTTTATCATCCGAACCCTCTTCGAGTAATCCTGCCTCGAAAGCGGTGCGAACTCCAGGCTCATGCTTGCCTCTATCTTGCTGTGTCACACCACTTGACTGTCTGATAATAGAATCAACAAGTTGAAAATTAGCATAAAAATCTCCAGATGGCCCCGAAAACTTTAATTCTTGAACAGGCGAACCTTGCGAAACTCCATCAACGGGAACGATTTCTACATCTTTTACAGATTCTAATTGCCTAATAGCGGCTGGAGTTAATGCGCTTGCTTCAACTAAAATTTTAGTTATGCCAGTTCGCTTAGAATGACTTAAAAGATGATAATATATTTTCGATAATGATACAGAGTGCTCTTCAACAGTTTGTGTAACACTTTTTCCCCATACTCTACGAGGTCGTGAATTACTAAAAGTTAATTGATTGTATACATCATAGCCATAATCATCATCTTCTCGCAATATCCTATTGTGACCATCTGCAATAGTAATTATTTTACCTTCTTTAAGATTGTGTATTTCTACCAACCTAACTAAATCTCTTTCTTTATCCGCTCGATTAATATCTTTTCGTGCTATACCTGGAATATCTTTAGATGGATGAATTGTAGCCTGTAAATTTTTAGTGTTACTGTACAAATCGTTATCTTTAACTTCATCGACTGGCTTGACAATTTCTTCCGCAATCCAACGTTTATCTCCCCATCTCTTAACTCTAAAATCAACTAACAAATTCTGTATTTCAACATCTTCCATAAATACATTATCACTAAATATTACAGGCTCTTTAATGCTGGAATCACCCAACGTATATGCTTCGCTATCAAAATCACCAGCATAACCTATCTTGCTTACACCAGAGCCAAGCAACAAACCATCAATAATAATCTCTTCCGAACTTGAATTTATATCCAAAAGCTCGTACAGTATATCTGCATATGATTCCCAGGCTAAAGCGGCAAATCTTTGTCTCGGATCATTAAAAACAGATTGAACTTGAAATGCCGGAGAAAAAACATGCACTTTTGAAAGAACACTCTCTATGATAGGCTGTATAATATTTACTTGAGGAATCATATCGTAACTGTTTATTCTTGACCTACGACGAACATTCTCAAACCTACCGGTAGCGAGACCCCACAAATTATCGTCATACATCTGTTCGTAGTAGTTCCAATTGCGAACATAATCTTCTCTGATAGTTCGAGCTATCGAAATCTCTGCAACCCATTTATTCAATTTCTCAGTTTCTGCTCGACCTATTCCCATTGTATGACTCCCAACTTATGTAATCACAAAATCTGCATCATCAGTAATAGCTAAGGTATCCGATAATGCCGAAACTCTAGCCATTGCCATAGATATTACATCATCAACCGATGCGAGTTCTGCAAGAGTATTATCAAATTCTAATATCGTTCCCTGGAAAAATACCACCCTGCACTCTACCGGCAGCTCATCTAGATTATCTTTTGAAACTGCATTACCAAGAACCCATCGACGCCCCATATTTCCACCAGACGCATCGGCAAATATACCAATCTCAGTTATAGATAAATCATCACCAGTAGGCTCATCCTGTCCAAAAACCGCCCTGCTAAAGCAAGTGCTTCCGACTGACCAAACATCAGCTTTTTTTCTGTATATTTCTTCTTCGAGTTGATCATCGCGCAGCTCATCCACCGCAGTCGTGCCAGTTCCTATAGCTATATATCCCATCCATTCTTTACCATACTCTTGATAGCCTAACAAAGCATTTACTATTTCATCTTGCGCCTCGCCCTGCACAGATACGAATGCAATTAAATCTGCAATAGTAACTATATCTGCAACAATTAAACGCGGCCCATTTAATGTGCTGAACAATTCTGCTATGGTTAAGGTATCGCTAAATTCTAAAGACTGCGGAATATTTATCGAATCAGTAATTACTACAATATCGGCAAAACCGCTTCCAGTGCTAACGGTAAAATAAAAACCAGTTGTAAACTCATTTACTGCAATAGTATCAACTGCATTCTTTCCTACTTCCAATATAGACACATCGGATAATGTAAATGTATCCGAAGATGTTAAAAATCTATTTGTCGAGATAGTGTTAGTCCAAATCTGAGTAGCCAATGGATCGATAGTGTACGCTCCGCCACCATTAAATCTAATCCATCTTCTAGTTTCACCATCAACTACTTGATCATCCCAATCATCTGGAGCAGAAATAAATACATCAACAAAACCTACCGTCTTGAAATTGTTTAACGTACTGGCATAATGCGTGGCCGGAAGAATTGACCATCCTGCTAAAGTGCTGTACTCGATTGTAAACGATCCCGAACCCGTACCGGCTGTTCCAATATTAAACGTAATCCAATCTATATTAGCATCTTCGCCAATGTAAAAAAAATCTGCTGCGTCGTGCAAAAGAAAAACATCATTAGCAGTAGCTTCGTTGGCCTCTGTGGTATAATCGGTAAAAGATGCTCCATCGTAAAAGAATCCAGCAGCTATGGCGGACGGTGTCACTTCATCAACAGCATCACCAATGGATGACTTTCCTGGCGCGGTGAAAATATTAACTTCCACATCTTGCTCGGTCACCACAACCAACGGAGCACTATGCTTGGGAGGGGATGTGAGAACTATTGGATATGTAGACCAAAATACATCTGCCATTATGGAAAACTAGTCCTTATTTCATACTCAACATACAATCTATCGCCATCCGGCACAGCAACCCCGCCAGCATCGATATCGCGAGTTATTAAATGACTTATTCCAGTATCATCATAAAATAATCCCGTTTCATATATAGTTACCGGCGAACCAGACCCATTATCAAGCGCCCGCGTCCATGTAGATTCGTAATAACTAGATCCGCCGACCCAACTCTCCGACTTGGTCATCTGTATGTATTCTAATTGATTTGGGCCACTTCCATCTGTAACCAAATTACCTAGTTCAAAATCATCAAAACTTTCTGCCGTTGCATCTCTGCCGACCAATATTCCATGATGATCATCGTCCACAGCAGCATAAAATCCACCACCTAATGATTCTGGAGTAAGATCTTGAATTATCGACTGCCCTAATGAATCTTCTAATCGCCATGTTCGTAAGTGACCATCAGCGTATAGCGTACCTTCAACCTGGAGCGTGGGAGCAATCGTAACATTCACATACATATTTCTCACAAAAGAATGAGAATGATGCTGTCGCGCTAACTTTACTGCACCAGATTTGCCATCAACTAATTTGATTCTCACTATTGGCTCTATTATGCGAGTATTTAATTTACCTGCTATTTTACGCATCTTCTCGTAAATAGCAGATTCGTACTTAAATAATTCTTGCTCTTCTTTGAGAAGGTCATTCATAATTTATCCTACGTTGGCCAGATGCCACTTACAGTAGTGTAGGTAACGCGACACGCTTTATCGTTATCTATATTAACTGTAGGCGATACAACATCGCGCGACATTAAAATTTGATTATTATTTAATATTCCTGCCTCTGTTACTCCGATAGCACCACCAGATCGATTAACAAAATATCTTTTCATAACACTAGTCCATTGACGAATACCGCCATCCCACGTTTGAACATGATCAAACATATCATAATGTAACATTTGATTAGCACCAGTTCCGTGATCAATCAAACTATCTAATACAAAATCTTCATAACTATACGCTGCTGCCCCTCTGCCAATAACAATACCAACAGTATCTTCACCAAAAGCACCATCTATATCATCAAATCTAATTGCATCACCACTATCCGCAACAACCCCGGCTGTATTTTTTGAGTTAACATGACCAGCCGCGAAAGTAGTAGAACTCCCTTCTAAGCCACAACATAACATCGCAAACATATTAGAATAATTACGAAGCCATGTATGCATCAATCCTTCGCGCTTATCTTCAACTCGTCCTTCTTTATCTAGCGACTCGCAAGAAAAGAATGGTATTGTAAAGGGGGGTGGAGATATAAGTTGACTACGAAGATAGAGCATTTCTTTATATAACTCATACTCCTCTTGCCCTTCTAGCATGGAAAGTATTTTATCATCTTGTAAACTTTTTATTTGCATTACTATTCCTCTACATCGAAAGACGCACGTTTTACATCTATATCCGGATCAATACCAGCAGTTATTTCCGCATACCACTTGCCAGACAATACTGCATCTGGGATTATAAAGGTGTAGCGGTAAGCACCCACTGATTCGTTAATTAAATTATCAACATCATAATTGATGCGAGTCACATCGGACGGATCTTTCACTACAATAGATACAGTAGTTGCATCGATTAAAGCATCGTCGCTTTTCTGGCGATGCTCCCATTTTATTGTAACGCCTTGCCCCGGATGTTTAGCCATTAGTCAACCTTTAGAATTTTAATAAAATACACATTATCATCTTTATACATGCGCGCACCAGATGTACGCAACAAAATTACTTCAAACAAATTGCTATCTATGCGAACCCGCCTCAACCAATTCGGAATATCCATACGCATGGAATCAGATATAGACAATACATCACTAAGGGTTAAAACTCTTACAGGTACAATCGAATCGAATATATCTAGAGTGTCACCAACGTCCAGCGTAAGAACTATTGCCGATGGCCCGCTAAAAAACATTGGCATTGTTGGCGCTATCATATAGCCAACAGCATTTTGTACAGAATTGAGATTACCACGCCAATGTATTATCATGATGCTGTTTTAATTGTAACAAATGTATCGGCAGCTCCCGCAGACGAAAACTTGAACGTCAGTAAGTCAGCGTTCATATCCGCCGCTGTAGCATCTATCGCATATATACCACTACCAATTTCAGCTATCGAGCCAGCAACGCCACCAAAGGCTCCACCATCTTTAGATACCTGACCGGTAACAGTAAGTCCTGTTTCGGGGGTAGTAAAATCTGTTTCGTCAACCATTAAAAATTCTAAATCTGCAAAAGCGGTATTCTTTAGCGGAGCCGAACCATCTGTTCCGCGCATCGTTTGCCTAATAGATGTTTGGAACATCCGGCCAGTTGCATCGGCAAATACATAATCAATCCCACCAATAACTACCTTTTGATCCTTAAAGACTATCCTAATACTATCGCCTTCGGCATATCCAGACCCGCTATCGAATACCTCGTCGTAATAAATCAGACCAGCTGACTCGGAACACGCCGCATCGTTGACCACATTAGACCATGACGTACCTCCTATCGCCTTGCGATCAATACCAATTGTTCCCGGAGTAATCTCATCGATAGATGGTAAGTGAAGCAACGAATCAGTTATCATAAAACCTATCCTCACCGATACAGTATCGGCAAGATCAATATCATTAGGTACGAGCGGCTGTGCGTGAATACTGGTTGCCACCATATCTGTATTGGTTGTAGTGGTATCAACCAATATAACACCATTTATTTTAGTCGATCCTCGGTCGTAACCGCTATCTACAAAATGTTTAAGATCATTCGATGATTGATCGTCATGTTCAATAGTGCCTATAGATGAATCGGCTCCTTGAATCTCATACGTCGTATCGGCCGCAGGATTGGTTGCCCAATTTGGTTTAATCGTCGCCACTTTTGTTGTACCATCATAAAAAGCAATAATGCGCGATTGTCCTACACCAGTACCGCCGGTCGTTACTATTCTAGCCCCCTGATATAACTCATCTGTGGCCGGCTCACCAGCGGCGAGAGTGATAGATCCGTTCGCGCCAGCTTGTGCCGTTCCTGTGGCCAAAGCAGTTAATCCAATTCCTGCATTTGTATCGACATGTATAGCGCGAATTACCTCAGAAAGCGATACACCATTACCGGGAGCAGCTTCCGCAGGGAACGCTACTATCCCAACAGTTCCTACAAGAATGTTAATAAACTGCTTTATATATTGCATTGCCGTATCGACATCTGTCGGATCGCCACCGGCAGCAGCATCGTCCAATGCGCCCAACACAGATGCCTTTGCCGCGTTATCAGTTCCCCGCATCGCTGTCGTAGGAATCGCCGCGATAAGTGCCCGAAGTGCCTCCTCTGAATCGACCTGACTGGAGAAATCGCCACCACCAGAACCACCATCTGCGTTGATCGCTGTTAATTCTGTTGCATTATCCGTTTCGATAGCAGCATCACTACGAGCAAGTAACTGGACGTATTTAAGCAACTTTGCCGCAGTAGCCGCAGCATCAAGAATAAGATCCAATCTACCACCGTTTATCCAGTCGGTTAAAACACCCATACGAGCAACAGTAATCTCGTGCGTATTCGCCAACTGCACATCTAAATCTAGTCCGCCAGCATCGGATATGGGTATACCACCAGGGCCATCCGCATCGGCACCAGGCAAACTGTTTATCGTGCCATTAGGTGTAGCGACATCGAGAAATTTTATCAACGCTGCCGCAAGTCTACCGGCCCCGCCTTCGGTCAATATAGTACCCATAACATGCGTCAAATCAACTTCCGGAACACCGGCTACCGATGGAGTTGCCGCTGCTGTATCAAGCCATTTCTGAACATTAGACTTTCGTTCATCATACGCCTTGAAGCCATAACTGATTCCGCCTTGATCAGAATCAACAGTAGCAACTATATATACAGTATAACTCTTGCCATTCTCGAAACCATTGCCAGAAGTGCAAGCTATAGATTCGGTATAAAATCCAGTTGTATCGTCATCATCTAATTTTGCCATACTGCCAGTCAGAATTGGTGGATCAGTCTCATCTTCGTATATTCTATATGTAGGCACAGAATCAGCGTCAGTCAACACACCCGTATCGGGATCGTGCGTAGTGACGCTAAATACTAGATTATCGCCTATTTCAACTTCTGTCGGGCAGCCCATTCTATATCACTCCTGATAATATTTTTTCAGTCACACCCCAAATAAACGCAAATACTAAACCGCCAATAATTATCTGACCACCAAATACTAGCGAATGTATACCATCCTTAGACATAATCGGCGTAGCTACTCCGACCGCTGGCGGAATCACAGCATCCTGCCATGCTCCCTGATATAACCTATCTTGCCACGCACCTTGATATAACCCTGTAGCCATTAGCTTACTCCAAGTAATATAGCAAATGCATCGTCACTATCTACACCGCTAAAATCGCCGCCGCCAGCATCAGTAAATCCGGGAGCATTGGCGGTAGCTCCAGACCCTTTGGTAACATTAGTAGTATCTCCACCAGTATTTCCGTTATAATTATTGTAATCAAACAAATTCGCCTCTATAGCGGAAGCCCAAACAATCCCTTTGGTTGTATTGGTCACAATTTGATTATTCAAAACTATATAAGCTTGACCAGCTATAGCATTTATCCCTGTAACACAATTATATATCGTATTATTGCAAATATATCCAAATTCAGTAGTAGCCCCAGTGACTTGCACTCCATACGTTGTACATGTATCAACAATATTAAAAGAAACACTGGAACGACCAGATACATGAATACCACTTTTAGAGTCATGAGCATAACATCCATACACCTGACCCTGAGTGCTGAACATCCCTATACCGTAACCGGCATCGCTAATTCCTTCGCAATTAAAGACTAGCGAGTACAGCCCTTCGATATCAATGGCACTTCTATCTGCCGTTCCGCTGCTATTATCCGCCTTACAGTTAATTACTTTAGTGCCTGTATCGCCTCGAAGAACATACGTTTGCTCGCCCTCAAATCTACAATTTTTCCATTGCCAATAATTATCAACGCGAACACCGTAGCTTGCCCCTCCATCAAAGAAAGGTCGGTCAGTTCCTTGCGCCTCTGTCTCGGACTCATCGCTTACACCTATAACATTAATCATAGAAGCAGCAGTTCCATCAAGTGAGCTAAGTAAATTACTAGTCAACGTATATGTGCCGGACATAACATAATAAATATCGCCAGCAGCGGCACTACCTTCAAAATCCGTTTCAAATTCTGCATAGCCCATCGCGTTAGCCCAAGAGCTACCTGACTTATCTCCTGCCCCTGCTACTGTTACATACATCGTAGCCATTAGAGCATCTCCTTAACCAACACCATATCTTTATCCGATAAACTATATAACTTCTTTATCGTCGCTTCGTCTGCTAACGAGACGGATGCTTGCCCTGCTTTTTTAAGTTGGCCAAATACATCATCAAGTTGGTGAATTGCCAATAATCTTGCTCTTGTAACAGAAACCACTAAAGGGGTGACTGGTATATCTTTGGGGTCGGTACTTAGTTTCAACTTCTCGTACATCTTCTTATCGATAGGTTCAACAGGTTTATCAGCGCCATCTATAAACCAATCCTCAAGATCGTTCTGTGTCGCAAACCGCTTGTGACTACAGCTTGGATCGACAGTATTGCCGGGCGGAATATAAACATTATCCAAATTGCATTTCTCAAATACTACACCAGTCATAGTGTCGGGAAAAATATGTGCGTCAAGAGTCGATTGGGAGAACCCGCTGCCGACAATCGTACCAGCCAAATCTATTGCTGTTTTCAGCGCAGCAGGATTACGACCAAAACTTTTATAGGAGTATTTTTCGTTTATTGCCATAGTTAAAATTCCTACGATGCTCCGTAGGTAATAGTCCAGGTTACTGTTAAAGTGTCGCCAGCACCTTTGTTAATTACTGCAAAATCTTGATAAGCCATCAAAGTTACAGTGGTGGCTCCAGCCGAATCAAACAATCCAGCCTCCACTAATGCGCCAGTTCCAACACCAGCACCAAATGTAGATACATGCACTACATCATTATCGGCTGCACCAGCCCCTTGAAGATTCGAATCATTCTGAACTCTAGCTACTTCGGCTTCCAGCAAAGTACTTGCTGTGGACTTTCCGCCAGTAGTAGTGCCGATAGCAGTATAGTCAATAAGGGTATCCTGCGCTTCGCCTTTAACCATACACTCCGCTATAAGCGCATCATAAGCAGATGTAATAGTATTTGTGTACTCACGCTTATCTTTTAATCTGCCATCTTCGCCGGTAAGCACAAGCTCTAGGCGACCCCTGACTGATATTTGCTTATCATGTAATTTTGCCTTAGACTTCTTAATAGCTAAACCACCAATTACAAGTCTTTTACTTTCATCCATTATATCCCCCTCGCCTTCCTGCTGCTGTTAAAGTGTGCGGGTGCTCGTTCCCTTCTTCCTGCATCGCTAAAAGAACTCCGTACAAATCCCCAACCTCTTCGATTGGCTCGGCCGGTTCAGATGCCATCAAATTGCCAGCGCATATATATCGAAGGCAATCTGCTTTGTGCTTAAATATATCATTCGCCGGCTTTCTGGCTACACCAACTTTCTCGCCCCATCCATGATGCTTCATCGCTTCAATAACTTTTGGACAATCATCAGTAATGTATATACGAGGACGATAACGAGTAGTATAACTCAACCTTCGCTGAACTCTATCAATCCCAACATTAACATTATTGTTAGTTAGCTTAGAATCGCAAGGTAACCCCAATCTTTGAAATTCAAATGCACATTGCGGATCTTCCGGATCGATATAGGTTAATGTGCGAATCTGTTGCTCTTTAGCAAATACATCCCATTCGTGCAATCCGCGTCGCATATCTTTCCAACCATGCGGTATACCATATTCGGCGCAACGCTCATTCTTTATATTGTATACTCTTTCCTCATAAGAAGTCTCTTGATCGTCATATTCGCCAGTAATATAAAGGTTTCCTTGCTCACTCATTACCCCGCCTAACCACGCAAATTCCCCTCTAAACCCTGGGTCAATTGCTTCGTACCTTCTCCAATGAGGCGGAATATCAAACGGCGATATGATGTGGATACCTGGCACAAACTTAGTGTAGATGCTACCCGCGAAGGTGACAAACTTTCCTTCATATTGCTCTGCAAATATGAGCGAATCGAGTTCACTTCGTAACTCGTATGGATCTTCTGGCCAGAATGGATTAGCCCAAGAAGGCCATTCTTTCGTAAAGAAAGCTGATTCATTATCGTTGTAACCTTTTAAATATTGCTCATATAACCAACTATCTGGATCTTTCTCACTCGACTTACCGCCAGGAGTTGTTGGTATGAGTAAGTCGCCTAATCGAGATCCAAGTCTACCTTTAAGCATCCTTTGGTAAAGTTGCTTTGGCTTCTTGATTTGCGCTGCCTCTGACATACAAATTGCATCAACTTCTTCACCAAAAGCACCGCCAGAACGTTCGAGAGATATACACTTAATCCACGAACCCCACTTAGTCCTCATATACATATTGCCTTGCGACTCGTTGTATATGCAATTCTCTAGCGGACTAAAACCAAGCAGGTCTTTTAATTCTTCACTAATCATTCGCTCATAAACATAATCGAACTCTTTTGCTGTATCTGCGTAACTATTACCGACTATCCATATCCTTGTAGCTCCTGCCATTAAGTAGACAGCCAACTCTTCGCCAGCTGCTCTGCTTTTTCCACCTCTTGTACCAGCACAAATAAATCTATTTCTTGCATCCGAATCATGAAATTCATATTGCGGAGCATGTGGCGCATACCCAAACGTATCGAATAATGACCACTTGATAGATGCTATATTTCTCTTACGCTCTTCCGGAGTCGGAGGCGGGTTTGTTGTTCTCCGTTTTATCGTTTGAAGCATTTAGTTTCATCTCTTTTGATGCTTGGTTAATCTTCTCTTCTTGAATTCGTTTCCATATGTACGGAGGCATTACCCGAATAACTGTACCATCTGGATAGTGAATTATCCCACATTGCTTCGCTTCCTCTTCTGTTATCTCGAACATAGCTTCTCCTCGAGCATCTTTTAGTGCCGCAGCGTAAAGTGGTGTTACAGTAACAACAACCTATATCGGGAATTACAAAGTATGATATTCTCGACGCGTTCTCATTCTCGCCATACCTTTTGTTCGTCGTTTCCAAATAGTCGTCCTGGGTAATCCCTCGCGTTCGCCGATTTCCCTGTCGCTCAAGTTGAGCCAAAACTTTGATAGTATCACCTTCCGTTGCTTGTCTGTCAACAGCGATATAAATCTTTTTGCCTCTGCGCGCTCCATCGCAATGTCTGACGGATCATCATCGTAAGCCGGAACCAATTGTAAAGTGTGCTTTATTTTCTCAAAATCAACAAACTCGATACTATTTTTATAAGAATAATTGAACGCCCTTGATCTAATAAAATCTATCAATTTGTATTTTACTATCATATGAGCCCAAGCTCTATTGATTGTGCCATCCGAATTGATTGCTTTTGCAATAACTTTTGGATCGAAATAATACATGTAATACTGCTGTTCTAAATCTTTTACTTTATCTTTGTAAGTAGAACCTTTAGGGGCGTATCGTCTGGCTAGATATCTAGCGTCCTTCTTAATCGCCTCGTGCTCGCCTTCGTAATTAACCTTCAGTTCCAAGATTGCCCTCTTTGTGCATCCGGATTGGCTACTTGTATATCTCCTGGATCGACATAATGATTTTGGATTAAACGCATTTTCTCTTGTTCGTTCTTAGCTACTATCAAGCAAGTCTGACCAGCTTTCTTGGCCTTATGATACGCCGCCATTGCTTTGAAAGTTTTGCCATGCCCTCGAGAACCGGTCTGCATAACTCTGTACTTTTGCGGTCTAGGAGTCGCTATTGCAGGGCTGTAAAGTTTTGGTTGTTTATTCATTCTTCCTATAAGACGGTTCCCTCGCTCCCTGTCTTTCCCATTGTTGTCGTTTCTCTGATCCATCCCCACCGGTTCTAATATCCTCAATCTCTGGAGGTGGGTCTGGCGTAAAGGTGGGGGGTGAATCTTGCTCTTCCTCGCGCGGCTTGAGCATCATATTGTCGTCTAGCTGTAGACGCTCTCTGACATCTCCATCCCATTGCTTCGCTTGCTGTAAAGTGTGTGTTTGAATTGTTTGGTTGGATTCTGTGATATCGTTAAATACCGCGCGTAAGTCTATTTTGACATGCTGCTCTACGCGTTGTATTGGTGCTTGGGTTTTTTTAGATGCCATCTCTTTGAAGAAAGCGAACGCTTGTTTGTCATCCAGTAACCCTTCGGAGTATTTTGTTAACAGTATTGACATAGCTAAATTGCCGGTAGCTTCTGCTGTATCTAGATTGCCGGAACTAATATCGCCAGATATACTATCGGTAATAGCCTCTGCAATCTCTGATATTGCATCTGCGTTTGTTACGGTTTTCTTTTCTGGCACTGTAGTGGTTAGTTTATTTCGTTTCATTGAAAAAGCCTCGTCAGTATCGGTAGTATCTCAATATGTAGTAATACAATTCTGGCCTATGCTTAATTATACCATATAAAGTGGGGCTTGTCAAGGCCGAAGTGCCATTTTTTGGCGGCGGCGGTCTATAAAGTGGGTTGCGAGGTTGATCGAAATGATGGAGGGGATTAGTTAGTGGATTGTAGTGGGGGAGTGAATGCGTCTTAGCTATAAATGTGGGTGTCGGTGGGTGGCATGGTGGTGCGAAAGGGTGTATTTGCGCCTACGCACGACACAGCGAGTTGGCGAGGGTCGATAGGGGGTATACCCCTGCCTCGGTATATATTATATCAACGGCGGTCTGTCAGCGTTTCTCTTGGCGGGTGGCGGACGGCGGTCGTATCTGGCTGAACCACATTTAGATCAGGGTCATGACCTGATTTCATGCCAACTACTACACACATGTTTATTTCACTTAACATACGTTTCTGAAAAGTAGCAGAATACCCCTAGTAGATCTTAGGTTGATCGAAATGATGAGATCGAGGCAAAAGGGCAGAATAAAGGGCTTTTCAGAAGAATAAACAAACAAAACAACAAATAGATCAAGGTCATGTCTTATGTATTTATTAGTATTCCTGCTTGCTGGTTTTCGATATTGGTTTACCGCAACTAAAAGTTGCACCGCCAGCTTCTCCCCCCAGTAACCACCAGCCCCCTTTACACTTGGCGCGATTATTTCCTACACTCTTGGCATGGTTCTTGCATGTAAAATACACTTGGCACGATTATTTCCTGGCTAAATGTGTGGTATTTTTGGTACACTGGTGTAGCAAAATGACACACATCACCTAAACCCTTTATTCATGCCTATCCACGCCGTTTTAACCACTTTACCCATGCCATTATGTCACACCGCTATACCGCACCCAAAATACACTAAACCCGTCAGCCCCCTATTCAAGGGCGTTGACGCTTAACACCATTGATCTAAATGTTGGCATGGTAATTGCATATATAAAAAATAAAAACGACTTTTTCGGGTTTGACCCGATATTGACCGCTGTTCTTTGACAATTGAATAAAGGGCTTATTTAACTTCGAGAAGGGGAGCATACCATGCAAAAAGCGTTGTTAGCAGAAATTACCAGCGAAGATTTTATCAACGAAATGATCAACGAAATGATCAATCGCACTTGTGACACCTCTGGTACGGAATGGCGCGAAATAAGAAGAGCCAGATCGCACCTCCGCAAGCACGTCACACAAATCGCATGTTGGGGCAACTTAGACGACAACCGAAAAAA
>Ga0255047_10000699_pt1 | contig 27185 bp, 43 predicted proteins | sample JV7_2_1_MG_FD_183640 | JGI IMG/M metagenome (GOLD analysis project Ga0255047, IMG submission 183640) | Seawater microbial communities from Jervis Inlet, British Columbia, Canada - JV7_2_1 | ecosystem: Environmental > Aquatic > Marine > Inlet | place: Canada: British Columbia | collected 2016-10-06
ATGTATGTATTTACTACAAAAAGTACTTTTAAGGGCCTACCCTTCGCTCTATTCACGTTATATTGCCCTCTTTTAGTTCGTTATTAAAGTCCTTTCTAATCAATACTAATACCCATGTTAAGGCTGCTGTTATCATTATAAATATTATCCTCCAATATACTTGCTTTGTTATTGCTTGTACATCATAGGCTATGAATGATGTTAATATCCAGGCTATTAATGCAGGGGCTATGAATATAGATAGTAACAGTATTCTGTTAATCCATTTGTTTTTATTGCTCATATTTCTATTTTACCGTATTTGCTTTCCATTTCTTCTATTGTTATCGCTTCGCTTGGTATGTCTGCTAATGAATCAAAGGTATTGATATTTTCCTCCGTTTTAATATCTAGTAAGTAGTGTCCGTCTATTACTGCTGGTTCAGCTCCTGTGGCTTCCATTATATTGTTCTGGCTGCTTGTATCTAATCCACTATTTAGGATAGGCTCGTATATGTGGCCCTTCTCTTCTATTGTTTTTTCTATTGCTCTCCTGGATATAAGTCTACCTCCACCCCAAATGTTGCACGAATGAGAATCATTTAGTTTTAATATCTTGGCTCTGCTTGTAGATGGTTCATATATTACTATTTGGTTCATTCCTATTATATCTTCTTTGTTCTCTAGGTGGGGTCTTACTTTGTCCCAATAGTCATTGCTTAGTATATCGTCACTTCCTAAGTTCATAAGGTAAGCCCACTTATTTAAAATGTGTGAAAAAGAGGAAGTCATGCCTTCATTCATTTTATTGCCTAACGGTTTATTATTTCTTTGTATCCACCAAAATTTTAAATTCACGATACTTGGCAAACCCATAAAGCTATTAACAAACAACACCTCTAGCTTAATCCATGCCGGATAGGTTAATCTATCCATGCAGTACTTTAATATTTCCAACCTTTCATAAACTGGTACTAATACTAATATTTTTATCTTTTCTTTGTCCACCTCCTTCTGTTTTTGCTTGTGTTAAAATATGATCTAGCCATGTATGTCTGCACCAAGAATATAATTGATCTGCCAATCTGTAATCCATTTGCTTGTATGGTGCTATGTGTATTAATGGAATGTATTTAGAATGAAAACAAAATCCAATGCCTGAAATATCTCTTAATACGGGCCTTTTCATCCAATTGGGGCCACTTGGTACTACTCTTTTACCGTATAATACCCTCCAAAATGTAACACCCCCTTTGTCATAGCTGTTGTCCATAATCAACTTTAGCGAGTCGTTTCCTACTAGTTCATCGTCGTCATCTAAAAACATTACTCTACCTCGTTTTACTTCTTTTAGCATTGTATTTAGGTAGTCATTGCAGGGAAAATGTGCCGCGGTGTCTATTCTATGGGCTGTGCTGTTCGTTCTTGTTAACTTGATCGGGTTATAATCCTTGCAGTATTCATCATCCTGGTCATTACCCACTATTATGTTGACATCCTTGTATGTCTGCCTCTTGATTGACTTGATGCAGTCTTTAAAGTATTCTGGCCTGTTGGATGTTCTTATTAGTATGTTTACCATGGGTTTCTTAATACTATTTTAGATCCACCAAAATGGTGATAATAAGTAAAATCTCCTGTTTCTAGTTCTCTTGGGTAGATTCTACCGCCTGCTATCTCTGGATTAGTGTATATGTAGTTAGTGCCGCCAAAGTAACTAGCTAGTACCGCATAGCCTCCATTTAGGGTATAGAACTCTTTAGCTGATGCCATAACGGCTAGTTGATTCCAGTTTAAAGAGTCTTTTTTTATAGATAGGTCTTTGATGTGGTCTACGTTTTTAAAGTGTTTGCAAAATTCATAATCTCCCAAGTCTATGGCGGGGGCGTTGTCATAATGTTTTTCGTATCCGTGTATGTTTAGATAAGCTATTTTTTTATTGTCATTCTTAGTGAATAGGTCAAAAAGGAAGTCTAAGGAAAAATAATTGATGGGCTTGTTTAGTTCGGGGTTTCCTGGCCACTCGTCATTATATCTGTTGCATACTACCATGTCATAATCGTAATATCCTGAATAGGTTTGTTTATATGGGGGTGGGGCAAATTGTGACAAATCTAATTTGCTTTTGTGTATGTCGTTGTTGGGGGTGTCCATCTTTACTACGTTGTACCATGATCTCGGTTCGGGGTTTATTTCGTGTTTAGGGCTAAAATAGTAAAGATGCTCTGTGTCGTGTCCTGATATGGTTTTTCTTAACATTCCTTTAGTATGAAGATAGTAAGCATACGGGATTGTACTAATCAATTCGTATCCAAATTCTCCGTTATAGCTGTTTACTTCCATTGATTAGCTTGTTTTTCGTTTAGCTGGTTGTACATCTCTTTGGCTCTAGTATCTTTTATTTCGTTTTCGTCTGTAATGGTTCGAGTATCTTGAATTAGTTTAGGGTTTTTAATACCTAAGTGATTAAATAGCTTTCTTAATTGGTCGTCTATTGTATGGTCGTATTTAAGTAATATCCCTCCAGGATAGTTGTAGAGACAAAATAAGACCGATTTATTAAACCTTAACCAGTATTCCATAAATGTATCATATGCCGTATAGTAGTCATCAAAATACTCTTTCATCTCTTTAATATATGATAGTACTACTTCATTGGGGTGTCTATATATGGCTATGTACTTGTTAGGTAGCCAGTATCTATGAAGGATTGTAGTTCTAGGATCTTTAAGTATTATATTTTCTTTTTTTATTGCCATTCGCTCTAAATATGATTCTTTTGCGTTCTCTATTATTATTTCTTTGTCTGGTAATATTCCATATGGTTTACTGCTATGATTTACTGCCTGAAACTGTTCTAGTAGCTTTTCATTTATTCTACGCATCCTTTTATCTTCTGCCTTTCCCCACTTGTCACCCTTGTATCCGTTATTCATTAGGGTTTTAGCTAGGTATGAAGTGCCGCACCGTCCAGATCCTATTATTATTATGCTCATTTATTTGTTTTATTCATTAAGTAACCATATTCCAATACATATAAGGGCGGTAATACCACACGCAAACGATGTAGCTTGAATCATTACCATAAGGCCATACCTCATAGCAAGAAGGGCAAACCCTCCTAAAAATAGTATAATCAAGATCGCTGCTCCTAGTATGTTCTTTTTATTCATAATGGTTATTTAAATAAATGAGGTGTTAATTTTTTGCATTCTTTTAAAAAATCCTCTAAGTCAAATTCTATCCAGTTGCATTGCTCAATTATTTGTTCTCCTTTTTCGTTTTCTGTTTCAATTTCAATGCTGGCTATTAATCTGCCCTCATCTTCTGGTGTATAATATTGGTCGTCATCCTCGCATCCTACGAATATCTGTAAAACCTCCCCTATCCTTGATTTTGCTTCTACTTTCAAAGTTATAGAAGATAGCTTGTAAGCGTTTGCAAAACTTCCTTTGCTGTTTGGTTTTCTTTTACTTAAAAACATTCTTTTGGTATTTTATTTCCTTTACTATTTAATTTCCATTTTGGGTATATACCCCGCCTCTCTTCATTCCTTTTTATGTTGTGGTGTCGGTGGCATAGTCTTTGATGGTTTAGTTTTTCCCATTTTGCTCCATCTTCGTTTACTGGTATTATATGATCCGTTACCTCGCCTACTTGTATTCTAGGATCATAAACTAAATTATCGCTTCTAAGTTCTTCTATTGAGAACTTTAATTCTTGTTTTTTGGCTGCATCTCGTTTACAGTATCTACATAATTTTTCTTGTTTGCCTCTGGCTTTACTAATTTTTCTCCATGCGTAACTGTTGTAAAAAGCGTAGTTATCGCTTTTGTAGACCTTTTTTTCTTTTTTGTTCCAGGGTCTTTGTGGTTCTATGGGGTTGTAATTAGTCAAAATCTAAATTCATATCCAGCTAAATACATTGAGCCGTTTAATTGTTTGTTAAACCTTATATATGATGCTGTAAAGTTACTTACCTTTAATTTTAATCCTATGGCCGCGTATCCTTCACTAGTAAATCCCGCCATCGGTTCGATGCTAAAGGGTGGATTATATCGCTTTATTACTATGCTTTTAGGTTGGTTTATGTATTTAAAGTCTTGATTGAATAATAGTAAGTCTCCATGTGTTACTATGGTGTATTTTAAATTGAATGTATCATTTCGGATAGTATCTAAATAGACATTTATTTGATCGTTTGGGGGTGTTGTGGGGGCTTTAATGGTTATGGTGTCGGTTTGTGTTATGCCTGTGACAACTTTAATTACAGTATCTCTTAATTCGACGGTTCGATAAATATACTTTGGTGTCGGTTTTTCAATTGTAATAGTGTTTTGAATAGTATCTCCTGGTATGTACAAAGTATCTATCTTATAAGCTACTTTATCCACTCCAGTAAAGAATTTCATTAAGGGGCTTAATTTGCTGTTACAGTTCTTTAATAGGAATATTGAGGCTAGTCCAGCCATCCCTATTAGTCCGTATTTTATTAGTTTGGATTTGTTCATTGCTTATCGTAATCAATTAATTTTAATAATGTTTCTACAGATTCGGCTACATTCCAAACCTTACCAATTGATGAAAATACTATTCTAGTGCCTCCATTTTCTCCAGGAACTAAGGCCATTATTTTTTTAGAGCTAATATATGCTGTTATCCATTCTATTGAAGGCTCTACTGTATATTGCAAGTCCTCTGGTACTGTGTTATCTTCTGCTATGCATTGTAATGTTACTTTTATCATAATGATCTTACTCTGCTTGATTTTACAAAATGGGCCGGATCTACATTGTCAAGCTTTGTTTCGGGTAGATTGTCAACCCTATACCATCCAGCTGGAATACCTAGCTCGTTATTAGCTACTATTTTAGTAAGCCATTGGCCCCTATATTTATAAAGGCATGCTGAAAATTGGTGCTGTTCTCCTTTAATTTTTTTTACTATTTTCTTTATAGCAAAGTTTTTATTATCCATATACCTTTTGAATCTTCCACATTGTACTGTATATCCTGTTGGTACATGAGTAGATATAACCGTATAGTCTTTGGTCTTAGGGAATTTTCTTTTAGTCTTGAAGTGATACCATTCAGAAGCTATGGCCTTTAATTCTTGCTCTAAAGATGCTTTTCGGTTTCTGCTCATTATTGTTAATTAAACAGTCTTAACGTTGTTTTTTTCTCTAATGATATTGATTTATGATTAGCAACATTTACCAAAAAATAACTCTCTTTAAGTTCTATACTAACAGATTTCCTATTCATTTTAATAGCTTGAAATCCTTCGCTTCCTATCCCCCCAAATGGACTAAATACTACATCCCCCTCATTTGAATATAAATGTATAACCCTTTCTATTGTATCTAATTGTAATGGGCATATGTGTTTTTCATCATTTCCTTCCCTCGCTGATCTATATTGTAATGTTCTTGAATAATTAACATCCATCCAAACAGGAGATGCGTACATCTGCCATAGATCAACCGGCAAATAATCCGCTTGGGCCGGATCTACATCTTGGTGTTTTATTGGCTCTTGGTTCTCTCCATCGTTCCTGAAATACAAAATATAATCTGGGATGCCTACCCTAGACATTGTGCTATCTTTTTTAATTGTCTTGTGTAGCAATCCAAGCGCTTTAGTTCGCTGCATTTCAGTTACTGGGTTTTTCCATATGGTCGTTCTCGCATGGTAAATAAACCCTTCCTCTGTAAACCATTTTATAAGCATTCCGCTAAAGTCCCTCAATCCAATAAACCCTTCTTTTCCTTTTTGTATAGGAAGATCCATGCAATGGATAGCGCAAATTCTCCCAGGTTTTAATATCCTTTTTATTTGTGGTATTAAATATTTGAAATGTTCTGAAAATTCATCATAACTACTGACATTCCCCATATCCTCTTCTTTGTCTGAATAAACATAAAGCTGCGCAAAAGGCGGAGAGAATATAACTAAGCCAGCAGTATCTTCTCCTAGTTTTTGGGACTCCAATACACAATCACCGTTTATTAAGTGGTAGTCGTTTGTTTTTACATCTTTATTCGGTACATCCATAATTTTATTATTTATTTTATAGTCTGTTTCAGAGCTGTATTTTGCCATCTCTTTTGACATTTGTTTGTGTTTCTTTTCTTTTTCTAAAATTGTTTTTCTTACATTCATTTGACTTTCAGGAACAAGTATATGAACCTTAACTTTTTTCTTTTGGCCAAATCTATAACATCGTCTAACCGCTTGATAAAACGCTTCAAATTTAAAATCATACGACGTAAATATCATGTTGTGGCAGTTTTGATAATTCATTCCAAAAGATGCTATTGATGTTTTAGTTATTAAGTTCTGAAATGATTTACTAGCGAACCCATTTAAATTATCTGCTTTAAATTGGGCTGTATCGCTACCTTGTACATTTATAGAATTTTTTATAACTTTTTTTAATCTATCAGCTTCTATATTTCTTAATGTCCAAATTATCCATTGTTCTTTAGAATTATTTACCAATTCTGCAGTTTTATTTATCCTGGCGTCTATACTTCTTTTTAAATCTCTGTGCAAATCCGTAGCGCTAACGGCCGCATTATTGAAAAGTGTATAATCGTTATTCTCTACTGGTATTATATGTTCGATAAAGTCTAATCCAGGCAACACAAAATCATCACCGCAATATCCTATTGTTTTTGGATTATCTACTGAAATAGACCATGTACAAACATATTTCCAAAAGTTATCCACAGCATGCTTCCTTAATCTCCATTTGCTGGTTTCTCCTCCATCATGAACAAAATACATAGCTAACATTTCCATATACGACATAGCCCCTAAAAATTCAGAATGTTGGCCTAATTCCATATGATCGTTTGGCGAAGGAGTAGCGCTGCAAGCTAATTTGTAAGGAGTGTCTTTGAATTTATTAATTATTAAAGCAGATAATTTGCCATCTCGCCCTTTTAGAATACTGCTTTCGTCAAGTACTACCCCCGCATATTGGCTAGTATCGGTGTTTTTTAATTGGTCGTAATTAGTAATATCAGTGTTTAAAAGAGATATATTAAACTTTTTAGCCTCTCTTTTTGATTGATCTACAACCGCCAAAGGTGCTAAAATTAATACTTTCTCTTTTGTTTTTTTGCTTACTTGGTAAGCCCACTCTAACTGCTGTATAGTTTTCCCTAAACCCGTATCCTCAAATAATGCAAATCGCCCTTTTTTGATCGCTATTTTGATGATATGTTTTTGAAATGGGAACAGGTTATTGTTCATCTCCGATTCTTTTATATCGAATCCGCTAGATATAAATTTTTTCTTTTTGCTTTTAATAAATTCGTTATAATCCATTTTTTATTTTTAACAATTACAATTTTGGCAATCTTCTAATGTTTCAAAAGGCACTACTCCACCACATCCACCCCATTCAAAAGGTTTGCATAAGTGTTCTTGTATCGCTTTAAATATTTGTAAGGCCACTTGTGGTACTATTGCATTTCCTCCGGCTTTAATTGACTCGTTTCTCCATTTAGGAAAGGTAATTCCGTCCAGTTTGGAGGAAAACCCATCATTTCTAATACAAATTGGGGATTGAGTTGGGAAGTTTTGCCATACGTTTGTTTTACAATTTGTAGGCAAGACCTTTGTTCTTTGTCGTTGCCTGTCATTTTTGTTCCTCCCTCTGATGCTGTTGGGGTCGGTAGTAACCCCCTGTGTTTCATTGTGTCCAGTATGCTGAATTGCCTTTTGTTCGATCCGTATTTCCTCGTTTGTAGAGGTAGCCCCTCTTCTATTATCTGGTCTACTCTTGGATTGTTTCTTTGTACACTCGTTGGAGTAGGCAACAAACCAGACCCTATGCCTTCTGTGCGGTGCGTTGACGGATACAGCTGGAAGTATAACCGGTTGTATTTCGTACCCTTCATTTTCCAAGTCAGTCTGCACCTCGTTGAATACCAATCCTTCATTCCAACTAACAATTCCAGAAACGTTTTCCCCCACAATGTAGATTGGCTTAATTTCTTGTATTGCTCTAAGCATTTCTGGCCAGAGGTGTCTGTCATCCTCTTTTCCAAGTCTTTTACCTGCTTGGCTGTAAGGTTGGCATGGGAAACCTCCTGTAAGAATGTCGATTTGTCCTCTGTGAATAGTGAAGTCTGTTTCGATAATATTTTCATAACTTATAGCTTTTGGCCAGTAATATTTTAATACTTTTTGTCCGAATTTATTCCATTCACAATGAAATATGTTTTCCCATCCCATCCATTCGGCTGCAATGTCAAATCCTCCAATTCCTGAAAATAAACTACCATGTTTCATATTATCTTTTCTTCCTTCTCTTTACTCATAATCTTATTTATTTGCTGCTATATTATATCTGCCTTACGTTGCTAATTAAAGCTACCAGATTGCGTACAGTTCTTTTCGGTACTAAGACTCCCGAAGGATGACGGATAATATATTTGCGCAGCGTTCACTAATTAGTTACTCTTTACCTTTATTCCTGTAATTTCTTCAAATACCTTTGCATCCCAATTAGGGAGTGCTTTTAATAATTCAATATCTTTTTTAGTAGCTTTCTTATATGCGGTAGTCCATGCATCTTTATAGTCGTGCCTCTTTAAATATCCTTCACACGTATAAGCATTTGGATAATCCTTTTTTTCTTGGTCGCTCATATCATCCCACCTTACCCATTCAGTAAGTAATAATTCCCAAAAGAAATTAGGTTTTATACAAGCGTTCCAATCTTCCATTTTGCAGGGTTTATTCATTACATTAATTAGAGTTGGTGTCGTGCTGTTTAGGTAGCCAGAATTTAGGTCGCCAGAATTTAGGTCGCCAGAATTCTGGTTGCCAGAATTTAGGTCGCCAGAATTCTGGTTGCCAGAATTTAGGTTGCCGGAATTTCGGTCGCCAGAATTTAGGTTGCCGGAATTTCGGTCGCCAGAATTTAGGTCGCCAGAATTTAGGTTGCCAGAATTTCGGTCGCCAGAATTCTGGTTGCCAGAATTTCGGTCGCCAGAATTTAGGTAGCCAGAATTTAGGTAGCCAGAATTTCGGTTGCCAGAATTTCGGTAGCCAGAATTTAGGTCGCCAGAATTTCGGTAGCCAGAATTTAGGTCGCCAGAATTCAGGTAGCCAGAATTTAGGTCGCCAGAATTTAGCAAATTACTTATCGTAACACCAAATAAGCTAATTGCTTTTTTGTCTGTAAATAAATTGGTTCTTCTTACCCAACCAGCATTGTACCTAATAACCTCAACGAGCGTATTAATATCTTTGGCCTCCTTAATTTTTTCTACTTCACTATTGCAAGCATTTAGTTTTGCCGCCTCTTTTATTATGAAATCTTGTGCTTTTTTAAAATTATCTTTCATGTTTTTTGTTTTTTTAATTCTTCAAAATAATGCTCCCATTGACCCCTTATAGACTTAATCTGTTCAGGAGTTAATGCGCCCTTTTTCATTCCATTGACAGCCTCTACACCTTCCATGATGTCGTCAATTATTTTTTTAGAATCTATCATATTAATATTTCATTTTTTTATCTTTATTTCTATAAGGAATCTTTTCGCCTCTCTCATTTAATACCCACCTTTCGCATTTTCCCGCCGCTTCTGATCCTGATTTTTTAGAGTGGCACGGATGCTCTCTAATCGTTTGAAAATTCCGAGGATCAAGAAAAGCCCCCCCCATTGATACTGGTATAACGTGATCAATAGATGTCCCCGCGTGTTTTTCTCCATTCAATAAACATGGTTCGCAAAAAGGATAATGAAATAAATGAAGAGATCGAGCATTTTTCCACAATGCCGTATCATATTTCTTTCGGTCGAGCATCCATTTTAACCCCCTTCTTTGTTTTGGCTTCTCGCTGCCTGGTATTGGAAGCGGTGCTCTTTTTTTTATTCTTGCCATAAAACCAATTTTTAATGTTTTTAAGACCCCTTTTCGAGTAAAAATATATCCTCATTTTCTATTAGTTTTTTTAAACAATCTAATGCGTTGTTAAATTCTTTTTCTTTAGTAATCCTTAACCAAAATAATTTTCTAAGTACAAAAATAGCATGGCCGGTTTTATACGGTTTTATTTTATAAGTCATCTCAAAACAATTTAAGGTAAAAGGAAGCGGGGGCAAGTCTTCCCGTTTTTGTTATTGAAATCATCTACCATTATGGATATATTTATAGATTATTTCGTGCCAACTAATCTTTATTAATTGACGGTTGCCCCCGACCATCCTCAGATTGTTTTTATTTCGTTAAGCATTGGTTATTTGTGTTAATGCGCCCGTTAATCTCATGGTTACATTATGTGATCTCTGCTTCGCTCTCTAAATCTGCCCTATTCTTTAATAACGCCCCAGCTACAAAGGGTAGTGACGCAAATAATTTTGAAAAATCTCTTCTTTTCATAACTTTTTATTTTTAAATCGATTATACCTAATCTTTAAAGGTGTGTTTTCAAATTTCCTATGACATTTTTGCCCCATCGGTTCTATATTGTCAAGGTCATATGCCATGTCCGAAAAATAAAGCTCCACACATTCAGGAGTCGAAACAAGATGCGAGGCCGCAATACCAGGACATCCACTTGAATTTTTTCCGCACTCAACGCAATATAAATACCCTTTATCATCTATAAAGTTTTGCTTCATTGCGTTTTTAGCTCTTGAAATACGCCTATCAAAAGCCGCTCTCGTTATTCTCGTGTCGTCTAATAATGTGATAATACCCATATTTTAAATTATATAATTCTTTTAAAGAAATCCGTACTGTTTAGCTGCCCTTGCTTGTAAATCCAAATTCTACTCTTATTTCCATTTGGTTAAATATTTCAATGGACTTGGGTAAAAGCCAGCGAGTATCAATAGCGTATTTTTTATACCTATTTGTTTTAAATCTACGCCCTTTCCAAGCATCGTTAACACTTAGCGGCTTTATATTTAATCTATGCCGGGTCAAGTCCTGGAATTTCTATGCCCCCTAAATCAGATCCAAGCTTTATTTTTTTCTCCGCTTCCATACATGCCGAAACAAGATCCTCAATAATTGTTCCCGCTCTTTTGATAGTTGCTTGTGTGATCAGTTTATTTGAGTGTGACACTTGTTTTGTGGTAATATATACTGATACTTTCCAGTTTCCATTTTCGAAATCAATGTCCCCTTTCCCTGTAAGAAAAGTATCAACATCATTTACCGTAATAAGCTCCCTGACTTTTATAGTATTTTTCCCAGGTCGAACCGTGTTTTTTGTTTGTGCCATTTTAATTTATTTCGTTATATGAATCTATTTTATTTTGCGTCCAAATTTCCCTATCTATAAAATCGCAGTAGTACGGCGGTTGACTGTGATCTGCTATTATTTGAGCCTCATAGTCTCCTATAAAATTTCCGTCGCTTAATTCTGTTGTAGATTTCCCTTTTACAAATATCCTCCCGTCTACTGGATGTAGAACAATTAAGGGATTATAAATTACTTTTAAAATATTATGTAGTTCCGTGCCCGTCAATACCTCGCCTGATGTAGACGATGCATAAATTTCTTTTTCTGCAATCACTCTTAAAACATGGCCAAAATAATATTTATATCTTCCTTCATATTTTCTAACCTTAGATAGCTTTATTTTATATACACTTTTAAGTGTCTTTAAAAAATTATGTAAAATCCTCTTGTCTTTATTGCTGTTAAAATTTATGATATAAGTGGCCATTTTTAATTTAATTGTTCTGCTACAAGTTGAGTAATTGACGGAGCAATTGTATTAACCTTATAAATAATCTCTCTATCCGGTGTGTACGACAACGTTATTAAAAAATTGAATGTCCCGCTTTCTAATTTAATGGCGATTGTGCCGTATAACCGTTCTTTTTTATATTCTTGCATCCAATTTTCTGCACTAAAAAAAGCAATCCGTAAAGCTGAATCGACTTGATCTTTATCACATCCCTTAAACTTTGTGCTGTATATTTCTGTTGGCTGCGCTCCGTAAATTACCATTTTTTTCTATTTTTTTAATTTGTTTTTCAATACTTAAAACCGTATGTACCATGGCATATGTCCGCTCTCTAACCGACTGAACCCATAATTTAACATCGTTCATATCTGTTGAAAAAAAAGTCCCTTTGTGATTAGCTATCAATATCATTTCGCGACCATCTTCAAGCTTATAACTTTTCCTTACCCTGATGTCTCTAATTATTTTTCGAAACCGAGAGGGAGTGATTTTATGACCTTTTTCTTTTGCTCTCGATCTTATTTCGCTATTTGATAAGATTTTATCTTGAAAAAAAGCTTTTACTAATTCCGTAAATATAACGGGTGCGAGCACCTCGGCTTCATTTTTACTTAATTCCGCTGTGTATTTTTCAAATCCTGTTATCATTTTCTAAAATTTACTTTGCTTTCTAAAAATACTATATGATATTGTTGCTGAATTCGATCATTTAACCGGGAATCGTTTATTACTTTTTTTAAATCTCTTGGGCTTAAATTACCGATTGCAATAGTTTGAATTCTCTTGTTAACCCAAGCATTATTCCTCGAGTCAAGTACATCATTTATCCAAAGAGTCTTGTTTCCGTATTCATTATAATAAAAATATTTCTCCCGGATCTCATCTAATATAACCGATCTTTTTTTACACAAACTTTCAAGTACTTCTTTTATTTTTCCTCCCCCAAAAAGAGATCTGTAAGAATCTCCCATGTTAAAATAATCATTTTCCAATCTCGCTAAACCTTTGTTGAATAAATACGCGCTCGATGAACTTATAATTTTTGCAATCGTTGACTTGCCAGACCCTAAAGGACCGTACAAATAAATTGATTTCTCTATTGGAAATTTTCCAGATTGACCAAAAACATATTTTATATAATTCTCTAAAAATTCTTTTTGCGTTTTGCTTAATTTAGGGTTTTCTTGAGTCGATTCCCTTTCGAGGATTCTTTCTGCATAAGCAAAAATTAACTTGCGGTAAAAATCAATCGATACTATAATTTCTTTTTTCTTAGACGGCGAAACCATCTTTTTTTGGTAATCAGCTAAAGCTTGAATTTCTTGCTTTCTAGGAATATACTTTTTTCCTGTTAATCTATTTTTCGGATGATTCCATCGATCAGACAAAACATAGGCAGCTTCTTCAACTGGATTACCAGGTTTCTTCTTTGTCATAATCCTCATTTTTAAATGATTTATAATTCGTTTTTGTTTTTTTCTTAGCGTTTATATAAATCCCTTGAGCGTTATTGGATACGGCCCTTTGTACTTCTGAAATTATTAGCGCGGTGTCGTTATGTTTTTTAAATCGATTTAAAATTGTTGTTATTCCTATTTTCGCTTTGTAATGTTGCCCTCTTTGTTTTTTGTATTCAAGCCAAAAAATTATTATTTCAAAAAGTTCTTCAGATTCCGGCCACTCAAATTCATTTTCTGTTATGAGTTTATATTGAGTTGGACCTATTCGTTTTAAAATTTCTTTATTTAATTTCTTCTTTACTATACTATACTCTACTATACTATAGGGATTGATAGTAGAAACAACGGCATTCTTTTTAAATAAACTACTATTCTTTCCAGTAATTATCAAATAAATGTCGTTAATTGTAATAACAACTCGCCCTCGGCTCTTGTAAAGAGGAAGAAGATTCTCACAAAATTCAGGACAAAATAACACATTATGGTCTTTTAATAACTCGCGATGAAACACTCCAAACCGGGATAAATCTTTTACAATTTTCCACCACTTTTTCTCCGTGACTTTACAAATTGAGACAAGATCGAGCAATATTTTTTCATCATCAAGTCGTATATAATGGTTTTCTGTTTTTCCAAGTTCCCTTAATATTCGAACCCATAACGAGAAGCCATCATTCCCATAAGCGTTGTCAATGTAGCGAGATGTTCTGCCCTCTGATACATAGAAAGGGAAATAATCTACTGTATTTTTGGTAGGTCTACCCATAATAAAAAAAAGAACGCTCCCACTTTTTGAAGTCTTTTAGACGTGATATAAACCTGCGACAGAAAATACCAAATGGAGCGGGTAACGTTCTTTTTTTTATTTCATTTGGTATGTTCTTTTCTCGTCGCATCGTATTACAAAGCTAATATTTTATTTACAAATATTTAAAAACTCGCACTTAATTTCTAATACAAAATCTCCCGAGTCTATATCATGTAAGCGAACTTTCCTATACTTTACCGCTGAACTAATATAATATCCTCGTTGAGAAGCACTAAAAGAACCATCATAATAAACAATATCATTTTCTGTGATAACATCTTCAAGCTTTCGCTTTCCGAGCCAATGAAGCCCTTTAGGCGAAAGCTCATAAGGTCTCTCAATAACTTGATATTGGTCTACTAATCCTGAATTTTGAAACCCATGGACGTGAAACTCTTTGTGAAAATTATCGTAAAGCATTAATCCTGTAAAATATCTTCCGAGTTCACTATTAAAACCCAGGACCATATTATTTGGCATATTATTTTTACTACATTTTATCCAATCTTTTCGGTTCATGTTTTTAAATTTAAAATGTATTTTGTAATCTTTCATACGTGTAATACCCTTTATCTTCATCGGGACACCAAAACTCCTTATTCATCGTCCAAGCACCTTCGCTCCTACATTCATTTAATTTATTGACGGCCTCAATTATATTTGCTTCTGCCTCCTGGTATTGAAATCCTTTAAATTCAATCGTTGTAACTGTCTCCGAGCCATCAACGCAAATAAAATAAGATTCTCTATACGGGGCAACGCCCAATCCTTTGTTATAAAGAAACCCCTGTCCTGCAAAATCTCTATCTTTTGCAGTCCACTTTAACTTTCTCGGGATAGCGTCTGGAACTTTTTTAATATCTAAAAAATAAGCCGGACACCCGCCATCGATATAACCTAACCAATTATAACCAAGGTAGTCCCATTCCAATTTCTTTTCGAAATAATTACACCCCCTTAAAAGCTCACCTGATACGAGATTGTTATAAATTAAATTCTTTCGGTTAATAGCCTCCAAGACCATTTCTAACGGTACGCAAATTTTATTACCATCGATAGCTTCCGCTTCCGCTTCCGCCTTGATTGCTTTATTAGGGAGCTGTCCCCACGTTTTTGATTCATCCTCTTTAGAATATACTACATATCGTTTTTCAAATTCTTTAGGCTCAAGGATAATGACATGCTCAAGAGCCCCGAGTTTCATTGCTGCCGTGTCTTTAAATTCTTTCGCCATATAACAAACGAGAGCCCAAGGAGAAACCATAAACCTTCTTAATTTTGAAAAAGATAAATGAAAATCTCCCGAGTCTAATTTATCTATAGCCTCCCGATGAGCTGGAGTAATAATTTCAGGCTGTTGATTTTCGATCTCTTTATATAGATCTTCTTTTATACTCATAATTCAAACTCCATTTTAGCACTCGATATCCAAGAAATAATTTCGGCTTCATCTTGCTTTTTCAGCATTGCAGCAATCTCTTTTTTATCTGTCCCGAGCTGCTTATACATATCTTCATATGTAATATTCTTTTTCTTACGAACCAACCCAAGCAAATCAAGGAACTCTTTATTAAGTTTCAAAATTCCGTCGTTTGATACTTTCTCTACTTCTGCACCTTCATCAGGAGAATTAATCTCTTTTACTTTATGCCAAAGACTCAAGCCTAAACCCGTATGAACAGCCACAGATTTTACGAAAGCTCTTTGTTCTACTGAATGAACATCTAATTGGTTCCACTCTTTTAGTACTTTAGTGCCTTTGATGAGAGGATAAACGAAAGTAGGCAGCTTATATCCATTGATCTTAATCGAGACTGCTACAAAGGGCTTATTGTCTTGCATAATCACAACCCCTGCTCCCTTTGCATTCTTATAAGAAACTGTTTTCGCTCCATAGCTGTGTAAAAGATAAAGACACTTGCTCCAAGACAGATAATCTAAATATTTCGACTCGTCAGGATGAGGGACGAAATAAGTCTTTCCATCTCTGCTTTTTTTAGCAATATATTTGTGGGGCAGTTTTCCTGTATGAGCTTTCAAATTTTTTTTATACAGATCTAACCAAGACGGTATTCCAATAAATACATTCATAATTTTTAGTTTTATTTGTTTTTAATAAACTCGGGAGGAGTCCCATGATCTCCCCCACGAGCCATTCTTAAAGGGTGTTAAGAAAATCGGTTTCGCGACTACGAACAATTATCATTTTAATTCCTCTCGGGTTTCTTCAATTTCTTTTTCAATCGCTTTCCGAGCCGATGAAAATTCTTTTAACCCCCTACCGACACCCCTCATTAATTCAGGTATCTTTTTGCCTCCAAATAATATAACAACGAGGAAACAAACGAGAGTTATTTCTGCAGGACCAAGGCCAAATATTAAAGAATTCATGTTTATTTTTTAATTTTATTAATAACTTTTGCAAGTTCTTTATTTAAAGACGCTAACTCATCTAAATCAATATAATCGCGAGTCTTTTCTTTTTCAAATTGATCTCTTATTTTTTCAATCACCGAAAGATCTTCTTTAGAAAGGACTATTTCCTGACTAACCGATGTAGCAAAATCTATTGATTGTAAAATAATTTTATATAAAGAGATTACGTTTTCATAATGCCTAAACTCTTTAGTATCAATATCACATTTTTTAATCCTCATTTCTTTACTATTTTGATTTCTAAACAATATCCAATTTTATGTAGCATTCCAGCAAGACCATTAATTCTCATCTGCCCAAATCGCAGTCTTTTTAAAGCTGTTGAAAATCCATTTACGCAAGTCGCTTTATGTCTGTGAGCGTAAACTATTTTCAAAGCTTCTTCTTTTAGTGCTCCCGTAACCAGAGCTTTTTCTGTTGGTGTTCCTTTCATTGTCTAATTGCTTTATGGTAAATTAATGAAGAAGACCGAGCGGTTAAAATTACATTCAATTTATCTCCATCTCGATCAATGTCGGTAATAATTATTTCTGGCTTTTCGTTTGGAGCGCAAAGATCCCTCTGAAGAACTATCATTCTGCTTTTAATATCAAGAAGTTCTCCCGCAAAAGATTCTATAAAAATCTTGGAGTCATTCTTTCCATACTTGTATATTTTGAATCGCATTTTCTGTCGCTTTAATTATTTAATAATAATTCCTTTCTCTGTAAAATACATTCTTTGCGTGGTGTCTTTTTCAATATCTAAGTGAGCTAAAGGGACACTCCAACAGAAACCTCTCTTACATGTAACATAAGCTCGTGTCCTGTTAATTTTATCAAGTGTTACTTTTTCGTTTTTCTTCATACCCTTAAACGAAGTGCCGATAAAAAAGATCTTCTCTCCCATTCTCGTTTTTAAGTCGTTCTTCTTCTTCGCGTATCGCTCTTTTCTCCTCTTCGCTAAAGCTTCTTTTTTGAATTGACTCCATTTAATTTTACAAGCTCGATGTATCTCTTTAGTGAGAGCGCAATATCCGCTTTTCTCTTTGATCTCTTTAATCTCATCTGAAGACTTCGCAGCCTCAATATCAGAGATAAGTTTTTCAAAATTAATTTTTTTCATAATGTCGCAAGTTTTTAGCGGTTAAAATAATTTTTTAATTCTTGTAGTGTCTTCATTTTTAATGGGGGCCTCTGCCAGTAATCATACAAGCCTATTTTTTGATGCCTCTCTGGTCTTATATAGACAGATTCTAAAATAAAACTTTGGTTTGGATGATTTTTCTCTGCCAATGCTTTAGCCTCAAGGGCATGTTCTTTTGTATAGAAATACCCGCAAATTGATGGTATCACTTCTTGTATTGCAGTTAAGGTAAATCCATTAAATTCATTTTTCATAATATCGCAAGTTTTAAAAAGTTAATAAATTAATTTTACATATCATCGAATCGAGCACCTTCTACAACTATCACACCTCTACAATTATCAAAGCAAATTCTATCAAACTTTAAGTCGTTTGTCATATACTTTTGACATAAAGCCATCGCTTGTCGTTTGAGTTGATTGTGTGTATAAACAGAGTAAGAAACACTCCATTTATTTAAAGAAGTTTCTACCGCAGACTCGAAGCGAACCACATCGATATAAATGGGAAAAGATTCTGCGATTTTTTCTTTTTCTTTGTACTCATTGCTTTTTGCTGTAATTGTATTTCTTACGTGCCCCTCGATCAAATAAGCTCCATAATATGAAGACTTCTTATAAAATCCCAAAGGAAGATTATGAGTATTGAATGTTCTTAATTTTGTTTTTGTTTTCATTTTCTGTCGCGTTTAATGATTATTTAATCCTTAAATATACAAATTAATTTCTTAATAACCTACTTTTATTTAAAATAAATAAAAAAAGCTGCTCAAGATCTCGCCTGAGCAGCATGTCCAATTAAGAACAAAAAACCAACCTGAAATGGTCTCTTAAAAAACTTTCTTATTCTTTAGAAAACGGTCGTAGAAAAAGACGAAAATCTACGACCGAAACCAAAACCAGTTCATCCCATAGAACTGACTATCTTTTAAAACGATAACAAACTATAATTTATTCCCACTCCGATTGTCCACCCAAGCTGTGCGCCTTTATCGTTAAATAAGACTCCATAACCTGCTTGTAAGCCTATATTATATCTTTTCTTTCGAGTAGTAAGAAGAAAGCTTTTTAAGCCCGTAGTCGTGCTGTATGGGTTTTTGTTCGTGGCTGTGACTTCATATCGAGACTGTCCCAGATTTAAGAACCCTCTCTTAATTTCTTTGATGTTATAAAGTATCGTGTCTTTAAAAGAGACTTTCCACACAGAATATTCAGGCCACACCCGAACCATACCCGAGAAGTAATCGTCATCCTTAACTCCTCCCACCGGCCATCGTACTCCTTGAGCGAGAACTGTATCTCTTATGATGATAGTCGATCCCGTATCTCTAACCGAAGTTTCTACTGTATGAACGATTCCAGCTTTCACTCTTTTTGTATTTCTAACAAGATCTTGGAGCTCAAGAATTAAACTGTCCTTACTTGAAAGATTTAAAAAAGATTTTGATGAGCTGGCAGATAAAGAAGCAATTGAAGCTGAAGCTCTCCCAAGGTCATCATAAACGACTCGGAGAGTATCTTGTAAAGCCTCTATCATTGCTAGGGTTTCCGTGGCCCTGTCATTGCGTGTACAAGATATATAATTTGTTCCGAGCAAAACGGCAATTAAAAAGGCTGATATGTATTTAAAGTATTTCATAATTTGCGATAACCTAAAACTCGTTTTTTGTAATAAGCAGAGATTTTTACCCGATTTGATTGATTTCCACCAAGAACATATGTCCATTTTTTTGTTTCTCGGACAAAGATTCCAACATGCCCTTTCCAAGAGCTTGGCGACTCTCTCCAAAATATAACAAGATCCCCAGGCTCTGGGCTTTCCGTTGCCTCCCCGACCTTGAGCCACGACCGAGCATTTAATTTTCCAGACATCGGGAGATCAAGCTTCCAACAAATCCAATTGATAAAAGCACTACACCACGCAGTCTCATCTTTTATCCGGGAGGAGGATAACCCTACGGATTCAAAATACTTTAACACCTCTGGGTTATCCTCTTTTCCGGAAATCTCTTGAATTCCAAATTGGCCTAAAGCCATGCGTAAAATTCTTTCTCTTGTAGTCATTATTCCGCTCCGGCTTTTTTGCTGTTAACACCATTATCCCGGGCTTTGATCCCTGTAAAAAGAGCCCCGACCGCCGCCGCAATGATTCCCCAATCCGGATTCGTTAACGGATCAACGTCAAACAAATATCCAACTTGTGTAAATACTAATCCCAAAAAAACCACAATACCTCCAAGCGTGGTTTCTGGACTGCTAAATAGATTCTTAAACATAATATTGTTTTAAGTGAAAAAAATTATTTAGGAGTGATTTTTATACTCCTTTTCTTTGTTCCGTTTTTTGTCACGGGTATTCGTTTCGATTTTAGTTCGAGTAATATTAATTCAAACTTATGAATCATTTCCTCCCTCCCGTCTTTCAGTAATGTAATATTAATTGGTGACATTTTTTTGTAATACGTTTAACATGTTATCTAAACCCACCTTAACCCCTTCATTGTGTGCCTTTATTTCATTAAATAATTCCTCTTGTTTAGTTTTTAATTCTGTTATTTCTTCGTTTTTTTCTATAATCCTAACCTCATACATTTTATGTACTTGTGTATTCATATATCTGACAACATAAACCATTGTAGCAAGGATAGCAAGTAGCGCTCCTACAATCCACCTCACCAAAGTAAAGTAATCTTGATCCTCCGGGATATTCGTGACAGTGTCTGTTATCCCTTGAAAAAATAAATTCATAGCTCTGTGTATTTTTAGGGTTAAAAAATAAAATTCTCAACTATATTTTTAGCCCTATTTTTCTTCAATTTTTTAGTTTGTCAATCTCAAGGTTTTTTTGTTTTATTGATTGTTTTTTTGCGTCTATATAAACAGCCAAACTTTTTTTGGCTAATTTTGCTCTTGCTATATTTTCGTTTTCTACTTGCATCATTTCTCTCGCCCTGGCCAAGTCATCTTTATCGGCATCTCTTCCCTTCTTTAAATCTTTCTTGGCATTTGATTTGCCTTTGATAGGTTGGATGTAGATTGATTCAGATTTATCGGGGAGCACACTTTTTTGAGTTATAATATAGTTTCCGTCCGAGTCAACCTCTACTGTTATAGTCACTCGCGTAGAGTCTAAAGGATCTACTATTGAATCGCTTTGTGCATTCAATGAAAATGCTGTAATTGTTAGAATAATAATTAGTAATTGTTTCATGTTTTTTGTTTTTTATCTGATTCTTGTAATACTTACTTTTGCTTCTTTTATGTCTACTGTGCCGGATGTTGATTCGGCAAAAAATTCTAAATTGTCACTAGCGGCAAGCTCCATTATTATAGTCTGGTTTTGTGTTTGTACGGTGCTGTTAGTGAACTGTATATATATGGATTCAAACCAACTATCTAAAATTCCGTTATTTTTAGCTGTTATCTTTCCAAATCCTGTAGCGTTGCAAGAAAATGATATTTGGTAGGTACCTGCAATACTGATGTCTATTTCATCGGAGATGTTGTCCATATTGATTCCATCTCCTGACTCGAAAAGGACTGTATTAAATTGTAATTGTGTTGAAGATGATATACTCGTTTGAGAAGCGGAATGATACATTGATCCGGCTGGGTTATCTCTCCAATCTATGTTAGTGCCGTCACTTACTGCAATATCTCCAGCGTCACCATTTGAACTATTTGAGTCGTACAATCCTGCCTGTATTCTTACATCTCCATTTACATCTAAATCGTGTAATGGTGAAGTTGTATTTATACCTACCTCATCATCACTTACATCAATAACCATTATATTGTTCAAAGCTACATCTGTAAATTGAATGTCATCAACCGAGCTTGTTGGAGAAAACGTTAAATCTCCAAAAGTATTAAGGCCCATTAAATAAGCCCCTCCATCATTTTCGAGTTTTATCTGAACATCTGTTGTTGCTCCTATGTCTTTTGTAGTAATTAGTAATTCGTTTACATTAAATTCTAACGTGTTGGCTGAAAAATCTCCATAGATCACAGGGTCTACGGTATTTGAATTATCTACATATAATAAATTACTTCCTGTTTCGTTTTCCCCTGTCTCACTTCCTATAAATACACTACCCGACCCCGTGTTTATTTTCCCTGATTGCATTCCTATAAACACATTAGAGCTTTCAGTTGTTAAGGCTTTTCCTGCATCCCTACCTAACGCAATATTATCATCTCCCGTCGTGATTTCCGATAAAGCTAAATACCCAACTCCTACATTATAATTGGAAGTAGTCGTCAATCCGATTTGCCCTTTCCCGGCTTGATAACCCAAATAAACATTTCCTTGTTGAGTCGTCCCGTAATACCCTGCGTTATACCCTGCTGCAACATTGAAATGTCCAGAAGTTTGTTTATTCCCTGATAAATAGCCCATAAAGATGTTGTCGTGTGCTGACGTTAAACTCTGTGCAGAAGCCCTCCCTATTGCTATATTTTGATTTCCCGTTGCGACTCCTGCATTTGCAACATCATACCCCAAAAAAACATTATAATCGCCCGTTGTCAAAAATTCCCCTGCCTGATAACCTAATGCGACATTTCCTTGACCTCCCAATGAATTGCCCAACGCCTCATAACCTAACGCTACATTATAACTTCTATCAGTTTCTAATTGCAAAGCACCCCTCCCCAGCACCACATTATAAGCGCCACTTGTTAAATTTTCTGCTGCGGTATAACCAAGTGCAATATTTTCATCTCCCGTCGTTATATCTGTCAAAGCAAGATACCCAAATGCTATGTTATTATTTGATGCAACACTTAACCCGATTTGCCCCATTCCTGCTCTGTAACCTAAGAAAAAGTTCCCTATCCCTGTGGTATGGTACCCGCCTGCAAATTGGCCAATCATTACGTTGTTGTCTCCTGTTGTAATATCATACCCTGCTCTATATCCAATTAGATTATTGTATTGCGCTCCTGCCTCTAAGTCATTACCAGCATTAGATCCGATTTGAATGTTGTAATCTCCTAACAATGAAGGCGTACCACTCTCCCACCATGCAAGATTTGTACCCGTAAAATTAGAGATAGAATGAACTTGTATTGGTTGTGTGTCGTCTACTGTCGCGGTATATGTTCCATTGTCAACCCACAATGAAACTGTATAACCCAAATCATCTACGTAATTAGAAAGGTTAGGATCTACTACATAATCAATTGTTCCGTCTGCGTCTTGATAAGTAACAGTAATTAAAGTTTCTGTATTTCCAGTAACCATCCCCCCCGCAAAATCCTCAACCTCTTCTTGACTTAGATTTGTGTCTGTATCAATAGCGGTTTGCATTTCTGCCAAAGTCCTTTCAATAAAATTACCGCTAGCGTCCCATGCAGAATAGTAAGTTGGCGTTCCCGTAAAAGTTCCAGCCCCATAAGTTCCAAACTCTACTAAACCATTGCTGGCAGCAAACAAAATATCAATTAATCCATTGTTTCCTTTTACATCAAGTGCGGCTCTTGCGCTGTTGTTATCTTTATCGGTTATTAAAACATCCGATATTGCGCTTGTCCCTAAACTTGTATGCCTCATTTGTGTTGCGTCTACTTCAAAAGTAGAATTGGCCGCATTAACCATAAACACCGCTCCCGTGCTAACCCCGTTTATTCCTACTGTTGTGTAATTGTCCGTTAAGTCTGATCCTGACAATGTCCAGTGGTTTGTTGTATGTGTTAAATCATCGTTAAACAAACTTAAATTAATTGCGCTTGTAGGTTTAAAAATTAACTCTCCATCCGATTGACTTATTATCATGGAGTCTTGCCCTAATGCGTATTCTATCTGCCATAAAGCCACCTGACCACTAACTCCAAAAGAAGCCAGAAGAAAAACAATTATTATTTTTATCTTTTTCATAATATTTTTTTAGCTTAAAATTTCAACTTCTATTCTATCGTTTGCGGCAATCGTCCGCCGAACATGTACTCGATTGTTTCCTCCCGACACATCAACTTTAAAATGATGATTCATGTCAGGAATAGCTTTATAATCTTGTTTTACACCGCGTAAAAAAACTCTTACCCGTCTTCGAAACTGCGTACCCCCTACCCCAATAGGACTCGGGATTGTCCCAACCGTTACATCTACAAAAGTTCCTCCGACAAAAGTGCTTATATCCGTACCGATCCCATCAGGTGAAAATAATTGATTTCTCCAAATCCAATTCTCCTCATCAGGATCAGGAGTAATTTCTATTAAAGACCATTGAGCCAACGCTACCGCAAGAGCATCGTCTATGTCAAGTGTCGTATCGGTTGCCCCTAAATCATTCGTTAAGGTTGTCCGTATGATTTGCCCCGTAGCAAAATCCGTGATAACTACCGTTGACCCCGCCGGGTAAGTTTCTCCAGGCTCATCGATAGACAACTGCGTTTCTGCAATCGCCTCAAGTGCCGTTGTTCTAATTCCTGGTAAAACGGTTTCGCCTAATCCCGGATAAATATTTTCTTCCGTTGATGCTATCGTCGGACTCCCTGATTTCTTCGCAGGATCTGACACGAACCAATCACCCTGAATTGTATTCAAACCTGTTTCCCATGTTCCCTGAATAAAGGCATATAGAAAATTGGCAAAATATATTTTTTCAGGATAAATAGGATCTCCCGCTTTATCGCTCGTTAATTCACCCTGAATCATTTTAAAGGGATTATAAAAAACCTTGATCATCTCCTGAATAAAAAGTTCTTCTATTCTCATTGTAGTACTCGCCCCCGTAGATTCTTTCCAATTAGTACTCGTATCTATAAAAGTAGTTTCATATTCTAATATTTCATGATTTTCTACGTTATTAATTCCTGTAAATATTAAATCTTTAATTTCTTTATCGCCATTATATAACCTTATATCCATTTTAGCGGTCCATGTAAAAGCAAATCCACTCCACGGGCTTCCGAGGGGCTCTGAAATAGCAGCCCCGACGCCATCTAAATATGAATCTCTTTCCACTTGAACTTCAAGCGCCGAAGACGAAAGGATCATTGGTGTTTTAATATTTATTTCTATATATGATTTTCCGTCCCAGTTATTAAAAACCGGATCCGTTTTTGGTTCTGCCCAACCGATCATATATACATAATCGGAAGAGCCAACAGTCCACGATGGATCTACTTCATATTTTCCACCCGTTACATTTTTAAAAACAACGGGTAGCGTCAAATAATCCGCCCCTACTTTTATTGTCACTTTCCATTTATAAAAATGCTTTACATACGCACTCGACCCAAGAGTGTCGGTTTCAAAGTCTATATAAATTTTTATACGTAAGTGCGTCGCCTCATTGTCAACCATATCTCCGAGATCTTCAAGAACGGACAAACTTTCTGTCCACACCTTATCATATGCCAAATTTAATTCTGGACTGTCTTTTACCGTTACCGAAATCCACTTTACAGGAGGGACAATGTGATAATCAGGAACGGCGGCGAAATTGTAAGTAGTTGCGGGATCGACTACATCTATTATAGTTCGGCTTGTCGTTTGATCAAGATATGAAGCATCTTTTTTAAATCTATCAATAACATTTGAAGAGATCAGCGCGGGTAATTGTTCAAATCTAAATACTCCTCCGACTTGTCGAAGTCTAAATGCGTATCTTTCACAAAAAGCTTTTAATACATCCCAGCAAGACCAAAATTTAAAAGATCCATCGGCGTTAACTTCATAAAATCTCGTCGGGTCATAATCGGTAAATTGCCACGTTGTTGGAAAAGACGTATAATTAAAATCACTATTAACCCATTCGGTTAAAAATTCAAACTTGGGCTCTGATGTCCCATATAATAAATCAAGATTAGGGATAGCATCTAAGCAATTCCCCATGTGCGTTGTCATTCGGAAATTAGTCCCGTCATACCAAGATTGCGTCCTATCGTATTCTGTATTGGAAAGATCTTTAAGGCCGTCGTATCCATTTATTTCCATGATATAAGGTACGGAATCGTATTCGATAGGGCCGTAATTATTTATTAATAACCCCTTAAATTCTGTTGTCCAAGTTCCTCCCTTATTTCTCCGCCTAAGTTCTAATAAAAAACGATGATCAAGAGATTCAATAATGGCATTTAATAATATTTCGTGATCAGAATTTTCAATATAAACCGAAATTCTTAACTCCGCCGGAACAATCGGTGAATAAACCTCGTTCTCTGACCCCGACCATCTAACGGAAGCACCGGGAAGCGTGGCGTTCAAAGCATAATCGCTCGACAAAACATCGTCAGTATCATAAATCAAGAGTTCAAAATCCTCTTGTTTATCTATAAAGTTTTTATATGCTACCGTCGCCGCGAGTGTCATGGTTGTACTCTTTTTGAAATTTTTCCTCTCCTACCCATTACAATTTCAAGATCGCTCCCTTTCACACGAACGACACCAACTACATTTCCACCCCCTCCGCTTTTATCAATAGCACTAACTATGTGACCAGTTAACGTATTAAGGGGTGCGAACACCTCTGGATTTGAACTCGCTCCGGGATACTCTCCAGCTCTAACGATTGTTTCCCCTCCAAGAAGCCCTCCAGATTTCATATCTTTCGGACCTTTCGCAAAGATCCCTTTTACAACTAATGCTCCCGCAAATAATGCCGCTCCCGCAATAAGGCCGAGAACAGGATTAGCAAATATAGATTTAAACGCCGCCGCCGCTTTACTCGACAAAATCAATGCTTTTGCAAGTCCTTTCATGTAATCCGCTAAAGCTCCCATTATCCCATCTAACATAGATACAAGGGCTTCTTTTGCCGCGTCACCTCCTTCAAATAATCCCGCGAAAATATCTACCGCTCCAGTTGCTATTAAATTTTCTAATATTATCCCTAATTCAACCGTAGACGCGGCAAACACGTCTTGGAACTCTTGCCCCTCTTTCATCCTTCTATTTAATCTCTCATAAGCATTTCCTAAATCATCTAAAGCCCTGTCTAAATTTAAAGTCAAGTCGTATTGTTCCGCTAGAGTTTCAATACCCGCAACCTCAGAAACACGAGCGCGACCCGGCGCAATTTCTCTATCAAATTTAACACCCTCCATTCCCGGCTTCTGATCTCCCGTCGTAGTTAAATCAACGGGTTTGCGCCCTAATTTAACGCCTAAAACATACACCCTCCACATATCTTTAACCTCTTGCTCCCGCCCCGATTTCCTTGCTTTTTGTAATCGCTCAAGAGCCTTTATTTCTTTATCCGTTAACTCTACTTTTTTATTTTTCTCGGCATTTAAAAGCTTTTCAGCGTCCGCCATTTCTTTCGCTGTCTTAGCTCCTGCTTTGATTTGCAGAAAAAGCTCTACTCCTTTCTCTCTTGCTTTCTCTGAAGTGTTACTCATCTTCTGGTAACCTTCTGTTAATTTTTCGAAAGCATCTAAGACCTTAGGATTCGAAGCCACAAGAGCCTCTTTACTAAATCCTTTTAAAGATCTCGTCGCCTCGTCTACAAGAGTTTTTCCTTCTTTAAACTGTTTAGGATCAACTAAGATCGCTTTCCCAATTGTAATATCTCCGTTCGATATCCCCTTCCATACAGATAGGTTATTCGATATTATATCTACAAACTCTCTTAACGCGGGAGTGGCTGCTTCTAAGAGGTCATTAACAAGCGTCCCAAGCTCTACTTTTAGATCTTTAACCGAAGCAGAA
>Ga0255047_10000705_pt1 | contig 27072 bp, 30 predicted proteins | sample JV7_2_1_MG_FD_183640 | JGI IMG/M metagenome (GOLD analysis project Ga0255047, IMG submission 183640) | Seawater microbial communities from Jervis Inlet, British Columbia, Canada - JV7_2_1 | ecosystem: Environmental > Aquatic > Marine > Inlet | place: Canada: British Columbia | collected 2016-10-06
GGTACGGGTCCGGGTCCGGGTCCGGGTACGGGGCCGGGTACGGGTACGGGTACGGGTACGGGGACGGGTACGGGTACGGGTCCGGGGACGGGGACGGGTGCGGGGACGGGGACGGGGGTTCCCAATGACCGAGACACCGCGACTATCAGCGAGCATCGCGCAGAAGCTGCTCACAGAATGCCCCCTAAGCGCTTGGTCGGCACATCGGCTGCTTGGCAACAATCGCCCGAAAACAACCGATTCTCAGCGAGCTGGGAGGCTCTGGCACGCCGCTCTGCTCGAAGGCGGGGCGGGAATCGAGGTCATCGACTGCGATAGCTTCAGATCCAAGGCTGCTCGAGAGGCTCGAGACAAAGCCGAGCACGATGGGAAGATCCCCGTCACTAGTGCCAAGTGGGATTCGATGCAGCACGCGGTATTCCACATCCACGATGAGCTAGCCGCGCACGGTATCTGCCTCAACGGCGATGTGGAAGAGCGGATGGAGTGGAACGCACGCACCACGGGAGGTGAGGAGGTCGCCTGCTCGGGGTTCATCGACCACAGGCAAGGCTCGTTCATCGACGACCTGAAGACGGGAGACACCTGCGTAACTCCCCACATGGCGGCGGGGCTCATCGCGAAGTCGCACTCTTTGCTGCAGGATGCCGCCTACAAGAGCGCGGTTAGGGCGAAGCACGGTTACGAGGAGTGCCAGATGCGCTTCATCTTCGTGCAAACCTGCGAGCCATACAGCGTGACTCCGGTCATCATGTCGGGAGAGTTTCGGGAGATCTCGCATATCCGCTGGCAACGAGCAATAGACGACTGGGCGAAGTATCTCGCCCTCGGCACCGACCGCAAGTTCTGGCCGGGTCCGGTGCCCGAAGGCTGCGCTACGGTACACCCGCCGGGGTGGATGATGTCAGTCGAACTGGAAGAGGAGGCTATGAGATGACCCGCACATTTGAAGCGACAACCGCCAAACGAGATAGGGTGCCGATGCTGGTGGGGCTAGTCGGTCCCTCCGGCAGCGGCAAAACGAAGTCAGCACTCAGACTCGCAGACGGGATGGTGAGGCAGACGGGGGGCAAGGTGTTCGTCATCGACACCGAAGCTAGACGCGCGCTCCACTACGCCGATGAGCATGAGTTTCAGCATGTACCGATGGAGGCTCCGTTCTCGCCACTCGACTACCTCGCCGCTCTGGAGTTCTGCGTGGCACAGGGCGCTAGCGTGGTCGTCGTCGATTCAATGACGCATGAGCATACCGGACCGGGCGGCGTGCTTGAGATGCATGAGAAGTTCCTAGACGATAAGGCGGGTGACAATTGGCAGAAGCGCCAGAAGCTCGGCATGAGTGCTTGGATAAAGCCAAAGGCACAACGCCAGAAGCTCATCGACGCGATACTTCGCCTCGGGATCAATGGGGTATTCTGCTTCAGGGCAAAGGAAAAGCTCAAGCTGCGCCCCGGCAAGGATCCAATCCACCTCGGGCTGCAACCTGTCGGCGGTGACGAGTTCGTGTATGAGATGCTGGTGAATTGCTTGCTCTATCCCAAAGCCGAGGGAGTCCCCAATTGGGCACCGGATGAGAGCGCCGAGAAGGTCATGCTCAAGCTACCCGAGCACCTGCGCCACGTCTTCCCCGCCAACGAGCCACTCTCCGAGGCAACCGGCGAAGCTCTGGCGAAGTGGGCAGCGGGGGACAGTGAGCCGCAGCCGGAAGGGACGCTTGAAGACGCCATCCGCGATATCGTCGATGCAGGTGACGAGCAGGAACTCAACGCCGCCCGAGAGAAGTGGGGCCGCCACAAGTGGAGCACGGACGAGAAGATAGCTTTACGCGATGCCGTTACGGATGCTCGTAGCGAATTCGCGGATGGGGAGGGGTGAGGAGATGGACTACACAGAGCCGGGAGTGCGCTGGGATAACGACGCTGGGGTATGGCGCGAGACCCGCGGCGGTGGGCAGGGGCCGAACGGTCAGGGTATCACATCGGCAATTGTTGAGGATTACATTGGTGACCTGCTTGCCCGCCTCGCCACCCTGGAGGCCGACCTCGCCGCCTATAGGTGGTGGGTGAGGCAGGGCCGATTCACTTTCCTTAAAGACCTGATCCTCGCAGAGATTCGGAAGGCGCGGGAGATCGAGGGGGAGGGGGTAGATGGCTGACCGCGAGCTAACGATCCCATCGCTACGCTTCCGAATCGAGAACGGCACCACGCTAGAGGAGGTCCGCATCGCTCGGGGAGAGGATGGGTACACCGCCACAGTCCGGGCCACGGACGGGCACACCGTGTCACCCTCAAGCCCCGCTAGTGAGCCTATGCCGATCTGCGTACCTGAGCCGCAGGTTGCGGGACTACTCGCGGGAGCGGCACTCGTTGCGCTAATCGCAGAGGTGCGCGGCCTGACACGCCGAGTCAAAGCGAGCCGCGAACGACTAGAACGACTGCCGGCTCAGTCAGCAGCGGGAATCGTCGAGCCTTCGGGCAGGTGATAGTTGTTCGTAACGGTGCCGCCGCCCGACATGTAGTCGCTAACGGCTTGGATGAGTGCTTGCCCGAGGTTGATCCCGAGCAGTGCGCCACCCTCCGAGATCTCCGCGCCTTCCATGCCTCCAGGCCCGGTGACATCACCAACGCCGGCATACAGCCCCCAATGATTCCCGTCCGCAGTAGCCTTGCCGATGTGGGTTTGGCAACCCGAGACCAGCGCAACGAGCGCCAGCAGTACGATTACTCTCCGCATTCCGTCCCCCTAGAAGTTGTAGGCGATGCCCACGGACCTCTTTGAAATTGTTGGGTACACCCGAGCCGGCGCAGTGTGCCCACGATACAGCCGATACGCAGACCATAGCGCGTGGGAGGCTAACAGAGGAATGGCGATCTCACCTCGTCCACCGAGACGCTTGAAGTTGTACATATCCCCGTCCCTCCTGAATCCCCCGATGCCCGCCTCAGTCCCCACCACGTAAACCGCAGTGCATAAAACGTGCCAAGCAATGATACCAGTCCCCACAGCCGTACGTTCCTGGCCGAGCGCGAACACCAGCTCGCTAGCAACCGCCTGATTAGCGAACCCCGCCATGTAATAGGACGGAGTGCCGAGCCCTTCGGTGTGGACGTAGAGGAATCCATCTCTAGCCTGAAACCTCGAACTCTTCCCCCTACTCCACCCCTCGAAGAAGTGCCCCGACTCATGCGCTGCAAAGCCCATGCCAACGCCTAGCAGGAATCCGCCACCCTTCTTAGCCCATCCGTCTGCCTGCGCTGTAGACGCGCAGAGGAGCGCTACAGCAACGGCGGCTAGTTCGTGTCCTTTACGTGCTTGGCGATATCGCTCAGTTCGCATTCTACTAGGTTCTCTTTGCGGTAGCTCGGCCCCTTGCAGACGCGGGCGATCACCGCTGCCCTCGACTCCGCTTTGGCATTCTTGACCGCTTCTTTCTGCTTCGCGTCTGCTCTGTCCTGCTTCATCTCGCCGACCAGATCCTTAACGGACTGCTCGACTCCATCCACCTTCTTCTCAATCTTGACGAATCTACCGTCGATGTACGCAAGGTGCTCGTCTTGACGCCCGTCCGTGGCTTCCACGCTGAGAACCCAACCTCCTGCGGATGCGGTAGCAGCAACAATTGCCAGCACGATTGACCACCAGTTGATAAACCGGCTTGGGTCCAGCTTCTTCCGAGCCACGTCGCCCCCCTATCCCAACAAAGCCGCAGCGGGATAGATGAACCCTGCTGCAATGCAATGTGCTGCGTTCCATTCTTCTACCTGCTCGAGCGCGTGTTTCGCATTCCGAGCTGCCGTGCCTGCTGCTAGATTCGTCGCATTGATTACCGCCACGAGTTCGATTACCTCGTCAGGTTGCAGCCTGATCTGAGTCCACTCCAGCAAATACTTGAGCACGATGTTGAGCACGAGCGTACTAGCCGCCGTGCCTCCTATCGCCCTCGGGTCTCGCGTCTCTGTATTCTCAGCCACTCTGAACCTCAGTAGTTGGTTGGGGGTGGTGGCCCCTGCTTGTCGATCAATGCCATGCCGAACTGTATCGCGCTCAGTTGGTCGGCCGTTGGGGGGTCGGTCCAATCGGCTCCATCGGTCGTAGTTATCACGCAGTCTGCTAGCTCAACGCCCGCCGCCAGAACTGTCCCGTATCGATTCGCCGCCGTTCCGTCGTCGTCCGAGTAGGCGAGGGTCAACACGCACTTGTAGGGGCTGACGGTCGTATCGGTGTAGTCGCGTTGCACGTAGTAGCGAATCCCATCTGTATGGTAGAACCACTCGCCGAACGTCACGATATCCCACTCATTCGCGTCATCGTTCTCGGGGTCGGGTCTCTCGGCAATCGTGCCTGTTGCATTTCCACCCGTTGGAAACCAGCGCTGATAGCTGATATGCGAGCGCGATACCGAGCAGTTGGCAGCCGTCTCCCCGTTCAGCGAAGTCATGCAGTTCCACATCGACTTAGAGGTCTTCGGTCTCGGGTCGGCGATACCGTGCGCGGCAAGAATCGTCGGCATCAGGTCGCTAGCGTGGAACATCTGATCCGGCAGCATCACCCCATTCTCAACGCCACGCCCCGCACAAACCAGCGCAGATCGGATGCCGCATGGGTAGGCGCTCTTCTTGACGAAGCCTGTACTGCACTCTGCGGAATGGATGTTGGGGGCCATCGCCTGCGCGGTCCCGTTGTCGGTCATCGAGCAGACCACCGAATCAGACGATGAGCTAATCACCTGGCCATCATGAGTCTCAATGGCATCAATCAGCAAACCCTTCTGCACATCGAGGTATTCGAGCGAGGCTAGCCATACATCGCCCTCGTCATCTCCAGCAGTGAACGAATAGCCGGGGGGCCAATCGTGCTGGTCTTCCGTCGCCCCGTGGTCGGAGTAGTTACACGAGCCTATAGCCCCCGCCCCCGGTCTGTTCGGTGCGTGCGTGATATTGTCCCAAACCAGCAGCACGTGAAAGCCGGTAGTCTGCGCTTCGATGTATTCGATCGCGTCGTCGTATATCTGCTTGCCGGTGTTCTCTGTGCTGAATGTAATAGCCCCGTCAAGCGTTGAGACGGGGCCGTAGTTGTGCCCCTTGCAATCGTCCCAAACATTGACGGAGCCCGGCAGAACTCCCTGCGTGTAGTCGATGTTCCACGGGTTGTCGTCGTTGCCGAGCATCACGATGTTGGCCGTAGTGAAGCCAAGCTGTTTGATGAATGCGACTCCACTAGCAGGGTTGCTTATTTGGTCCTGCGACATATGGACCTTGCCGGCAAAGTACGTGCTCTTGCCGTTTGCCTCTAGCGTCCTCGGCAGTGTCGAGATGGCGGGGTTAGCAGACCAGTATGAGTAGTCATGGTCTGCGCGCCGCCCCGCCCCATACATATGATTGTAGTTGCCGACATCGAGCCCTGAGATGATCGACCACCGAGTAGGAGTACAAACCTGCGAGACCGTCATCCCGCTAACGACCATCCCCGCGTCTACAATGCGCGTCAGGTTTGGGGTATCGACTCCGGTGTTCGGCGCAACGGGAGTAGCGGGGTCGGACGCATTGGCGAATAGTTCCTCCCCGACATCGTGCAACCCCTGAAAGTTCAAGGAGCTAACGTCATCGTGCATCATGAGCACAAAGAAGCACGGCTTAGCCACGCAGCTAGGGGTAACGTCGGAAGCGTGCGCAGGCGCAGCCCATGCGGCTAGGAGCATCACAGCTAGAGCAGTCGCACGATTCACAGGTCCGGCTCCTATCGCGTGTAGCAGAGAGTTACGATTGCATTGTCAGTGCCGCCCGCCCCTACCGCAGTGACGTTAAGCCAGACCATTTGATCGACTGCAATCGACGTGTTGGCTAGTGATAGATCCTCATCGAGTGTGCTGTCTGCATCGCAGGCGCTAATTGTAGCGATGGTCTCTGTACACCTGGCTTTCTCAAGCCGAGCTGCTGCGATAGTCGTTGAGCCGTCATCGTCGCAAAAGTTGTCAGGGTTGCCAGATGTTTGCGGAGGGCCGCCCGTGTCGTACAAGTTGACGCAATCGCACTGAGAGATGTCGAACGTCGCATCGCCTGACCCCACATCCTCGCAGAATGCATGAACGCGGGTCAGGGTCAGCGCATGGCCGGGGATCATCACCGGCGAAGTCTCAGAGCCCGAGAACCCGCCGAAGTGAACGGTTTCACATTGAGTCGTTCCGGTGGTTACGTAGGTGCCATTCTCGTTCGGCTCCGAGCGAGTGCGGCTGGCGTCAAGCAAGTCCATGTCCGTCGTTAGGGTGTACGTGCCGTTGTTCATCACGAGCACGTCCGTATCTCCCTCGCCAGGAAACAGAGTCACAGGCCCATCATGCGCCGCAGAGATGCGAGTGTTCCATGTCGCCTTATCCGCCATGATGCCTCTGATTTTGAAGTCACTAGCCCACGTTCCGCACGAGCCAGTACCGTCGCACTGGATCTGACCTTGCAACTTCATCGTATCGTGCCGATCTCCGTCGCCGCCGACCACATCGACACCATTAATGACAAACGCCTGACCAGACAGCTCATCTTCATTAGCTGCCCAATTCTCACCGGCTAGCCGCCCGTTGTTGATTCCTGCCGAGGTGACGCCCATTTTCAGATATGAGGTATCGCCGATGTAGGTACCACCTAGCGATGGGTCCGTCACAGCAAGAATTGCAGCGGTGTCGTCTGTCGCCCCCGTCGTGATGAGATACCGACTCACTCCGTCATGGGTAACTGTCGCACTTGCGAAGCCAGCGCTAGCAGACGTAGCGCGTAGGGCCACTTGGATCTTCGCTGCGATGTCGTCCTCGTCTGAAATGCCTGCGGTAAAGTCCAGCCCAGACACGTCTTGAGATTCCGCATTGATCGTCACCTCAAATTCGCCGTCACTCACGCCTTGGAATGTAGCCACGCTACCAGAGACCTTGCCGAGCAACGTCGCCGAAGTGACAACGGCATTGGCAGCACCACCCGAAGTCAGCAGGGAGCTATCTGCGGCTAGCGTCGGGATCTCCCAACTACCGTCCGTATTGCACAGATATGCAACCTTGGGGGTGAGGTCGAATGAGGATGTGAAGATTGCAACGTCGTCGCCCGATACGCTGCAACTATACCCAATCGTGTCATTATCAGTGAACACCCGACCGTTGCTGCCGTCGATGTCGTCCTGAAGAATCCGCGTCACGCCGAGTGTGGTGCCGTCGTAAGTCAATGACGAGTCACTACCAATAGAGCCGCTACTATTCAGCAGAACTTCAGTATCACTAGTGCCGCTGATATCAGCCGAGCCGCCAAGTTCCTGCCCTGCGCTACCCGCTACCGCAGCTCCCGCGTAAAACACGCAGAGCAGCGCTGTAAGAAATGATCTCATCATAGACTCCCTTCTATTCGTCGCTACTAGCCGCACGTGATCGAGACGGTTGGGTCAGCACCGCCGCCCTCAGTCCAGTCGATTCGTATGATCTTGTGCGGGTACTGTGATACGAGAAACGCATTCGGACTCGTGCCGGTCAGTGACGCAGACAGCAAGTCTTCAACCTCTCCGCATGAAGTATCCGTACAGGTCTGCGGCATGATGTCGCCACTGGCCCCGTATACTTGGATCACGTATGTGCGGCACTCCTGCAGCACAATCGCGGACGAATCCGCCGTGATGTCAGTGAGCCAGCAGGTTCCACCTTTGCGGATAGCTCCGCATGAGACGGTGCCTCCGTCCTCTGTCATCCAATCCGCCGCACTCGCCGCACCCGCAACGAACAGCAGCAGAAACGCCGTGGCTGTAATCGTGATTAGTCTCTTCATTCTGTACTCCCGTGTAAAAGTCTGGTTATGTAACCGACACATCGCCCGACGAATCGAACGTGCAAGAGGTTGAGATCCGATCTACTGAACTCGGTAGGTCCGTGTCCGTCGCCAGCGCATCGGAGATAGGCACCTTGAGGCAGCGGTTCACCTTCGCTTCGAGATCCTGAACCAGCATGGTTAGCCGGTCGAGTGAAGCTTCTAGACTCGCCGCTGGTAGAATGTCGTTGTCTACTAGGTCGGTTGATTGAGTGAGTGGGATAGAGCGCTGAATCGTCCAAGTCATCGTTGAGGCGAAATCAGTAGCGCCATCGATTGGAGTAACCGTGCCAGTAGCACCCGTCGATGAGCCGCCCGTGATGTTGTAGTGCGTAGCGTCAACCATCGTGGTCTCTGCACCCGTCGCCGTTACGCGCTGAGTTACGATCACGTCGCTATCAGCGAAGTATTTGAACACCGTGCCAATCCCATTATTTGTACCGTCGCCGGTTACTATGGTGGGGGTGTAGGTGGATGAGATGGTCACTAGTTCGACCTCCGTTTGCGCTTGCGCTTCTTGGGTAGGCTGAGTGCTTCGGACACGCCGTCTTCTAGTTGGTCAAACACGGCTTGCAAATAGGGGACTTGGTTGTACGGGGTCAGGCGTCTGACTGTTCGCATGTCGGCGTCGGAGAACCCTTGCGCGCCGCCTACGACGATCTTCGCAGCGCTTTCGATAGTGCCTAGCGTTGGACCTGTAAACGTTGAGGTCAGATTCCGAGCGGCGTAGCGGCTAGACATCCCCTCCCTTCCGGCGATGATCTTGCCCATGTTGAACATCGTGCCGTAAACGCCGAGCGCTCCGGTGCGGTCGATCCCCGCCTCTACCCATCCGCCGAGCGTTTCGGGGTTCTGCCTGTCGTTCTGCTGGTTCTTTATCCACTCAACCGACATCCCGAGCGCGGTCATTATCGCCAGAGCGTTGAGCGTTGCCATGTCTGCCGTTTGCAAGCCAGCGAGGAGAATCGTATTCGTAGCGCCAAACCCGAACCGCTGGAACTGGAAGACGGTCCTCCCGAGTTCGGTCGAGAGCCACAGCGGAGCAGCTCCTGCCCCTGGCGTCAAGATCGTATTGTCCACAGTGAACCGCACAGCTCGGCCCCACTCCTGACGCGCTTCGAGGTCTGTCCAGTCGAGCGTGTTCGACCACTTGAGCCCGTCCGCTTCCGTCATCCCTCCGCCATGCAGCAGTTCAGCGCGGATCTTGGCGCGGATGTCTGGACCGAGGCGAGCAAACTCAAGCTTCGCTATGTCCTTCGCTGTCGCGGTCCCCGTCCCCTCTGCGATGATCGTATCTATCATCCGCGTCATCGAGACGTTTCCCGCGATTCCCTTGATTATCGAGTTCCACGGGGCAAGCATATTCACGATTGAGAAGTTGCGCGAGACGTTCTGCGCGACCTCTTCTACGCGGTTCTGGGCGAACTCCGTACCGATGTCTGCAACGAGCTTGGCCCGTGTGTCAACTGCGAGATCAACCGCAGAGCCGAACAGGTTCAACTCCTCGCGAGCCAGTTTTGTTGAATCCAAATTCCGAATGAACGGGATATACCCGGACTTGAAAGACCTCACCAGCCCATTGCGCATAGGAATCATGCCGAGATCGGGGATGGAGTTAATACCGAAGCCACCGCCCATGCTGGAGAAGTTGATAGCGCGCACCACTCTGCCAGCCGTCACGAGGTTATTCATCGGAGGCACTCCGTAAGTACCCCGCAACAATCCCACCATGCCCTTGAGCTGCTCTATGTCGTCGGCTTGCTGGGCTTGGATCTTTGCCCGCTCCTTTGGAGTCTTAGCCGCCGCGCGTGCATCGGCGTATTCCCGACCTACTTGCTCTAGTTGCTCGTGAAGATCCAACGAGCCGAACTTGCGCATGATGGCAATATCGGGAGCCATCGTGCGAATGTACTGATCCGTGAGCACTTCGATATCCTGCTCTAGGTATTCCTCAATGAACGAGTCTTCCCACGTCAACGCACGCTCTTTGAACGGGCTACCCTTGCCGGACGGCATTTGCTCGTATTGAATCCGCCCGCGCGTGCTCGTAGTGATGTTCTCGAATATGCTATGGACATGGTTATCCACAGCCCTGTCGATGGCGGCAGACTGCTCCGTTGTGAACGTTCTCTTTTCGAGGCCGCCGGTTCCACTCGTCTTCCCTTGCAAGTCTGCTTGCTTCAGGATGGCGTTGATCTCTTCGTCAGAGATTATGCTGCGCACCCACGGTCGTATCTTTTGCGACTTGAACGTGTCTTCTTCGGCTATGATCTTGGTGACGTTGTACACGCGCCGCAGGTAGTTCCGTGCGCCCTTCGGCCCCATTGCGAGAACTTCCTCGGGCATCATGCCGAGGTCGGTCATGTCCTTAACCATCGGCTTGTATACGGTCTCGTCGAGCATCTTCCCGAATTCGTTAGCTTCGGGGATACCGCTATCCCGCGAACGGAACGAAGCGCCCGCCTCTCGGTTGAACTCGGAGGGGGAGAGGATCACAGTACCCTTGCGTCGTTGCGTAACGATATCGGTAGCGTTGATTACATTGCGACGCAGCCGCCCACCTTCGGCAACCAGAGCACCACCCTTCCCGCTCTCCTTCGCTATCCGCGCGCGGTACGTCGTATAGAGGCGGTCGCGCTCCTTCACCATACGGAACACCAGAGCGTCGGTTGAAAGGATCTCGGCTTCAACAGAAGAGCCCGACACCGCGCCCGTGGTCCTGACTGGAGAATCAACCAGTTCCATTACCGACTTCTTCATGGTATTGGAGTGGCTGCCGCCAATAATCCGCACAAACGGGCTAATCGCTACCCGCGCGCCCTTCATCGCCGACCATCGCTCGAATCCAAAAGCTTTCTGTAGCTTGATCTCAGCACCCGAGGAACTGCCGTCTGTAGGCTGAACTAGGTCCGCTTCGGTTAGCTTCACCTCGTGCGATGTGCCCGAACCGCCTCGGAGATGAGCGGAGCCTAGATCGTCGTTGATCTGCTTCAGTACCGCGCGCCGGCTACTGCGGCTCATCTGGCCAACGCCAGCACCCAACATGCCGCCGAGGAACATCGAAGCGGTAACGTTGAGCACGCTCTCGTCGAGTGACCGCGTATCCTGCGCAGCCTGCAATACCGCTTCCGATGCCGATGCGCCTATCATCGCAGCCCGAGCAGTGGAGATGCCCGAGGTCAGCGGCCCCGCTATCTCTGCTGGAGCCGTTCCCGTGAATGCTACCTTGGCAATCTCCGCAGCCTTCGCGCCTCGTGTGAGCTTCGCCGCTGCAATCGTTGCATTAGCCGCCTTGATCTGTCCGCCTATAGGCATCATTATCAATGGGTCAATCATCCCAGCAGCGAAGGTAGCCACATATCCGAGCGCGCCGGCAGACTCAAGCCGCTCGTGGCGTGCTAGCCATTCCTCGCGGTCGATGCGCTTAGCTTCCTTCTCGTCTTGCGTCCTGACTCCGATGAGGTCTTCTGGGAAATCCTCGAATATCGTTCCCTCGATATCCTCGAATGCGTCGAAACCGTCAGGAGGCGCAGCGTCATCCAATGGCGGTACATCGGCCAAGAAATCAAACGCCGCTACGACGGTGTTCTCTTGCTTGAATGCATCCTTCACCACTTGACCATAGCTAGGCCGCTGCGTTACCGAGGCAGGCGGATCGCTGCCGGGGAAGTCACTCCTTGTCGGAGATAGCGAGACTTGTTTATTGAGAGTCATGGTTCCACGATCCTGCGTGGCTTCTTGGCAGTCGGGACAGTGAGACCCGTTAGAGCTTCCGCAAATCCGGCGTTCTCTTCGGACCGTCTCAGCAAGCTAATGGCAGCGCGTGACGATTCCTTGATCTTCTGCCCTTCCTTCGCCTCCTTGAGACTATCCGCTCTCCGCTCTTCAATCAGGCGTTGGTCATCGGGGAAGAACCGCATAGGAATGTTGTTCTCATCGAGCAGTTGCAACGTGTCGCCGCCATCATCGCCGAGTAGGAACACGTTGTAACCAGGAGTCAGAGCGCCCGTGTCGGGATCGTGCTCGCGCATACTGTCTTCGTCAGCGCTTAGCATGATCCGGCTCGCAATCTCATCGGCGCCCAAGTCGGCTACTTCTGGAGTTCCGGCGAGGGTGAGATCCGCTACTATCTGCCGCGAGATCTCCTCGGAGTCGTTATTGAGCTGCTTGTACATCAACTCGGGAGCCATGTACATAATACGAGGCTCACCGCTGGTATTCGTTACGCCCCAAGAAAGCTTCATCTTGCTCAACGCTCGTTCGAGAGACTTCTCGATATTCGGATCCAACGTGTGCTGCCGCTGCACCTCAGCAGAAAACGCCTTCTGCAATCCGGGCCCTATGTCATCGGTGCTGGGGTCGAAGGCATACGGCAGCACAATACGGAACGCATCACTGTTCTTAACTAGCCAGTCACCGTCCCTCTGATCGCCCTGCAGAAACGCATGATGTTGCCTGCGCCCCTTTGCAATGTCGGGGCTAAGCTTCGCTATCTCTCTGGCATCGGATACCGCTTGCTTGACGGGGACTCCGAGCACTACCGACGCATCAACGTTTTCGAGGAATGTCGCCGTCTCGTCACCCATGCGCGCCGTGGCTTGTGGCGAGACGTTGCGCATCGCTACGAACAGTTCCGCAGCCTCAGCTACCTGCGTTGGTGTGCCGTTGCTGGTCTTGGCGCGTAGTTCCTTCTCGATGATTGAAGGCAACACGTCGATATCGTCTACTAGATCAATCTTCGCATCTCGCAGTTCTTCTGGCGTCGCGTCTACCAAATCCGGCAGAAAGATCTCTTCCATATACGCGTCAATGTCTTTCATGTCCTTCGGGTCGATGAGCAACCCAAAAGCAATCGAGTCGGCAACCTTCTGCGCCCCACTATCAGCGGAGCTTAGGCGGTCGATCCTTGCGCGGAATTGGTTATCAGCGTGGATTGCCTCTGATTCGGTAATCACATTGGACTCTGCCAGAGTGTCGATACTCGCCTTTGCCGCGAAGATCTCCGTAGGTGTGGACATCTCTGCAATCTGCGAAGTCATCTTACGGCGGCGTCCTGCGTTGAAGCCATTAACCGCCTCCGACTGCTCGGCTGCCACATCTCGGCGCAGATTCGTACGCTGCGTGGATGTCAGGCTCGGAGTATCCTCGGGGTCCTTGAGCATTCCCTCCGCTGCAACCAGTAGCGCAATAGCCTCCTCTTCGTTGTCGGTCGCGTCTGCGAGGTCGATAAGACGCCGCACTGACTTGATATCGACGCCTGCAAGGAACGCTTCTACCGCCGCAGGCTTATCCTCAGCGCGGATGATCTCCGAATCGTTTATCATCCCAACGCCGGACACAACGAGCCGCTCCTTGGCTCCTGGGGGCGCTATCACAACTGAATCGGACAGTTCCGAAAGGTTACTTTCGAGTGCAGCCTCACCAGCGGCCAGCTCACGCTTGAACTGAATATTTCCCATTGACGCAAGATGCGCGGTCATGAGCTTCTGAGATCCCTCCGCGTATGCAGCCCTCGCGCCATCGTCGCTAATGTTACGGCCTATGTTCCCCCTGAGTTCTTCTCCGCGAGCTTCAAACGTGCTGGAGATTGCGCCGATATCGTCCTGCTCTGCAACGTCACGTCCGAGGTTATCCAACTCCCGGCTAAACGATGTGAATGCGTTGTTGCGCTCTTCCCGTGCCCGCTGTGCTTGGCGAGCGGCCTCCAACTCCCGCCGGGCTTGGATTGTGCCGGCAACGTGCCTCTCCAACGGACGCACAGCACTCCCAAGTGAATCGCCAATCGACTGCCCAAGCGCAAGGGTACGCTCAGGGCTCACCGATGAGGTGAACTCAATCTTGCCCTGAACAGGTCGCGATGTAGGTACTCTAGGCATTATAGGAGTACACCCATTCCAGGCGCAGTACGCCGCCCACTAGACCCGCTTGAGGTGCTACCCAATCCGCTGAACTGCGCGCCGCTTGGTTGTGGAGTCCCTCCACCCTGCAGGCCAAAGCTCGTCACTGAGGAGACGATGGAGCTGATTCCGCTGATAATGCCCTGCGTCTGAGCCTCCTCACCTCTCCGCTCCATGCTCATAGCTTCCGCCTCGCGTGCAAACTTGGCACGCAGTATTGCCAGTTCCGCCTCTGCTACCGTATCGCCGAGAACTGCCAGAGGGGTGCCGGTGCCGGGGTCTGCTCCGGTCGTCGCAAACGCCACCTCTTGAGAAGCCAGCAAGCGCCGCACATTGCGCCGCGAGTCTCGAGCTTCTACCGTCGCGAGTCTGCGCTTGAACGCTGCCGCTAGCTTCGCGTCACGCTTCGCTGCAATGCCGCCGATGATTGCGCCTGTTCCGCTTACAACTCCACCCATTAGAGTTCCACCCGTGCATATAGGTCGTGTGTCTTCTGGTCCGGTGCGTAAGCCGTCATCGTGCCTTCGTGGCTGAACCCGAGACGGAATATCCAGACGTGCGCTTCGTCGTCGCCCTCTTCCACCGTAGCCTGCAATCGCCAGTAGCCGCGCTCGTTGTAGAGTTCGTTCAGAAATCGGACTACGCCACGAGTCAGCACTACGCCGCGTGCCTTCGCTGCATCGGTTATCAGCGTCCAGACCACTCCAACTCCTTTCCACTGAAACGCCACGCCAACGATAGCTAGAAGCTCCCCGTCATCTTCCCACGTGCGCGCATCCGCGTAGAGCATCTCTCGACTCTGCTCGGTATCGGGGAGGATTGAACGCACGTCGGCCTCGGCGTCAGCATCGGGTAGATTGATGCGATGCAAATCCTCGAACTCTGTCGGCCTCCAAGTCATCGTTGCCCCGTGCTGCTGAGAATGTTCATCGCCAGAAGGTTGAACGGGAGCGGCTGCCGTTGCCGCACGTAGACCCGCTTATCGCGTTGGAACCCTTCTGGAAACGCTTGCTTCCGGTCTCCTGTGAACGCGGGGACGCTGGTATCCATCGCGTCGGCACCGTCACGCATGATGATCGGGTCCATGCGGGTCGGGAGTAGTTCCGGTCCGAACTCACCTCCAATCGTGTTGTAGAGTCTAAAGACTACGTGGTCAGTCCGGGCGACTTTGCCCATCGAACTGCCTTCCGGGTCGGGGGGGTCGAGCGGTATAGTCTGCAGAACGGAGTCGTAACCGAGCCCCGCTACAATGTCGGTATAGGTATCGTCGAGAGTGATCGCGCCGGATGAGACCACGCGCTCGGGATGCACTGCGCCGTTAGCCAACACCTGCACCGTCTCACCCTCGAGATGGTCCAGCCCGCTGTAGGTATTCGTGGCAGTGCTTGAGTAGGTAGCCCCCGCCGAGTCCATGAACATCATGTCGGTATCGGTACCGGAGAGCCACTCGTCCTCGAAGAACTCGATATGCCGCGCTGTGGAGCCGTTCACGGTTCGCTTGACGGTCATCCATACTTGGTCATGAGTCCCCGCCATAGCCGGAATCACCGCTACTGATTCGACTACAGCGTCACCTGATTCGGTAATCGTGTGAGTGCCGGAACCCTGATCCGTAATCGTCACTGCAGTAGAGTCGGGAGTGAGCATTAGCTGGAACGTGTCTGCGTCAATTACTGAAACGTAGTAGTTCGTACCCGTGGCGAGTCCTGCAGGCAGATCCGCCGCAGAGGTAGTGAGCAGGAACGGCCCTTGGTCCTCAACGTAACCGTGTCCCGTGATCGTTATCGAGTCGTCTGCTATGGTCACAGCCGCTGCAAGGAAGTCCTCAGCATCACCTGAGCCGAAGTTCCCGCCGATGATATGCCGATGCCACGCGAATACCTGCTGTTCAGGGACATAGGTAACGGCTGCTAGCTGCCCATCGCTGCGCACGCACCATAGAACTTGATGCCGGTCCTCTTGATACGCCATGTCTGTGATAGTGAGAGTGCGGCCGAAGATGTGCTTAGCAATCAGCGTCACGTCGATAGAGTCGATGTGATCTGAATCGGAGTCAATCGTTACTGCTCGCAGCCCTTGGTGGTTCGCAGTCACGTATGCGATCTGATCGCTAATCACTGCAGGAACAATAGCCGCAGCGCCCACCGTAGAGACTCGCTGCATGTTGAGGTTGGTCGGCGTGATACCATCGCCATCGAATGAGCCACGCACTACGAATAGCGCGTTAACCGTGCCGAGCAGCATCCGGTTACTAAGCACCGCCCATCTGAAAGCGTTGATCTCGCCCGTGCCTACCGTGAACGCTAGCGCCGATGTGTCCAACACCGCTGGAGCCGCTGCGAGGTCATCCGGCCTGAATGAGTTGTAGGCGTTAGTCACACTCGCGCGGAACGTCTGCGGGTCGTCGTCATCACCGCACATCACCAGCCGCTGCTCTACGAATGAGATAACTGAGGGCCAACTGCCCGGATACCATCGGCCCATGCTAAAATCAGCCGTCGTAGTAGTGCTAAACAGGTCGGACTTCACCCTGCACCACGCCACCGTGGAGCTGAATATCTCGAAGATCTCGACATAGCCGGGGGCGTTGCCGGCGACGTGGTAACGCATAATCCGCCCGATGTCCGTGCTTGCATCGAACGTATACCCAACGGCCGTCATCGTGATATATCCGGTGGTGGCGCTAGCCGTCATCGTAATCGTGCTATCAGCGTTCTCGTCTAGGTACGGTCCGTCGATGATTGCCACGGAATCAAGCGCCCAGTGAACGTGCCAAAAACTGTCAGCGCCCCTCGTCAATTGCGCTGGCCGATGGTCTGGATGCACTATGTAGAGGAAATCCGCAGACTGGGCAAACTGCAAGTCGAATAGCTCCGACTCAGTGTACGACGTGGCGACTTCTTTCTGTAGCCCGACCGGATCTCCTGCGGGATTCGCCTGGATGCGATGCGTCCCAGACCCTACGCTTGAAATTGTAATCGGAGAGCCCGTTGGAGTGGTCGCGAGCCTGAATTTCTGGCGCAGGTAATCGCCGGTAGGTGTCAGCGTGCATGTCCCGCTGCCTACTGCTGATACATTGACACCACCGCCACCGGCCGAGGTGCTCAACTCGTAATGAGTGGCATCTATCCAGTTGATGTAGTAATCCGTGTCACTATCCATTCCGACAGGATTGTAGCCAGTAGTGGTAAGCCGGAACGGTCCTTGCTGGTCCGTGTACCCGTGCGCATCGGTGGTATCGATAACACCGGGGCTCGCTATCGGGCAATCGGTCGCCGCGTCGAACGTGCTCGACTGCGGCAGGCGGATGTAGTAGTCGGTGTCGAGGGCAACTTGTGGCGAGGTCGTAGGCAGCGCCCCCGATGTATGTGTGAAATGGACCGGACCCTGACCGTCTACATAACCATGCGTCTGGTCGGCTAAAAGGTTCCACATCTCTTCTGTATTCAAATCAGTAGTCACATTGGCAGAGACTATGATGTCTTCTTTTAAATCCGCAGCTTCATCGGCAAAGATGCGGATTGTCGAGTCGCTGAATTCCAGCATGTACGTCTGCGAGTTTGAAAACGTGAACGGTACAAGACGGCTCTTGACGGACTCATCCTCAACCGTCTTAACGAACCGAGTAGCAGGCCGACGATGCACGCCACCCTCTGGATGCACGATGAAGTTCTCAATCGTCGCAGCACCCTTGCCGTACTTATCCGTATCCGGCCGACCCATGAACTCGGGAGACACCTCTCCCGCGTTAAATGCGAACATCGGCTGTGACACCTTAGGCACTAACTACCACCTCGCATCTGTGAAGGCATTCGCATCGACGGCGCGGACCTTCTCAGTCTGGCTATCCGCAGAGCGAGCTACGTTCAGCTTGTTCCGATACAGCCCCGCCATCTGGTCTACTACCGATGTAGTCTGAGTGAGCGGTTCTGCCCATTCCATCGCAAGCCGTGCTGCAAGAGCCTCTCGGAACGTCGAGTCCATCTCGCCCACTTCTACCGACCCGATGTAGAGCAGATTCAGCGGGGCACCGATGTCCGTAACGATCATCCGCCCTTCGTTGCGCCACTCCTCACCGCCGGCATTCTCCACCTCCACCACGCGCAGGCATCCGGTTGGGAGGTTGTACGCGTACGCATAGCCCCACGTCGGAGTTGCAGCATTTGCCGCAATCGCAGCACGCTTCAAAGCAAAGTTCCACGGAAACTCACGAAGCAACGCATCGCGGATATCCGCATAGGTACGCGTAGCAAGCCGACCCGCTGGACTCACATCCGTCGTATTGACTAGATTCTGTTCCCCGAGCTTCGACAGCGCGGAGTTGATGACATCTATATCAGCAGCCATGGAACCCTTTCAGGCTACCAACGGGCGACAGCGGCAAGGAGGTGAGGAATCCGCCGCCGCCCGAGGGCAGTCACTAGCTGTCAGTCGCCCGCGACGTAGAACGCCTCGAGCTGGACGAGGCTGATCGCCACTGTCGGCTCAACCGTCATCGTGAAGACGAGGTCAAACGACACCTTTGGATCTACCGTGTACGTCGATGCGGCAGTGATGTTGACGAGTTCCCAGAGTTGGAGGCCGATGTTCTCCGTGTCGTAGTCTCCGTTCTCGAAGTGCTCAACGCGATCGTGCGCGGTGTCGATGTCTACCGCCGTGGTAGAAAAAGCATCTACGCAAGCCGCAGCCGGCAAGGCCCCGTCATGGTTGGCGCCGCTGAGGTAGATCCCAAGGTCCGCATCTCCCGCAGTCGATCCGCCGTCCGAACTCAGGAGCAACGAGTAGAGCACGTCACTCGACTTGAGAGTGAGCATACGGACCTCTTCTCCGACACCCGCCACAGTACCCATGCCAACCCGCGCATGTGAACGCCGCTGGCGGGAGTGGGCCTTCTTGACCGATACTTTCTTGGCCGAGTCGATCGCGAGTTCCTCGGCAAGAGCGCCAACGCCGTCCTCAACGGTGCCGCTCGAATTGTAGTGACTACTAAAAATGGACATATTGATTCCTTCTCATTGCGACACGACACCGCATCGCACAATGAACAGGCAGGGGGCCACGACTCCGCGACCCCCAGCCGATTCAAATCCCTACAGATCCTCGTCGCAGAGAATCTCTACAACGCCAACCTGATCCATCCGCACAGCACCGATATCCATCTTGTAGGAAATCTGCGTACTGTGATTCTTCCCCGGAAGGATGTCGATGTTCGATGTGACATCCGCACCAATGGCGAGCTTCATCGACTGCTTACGCCAGCAGAAGACCGACCGGATGTTGCCGGTAGCCTCCGGCAGACGTTCCGACTTGAGGAACTTGAACCCAAGCCAGGAATCCACGGAACCATCAACAAGCGCGCGTACGCTGTTGAAGTCGCTCGATGTAAAGTCCGTGCTACCGAGCAGGCCCTCACGCTGTTCCGCCGAGCAGACGCAGTACCACTGATTGTCCCCGTCATCCTCGGGATTCTCAGCAGCTTCCAGAATCCTGCGCGCCGTGCGCAGCTTCGCGGTAGTGAGGTTCGACGTGCCCACAGCGACCTGATAGTTCGTGGTGTCGAACGCGTCGGTCCCCGTTCCCGTCTTCCCCGTAGCCACCGTGGCATCGAAGGCAGAAATGATCGTGTCATCAATCTGCCGATTCGCTGCCGACGCCATGTTGCGTGCGTATGCGCTGGTCGGGCTGGTGATCGTGCGAAGAACATCCGCGCGGTCCACCAGATCATTCACCGCGTAGGTCGTCATGCTGACGCGCCTGCGGCTGTGGGGAGTGTCGGTGTACTCGGTATCACCGTGACGGGTCGATACCTCGGACATGGCAGTAGCAGAGATCTGATCGAAGTAGGTAAACTCGCCGTTCACCGTTTCGACATCCACAGCACCGCGCAGGTTGCTACCCATCTGCTGCTGCAGCATCTGGATGTTGTCTTTGTACTGCTGCTTCATTGCAGTAGTAATTTGCGTGCTCATTGTGAGAGCCTCCGTAGTTGAATTGATTTCAATCCAAACCGGCTACCCTCAGAGCTACGCCGGACCCTTGCGGGCTACCCGTCTGCAACTGTGGACCGCTTCTACCCCTTACCGTTGGGGCGAACGTCAACCTGTACTTGCTCGGACCCTCGCGGGCTATCCGACTTGCTTACTCCTCGTTCGCGAATTCCATCGCGTAGAGATCATGTAGCCGCTTATTCGCCCATTCGTGGCGCGGATTATCCTTATCCGTGTACTGCGCGATGAAGTCCGAATCGGCCATGAGTTCCTGTCGAGTCTGTCTCGCTTCTTGCCGCGACATCGTGGTGCGTGGTGCTGAATCTCCAACGAGACCATGCTCACTCATGCGCCCGCCGAGACTCGCCAACAGCTTGATTACAGCCGGGTTATTTCCGAACGTAGTCCCGTCAGCCATCGCGAGATCCAGAATCGACTCATCACCAGCACCCGCGACCAACGCGCTGCGAGCGATTGCCACCTGAGCGTCATAGCTTGCACCCCACTCGGTCTTCAGATCCTTGAGCGCGGTCTCCTGAGCCTGCTGAACGTTCTGCTGTGAGTCCGTATGCTGCCCGCCGACTAGCTCGTAGTAGTCCTTGAGCACGCCCATTAGCTGCGTCTGTGACAGCCCGTGCCCGTGCATCCGAGATACGATCTCCTCCTGAAAGCCATCGACCATCGGCAGGCCTTCGGGAATCTTCAAATCAGTGAGGTCATAGTCTTCAGCCTTCGCGGGTCGCCCGAGCTTCAGATAGTGCGCGTTTCGCTCTTCATCCGTTGAGTTCTCATTCAACAGCGCAACCTTGTCAGCGCCTACCATCTTCTCCGCGTTGATGTAGTTCTTCGCCAATGTCTTCACATCAGGCACCTGCGACACGGACGGATTACTCGCGAGGTCGGGCACATCGGACAGATACTGTTGCTGCCAGCTCTGTACCGGCTCGCTGATTGTTACTGCGGGTTCCGGCGCTACTTCTCCACCGCCCGTTGGTGCGTCTAGTGCTTCACTCATTCATCTGCTCCATTCGTTTCTCTGTCACGTATTCCTCGAACATCCGGCGAATTGCCAGATCTTCCTCCCTCAGACGCTCCAGCACTTGGAGCCACGCTAAGCGCGTACCTTCGTTTCTTGCTAGCTCTGTCGCATCGCCTGACGAGGGCCAGGTCGATTGCTTCCCGTACCAATGCTCATACATCCACATGAGTACAAACTTGCCTGCCTCAGTATCGAAGCACCGCTGAAACTCTTCCCGCTCGCGATCAAGCCGGTTCCTCGCCCGAGTCTTTTTCGTTTGCAGAAACTCCATCTATCCCTTCGGCATCTTGTTGATCCGCCTCTGGATCTTGTTCGCGTCACCCTTCGTCATCGCGCCATCACGCGCCGATTCGAGCTTCAGCAGCAACTCAGACTTGCGAGTGATTAGCGGGGGAGACTCAACGGGGGTTAGCCGCTTCGGCTTCGATGCCGCCTGCTTCCGTGCGCCCTTCTTCCTGAGTGCCATCATTGTTCCTTGTGCCCGAGTTCCTTCAGGCGTTCGTTGAGTCGAGCAACGCGCGCGGGAGGTTGCCCCTCGCGGTCACGCGAACGCAGACACGCCTCAATCATCTCGGCTTTGCTTGGCGTCACATTGTTCCTGTTGCGCACCTGATTGTCTATCGCGCTATCGCCCTTCTTCTTGCGTCCCATTAAGCTGCCCCACCCCCTGCGTTCGGTACCGCTTTAAGTAGTTTCGCCGCCTGGTCGGTTTCGACTATGGCGTCTTGCTGTTCTTTCTCTTCTTCCGCCATGCGCGCCCGCGCCTCGCGACGTACCGCAACCTGCCGCGCATCGCGCATCATTACGCTAGGCACTCCGAGTGCATCGGCGAGCTCCCGAGCTCCACGGTCGAAATCCACAATGTCGAGCACTTCAGGCTCTACTTGAGCCAAGTTGGAAACGTGCGTTGCGAAATCAATTATTGCCCGCGCATCGCTCGTTTGCTGAGCACGTGCTACGGGGCTTACATAGTTGATTCGCAACGGCTGGCCGGCAATCTCTGGAGGTTCCTCGGGTAGTCGGCCTGCACGAGATTCAATCGCATACACTCGCTCGACGATGGGCTCCAGAAGCTCCGTCTGCATCCGGCCTAGGATCGGGCCCTGGTGGCGCATCATCTGCGCGGATAGCTCGAGCACCTGCGTAGCGGTCATGCGTGGGTCGCGAATCATCTCGACTAGTTGGTGCAGGAATGCCTCTTGCACCGACTTGCGAGTAGACGCAATCATTGCCTCAGTGATTGAGAGATTCCCGTGGAATGGCAATGACTGAATCGCGGGCTTCATCGAAGACATGTTGGAGTCTACGGAAATCACCGACTTCGGGATGAAGCTCAAGTCACCGGGTAGCACTGCCTGCGAGTCAACAATGTAGGGCGGGAAGACAGCCATTTGCGCAGCGCTGAGAGTGACCTTGACCATCTCGTTGAGCATCTTCGCATCGCAGATGCCATCGCCGCCGGGGCCACGTCCGTACACCTCGCCCGGTTCCACCTTCCAACGCGGAGTAGGCATCGGCAGTTCGTTGTAGCCGCCCTCATCTACAATCGCGCGGTCCGCTTCTGACAGGAAGAAACTCGCCCACTTCTTGCCGGAGTTGTCGAGGTTGCCGATCACATGGTCATCGTTCGGAAGAATGATGTGTATGTATTCGGCTTTATCCTCGGTATTCTTTCCTTCGAGCGTGCGCTTAGCGCTGCGTACCTTATCGCCCCAAAGCGACACAGCCTGCCGAGCGGTAAGCTTGAAGATGCGCACGATGGTATCAATGCGTCCGGTCGGGTCCTGCGCTAGATACAGCTCCTGCAATGGACGGGCAGAGAACTGAACACCCTTACTCGGAACATCGTCGATAAAGATCGAGCCAGTACCAAAATTGACGATATCGGTAAACGTCTCCGCCATCTGTGCATGAAAATTTGCCTCCGGTGCGCCGAGTGCCGCGTACATCCGCTTTTCGGCGGCATCGAGCCACTCTACTGCGGGCTTGATATCGTTCAGCGCGGGGTTCTCGAATTGCAGCTCGAACCAACGCGCGCCGAGCGGAATCAGAAGGCTGTGCATTGCACCGGAGAGCAGGCCGGATGAAACGCGGAACGTGCCATCATAGATAGGCTGCAGCCGCTGCCGACCCGGCGTAGCATCTACCGTGAAGTCGCGACGCCCAAGACCGCAATCGGCAATGTCCTGCCATACGGCCTCAGTTGTGCCGCGATAGCTTACTAGCTCATCTGCACGACGCTTAAGCGTCTCGTATGTAGCGCCCGTTGCCACTGTTACCCCAGCACCGATTCAGCGCGTCCCTTCTTGAACGCTTGCTGTTGCTTCTTGCGGGTGAGAATCTGGAATGCTTCCGTTTCTTCATCCTTGCGGCGTTCATCTGCCGCCCGAATCCGCGCCTTGCGCTTAGCGGTTTTGCCGGTGAGGTCGTCGAGCTTGCTCGAACTGCCGCCCGATGCGCCCTTACTGATGAAGCTGAAAACCTTACCCATTGATTCCCCCGTTACTCATACGATGCCACCACCCGCTAGCTGCGGCTGTGGACTAGACAGCACAGAGCGCGTTGGAGTGTTCAGAATCGAATCCTGCCTACTCGTGCCGCGTAGCTTCCGCTGCCGCCGCTGCTCTTCCCTCACTTCCTCATCGCTGCGTTCAGGAATCTCGGGGAACTTAGGAGCAGAAAACAAAGAAGCCATTTAGACAACTCCTTGCGAGAGCGGGTCATAGTCGAGACCAGTCATGCGCGGAAACTTGTTCATAGGCTCCGCAGTGCGAGCCATGCGCTTAGCCATCACGCACATGCGGGTAGCTGACATGAGGTCGTCGTCCTCTTTCACAACTCGCCCGTCTTTACGGTGATATGCGTCGAACTCGTTGAACCATGCCTCTAGATGGTGGAACACTTTGAGCCGACCCGAGTTCATGCGCTCGAGCATCTCCATGAGTCCAGCCTCGAAGCCATGCCCGCCATCGTCAAACGTCGCATGTTCCCGCAGCATCCGAACACCCTGCCGCCGATACAACTCCGCTTCGGTCTGCTGGCTATCACGGTCGCCGATACGGTTCCCGTCGTGCGGCCACGCCCAAGGCATCCCCTTGTTCCACTCGCGGATTTCAACGGACATCTGTGAGGGTGTCTGCTCGCGTGCTCGGTACGCGTGAGTCACATAGATGCAATCGCTATCCCTATCCCACGCTGTAGCCACGCAGCCCGTAGGGTGGTCCCATCCGAAGTCGATACCGCCGAGCAAAGGCCAATGGTCGGGGATCTCGAACGGCTTCACCGATACAGACTCGATCGTAACGGGGAAGACGCGACCACTACCGCGCATCGGGATGCCGCGCATCCGCGCCTCGCGTTCATGCGGAGGATAGGACGCGAGGATTGTTTCCTTCTCGTTCTCGGTGTAGTGCCCGACATCATCGAGCGTCATCATCGTGAGGGAACGGTCCATCGTCGTCGGATGCGGATAGAACATCTTGACCGTCTTGGTCATGCCGAGGAGCGGCGTCAGGGTCATGAGCATGATCCCGTTACGCGCATTCAGCCGAGTGAGCCCCTCGGTGTAGTGCTTCGCCGGTGGTTCCTCATCGCACCATATACCGTTGAGAGACTCACCTGCCCATCGGTCGAGCTGCTGCTCGTACGACTTGAAGCCGATATAGGACTCCCCGCCGGACTTGTGCTTGATGAACACCTGCGCGACGGCATTCGCAATCGTGCGAGCCATCTTGATCTCACTTATCGCGTTCTTCGGGATTGCTCCGGTTCCGTAGTTGGTCCCCTCACCAAGTAGAAGCCTCTGCACGGTATCGCGAGTTCCCTCAGCGGATGTGCCGGCAACCCAGAAGCGGACGGGTCCGTCAAACCGCCGACCTTCCCACCAGTCTGGGTAGCGGCCGGTACAATGGAAGGCGACTTCCATTGCGGCGGAGTACGTGTTGTGATGCACGAGCCCGGCAAGCACGTAGTTATGCGGACCGGGAACTGTGAAGTCGTATACATCATGGACGCCGATTGGCTTTATGTGTACAATCTTATTTCCGCTAACCGAGAGAGGGGAGAGACATGCCTGCGAAGATTCACTTGAACGAGACTGACCTGCGTCATGCGATCGAAGTTGAGAAGCTGACGCAATCGGCGGCCGCCAAGCTGTTCGGCTGCTCTGAGGATACGGTGCGCCATCGGTGCAAGGAGTTGGGGGTGCAAACGCAAAGGACCGGGCCGCGCTCTGGATCTGGTCACCCAAATTGGAAAGGAGGTCGGAACACTGACCCCAAAGGCTATGTTTGGATCTACGCGCCTGACCATCCGAATTGCACGATTCACGGAGGGCGCGTCGCTGAGCACCGGCTTGTGATGGAAGGGGTTCTCGGTCGCCTGCTGGACCGGAGGGAAGTAGTTCACCACAAAGACGGCGACCCAGGGAATAACGATCCCGAGAATCTGCAAGTGTTCCGAACGAACGGTGAACACTTGAAGCATGAGCTGACTGGAAATCACGCTCATCGGTACACTCCTGAAGTTCGGGCGAAAATTTCAAAAGCTCTTCAAAGAGCACATAGCCTTCGGAAGTCAAAATCCGGTGACGGTCAGCACACTCGAACCACCGCCCGTCACTCATCGTGACCCGGTAGCACTCAGCCGGATCGTCCTTCTTGAACACGGGGCCGGCCATCGCCTTGATGACTTCGCCATCCTTGTACGCGTAGACCTCGAACTGCTCGCCAGACTCGAATAGCTCCCCTATCGTCTTCCTGCTACCATCGGGCAAATCGATAAAAGTGTTTAAAGTCGCGCACTTACCGGATTGATTGCCAGCGAGTAGAAGCCTCTCACGCTTCGTTGCCCCGAGGTTGTGGAATTCCTTCTGTTTCGCATACGGCTCATAGGACAGCATCTTGTTCTGCGTGAGTGCTTTCAGGATGCGTGCTGTCTTTTTGATCTGGTTTGTACTCATTGCAGAATCGGCCCCGCGTCCGGCGTCTCGTCCTCATCCGGTTCCTCATCCGATTCGGTCACTAGGGACTCGGTGAACTTCTTGCGCATGTTCGGGTCGAGGCTGTCGAGCAGTCCGCGCAAGAAGACTTGGATGTCATCGGGGCTCATGCCGTCAATATCCGCGTCGAAGTTCTCATCGTTGCCGGCTTCAAGGAACGTGCCGCTAGCGCGTCCGAGCAGCTCCAAAGACTTGTTGCAGGCGGCGAAGTCACGCTTGGTCACATCGACTTCGACTTCTACGCCGTCCTCGCCCTTCTCGTAGGTACGGGCGGGGCGATTGTCTCGGCCGATCACCGCGTTGCCCTTCTTGGCGGCGCGCAGGTTCTCGCGGATGCCCTCGACTACTTCGTCTCGAGACACAGCGCCGGCTGTAACAGCCTGATCCTCAATCCGCTTGCGTAGGAAGTCGATGCGCTCGTTCACGCCGGGGCGGTTCTTTACTTGATACGGCCCTCGACGGTGACAACCGTCATAGCCTGCGGCGACATGCGCGTCTTTCAGGGATTGCCCCTGAGCGACAGCCAACGCAAAGCGCTCGTGCTTCAGCACCTTCAGCGGGTCTTCACCTGGAATCGGCATCGCTACCCCCAGACGATTTAGCTAACAGCAGCACTCAGCGGTGATGCGACAGTGCCGGATGCGTTCGTGTGTCCAGAGATGACCCACGCGCCGGCTGCGCCATCCACGAATCGAATCGTATCGCCGACAATCCCGCCCTTCGTGGTGCCGTTGAGCGTCACCGTGTCGAAGTTGTCCGCCGCGAGGCAGGGCATAGAAATCAGAGTGTCGGAGGTATCAACGTCGGTCTGGAACAGGGTGCCTGCGAATTCGTCGGTAGCGTTCACCACCTGAATGACAGTCCCGTTCGTGTTCACTTCGCCGATAATGAACTCGTATACATCGCCAGTGCCGCCCGCTGCGGGCAGTGTGTAGGTAGCGGCGGCGGTGCCGGTCACGTAGAGCAGCCGGCCGGCGTGCTCAGCGGCGGTGATTGCATCGGTAGCGGTGAGCGAGATGACGCCCGTAGCGTTCTCTTTACTCCAGCTCCCCGTAGAGGTGTCGAAGAAAACCGACCAATCCCCGGTTGCTGCCGTGGTTGTCGCCGTTGGAATCTCGGTGATGTCCATGTACGCCAGCGCTCGTCCGTCGTTTGCCATTGAAGCCCCCGTAGAGAGAAAAGTACACCGCCGGTATACTCTTAGACCGTGGTCCATTCTTAGACCGCCGTCTAATCATGGAGTACACTCCACCGAAACGTCAAGCGGAATTGTGCATTTTGTGTAAAAACGCTGGCTGACAGGTGGGAAAATGAGCG
>Ga0255047_10000708_pt1 | contig 26977 bp, 34 predicted proteins | sample JV7_2_1_MG_FD_183640 | JGI IMG/M metagenome (GOLD analysis project Ga0255047, IMG submission 183640) | Seawater microbial communities from Jervis Inlet, British Columbia, Canada - JV7_2_1 | ecosystem: Environmental > Aquatic > Marine > Inlet | place: Canada: British Columbia | collected 2016-10-06
TAAACATGCAAAGCCCCGTTTCTTTGATTTTTGACACAGATTTCGGACCTTGTGACCTTATGTGTACCGTTTTTAAAAAATTTTATTTATTTTTGGGTCACAGATTATCTCAAAAGGTCATTTTTATTGCGTGACCAATGGGATTTTTTTTACAGGTCACATTTTGAACAGGGAAAAGAAAAATGGCAAAATTTAAGGCGAAAGAATTTTATGAGCTTTGTGGAATAAGCAAAGGAAATTTCTACACGTATAAAAAACGAGGAAACATACACGTTTCAGAGGATGGTTTGGTTGATTCAGCCCATCCAGTTAATGCAGCGTTTATGAATAAAAGGGTGATGAATAAAAAAACTATCCCTACTCCTGTTGCTCCATCACCGGCTGCCCCTGTTGTAAGTGCTCAAAAGCCGAAACCGATTAAAAGGACCAAAGCAGAACTGAAAGCAGCTAAAGATGCAGAGGAGAGGGATCAAAAGAGGCAGGATGATTCAGATGCTCAGGCAACCCACAGATACAACTTGGACCGTCAAATAAAGGAAGCTGAGTTAACATCTAAAGAGCAAACTATTGAGTTGAACAAACTTAAAATTTCTAAGTTGTCTGGAGAGGTGATACCGACCCAGCTTGTGAAAGAGATATTCGCTCAACATTTTAAGAGTGTTACTGTGTCAATGCATCAGGGGTGTGATAATTTCATTATGACTATTGCAAAGACCACCGGAATGAAGAAGCAAGACATGGCCAGAATGCGTGGTGAATTGATTGAGATTGTGAACGAGGCTGTGAGGGATGGTGTTGAAGACAGTAAAGAGAGTATTAAAAATATTGTAAATGAGTATAAAGATAAGCGGGGTGTTGGTGAAAGGAAATAATTTAAATCAGGGAATATGGGAGAGGTAAAAAGTAAAGAAGATCATATGTGGGATATTGTTTTTTCATATAATAAGGAATACAAACTAACTAGTTGGTGGCGTTTTAAACGAAGGGCTGAATTGCGAAAAAAACGGCGTGATGTATTAGAATTTATTATTAATTATTGTTAAAACAGTTAATATGGAGAACGTATATATAACCGCGATCATTTGTATAACATTGCTTTGTGGTTTAGTTATTTATTTTTTATTAAAAGACGAATAGAAATGAGGTTATCACGCAAGAAAAAGAAACAAATAAAAAAAGAATTGAAGACAGTTTATGGAATTCTTCCTTATAGGATTTTTAATCATTTCGGATGGAAAAAGGGGTTGTCAATACTAAAAGGAGCAACACCGGGGATGACGGAATCACTCTATTTTAATAATTTGTTTTTAAAAAAATGGAATATTAAATTACCTTCTCTAAAATGGACATAGACTTCACAGATCAAATATCAGATTTAATTGACAGTGCTGGTTTCCAGTTGTCCAATATGTTACCATCAGAGTGGGCAGAAAAGAACCGGGTTATGACTACGGATGTTAGTCCGTTCCCTGGAAAGTTTTCATTTAAAAGAACTCCATACTTGAAAGAGGTGTTGGATACATTAAGTCCAAACCATCCTGCACATACCGTTGCTACTATGAAAGGTGCTCAGATTGGTTTTTCAACTGGGGTAATAGAGAACGCGATTGGCTTTATAATTGCGGAGAATCCATCTAATATTTTGTTCTTGACGGGGCATGCTGATTTGGCAGGGGAGGCAATGAGTGGGAAGATTGACCAGATGATTGACAGTTGTGGATTACGTCCAATGATCCGCCCAAACGTGTTGAGGAAAAAAAATCAAAGAACAGGAGACACTAATAAGTCAAAAGAGTTCCCCGGAGGGAGTATAGTTGCGGGCAGTGCTGGTAATCATAAGTTGTTGAGACAAAGATCAGTACGTTTTGGGTTTATCGATGATTTTGATGCTGCAAAGAAAAGTACAAAGGAGTCTGGATCGACAACAGAAATGATTGAGCAGCGTTTTGCGGCGTATGCTGATAAAAAGAAGTTGTATTACATTTCCACACCGGAGGTAAAGCAGACAAGTAATATTGAACCAGTGTATGAGTTGGGGGATCAGCGAAAGTATCATGTTCCGTGTCCTTGTTGTGGGAGTATGATTATATTGCATTGGCATATTGAGATTGACGGTAAATCAGCAGGAATAACATATCAGAGGGATGAAAACGGTGGTTTAGTAGAGGGCAGTGTTGGTTATACTTGTCAAGACTGTTTTGGTTTTTTTAAGGATCAACATAAATACGAAATGTTATTGGATGGTGAATGGAAACCCACAGCGATTCCATCGGAGGTTGGTTATTATTCATATCACATAAGTTCATTGTATGCACCTCCTGGGATGTATGATTGGGAACATTATGTAAGGCAGTATATAAATGCAAACCCGATCAACGAACCTCAGAGGGCTAAAAAAATGCAAACGTTTGTGAATCTTGTGTTGGGAGAAACTTTTGAGGAAAAGGGTGAAGCTCCAAAAGCGAATGCATTACAGAGGAATATTAGGGATTACGATGTAATGACATTACCTGAAAATATGAGTGTTAAGGATGGTAATGGTCAGATTGTTTTATTGACTCTTGCATCGGATTTAAATGGGAAAATGGATGATGCACGATTGGATTACGAGTTAGTTGCATGGACAGAATCGGGCGCTAACTATAGTATTGATCATGGATCTATTGGTACGTTCATTCCGAATCAAAGTCAGAGGCAAAAAGATAAAGATGACAGGGAGCATTGGACATATCATAGTGGAGAGGAGCGAAGTGTTTGGCCGGAGTTTCAGAAAGTGATTGACCGTATTTATGAGACTGATACAGGTCGAAGAATGCAGGCTTTTATCACTGGTGTTGATACTGGTCAGACTTTTATGGGTTCTGCGTATCATTTTGTTGAGAATAATAACTCGTTTGTGATTGGAGTAAAGGGAAAAGATCATGATAAGTACAGGAAGTTTGGAATTGACACCCCGTCATTTAGGCCGGCAAAGGAGCGTTCAGATTTATTTTTGATTGAGGTAAATCAGGTTAAGGATGATTTAGCCGAGTTTATGAAGTTGAAATGGAATCAGGAGGTTGAGCAACCTTCAGAGTTCATGAATTTCCCGACTCCAACGAATAAAAAATACAATTACAACACATTTTTCTCACATTTCGAGGGAGAACATCGTGTTATTGATAAAAATAAGGATGGAACGGGTGTAAGTGCTCGTTGGGTGAAAAGAAACTCCGCAGCACAGAACCACTTGTGGGATTGTCGTGTTTATAACATGGCATTACGGGATATTGTAGTCTCAATGGCGTGTAAGGAAAACGGGATAAAAGGTGGTAAGTGGAAGGATTATGTTGATATTATTTTTGGTAGGATATAAAACTTTTTCTTAAAATATTTGTTTTTAATTACCTTATTGCGTAATTTAGTCAAAAATAGATATTAAATGAGCGATTCTCAAGTCAAAACAAGGAAAAAAGCACCTAAGCGGTCTAAAAAGATCGATAAAGAGGCAGAAAAGACTGATGTACACATCGCGGACACTATAAATTTTCATGAATTATTCAGGGCTAAAGGCAGGAAAGGGCTTCACACGCTGAGGGCGGCACCGAGTGCATCCGGAATGTGTGGGATGATTGAGTTCATGAATTATGACAATAGGTTTGTTGTTCATCAAAAGGATTTGGAGTCGTTGGGCCATCTTGTTTTTTACACTTATGCTGGACACAAGGATCTGTCCTTTGGAGATGTTTTTCGTAATCTTTATGATGCGAAAGCGGATCAGGAGGGTTTTGCTAACAGGGCGGTAAAGGATCAGATGGAAATTGCGGTTCCTTGTTTTGACGAGGATCAATTTAAGAGACACCACATGGTGTCTGTTTTAGGTTGGTTCAAAGAGATCATAAAAAAATTAGAAGATGGAGGAATTAATCAAAAAAAAGATACTAAATGAGACTACATTAGCACAATTTGCGGATAGCAACAATATTAGGAGGGCTACTTTGAGTGATTTTTTAAATGGAAAAAGAGATATCAGGGTGAGCACATTTTTAAGGATAATTAAGCCGCTGGGGATCGTGGTTGTAGAGAAGTAACCAATAAACACACACACATGAATCAAAAGAAAGTAAAGATAATAGGATTGAGGATTAACTCACAGCAGGGCATATTGCATAGTTGTGCGTTGAAATTCGATGATAAAAACCATCTTATCGCTGTAAAAGGGGCTGTTGGGTCTGGTAAAACGACATTACAGAAAAGTTTACAGTTAGGGACTTTGGGCAGTGATACTTTAAAGGACGACAAGGGGTTGTATGGAGCGATTGACGAAGAAATCCAGTTGTTGGACGGGGAAAACAATATATTCGTCGGGTGTAAATCCTCAAAGGGTGGTACTCTTGATTTTGTTTTGTATCAAAAAGATGAGTCGGGTAAAATAATTAAAAACCCGGTTATTGATGGGGTGAAGTGTACTCCTGCATCTTATTTGAAGAATTTACAAACGGCTTTGACATGGAGAATGGATGAGTTGATGAGTGAGAATGTTGTTGTTCAGAAAAAGATACTTTTAGAGCTTTATAAGTCGGAGTTGGCAGATCAGGGCGTTGTGTTTGATAAAAGTTCAGACGAATACAAGGATAGCATTTTGGGGCGTATTGAATTAGCTGAAAATGACAGATCACAAAAGGAGTTTGAAAGAAAATCGGTTGGTGGATTTGCAAATCAACTTGAAAGTGTAGGGGTTGATGTTAATGATCCTGGGACTTATCCAGAAATGATTGACGTTACTGATTTGGAGAAGAAGAAAAACGCTTTATCGTATGAAATTGAGAACATCGATAAGGTGAAGGATCAGAAGTTGGAGGGTTTAAAAAATGAAGCGGGTGCGGTTGTTAATTTGATTAAATCACAGAACAATGTGATTGAGAGTTCAAATAGTAAAAAAGAAACTGAGTTTGAGAAAAAGAAGGAGCAGTATTCGCAGAATGTTCATACTCTGAATGGTATTAAGACTGATTTAGGTACGTTGGTTGAGCAAAAGTGTGTTTCAGAAGAGTTGAAAAACTCAACTTTGGAGCTTTTGGAAAGCGGGTTCAAAAACCCCGGGGCGATGTGTGAAACTTTGGATGCTCTTGTTGAGTTTTTAGAAAGTGGTCAGATTATTACTAAGTCCGCAGACTGGAAAGGATCTGATGATGTGTTGGAAAACTTAAAAAAGTATGAGGCCATAAAAAAACAATATTCACAACAATCAAAAACTCCACAGGGAGATACTTCATCACTTGAAAAGGATTTGGAGGGCGTTGTGGGGAAATTGTCACAAGCAAAAACAGTAAACAAGATTCACGCTCAGATTTCAGCATTTAAAGAGTGGAAAGATGCTAATGATCTTGTGTTTGAGTTGAGGGATGAGTATGCAGGAATGTTAGCATCTATCAATACGGGTGTTGAGGGCTTGAGAATATCGGTTGATAAAGAGGAGTCAGGAAAGCTGGATATATATTTGACTTATGATGGTACATTTGATCCTTCGTATTTTAATAACGTTGGGAAGCAACAGAGGAAGTTATCAAGCTATTCAGGAACACAAAAACCAATGATTTGTTTGTTGTTACAGAACTATTTGTTGAACAAGTTACCAAAAGCAATGAGATATTTGTGGATTGATAATGTGCCTATTGACAATAAAACCAAGTTGTTGTTGGAAAAGATGGGTAATGATCTTGATATGACTGTTATTGTTAATATCACTGGTGATTTCACAAAAGACGGTTTAACAGATGGAGAGATATTGATTGAAGGGGGTGAGGTATTTTTTAATTAATTAAAACAAATCAAAATGAGCGAAAAAATAGAGTTATACAGATACAAAGACATTGAGGGTTATAAATTGGCTTTATCAGCGACACCATCATCAAATTGGTTAAAGGAAAGGGCTTTAGGAGGTGGCAAAACGGCTGCTTATGAGCCGATTGAGATTAAGCAGGCTTTGGCAGATCGTATATTTAGATCCTGGGAGGTTTGTGAGGAAAAGTACATGAATGTGTTGAATGAGATTGTGTGTACTGTGAAAATTACGGCATTACCTGATTACCCCGAGGCAGAACATATATTATTTACTGGTTCCGCTTCAAAGCCGGTACAGTGTGATAAGGGTGCGGTTGTTCATGAGTTCCCAAAAGGTAAAAAAGCCAATGCGTTGGAATATTGCCTCCCTGCTGTTAGGAGTGAAGCGATTGGAAACGCTTTGGAGACTTTGGGGAATTTATTTGGTCGTAATGTTGCGCGGTCAGTTGGAAATGACTTTGGATTTGAATTGAAGTATAAAAAGGGTGAATAGTTTTCAAGAAATAACGAGTGATTTTGTGATGATTGGGTCTTTGGATGGACCTGATTCATCCAGTGATTTACAGCGTACTGAGGAGTGGTTGGAAAAGAGGAAAGGTCGTTTTACGGGTTCAAAGATTAAGGATTTAATGTCGTGTGGGAGAAGCACTTCAAAGATGCCTTGGGGCCGTATTGAAAAGACGGTTGATTTTGGGTCCGCTGCTGAAAAGTACATTTATAACGTTGGTCAGGAGAGAAGGACAGGGATCAGGAGTATGAGTGCATCATCAAAAGCCATGCAGCATGGTACAGATAGTGAGCCGTTGTTGATTGATCGGTTAATTAAAGATGGTGTAATAAAAGATTTTGAGGAGTTGGGTTTTGAACACTTTGGTGAGTATAAAAACGGGGGCGCATCAGTTGATGGTGTTTGTACATACAATGGTGAGCGTGTTACAATGGAATTGAAATGTTGCACCTCTTGGGATGGTCACTTCAAAAGAATGTATGAGGCCGTACATGAAAAGCATGATGATTTTTGGCAGTTTCAGGCAGAGATGAAATCTGTTGGTTTGAAAAAGTGTCTTTATGTAGTTGCTGCCCCGATGCAGGTTGAAAAGTATGATACTCAGATTGTAAAAGCGTCTGATATCCATCAGAAGTGCATGTTGGACCGGTGTAATATTGCAGACAGAGCAATTGAATTGTGGGATAAACATTCATATTCTGAAGCGTTACAAATTGCGTGTTCAGAGTTTAAAAGTAGTAATTAATCAATTTTTATATAAATCAAAATCAAATCAAAATGCAAGTTACGGAACAAACAAAAAAAGAGTCATTGGAAGTTTTAAGTATTTTCAAGAAAACATTGTTAAATCCTTTTAAGACGGACAAGTGGCAGTCAAAATTTCAGGAATCAATTGCGCAGCTTTTAAGCGATTACAAGCTAAGGGAACGCCTTAGTGTTGGGCAACAAGTAAAAGATCAATACAAAGGTTTTATCCCAATGCCTCAATCAACTATTGTCAACCGTTTGAGATTTTTGATTACCGGAAACTTTAAGTAATCATTTTTTTTGTACATTTGTTGTCATGGTAGAATATGACAACGCAGCCATATATATCCAAAGTTCAACAGATCTTTGTGATAAGATTGAGAAAATTGATGCTATCATTGCGGCACTTGAGGACACGGCTCTTTCAAGTGCTGCAAAAGATAATATTGAGGAGTATTGGTTGGATGATGGCCAGAGTAAAATAAAAACAACATACAAAGGAACGGACGAAATTTTTAAATCCATTATCTCTTTTGAGAAAATGAGGCAAATATATGTCAACAGGTTAAATGGGCGCAGTGTGCGTCTCGTTGATTCACGTTCATTAAGGAGATAAAGATGGGATTAAAAAATGTAAAAAGTGGCGTAATAGCCTCGTTACAATCTGAAATTGCAGTAGAAGTAAAAACGAATCCATCGGCGTTTACTGCTGCTTCATATCGACCTTTGTTCAATATTTCTTATGATGGTGAGAAAAACACAGGTGAATTAGGTGCTCCGGTAAAATATCATTTAGATTATAGAGGTTTACGGGTTCGTAGTTGGCAGAGTTATTTGGATAATGAGATCACCCAGACTGTAATAAAAAAATATGTTTTGTGGGTTATGGGTGGGGGATTAAAGCTCCAGTCAGAACCTGTTGAAAGTGTTTTAAAATCAGAGGGAGTTTCTATTGATAAAGATAATTTTTCAAAAAACGTTGAAGATCGTTTCAAATTATTTTCAGAACAGAAATCAGTTGATTTTAAAGGTTTAGATAATTTAAATGCAATTGCTAATACTTGTTATTTAAATAGCATTGTTGGCGGGGATGTGTTGGTGGTTTTACGGGTTGTTAACAGTCAGTTAAAACTTGAATTGATTGATGGGGCGCATATTAAGTCTCCCACTTTTAATGTTAAGATCACAAAGGGACATACTTTAAAAAATGGTATTGAAACAAATGCCAGGGGTGAACAGGTTAAGTTCTGGGTACAGCAAGCTGATGGTACGTTTAAAACGATAAAGGTAAAAGGTGATCGAATGGGCCGCGAAATGGCGTTTATGGTTACTGGTTTAAAATATCGGTTAGATGACAACAGGGGGATTCCTTTGATTGCAACTACTCTTGAGACTTTACAAAAGTTAGACAGGTACAAAGAGGCGACTGTTGGGAGTGCTGAAGAGAGAGCGAAAATACCGTTTTTCATTGAGCATGGTGAAGCCTCAACAGGAGAAAACCCATTCAATAAAAACATGGCTAAAGCTTTTAATGTTGACGCTCAACAGGAGATTGCAACAGACATAAACGGGCAACAGTTAGCAGATAATATTGCGGTATCAATGAATAGACAGGTATATAACATGCCTATTGCTTCAAAAATAGTAAGTACTGATACTAAATCAGATATTCATTTTAACGAATTTTACACACCTATGGTGCAGGGGATTTGTTCAGCAATGGGTATACCGCCTGATGTTGCTTTATCATTGTATAATGGTAGTTTTAGCGCGTCCAGAGCTGCGTTAAAAGATTGGGAACATACTTTAAACGTTGAGAGAAAAAGGTTTTCAGATCAATTTTATAAAAAGATTTATTCTTTTTGGTTGGAATTGGAAATACTTAAAAACAAAATTGAAGCTTCTGGATATATTAATTTAATGACTTCAAAGAATGAGGTTGGGATTGCTGCGTATCAGCATGCAAGATTCACAGGGGCGAACGTTCCACATATTGATCCAGTTAAAGAAGTAGCAGCAGAACGATTGAAATTAGGGAAAACAGGTGATAGTATTCCTCTTACAACCGCTGAGGCAGCAACTGAGGCTTTGAATGGTGGTGATTATGTTTCAAATGCTATACAATATTCTCAAGAACTTGAAGAGTCAAAGGCTTTGAATATTAAAGTTGATGAACCTGTTCCTGAAGAGGGTGGAGGTGATGAACCAAAAGTAGAAGAATAATCATGGCTGATTTAAAAACGGAGTTTACGGGTTTAGCAAAAACTATTGCGGCTATTGCTGCGTCTTTCGGTAGTGTATGGTATGTTGCAGAGCCGATAGTTGAGGATTATTTTCACGGGGTGATTGAGAAGTTTCATGAGGAAGATATCAAAGAAATTAAGAAATTGAGATTGGATCTTGATAATGATTACGATTATAATAAAGAGAAAAGGAACAATATTATTAAAGAATTGAAATACTTACATCCACAAACTGTTTTGAATTATGAGTAAAGATTTGAATATATACATATATAGGCATACAGCCAATACTGAGGGTGACAGGTGTTGTATTGGTGATTTATACGTTGAGAATGAGTTCTTTTGTTTTACGCTGGAGGATGAGTTGAGAGATAAAGAGGTAAAAGTGTATGGAGAAACATGCATACGGGCTGGACGCTACAAAGTTGAGTTAACAATGAGTAATAGGTTCAAACGGATCATGCCGTTATTAGTTGACGTTCCTATGTTTAAAGGCATCAGAATGCATGGGGGGAATACATCAAAAGACACTTTGGGATGTCCTCTTGTTGCTTTTAATACTGATTTTAAAAAGATATGGGGCACTGCTGAAAAGGCATTGACAAAAAGATTGAAAGATCATGACGGGGATATCTATATTAATATTGAGAATAGATTTTTGACTTACAATAAATATAATCAAAGTGAAAATTGAGAGAATAATAATGGTGGGGTTGTTTTTGTACATACTTTTTTTAAGTATGTGTAAAGATCCCAAAGTTATTACAGATATGGTTGTTGAGAGGTATTCAGACACGACTGTGGTCCATGATACGTTGGTGAGAGAGGTTGCAAAACATCATTGGCATGTACAGCCGTCAAATACTGACACTATTTATTTGACTCCGGAGTATATTGCATCACTTGACACATTTATTTTTAACATTAATGACAGTGTGTTGGATGCGAAAATCACGGCGTTGTCAAAGTTCCAGCCTGTGATTAATTTATCATACGAGGTGAAACAGTTTGAGATAAAGGAAAAAATAACAATTAAAGATTCAACAGTCGTTGAAAAGGTAAAGACACAGTTTTTTATTGGAGCTTACATCGGAGGAAATCAAACTTCTTTTATGTTTGCTCCCAGAATTGATGTATTGTCAAGACAAGGGTATTTATATTCAGGAGGTTATGATTTGCTAAGTAAATCAATTGTTATTGGTTTAAGTAAAAAAATATCATTAAAGAGATGATGTTTCATAATATTTTTTATATTTGTGTTTAAGTATGGCAAAAGAAATTGTGATATATAGCCCCATTTTTGATTTCGTTGCAGAGAATTTTATCTCTCAACTTAATGATGCTGATGGTAAAGATGTGACTGTGAGGATTAATTCTCCAGGAGGATCTGTATTCGCCGGTTGGGGGATGGTTGCAAAATCTCAAGAACATAAAGGGAATGTAACAGTTAAAGTTGATGGCAACGCCTCTTCGATGGCTGCAATCTTTTTATTATTTCATAAAAATGTTGAGGCATTAAATGTATCAACATTTACATTACATAGGGCCTCTGTATTTATGCCTACTGATGAAGAGAAAAAGCAATTAAAAGGAATTAACGCAGACATTAGGAGAGCTTTTGAGGCTAGTTTAAATATTGCTGAGTTTGAAAATATTTCAGGCGTATTAATTGATGATTTCTTCAATTCTGAAGATGTTATTGATGTGAATTTAAACGCTTTACAAGCAAAACAAATAGGATTAATTGATACAATTAATGAATTAGATGCAACAGCATTTGATGATTTATCAATGAAAATTGCAGCAATTTCGACAAAAACTGTTGCGAGAACTAAACAAGTAAAAACAAAAACAAATAATAAGATGAATATTGAAGCATTGAGAAGTGAGCATCCTGCATTATATGCTGAGGTTCTTGCATTAGGTAAAACATCAGGTATTACAGCGGAGAGAGACAGAGTCGGTGCATGGTTAGCATTTGGAGATGTTGATTTTACAGCAGTATCTGAAGGAATTAAAAAAGGTGATGAGTTGAGTTCAACTGCAACAGCGGAATTAAGTAGGAAATCTTTTTCTGCAACAGCGGTGTCTGCGATTGCGAGCGATAGTGCTCCAGAAGTTGTTACAGCTCCAGAAGTTATTACTGAGCCAACGGCGACTGATAATTTCATGACTGCATTTAACGAATCAAGAAAAAAATAAAAAGACATGAGCAAAGCAACGGAAATATCAAAAACAAGCAATACTCTACATACGGATTACGACACGTCAAAAATCTTTGTATGGTCAAATAGATATGAGGGAGGAACATTGTTGAATGCATCAGGTGGTGTGAAAACTTTTGAGTCAGGGACGTTGATGGGCAGGGTGACTGCTTCATTGAAGTTGGTTCCTGTTGCATCAGGAGCAGTTGATGGAAGTCAGTACCCAGTGGGAATATTAAAAACTTTAGTTTCTGATTTGGCAGATGCCGGAGAGAAAACAGTAAATATCTGCATTGCAGGTGATGTTGTTGAATCTAAGGTTGTTCTTGACGGAGCAGACACAATGGATACAATCATTGATGGAAGATCAATAAGAGACAGAATCGCAGCAGACACAATGGGGATCAAATTGGTTGACTCCTTTGAATTAACTGGAGTAGACAACGCTTAAAAAATATAAAAAAATGGCAACTATAAGTACGCAAGACGCAAGAGCAGTTTTTACACAAGCTCTAATTTCAGTCTATAAAGAAAGAACAGCGCCAACCGCGTTTTTACGATCGTTTTTCGTAAACAAAGAGGTTAACACTCTTCAGTTAAGAATTGAAGTTCAAAGAGGAACTGAAAAGATTGCAGTTGATGTTGAGCGAGGAACAGAAGGTAACAGAAATCAATTCTCAAAATCAAGTGAGAAGATTTTTATTCCACCTTATTACAAAGAATATTTTGATGCAACTGATCTTGATTTTTATGATAGATTATTTACATCAACTGGAACTGTTGATTTAATTACTTTTAATCAATGGGTTGATACTGTTGTTGAAAAATTGGGAATGCTTCAGGATAAGATTGAAAGATCTTATGAATTACAAGCTTCTCAGGTTTTAGAAACTGGTATCGTAACTCTTACTAATGGAGACAACATTATTTATCCAAGAAAAGCACCATCATTAGTTGCTTTAGCTGGACCAGCCCTTTGGGATGCTGGAACATCTAATCCATATACTGATATGGAAAACTCTTGTAATTTTGCAAGAACAAAAGGTAAAGTGTCGGGTAATATTTTTAATTTTATTTTTGGAACTGCTGCATTTAATGCGTTCTTAAATAACACTGTTGTTAAAGAAAGAGCAGATATCAGAAGGATTTCATTGGATGCAATTAGAATGCCACAAAAAGAAAGTTTTGGAGGTGTATTGCATGGTGAGGTATCTGTTGGTTCTTATGTTTGTAGATTATGGACATATCCTGAGTATTATGATACTGAGGCGGCAGAAAACATTCCATACATGAACCCAAAGAAATATGTTTGTCTTCCTGACAATCCTAAGTTTGTAGCTGGATTTGCTGGAGTTCCACAAATAATGGGAAAACAACCTAATATAGGGGCTGGTGTTGCTGCAAAAAGAGGTGCGTATCTTGTTGAGGAGGTTTTGGATGAGTTGAATACAGCTCACATCATCAGAATCAAATCTGCTGGTTTGATGATTCCTGTTGGAATTGATCAATTTAGTACGACTCAAGTTTTAGCATAATAAATTAAATTTTAGATAATAATAAAAAAGCCTGTCAAATATTGGCAGGCTTTTTTTATAAACAAAATAAGATGGCAAAGTATAAAGTAATATCATTATCAGTAGGAGGTAAAGGAAATAAAATCTTTAAAAACGGAGACATTGTTGTTTCGGATAATTTTATTGATGCTAAAGCATTAGTGAAAGGAGGTTTCTTAGAAGAGATTTTGGAGGTAAAAAAAGAAGCTTCCAAACAAGAAAATAAAAAATCAGGAAAAAAGAAATAGTCAATCATGGGGGTGTATGAGTGGGCAAAAGAAGATTGGCAGCAAATTACTACTGACACTGTATCCGGTGCCGGTATCCCAATCACATTGATATCTCCAGGAGCCGATGTTGCGAATATTGTTGGAATAGCAACAAAACACCATATCGGTATTGACGATGAAGGTAATGTGGTTAATACAAAAAATGTTCACATTTCTTTTTCGGAAAAACAATTAACTGATGCATCATATCCAACAAGGGACAGTGATGGTGAGGTTAGTTTGTATGGACATAAAGCAACATGGATTGATTCAACAGGATCATCAATTACTTATGCCATTAGAGAGTTTTTCCCTGATGAAACAATGGGAGTAATCCTTTGTATTTTGGGTGATTTAGAATAACAGGAACATGGCAATATTAAATCAGAAGATTCCAGAGCAAAACTTTGAATTAGTTCGTGATAGGATTGGGTTTATTTTAGCAGATGAAATAGCTGCACAGGCTTTGATTGCTCCTTTAACTCCAGAACTTGACGCAACTGTACATTTGGAACGGTTTGTTCCTTTTGACAAAACAGATATGCCCTGTGTGAATGTTGTATTTGCATCTGGGAACTATGATAATCAAAATACTATTACATCAGACGGTGTTTATAAATACAACATTGATGTGTATGCAAAGTCCAAAACAATTGGCACTGATGGAGGTGATAAACTTGCATCGATAAAACTACACCGTTTATTGGGCATTTGCAGGGCTATTTTAGAAAACCCGCAGTACAGAACATTAGGATTTGCACTTCCATCATTGCAACGGGTTACTGTTGTGGATATTGTGGTTGAACAACCTCAAAACACACAAGATGGTTCCTCTGTAATTATGGGGAGATTGACATTTGATGTTAGTGTTTGTGAATCTGTTCAGTTACAAACAGGAAATAATATTTCAGGATGGGAAACTTCTGTAAAAATGGATGAGACTGACACTGGTTATCAATTTTCAAAAGTAACTGTATAAATGGCTGCTGATACAATCATAACGAAATTACAGAATGGTAATGTAATAATTACTAAAGGATCTCGTAGTATGTCATATTACCCCGACATGCAAGTATTGGAGGACGAGGGTGATTCCTGCCATGTTAGGGACAAGTCCAGCAGCCAACAGCATGTTTTTCATGTTGAGGAAATCATTAAGCTTGTTAGAAAAGACGGGACCGAGATTTTAAGCCCAGACAAAGCAACTCTATTTTCAGAGTTGAGCACTTTTTTTTTTTTTAAATTAGGAGGTGGATCATCAACGCATTTAGGTGTTTTTGATAATTACACTGATCTTATTACTCAATTCCCCACTGCGGGAACTGGTGATTTGGCTTATGTTGAAAATTCTCAGGGAACATTTTGGTTGCCTGGAGGAATGGGTGGTGATTTTTATTCAAAGGGTGTGTACATGTTTAATGGCACAAACTGGGATTCATCAGTTGATGAGATTGCGAAACAATTAGAGGAAAATGTAAATGATATTTTATCATTGCAATTAGCTTTAACAAATCATGTTAATGATTTAGCTAATCCACATGATACGAGTGATGCAAATTTGTTTGTGTCGGATATCACCACAAATAATGTAAGTACTACGGCTCATGGGTTCGCTCCTAAATTACCAGGAGATAATACAAAATATTTAGATGGAGATGGTAATTACACAGTGCCAGCTGGCGGTGGAGGCTCTTCAACAGGGGTTCAATATCATTTAAAATCAGGTGATAACGTTGTGATTCCTGATGGTTTTGAGTATCTTGTGTACCGGAAACTTATACTTGATAGTGGGGCATCAATTACTATTGATAGTGGCGGTGAGCTGGCAGCTCATAACGGTATAGTTACTAATAATGGGACTATAATTAATAACGGAATTATTGAAATAGATTAAAATGGGATTATTAGTAACAAAACAAGTTGCAGCGGCAAGTGTTCCGAATTCTCCAACAGGGACTTATACGATTTTTTTAGACGTAGATGGTATTGAAAAAAAGAAAGATGAGTTTGGGGTTGTTACGTTAACCTCTAGTTCTGGTCAAAATGATAAAGTAAAAGTATCAGCCGCAGACACAACAGAAGGGTATTTGGAGGGTAAAATATTAGGAACTTCAAATAAAATAGAAGTTATAAAAACAGGTGTAGGAAATGAGACTTTTGTTATAAATATTGGGACAGATGTTTTTGATAAGTTGGTTGATGATTCTGACAGTGTTACGGAGGGTGTTGTCAATTTGCTTTTAACTGTAGGTGAACGTTCTGCAATTGCTACAAATTCAGGGAAAGTATCTAACGCAACTCATACTGGAGAGGTTACAGGGGCTACCGTTTTGACAATTGACCCCTCTTTTATTTCAGGAAAAGGGTTAGTTACCGCAACAGGAACAATGGATTTAATCGTTAATGATGGGGGGACTTATCAACGAGTAAAAGCCTCTGATTTCTTATCTGGAGTTTCAGTGATTCAAAGTTATGCAGAGATGTATTTTAACACTAACAACACAACTGACACTGTTGTAGGAGCTACAAATACTCCCGTAAAAATAATAGGTGTTACGACTCAGGGGCAGCTTTCGTCTGGTTGGTCTATGCCTTCAGACAATAGATTACTATGGTCGGGTGTAGGAACGCTGAAGTTAAAAGTTGAAATGGCGATTTCAATTAATAAAGAGCAGGCAGGAGGTGCTGATAATTACAGAATGTATATAAATGTTAATGGCTCTGTTGTTAATAAAACAAAAATGAAGCTCAGAGGGAATAATAATGATAATGATTCTGCATCAGTTAGCGCCATAATTGATTTACCATCAGGGCAGTATATTGAGGGGTGGATTGAAAACACCGAAAACCCAAATGATTTAGAGGTTAATGATTTTTTTATTAACGTTGTTCAAATACTTACATAATGAAGCTTTGTAGATTAAATATACAGAAAGACAATAGTGGGTGGAGCACTAGTGAACCAGATGATCATTTTGACGATAGGAGGACTATTTTAGTTGCTGATGATTATGATTTTAATAATAATGCTGATGAGGATGTAACTGAGGATGTTTTATCGTGGGAAAAGCATCATAAAAGATTAGGTGTTGAGTATTATCACTTTCTTAAAATTATTCAAGGAATATTAATACCAAAAGGGTCTTCTGTATCTAGTCCTTTACTTTTTGATTTAATTGATGATTTGACTGATAGTGAGAAAAAGATTGCTGTTAATCATTACGTTATGATAAATCCAGCAGAAAGGATTGGGGTTGCATCATGGCAGGTTTCTAATGATGAAGATGAGGTCTTGGTCGAGAATGTAATTGCATTAAGCAAAGAATCCAGAATTAGGATTGTTGAAAAAATAAGGCGTTTTATAGGAAAGCATTGCATGAGGCTTGGTTTAATTTCGTTAGATGAAACCCGTATATTTTTCAGGACTTCATGGTCCTATACAAGTTTTTATATAGACACTTCAGATCCTATATTTAAGGCGTACATGACTAGTTTAGACATCACTGTTGCCGGAATTCAAACGGACTTTACTGATTCTGGTTTTATGCAAGAAGAGTTTTCTACTCCAGAAAATAGACAGATAATTATTGATGAGTCTATGAAGATATACAACGGTACGCACTACGTATAAAACACTAATTTAAACGGCTTATATCGAGTAGGTTGAAACTCCTATAATTCAACAATACAAAGCGTCTCATGTGTTTCGGTGTTTTTATTTTCTTATATTTATAAGAAAAACATCATGAAACAAACATTAATCTATCTCATTCTTTCAATTGTAGCTAAAAAACTACAAGGCTTTTTTTCTCCCACCGCATGGGTGGGAACATCGTTTAGAATACTATTTTCAAAAGAATTAGGAATGAAAGATTTGAAAAAATACTTTGAGGGTATTGCGGTTTCTTATGATCAAACGGCAAACGCTGAAAACGGTATTTTATACAATGATATCATGATTACAAAAATGAGTTTAAATGTGTTCGGGTTTCCTGATGAAACGCTTTCATCTGTTTTCGGGAAAAATAAACGCTCAAAAACATTGACTAAATTTGGTTCAATTTGGTCCACCTTGTTAAACAAGATTGAAAAAGATCATGTTGAAAAAGCTATTGAAGAAGATGAAGGGGTTGTGTAAAAATTACTATCTTTGATCATGTTATTATTTACGACTATTCAATTATGGAAATAGAGACTTTAGTGGTCATATTGTTAACGGCTGTAGTTGCAGTTGTTGGTTTTTTGTTAAAAGACCTTTTGAAGGGGATTAAAACAAAATTAGACGGTCAAGATGTCAGCATGGATAAAATGCTTTCAAACTCTACAGATTTCAAGATTGATTTGGTAAAAATAAATGGTTCTTTGGACAATATTAAATCTGAGCAATCACAAGCAAGTGATAATATTAAGGAAACACGAAAGATAGTCTTTAGTAATACAGAGAGGATTACGAGTCACGGCCACGAAATAGCAGGTATCAAAAACAATTTTTTAGGCTACACTAAACTTATCGAAGAGTTTTCTGATAAATTAAAAAAAATAGAGGCGGAAAAGGATTAGTTTTTTAATTTGTTGAATAATTTAAAAAGAGCTTATTAATGATTTTTTTTAATATATTTGTTACAAATTAAAACATTATAAAATGGCAATATCAAACGCAGTAGGCAGCGAGAGAATTTCAAGGGTTGTTGGTTATAAAATAACTAAAGGCAACTTTTCGAATGTAACTCCAAATCTGCCTCAAAGAATAGCAATATTAGGTGAAGCAAATACGGCAAATCAGGGTGGTTTAAGTACTACACCTGTTGAGATTACAACATCACAACAAGCTGGTGAGTTGTATGGTTATGGATCACCGATTTACAATATTTTAAGAATTTTACGCCCGGTTACTGGTGGTGGAATTGGGGGAATACCAACAATCGTATATCCTCAAGCTTCAGCAGGAGCAGTGGCAGCAGAAAGAGAAGTAACCCCAGTAGGGTCTGCAACAGCAAACGGAACTCACACATTGATTATTAATGGCCGAGGTTCTGTTGATGGTTCCAGATATGATTTTACAGTTGCGGATGGTGATAATCCAGTTGCGATTGTGGCAAAGATGATCACAGCGGTAAACAATGTTCTAGGCGCTCCGGTTATTGGAACAGATGGAACAGGTAAAATTGTTTTAACTGCTAAATGGGAAGGGTTAACATCGGAGGAATTGCATGTTGCTGTTGATACCAACGGAGCATCATTGGGTGTTACGTACGGTGTTGTTAGTTCGGCAGTAGGTGCTGGATCTCCATCAATTACAGCGTCATTAACAAGTTTTGCAGAAAACTGGAATACAGTCGTTGTTAATCCTTATGGAGCCGCTGCATTTGATGATTTAGAAGCGTTTAATGGAATACCTGATCCAACAACCCCAACGGGAAGATATCAAGGTATTATAATGAAACCTTTCATCGCGTTGTATGGAGATAGAACGGATGATCCATCAGTATTAACTGATTCAAGAAAAATACAAGTAACTAATGCATCATGTCCAGCGCCTTTATCAAAAGGTTTTGATATGGAAGCTGCTGCAAACATGGCATTAAAACATGCTCGTATTGCTCAAGACAGTCCACATTCAGATGTTAATGGATTAACTTATGATGATATGCCAACCCCAGAGGATGGTGATATTGGATCAATGGTTTCTTATGATTTCAGAGATTCAATTGTTAAAAAAGGTTCATCAACTGTTACATTGAGTGCTGGGAGATATAAAATAGAAGATTTCGTAACAACATATCATCCTGATGGGGAATTACCTCCGCAGTTTAGATATTGTAGAAACCTGATGTTGGATTTCAATGTTCGTTTCACTTATTATTTGTTAGAGCAAATTAATGTTGTTGACAAAACTATTGCTGCTGATGATGATGTCATCGGTGTAAGTGGAGTAATAAAGCCTAAAATGTGGAAGCAAATTGTTGATAACATGGCGGTTGATTTAGGAAAAAGAGCACTTGTTGCTGATGTAGCGTTTATGCAAGATTCGATTGAGGTAGGTATTAGTACTGTTAATCCTGATCGTTTAGAAACTTTCTTTAAATACAAAAGAACGGGCATTGCAAGAATTGCAAGCACAACAGCAGAGGCAGGATTTAACTTTGGAACAATATAAACTTTAAAAATAATAAGACATGGCAACAGGCGGTGACATTATAGAAATAACGTACAATCACCCTACATTGGGTGATGGTACTATTTTCGCAAAAGCGAATGAAGATAGTACATTTGATTTAGGAGGTTTCCGGTCAAATGATGATAGTGATATGGTTGATGGAAGTGGAGCAATGATTGATCAGATAAACCGTAAAAGGTGGAAGTTTTCAGTTGTTGTTGCGTGGAACATGAATTCAGCAAATGAATTAGATAAAATTGTTGATTTATCAGGATCTCCAGAATTGGCAGATTGGACTTTTTCATCAGTCAACGGGACTGTTTGGGGTGGTTTAGGAAAGCCGGTTGGTGATTACGAAGGTAATGGAAACAATCCAACTTTCACATTGGTGGTATCAGGTGGAGGTAAATTGAAAAAAATTAGTGGTTAATAACAAATAACAGATTACGCATGGAAAAGGTAAATTTGGAAACAGCAAGAAAGGAAGTCATGAAATGGCTTGATTTCAAAAAAGTAGATCGTGAGAAGATTGAAGATAGTGAAGATAACATAGTTGCATTAGCAAAGGGGATCTGCTCAGGGTATTTAGTATTGGATAAGGATTGTAATTTTATTCAAAAACTGAAGTTCCCTATTTTAGACGATGATGGCAATCCGTTCACAACGGAGTTAAAAATGAAGCCTCGTTTAAGAATGGGAGAAATTGAGGACAAATCTCAAAATCTTCCTGCTGGTAACACATTTGCCTTGATCAGGGCGTATGTCAGTGCATTAACAAACATTAACTCAGAAATCATTAAAAAGATGGATTCTGAGGATCAAAAAATCGCTCAAAGCGTAGTGATCTTTTTCCTGTAAGTCTGGACTCCCTCAATAATATCGTTAAGTCGGTTGTGAGGGAGTTTAAGTGGGAACCTGGTGTGATATCCAACATGTATATTGATGATGTAGATCGTCATGGTTTGTTGTATTGGTATAATGATTGTGCTGATGTTGCTAAAGAATTGAAAGATTAATAATGAGCGCTTTTACAATTCCATCGATTTTCATAGCAGTAGACAAAATGTCTGCTCCTGTAAAAAAAATGTCAAGGAATATGACCACCTTTGCTCAAAAAGCAGAGATTGGCGTTGCGCGTCTTGATAGACGAATGAGAAGGTTAACCCCTTCTATTGGCGGTGTAGGAAAACAAATGATAGGGTTAGCAGCAACGGGGGCGTTAGTCGCCGGTGTTGGATCTGCAATCAGAACAATAAAAGATTTCGAGCAAGCAAATGCAGATTTGAATGCAAGACTAGGTAATGCGACATTACCTCAATTAAAACTGTTGAGTACTGACGCTTCTCGCTTGGGAGGTATAACAGCTAAAACAGCTACAGAAGTTGTCGGATTACAAGAAGCTTTTGCTTCATTAGGGTTCCAAACTCCTGACATTCTTAATATGACTGAATCAACCATTGCAGGGTCAATTGCAATGAATGCTGAGTTATCTGAAACCGCTGAACTTGTCGGAGCTGTTATTAAAACATTTGGAGATTTAAAATCGACCGACACAACACAAGTGATTGACCAAATGACATTGGCAACACAAAAGTCCGCATTAAAATTTGAAAAACTTCAAACATCTTTACCAATAGTTGCGGGGGCTGCAAACGCAGCAGGTATTGGTTTCGAGGAATTATTGTCTTTATTGGGGAAATTATCAGATGCAGGTATTGACGCTTCAATGTCAGCAAATTCATTAAAAAATATTTTTATAGAAAGCAAGGCAAAAAGTCTGGATTATGGACAGATACTTGATAAAATAAAGAATAGTCAAGATAAATTAACGTTTGCTAACACAGAATTTGGCAAACGAGCCGCGGTGTCAGGAACTATTTTGGCTGATAATATTGACGAGTTAAAAATATTACAAACCACTCTTGAGTCAGCAAGAAAAGGACAGTTATTGTCAGGTGCAGCACAAGAGGCGGCAGATAAAAGATTAAATACATTAGCTGGATCATTGACTTTGTTATCTTCTAAATGGGACAGTATAGTATTAAAACAGAACGAAAACACTGGTGCGATTGGCATCATGAATAGAGCAGTTAAGTTTTTGACAGATAATTTAGAAACTATTGCAGGAACAATTTTAACCTTAGCTGGTGTATGGTTGGGGTTAAAAGTTATACTTTTCGCAACAAGAACAGCTTTAATTGCTTATAATATATGGTTGGGGGTGTCATCTGCATTAAGTACAACCGCAGCAATTGCAGTTGGTGGTAATGCAACCGCTTTGGCAGCTTATAGTGTTGCAACTAAAACAGCTACTTTTTTCGTGAAACTGTTTAGAGGAGCACAACTTTTATTAAACATAGCATTAAACGCCAATCCAATTGGTATTCTTATTATTTCTTTAATTGCATTAATAGGTTTTATTACTTTAGTCGTAAAAAAATATGACACATGGGGCGCTGCTATGACAACCGCAATGGGTCCATTAGGTGATTTAATTAGTCTAGTAGTTGAATTCAAAAGAGCGTGGGGAGATATCCAAAAAGCATTTTCAACAGGCGGTATAAAGTCTGCTATTAAAGAAATTGGAAAAGTAATCTTAAAGTCAATCATAAACCCAATACAACAGGTTTTTGAATTGTGGGGTAAGCTTCCTGGGAAAATGGGAGAGATCGGAGATATGGGAGTTGCTTTAATGCAAGGAATAAAAGGTGGTTTAGGTATTGAGGCTATTCCAGCACTTAACCCTAAAAAAGCAGAACAAGAGGCGTTGTCTCAAAAAATTGAAGAAACCAAAACGACAAATGCAGTGTTTACTGTAAATGCTCCAAAAGGTTTAGTTGATATTAAAAAAGATGATGATTTTCCGTATCTTTCAGGAACTTATAATGGTGTTTCAAATTAACTAAAAAACATGCAAGATATTGTAATATATGAAACTGGTTCTGGAGGCGACTTGCAGTTGTTAGGAAATGACATTGCATCAACTTCAGGACTTTTTAATATGGTTTACATGGCATGGTTTGGAGGTAATCCAGAAGCGTCAACAACCGGGAACGAGATTGTAAGTGAATTGAGAGATGATTGGTTTGGGAATGCTTTATTCTTTAATAATGAGGATCAAATTCAATTTAATTCAAATTTAGAAAAAGCATTAAATGAAACCGCGTTGGATTCAGCAGGGAGGATTACAATTGAGGATGCTGCCAAAAAAGATTTAGAATTTTTAAAAGAAATTGCAGAGGTTTCTGTTTCGGTTTCTATTTTAAGTGATAATAAAGTATCAATAACAGCTCGATTGAAAGAGCCTGAAAATATTGAGGTTAAAGAATTTCAATTGATTTGGGATAATTTAAAAAATGAGGTAATAATTGAAAAAACTATATAGAAATGGCAGTAACAATACCAACTTTAAATCAGTTATACACTGACATATTAGGACAGTTGGAATCAGAATTGGGGATAACTATTCCCCTTTTTGGGCGTAATTTTCTAAGGGCATTAGCTGCGGTTCAAGCTGCTAAACTGAAACTGATTTATTTAATGATCGGGGATGTTCAGAAAAACATTTTTGTTGACACCGCAGATCCTGAAGCAATTGGGGGAACCCTTGAACGATTTGGAAGGGTTAAGCTTGGCAGAAGTCCATTCTCGGCACAAGCCGGAACCTATACTGTTGATGTTACTGGTGATATTGGGGCTATTATTAAAGCATCCACAACATTTAAATCAGATGACGATAGTTCTTCTCCATCAATGCTGTTTCAGCTTGACAATGAATATACATTGACAGGCTCAAGCGATACCATAGATTTAAGAGCGTTAGAGGGAGGGTTGGGCTCAAAGCTTAGTATCTTAGATACTTTGACTGCAACGGCTCCAATTGCAAACGTTGATTCATTAGTCACCGTTAGTGCAGAATTAATTGCTCCGTTATCCGCTGAAACTATTGAAGATTACAGAGCAAAAGCAATTGAAGCGTATCAATTAGAGCCTCAAGGTGGAGCCGCTACTGATTATAGGTTGTGGAGTGCAGATGCTCAGGGGGTTGCAAAAGTTTATCCATATGTAAAACAAGGTTTTGCAGGAGAGATTGAATTGTTTGTTGAAGCAACAGAAATTGATTCAACCGATGGGAAAGGAACTCCATCCGTAACTATTTTAAATGATGTTGAATCGGTTGTTGAATTTGATCCTGACACAACAAAACCTTTAAATGAAAGAGGGAGAAGGCCAGTTGGTGTTTTTAATATTGATTTTAATCCAATTACTGTAAAAGAAATAAGTATTGAAGTAACTGGGTATCAAAATTTAACTCCAGAAATTCAAACAAGCATTGATAATGCGGTTGAGGCGTTTGTAAAGACTGTAAGGCCATTTGTTGACGCTGCTGATGTTTTGGCAAACAAAAACGATATATTGAGTATTAATAATTTGACATTTATAATATTACAAGCGGAACCAACTTCAATTTTTACATCAATTGATTTAAAAGTTGACGCGGTGAGTGTTCCAACTTTTACTTTTGATAATGGGGACATTCCTCACTTTAACCCTGTAACATATGTTTAAGCAGTTATTGTTAAAACTTACAAGGAAACTATATCCAAAGGGTAGAGCGTTTACAATTGTATCAGGGAGTACAAAAGAGAAGTTACATTCTGCATTAGCTGAAAGTGAAAACCAAGTGTATGAAGATGGATTGGCGGTATTGGATTCAATATTGCCAGATAATCCAAATTTCACTGAAGAGGACGCAACTGATTGGGAGCGTAGATTGGGATTAATTACAAATACTTTTGTCCCTTTGTCTGATCGTATGTTGGCAATAAAAAGGAAGATGAATCATCCTGGAACAATACCAGCTAGACAACATTACAAATACATTGAAGGTCAGTTACAGGCAGCGGGGTTTAATGTTATTGTCACAGAGAATAGATTTCCATTATCCACAACCATACCAACACCAATGGGGATTGCTGAAATGGGAGTTGGTGAGATGGGAGGTGAGATTGCAAACCCTGATCCATATGGTGTTATTGATCCGTATAGTTTAACAAGTGATGTTGAACAAATGGGACTCACAGAGATGGGGGTTGGTGAAATGGGCGGGTTTTATACGATAAATCCATTTGAGATTTGTGCAAACAATATAGATCCTGAATTAGATGCTGATTTTTTCACTGATGATGTTATTTCCGAAATGGGAGAGGGTGAAATGGGAGAGATGGAAATGGCTGCATCAGTTGATTATTTGGACAAATTAAGATTTACCTTCTTTGTAAGTGGTTCGGCTTTCCCATCAGATGCTTTAATTTCTTTTGACAGAAAAAAAGAATTTAGGCAATTAATATTAAAATTAAAACCTGCAAATACTGTTGCGTTTATTTTCGCAGAGTATTCAATGGATGATTTTAATGATGATTTTAATAATGATTTTACTAATTTTGAGTAACTATGGCAATACAAAGTTTAACAGACCTTAGAATACAGGTCAATAACGATATAAAAACCAACGGAGTCAGAGCGATTACGGGGAATATTATGAATGTCAATCTGATTGATATGATTGATTCCCTTGAGGAGGATTACGATAATCTGACAACCTCTTTGGATGTTAGATTGACAGCGATTGAGAATCTTGCATTGAAGATATTACAAGACCCTTTAACGGGTTGGGATGCTAGTTCAGGAACTTTCCCAGGAGGAGGAGCAACGAAGGTAGGTTATTACTGGAATGTAAGTGTTGCGGGAACGGTTGACGGTGTGTTTTTCGATATGGGGGATTCAATAGTTTCCCTTGTTGATAATGCATCAACAACGGTTTATTCTGGGAATTGGTTTAAAGAAGATAATATTGATCAGGTTTTATCAGTTGCGGGGAAAACAGGAGAGGTTACATTGGTTGCAGCAGATATTACAGATTTTTCAACTGCTGTTGGTAGTAATGCTGCGGTTGCTGCAAACACTGCTAAAGTTTCAAATGTTGACACTAATTTAAGTGAAGGATCTTCAACGACAACAACAGTTAATGTAAATTCTAGTGATGGATTAAACGCAACTTTAACTTCTGCAACCACTGTAAGAGCTGGGTTAATGAGTAAAGCTAAATTTGATGAAGTCACAGTAAACACTTTGAAAACATCAAACGTAACTCATACAGGAGAGGTTACAGGAGCAACCGCGTTAACGGTTAGCAGTACAGCGATTAGTAATAAATCAGCTTTGGGCGCTTTGGTTGGAACTGAAGAATTTTTAATAAATGATGCTGGAACTTTAAAAAAGGTCTTAGCGGCAAATGTTGGAGGTAACTTAGGTAATCAGGATTTAACGTTAACAGCTAACAGGACTGTTACAATGGGAACTTTTGGATTAGCTTTTCAAGGGAACCAAACATTGTTTAAGGGTGTTGGTACTATATTCACAACAGCTTCAATTGTTGCTCAAAACTCAGGAGGTAATCAAACTTTAAGGGTTGGTGATGATGGTACATCTCAATTCAATTCTCAAGGATCTGTTTATGCAGTTGATATAAGAGCACAAAGTAATGGTTTTGCAAATACAAATAGAGGGTTAAGGGTTGGAGGATCAAGCCCCGCAATTACACATCTTGAAACTAACAATACGGGTGTTGGTATATTCACAACGGCGCAAACTGGGTGCTCTTTAACTGTACAAGGAAATTCAGGAGGCGCTGTAGCAAAAATATTCGAAGTAAAAAGCGCGGGTCTGGTTAATATATTCAGGGTGGGAAACTCTCAAAAAACAGCAATAGGGCCAACGGCTACTTTGAAGTTAGATTTGGCTAATGTAACACTAGCTGCGTTTGTAAATATAGAGAAAAGTACAGCTACTGTTCCTGCGGTTAACTTCGGGACGGGAGCAACAACCGCGCTTACTTTAGATGGCGACATGTACAAAGACGCTACAGCATTTACTTTTGCAAACGGATCAGACTTGATTAAGCTTTATGCACAAGATAATACAGTTGGTTCTGCCGCATTAGTTGGTGGTGGAGGAACAGCAATTACAGACACGGATACCTTTGGAGGGTTTACACTTCAAAAAATGGCGCAAGTGTTTTTAAATAATGGATTTTTAAAATAATATTATGATAACAATTACAACACCAAACACAGAAAAGCTTTATTTCGGAGGAACTGAAACGGAAATTTCTAGCGTATTAGCAAGGCTTGAATTTGGAGCGCCACAGGATGGGAAAACGCTTCAGGTTTCAATGTATTTATATGGAAGTCAATCCGATTACGACAATGGAAATTCAACTATAAAAGTTGATGGGGTTGAAGGCTTTACGGCTGATGCTCAATCCTATGATTTATCAAATGGTGATGATCCAGAAACTTGGAAGGATAAAACATTAACAGTTGCTCATGATGAAGTAAAATCATGGCTTGATGGCTTAGGTTATTTAGCTACAATATCAGGAATTTAATAATTAAAAACAGGGAAAAGATG
>Ga0255047_10000710_pt1 | contig 26922 bp, 28 predicted proteins | sample JV7_2_1_MG_FD_183640 | JGI IMG/M metagenome (GOLD analysis project Ga0255047, IMG submission 183640) | Seawater microbial communities from Jervis Inlet, British Columbia, Canada - JV7_2_1 | ecosystem: Environmental > Aquatic > Marine > Inlet | place: Canada: British Columbia | collected 2016-10-06
GTTGAAATGTGTTCCCGGTGCGCTTACTCCGCCACCTCCCGGTAAAATAAGTACAACGTCCTGGCCACTTCCGATACCAGAGGTTGCCAAAAATCCAGCTGATGATCCACGTCCAAGACCTCTGGTCACTAAGAATGCTGGCATTATACTATCGCATCCTGTCGATCAACACCTTCACTGGTAGCGCTGTACGGAGTCGTGCCAGCGGCATCTTCCCAAACCGGGCCGGCTACAAGTGAGGTTACACCATCGTCATCGTATATGGTTTGTATACCGGTGGACGGGTCAGTGATACGCTTATTGCGTAGCAGCTTGATAATAAATGCTTGGTTGATACATTCTTCCAGAGAGGAGTGGGCATATACGGGTGTAGCTTCACCAGTATTCCACTCGATGGTAACAGTCGTTGGATCCAGGGCGGATAAAGCGATATTCACACCATAGCCACCACCACCGATTTCATATACGCCAGTAGTAGTGGCAGCCACAGTCTCAACACCGTCAGCATCGAGCTCTCGGTATTCAACTGTAGTCAGTCCGGTTTTACTCGAACCAAATGATGCAATTAATGCTGTCATGATATTATCCTAACACGTTTTCGTGTGTGGTAATCAATTGTTAATATTGGACCGACGAGTGGAATTGTTACCACTGGAAAGATGTCGTTATTTTGTGTTGTACCAGAATCCGGCAATATTGCTAGCGCTATTCGTCCGGTATTGGTATATCCAACGTCATCTACGGTCTCCTGAATGATAGCTGTAACGTCTGTATCCACATTTGTTCCAGTAGGAGATGGATATGGTACTGACATCGTTGCACTAGCTGTTGTGGTACCGATATCTTCTTCAAGTATTGCGCCACAAGGATAGTTGTTGTCATCGAATCCACGACCATTGCCGTACGACCACAGTTCGCCTCCAGTATACTGATTGGTGAGACCACCACGAACACCTGAATTAAGGTGATCCGAAGTAGTTGGGGCATACGTCACATTCATAACCAGCGCGATTTTAACGCCTGAATTGATTGTAATTTGGTCCAGTCCGGAGAACAGGAAGTTCTCTCGATAAGCAATGAAGTTCGCCACTATACTGGCTACTGTCCGAGTGTCGGAAGTGGCTAGCACTATACCAGTTGGTTTGCCTCCACCGTCTACACTTTGAATCTCAAGGAACACATTGCCAGTGGGAGCTTCTGCGAGAACATTTTTGGCCATTGCCCAAGATGCACTAGTCAGAGTGAATGTAGAGGTAGGAGTAAGAGTTTGGGCAACCTTAGTCAAGCGCTCCCAATCAGATTCTCTATTGATAGGAATCCTGTTATCGTAAATATTCATATTCCCGGTAATTGTCAATAACTCCGAGACCATAGCTCCTGAGAATAGCTCCACCTGGTTATCACAGTAATGGTTTGCAGGACCGACGGTTTCTGCTTTCCGGTAGTCAAGACCTGATGCATCCGAGTTCCAGAGACCATCTCTGTCCATTCCACGAACAGTGCAAGTAAAGACGCTGCCACGACCTTCGTGAGATGCAGATATTCTTAGGTTCGCGCTTCTGATAACTGCGTTCTGAGGTATAAACATACCGTGCCATTGGTAAAAGTTTGCCTTCTCAAGTACACCTTTACCAGTACGCATCCCAAGCTCGAGCCGAGTACCGAAAAAATCAGTATTCCAATCACTAGCTGATCTGTTGACCGTAGTGTCAGTATTAAACGTTGGCGTTAAAGTGAGAATGGTCATGGGTTGGCCCTTCTATCATTACCTGGTCTGGAAACAGTCCTCCGATTAGCAACTCTTCGCTCAGGCTTCACGCTGTGGAGTTTTCGACCGGCTCTTGTTGAGTCGTCCTTAGTCTCGAACGTTAAGCCTTCTCCCATAACCGCAGTGTGCATAGCTTCGAATTTACCTCCAGCTTCTGCTGGGGTTTCTCTTGCATAGTTGAGAGCTCTTACCTGTAAAACAAAGCTGTCTTCAGATTGTAGATCAATACGAAAAATTTCTTTAGCTGCAGTTGCTGCAAACATAGCGAGTTCTGTTTCATTCAGACTAGGAAACGCCGGAGTTGCGTGTGTTTCAACGACAAGTACGTTATCGTTTTTTTCAATTATTTTAATGGCACCGAAATGCACTGCGCCTTGTAACTCTCCTTTATTATCGAAGGCAGCTAATAGGATATCGATAATATCTCCATTACCATCTACAGGGCAACGAGGGTCTCTGAGATCTCCTTCACATGTAGTTGTTTCAGGTATATCACGAACAGCCTCAGTTATAATATCCTGAACCAAAAGACGCGGAATCCTTTTTAAACGTCTGGTGTGTTTGAATGTTAAACCAGCCATATTAAAATCACGTAGAGTTAAACTTATCATTAGAATGTAACCGTTGCATTGAATGCGATAAGTGTTCCAGCTAGTGAGGTAAACTCAAACCATACGTGATCTCCAGCATCAATTATAGGAGTCGTAATATTATTTATGCTGTCTCCGGATGTAATACTAGTGGTAGTCGCTGTGTGTACTACGATTCCAACAGAACTAGGATCAGGGCCTTTTCTAAGTTCCCAAGTTATGCTTTGACCACCTGATCCTTGCAATATGATATTAATATTAGTTACCACAGTATCGAGTAGTTGTTGTGTTAAATAGTATTTATCTCCGATTGTAAAATCAGATACTGAAGAGCTTGAACTGCTCGCTAAGGCACTCGTCCCTAGAGAGTTTGGGACTATAGGCATTATCGTGTAACTTCCTGGTATATGTAGTAATGATCAACATACAGCGGTGTTGTAGTTGTACCAATAAGTTTCATGATGTGTGTATTATAAAAGAGACCAAAACCGGTTCCGGTTGGTATGTTTGTTACAATAGTAGCGACTGATACTCCATCGATGAAATATTCAATCGATGTACCTGCTGCATTGACTTCGAATTCCAAGTTATACCAGGTATTAGCGGCTACTGTGATACCTGTATCAACAGAGGTTTCTGTTCCATTGTGAGCAATTGCTTGCCAGCGTCCGCCATTCTCTGCATCGTTGTATTCAAATCCAACCCCCTCAATAATTACGTTAGGAAGATTGATTGAATAGAACCCTGATCTTATGGTGTATCTTTGTGCTCCAGTTGATAAAGCACCAGTTCTAAGAATGGTACCTGATCTTGTAAGGTTCGCTCCAAGAATTAGTGAATCTACTCTGGACAGAATGAATACTCTACCTGCGGCAGTTGTACCAGTATTAAGCTGCCAAACACCAGGATGGTCTGTAAAATCAAATCCAGAAGTAGGCGCAGCAGAGCCGGCTCCAGCACCAGCAGCAATAACAGTGACTCCTTCGGCAAGGTTTGAGAACCCAGTGAAATCAGATTGAATCAAAGCTGCTTTTGATACACTTTCGTAAATCTCTTTTGGGATGTCAATTTCTGTTATGGAACGGGCTACTTTACTCATTAGTTTAGTTTCCGGTTACCTACTGAGTTCAGCTTAATTCCACTCTTCATGAGACCAAACTTGTCACGCTCAAAATTAATCTCGTAATCCAATGGCGTACTTGCTGCGTTCTTGGCTGCTACTTGTTGTTTAAGACTGGCTATGGCGTCAATTATCGCAGAGACGTCAAAGCCTTCTTTCGTTGCAGCCATCACTGTCAGACTGAGCTTAGTAATCGCCGCGGCAATATCAGCTTGAGATTCTTTGCTGGCCAGTGCATTAGCCTGCAACTCTTTCACCAGCACGCCGAGCTCCGTCTGTGTCGGCTTTTTGCTGGTTACATTAGTGCCCGGTAGCTTCTTGAGGCGTTTTAAGTTAGACATATTTTCAATTTCTCAACCATGTTAAGTCGTGATTGTATATCGTCCCAGTACGATTGTGCCAGAACTTCTATGGATTCATCTCCATCAACCAAGGTAATAGTGGTATCACCGAAGTCTTGTTCAGCTGAAGGGCCTTTTGGTATAGTGGACTGTACCGTAGTATCAGCCTCGGTGTCAACCTCAGCCGGCTTAGCAAATGTTTCAAACGCTGCTCCATCGCCTATCAAAGCATCGCTATTCTTATTAAATAATGCGGAGATTATCTCCGCTTTCTCCGCAACTTGTTGGTCAATTGTGGCCTTTAACGCTTTAAATTCGGCTGAATTAGCTATTTCTGGCGAATAAGCGGCCACAGCTTCCATCAACTGCTGGTGTACGTCGTATTCCGTGGCTACTTTGATCGCTGTCTTGAGATAAGCAGCTTCCATCGCGCGAACTGTCTTAACATCACTGCGCACATCGTCATGAATAACTACTGTTCCTGATTCCGAACCTACGTTGTCCAGGGAATGATACAGCAGGGCTGCGTCAATACCATGCGTGGTGGAGACGTCCATGACAGTTTTCTGTAATTTTTCCTTCCTGGTGAGGACGGTATCGTCTCTTCCCTCGAGCTCGTTCACCACTTCCACCTTTTTGGTGACTGGCATTCCGAACTTGTTTAAATTGTCTTTGGTGGGCTTTATGCCGGCCAATACCGCTGCTGCAGGTAAAACTTTGAAGAATAGATCTGCTGGCAACAGCTTCATGAAGTCATAAACTTTTGCCGATCGATTAACGTACTCTTTCAAGTACTTGTCCCGGATCTGTTCCTGCATGATATCGAACATCTGCCCAGGCATGTCGCTAGCTACCAGCGCTTCAACAATGTCTGGATAAAGTCCATCGACGTCTTTAAGCTGGACGCCTTCTAGATCGTTGTACGAATCATCTTTGAATAACTTACTCAGATATTTTCGAGTACTGGGGTCATCCAGGTTATCGATAATCCTGTTGGCCAACGAATGAGAGATTGTGCTTACAGCACTAGTCTTCCCCTGGCCATACACAAATACCATTGTAGGGTCCTTGGACAGCTCACGAATGTCTTTCTGGTCGTTGAATAACAGATTCAGCGTATCCTGCATCAGGCCGGCGCTGCTATCTACTCCAATGTCCGGTCCAAAGCCATCGCTCTTGCCTGACACAAAGTCTTCGATAGCGTTGCTCATGAGCTTATAAAGGTCGTCGAGATCTTGCTTTACCAGAGTCCCTTCTGACGGATTCAACAGGCCAATGCGTTGCAGAAATACTTCAACGTTATCGTTTGTGCCCAGAGCCTGGAGGAATGTGAGCGTTCCACCTGAAGCGGTAGCATCTGCGGAAGCTGTGAACTCAGTGGTTACAGTATTACCCGGAGCACGGATATCCTCAATCGCCTGCAGTGATGTCAGCAGCGTTGCGTAATCGATTCCACGAAACTGTTTGGCCAGTGGGCCCAGTGCTTGCATCTTACCGACAATATTATCGGCTGCTTTAAACCGTCGATACGCTCTCAGTGCAGTAGTTACTTCTGGCCCATCGAGGATGTCCTGGTAGGAGAACATTTTTGGATCCCCGTTCTCATCTTTTATTTTGAGGCTTATCGCTACTTGATAGACCATGTAGTCGAAGTCAGCGGTTCCCTTATCTATGGTGTATTCACCTGCGGTCAACATGACACGGCTTTGCTTTGACGCATGGGGGTTCAGCACGCTGTTCATGTAGTAGAGGCGGCCATTGCGGCCAACCTTCATTTGCATATGTAAAGGCGCCGGTTGTCCATCTACCTGCAGCTGATCGTAATACTCAACTATGTCGTCCAGGGGGGTGGACCTCGAGAGGTTCTGCCCGGCTATAGATTCTTTTCTGTCGATCGAGAAGTCATCGGAGCGTTTTAATCCGAAGAGAGATTTGACCATATTCTTTCGGGTCCCAAACACCTCGTTAATTCTTTGCGTCGCAGACTTGCCTGTATTGAGGGCCTCCTCATTCAGTAGCTGCATGAACTCATGTATTGCCTTATTTACGAATAAAGGCTTCTCATATATGGCCTTTCTTGCCGCGGCAGTTTTACTGTCTGGAGATAGAATGCCATCATCCCACTGAGCAAGCTCTTCTGCGGTTTGAGTAGGTTCCGGATCGGGCAATACGATAGTATTAGGTTGAGAGACCAGATTCACCATGCGAAGCTTTTCGGTAACCACACCCAGGTCCGTATCAGTCAGATCAGCTTCACTGCGCTTCAGAAAGTAGGAGGCTTCAGTGCTTCCAGGCTTGATTCCCAGCTTTTTCTCGTTCAGCGAAACAGAGACTATGTCCGATCGGGTTGGTTTGGTCTTCGGAAAGTCCTTCTTCAGGTCCGCCTTGCTTTGGTAATCCTGGATGGTAGTTACACCCGTCTTTGTTTTTTCGATGTATCCTGCTTCTTCGAGTTGGTCCAGTGCAGCATCGCCGATATTGTAGTACAAACTTTCGATCAGGGCTGCAGATTCATCGGTTGTTGCACGCGCGAATCGGTATCCTTTCTGGTATGCTATTTTGCGGCCAATACTGGCAGCAACTCGAGATCTAGGAAGCGCCGGCAGCACGCCACTGATACTTATCGCAGAAACAGGGATGCTAAGGTTACGGGCTTTGTCAGATTCGCCTTTGACAGACTCCATGAGCTCGTGCAAAGCGATACTCATTTCTATATTATTGTCGTGATTAAATATATCATCCTGTATCGATCCGCCGGTTGCGTCTGATTCTCGGATTCTTTTGAGCATTCCGGTAATTTTTCGGAGGATGCGTAAAGATTGCGTACTATCCGGTAAAGCGGATATATTCAGTTTATCCGTTAAAGCGGATACCTCTTTGGACGTAGTTTTCCATACGTCGTAACGCAAATTTTTATCCTTCTGCTTGTCGATCGTGACCTTTTGGTCGAACTCGACGATAAGCTTTTGGAAGTCTTTGAAGTCTATGCAAGCCATTATACTCTACACCCTGGTACCATTGAGTTATAAGCTTCCTTGAATTTCGTAATAGTTTCAAGACCTTTTGTGACTACGTTATCAAATAGTTGGTCGGCAGATAAAGTAGTTGGGTATGCCTGGTCCAGACGCTTAAAGAATGTCGAGTTGTTCTTTAGGTCCGGAAACTGTTCTACAAAGGATTCGAACTCACCTCTGGTCCTAACACCAAACTGTTTCATCTGTTTAAGGAATATGTCAGCACTGTCTGCCAAGGCATCGTCCAGCTTGGGATCCTTTAAAGTCTCGAGCACGCCATCAATCACAGCCTGGAATGTTGAGTTAATTTCGACCTTATTGAATTCCTCGACAGCTTCACTTACTGCACTACTGACTGCTGAGGCTGCCCTTAAAGCAACATCTGAACCTCGAGACTCACCTTCTGGTATATCCAGGTCCGCATCAATTTCTTTATCCAGCTTGTCAGCTTTCGCTTTTAGTCTCTTATGCTCGGCGAGGAACGCATCAGCAGCTGTTCTGGTGCCGGTATCGAGCTCGTCTTGAGCCTTGTTTTTAAGGTCCTTGACGATTTTACGAAGAGCTTTTAAGGCTTCCATTTTGTCTGTAATTTCTGGCGTGAGTTTGCTACCACTATCCAATGTGCCTTTTACTGATTTGACCACTGAGTCAACAGCCCCGGTAACTTTATCCTTAACTTCCTTAGGCCGGCCTAACAGTTTGTCTCTAACTTTCTTGAGCTTGCGTTTCACAGCAACTGCTCCATCACGGCTCATGGCGCCATTCGTTTGGTTCTTAAAGTCTTCAGACGCCTCTACTGCAGCTAGTGCTGCTTCAGCTTTTTTGAGAGACGACATGTCATCAATATTGCCAGCTACCGTTTCATTCAGTGCTTTGCTGACAGAGGCTACTTCACCGGCATCGATCGATCCGCGGTCGGCCACATCTTTAATGATTGGATTCAGAGTTGCTTCGTTAATTAGTTCATCACGTTTGAGACCGGTGCGCTCGAGAGCTTTATCCTTTGCTTTTTGTACCTTCAAGAGTTGACGTCCAATCTCTGGCTTCATCTCTCCAATGACAGCAGTTACCCGATCCAGGTCATGCTTGTCGAGAGTTTTAGCAGCTTCCAGGATTTGTTTTACTTCTTTCTTGCTGGCATGCGTAGCGAGCTCTATCATTCCGAGAGCTGTACTCGAGCGGATCTCGTCTACGGCCTTGACAGCTTTCTTTCCAAGCTCGAGGTCTGTTACAGTTTGTATAACAGCTTTTACGCCAGGGGACACAGCTTCAACTGCAGCTTTAGCTGCTTCTACTGTTTTACGCTGCACATTCTTGGACGCCTGTTTAACGACCGCGACACCAGTGTCGGCCTCTAGTTCAATCTTTAAGAGTGCAATCTTTGACTTAACCGGTTTGACCAGCTCCCTCTTCAGCTGTTTTATGACCTTAGGTTTCCTGAGATCGGCATCAGTGAATTCGTTCTCTTGTATGAGCTCTGATACCTTTTTTGAGATCTCCTCATCCAGACGTAGGTCTTCAATAATATCTGCGGCCTCAATCGTATCTACCGTAGCTTGGAAGTCAGCGACTTTGGCGTCTACAATCACCTTACGGCTGTCACGATCACCCTTGATTTCGTTTATCTCTTCTTCGGATAGGACCTGAAATGCTCTTTTATCGGTTACGTGTTTGGCAACCTTGCCGGCAGCTTTTGTCAACCCTACGGCTGCTTTAACTCCGGTTTTGGCTGTGCCTACGGCGGTATCGACCGCTGTGCCCACTGCGACGCCTGGAGCTGCAATTCCTGCACGGGCAACACCGCCTGCTCCGAAACCAAGGAAGGATCCAACTTTAGCTGCAAACTGGCTATCCTCATTCTTAACTACATCCAGCACACCGCCCCAAAAATCTTTACGAGTTGCAGGCGCCAGGTTAACGTTGATCTCCTCTGCCCAGGTTTGGAAGTACTCCTGTGCGGCTTCTGCTCCACCTGCGACTGTGATCTTTTTGGAAGCATCCCATACTCGAGACATGATCGACTTAAAGTTTGATTTGCCTTTAACATTTTTTACCACACTTCCTATTTCTTTTTTGATCTCCTTCTTGAATGAAGGTACGAATAAATTCTTTATGATACTTGGCGTTGGCATCATTGTAGCCAGGTTCAGGCCAAGCATGAGAGCTCCTTCCCCTCGGGTAGGGTCTCTTCCTTGCTTAGCTCTGAAATCATTAACGTTACCTTGGGTAATGTCCACAGCAGCGATACTGACTTGGCTTGCTGCTTTGGCAGCAGATGATAAGGCGCCTTTGGCTTTGTCGAGTGCCTTGAATATTTTACTACCACCTTCAATAACCTTACGGCCACGGTTAGCGGCTAAACCTACGCTTCCAGCGGCACCAACACCAGTCGCTGTCAATAAAGCTCCTACGCCAATCTCTCCCAGTATAGATGCTGAATCAGCCAGTGTTCCTGGCCCGGCCTTAATAGCGTGGCCTAAAGCATCGAGATGCCCTTGTAACCCACCTTGGGCCAGTGACTCAATAACTTTATCTTGGTTATCAGTAACCAGGCGTTGACGATCTTCCGGAGTAACACCGGCAAGGAGGTCTGCGAATTCTTGATTCTCTTGGTTTCGATCGACACCAGGCGTGCCTTTATTGCCGCTGATAAGATCGAATATGTTTTCTCTGCTTTTAAAGAATGAGGATTCTGCTATATCTAAAAGGCCAGCGCTCGAGCCTTGGCCACTTGCTGCCTCCAGGTCTGCTTGGAGCTGCTCTTCGGATAATTGTGCTGCTGGATCTATGCGACGTTTCTTCTCTACTTCTTTTGAAGCATTGGAGATGCCTTTCTGCATAGCAAGCGAAGGCGCTGACACAGATTCGGCTAAGCCAAAATATGGGTCATTCAATCGTTTAAATTGGATCTCAGCTGGAGTTAGGGCCATCGGTTTATCCCGGTTGACCCTCAATGTACTTGAAGTACGCAATTAGAAGAGCTTCTTCCCTGTTGGTTCCTTCACCATCAGCATCACCTATGCCTATTTTGCCTTCCTTACTTAATAGCTTGGCGTGGCGAAGAGCATCAGTTCTATCTGTAGAGGAAAGTCCATCGACTTGTGCCTGGCGAGCTGCACGCAGCTTTGTTTCGTCAGGCTTTGGAGCCGATCTAGGATCAAGTATTCCAGGTCCAGGAGGAGTTAAGTTTTCGAATAACTTGCCAATTGCTGGTACGGGATTAGCGTTCTGTATAAAGTCTGACACACTGTTAGCTGTTGCTTCTATTCCTCGGGGAACACCAATGTTAGGGAACTCAGCCGGCGTAGGCTCAGCTTGTTTTGCAGCCACTAGTTTTTCTAATTCAGGATCTACCTCAGGTGCAGGTGCAGGTGCAACCTCGGGAGTGAGGATCTTTTTCCCCGCTCCCTGGTTGTCACCCGCCTTGCCGGGGGATGTCTGGAGATTACCAGTACCACGGGACTTAACGCCATGTGGGGCAGATCCGAGACTATCTAAGAATGAAGATATTACCTGAGCATCACTATCCGCACTAGGGGTAAGGCTCGAGAGTAACCTTTGGTTAAACTGTTGTACCTGGTTTACGATGTCAGCCGGACTCCCTGTGCTTGATTGGCCAGCATCAGATATACCACCTCCTCTTTTGTTGAAAATTTGGGTTTGTTGAGCTTCGTTCTTTTTAGCCAAGGCACTCAGCGATTTAAGCTGCTTGCCAGAGAGGTTGCCCAAGTCAACATCTGTTTCCAGGTTACCGTCAATAACGCTACGCAAAGCAGCGATTGATGAAGATACACTGTTGCCTTCACGCTCGAGAGCGGCTAGGGCCTGGTTATAATTTTGTTGGGTTACGTTTCGTTTTCCAAATATCTTACCAAAGATCGGGATCTCAATATCGTCATGTTCAACACCAAGAGTTGTTGCTGTTTTTTTATCGGTTAGCCCCAGGCTTTCAAATTCCGAATTTACTTGTTCAGTCTTGTTGGGCTGGTTTGTCTGGCCACTTAAAAGGCTAACGCTGCCAGACCTGCTACCAGAGCGGCTTCCTGTGGAATCACCAATTTTGAATTCTGGCTTAGCCAGGAGACTTTTAATTATCGATGGATCTGCAGTTGGGTACCTCTGCTTAATTTGATCAGATACAGCTTGTTTAATTTCAGCACCGGTGAATAGACCACTACCGCCGAGCTGCGCAGCCAAGTCTTCTCCAAATTGTTTAGGAGGAGTCAATGCTGAGGGATTGTTCTTAATGAATTTGTTTCGTGCAGCAAGCTTGCCGGCGTCATCAAGAGCAGCATAAGTAGGGTCCTGGGAGAGTATACTCTCGAAACCAGTAAACCTATCGCCACCTGCGAATTGAAGACCTTCGGCCATGCCTTGTATAGTTTGGGTTTTCTCGTTGTCTCGAGCCAGCTCAGCGACACGCTTGAGCTCAGTACGCGCATCGGCGCCTTCAAGGAAGTCTTGCTTACGATCGGCTTGGGCTAGGGTTTGCTCTCGGAATAGTTTGTCTGCTTTGACTTTGTCTTCAGCAACCTGTCTTTCTCCAAAACCACTAAGGGTTTTTGAGATCTGATTGATGAATGTTGCCGGTGAACCGAAGTTCGGACGAACGCTAGGACCGGGTACGAAAAATTGTGGGCCGGCCATGGTTACACCTGGAATGTTTGGTCAGCAATTGCCGCTTTTATGCGCTCATGCTCAGGAGTACCCGGTGTAGTTGTTTGCAAAGCCAGTGATAAGGAATTACCTGTCTGCAGGTTCTGCGCAGTAGCTGCACGGTTTTCCTGGTCTTTCAATAGGCCGAGTTGGTCATTTTGAAAGTCGAGAGATTTTTTGAGACCAAAGCCTTGTAGGCCAAGACTGCCTAAACCTAAGAGACCCTGACCACCTTTGCTTCCTAAGAAGTCGGTGAGGCCACCGAACATGTCTCCTAAGTTAAAGCCACCGCCACCACTAATGGCGCCAGATAAGCCTCCGCCTAAATTTCCACCAAAAAGACCGCCTGTTGAACCACCTGGATTAAAGCCTGGCATATGAGTACCTCATTTATGAAACCCCAGTCAGGAGTTGTTGTTCATGATAATTGCCCACGATATTATCATAGTTGTATAAAGTATCATAGTTATACGTTTGCTGTATAGCGTTGAAGTTACCGGTACTCACTGAGTCCATCTGCGAAGCGAAGACAAAATTGTTCTCTAAAGCTGAAACATCAGGTCTGTGCTCCCGTAGTTCCTCGAGCTGATCTTCCTGCTCTTGAAGCGCAAGCTGTTTTTGTTCAATATCTTCAGCATTCTGGTAGTTTTCCAAATCTATGAACAGTGTACCAACCTCCTGGGCAAAATCTAGGGCTGTGTCGAGTAGTTGTTCACCTGACATCAGGGCCAGCTCTTTAAACATATCCGGATTTTTTGAGTATACTGCAGCAATAGTTATAATTAATGCTGTTAGGAAGTTGTTACCGCTGTGTTTCGCTACGAATATAAAGAGCTCTCCAATAGCCCAGTTCACTACGAGCTGTTCGACTATCGCCAGGAATCCTGCGTAAATTGAGGTGGCTGCACTAAAGGCTGTACCAAAGGATATGACAGTAACTATAATCAATATAATGACTAAAACGAACTCAAACAGGTCAAGGAAAGCTGATGTCTCGTACCACTCCAGGTGAGTAATAACGACTGCGTTCATATCCATCCTACAAAGGTATTGGAACACTTCCATCTGCTCTCGAGCAGGGACCTCATCGAAGATCTTCCAGGATATAGGAATAGTAAAATTCTCGTCTACAACAGTATTTAGAGCAACTTCGTGATAAGTTTGATAGTTGATCGATGTCATACCATTAACATTGGTCAGTACCATTTCATCATAGAAGTTATCTACTTTTTGGTACTGCAGAGTTAATGTATTTGCTACGGTAGTGGAGTGTATATAGCTACCGGTGGCTGCTATAGTGCCAGCTACTCCAAGATTGACTGTATGTCCAGACCATACGATAGCATTCTCAATGTCGCCTTCTTTTAAGGTGGCCGAGAGTAGATCTACGTTGGACTGCAGGCCGGAGGTGATCAGGATTTGCTCCCACTGTAGCCACAACATTTTAGAAACGATTGGGTTCGTGTCAAATGGGCTAACAGAAAAATTAAGGTAAGAATCATCGATCTGGGCTATATCCGGGTTAGCTCCAGTTGCGTCAAGAAACTGATTAATATCTAAACCCACACGGGACATTAACATCCTGGTAGTAAAGAATTCTGGGGAGAGAGGGGCGTGTAATACATCCCACTGCGTTTTCTCTTTTCTAATAATTGCCAATGGCATCATTTGCAGATCGCTTATAGACTGATGAGTTGCTGCCAAATCGTATGTAATATCACTGTGAGGATGGACCCAGTAATGGAATTGGCCTGGAGGCTCACTATCATCTGAGTATGTGACAATAATAGATGGTTCTTTAACAAAAGCCGGCGTTTTGATGAAGCTATCCAATATCAATGTTGTGCCTGGGGTAGGGTCACTGGTTTTATCGAGAATTGTAACTGTTGAAGTAGCACCAATATTTATGCCGTCTATATCTGAAGAATTGAGTAAGGATACCCGAAACTGCTCGAGATCATCATTAGCTACATCAGCAAAGATGTCGACAGTTATTTGTTGGATCTCACCATTCGTACCAGCAAAACTTAGTGTGCCCGGCGTGTTGTCGTAATCAACTCCTCCTGTTATACCTCCCAGGTCTGTGAAGGTGTAGTCCACGGTAAAGGCGCCAGACGGAGCTACCTGGTTCAGTACGACATCGATCGTAATGGTGGTATTGGCTTCTTCAGTAAGTTGATCACTCATCGTCAATAGCAATGCGTCATCGTCGGTGATGGTCGTAGTCACCGTATCGAGCGCATTGATATTTACATGTTCGAATACACCGGTCCCATTATCTAATGTGGCAATGGTTATGGCCATGGTTCTGTTGGCGTTTCCTGTCTCGAGGGTTACTAGATCTACTGTGATCTCATCCACATTCTGAGGCATGATAACCGAGGCAACCTCAGTGAAGTCGACACCGTTTACCGCAGTCCCTGCGTAACTGAAGCCGATCGTAATCTGTTCGCCGCTGGGCACCACCCGGTTAGACCTGATTGTGTAAGTGGCAGTTTCTCCTTCGGTGATCTGGCTAGGGCCGTAGATAAAAAATTCCGCAGTTTCCATCGTACGACTAAGAGAGATCGTGTAATTATTAGGGCCGGAGTTAAAAATTATATCGTCGACAAACCATCCTTCTCGAGTGGCTCCATACAGTGTATCGGTGAAGGTCAGGGTATTCAGCCAAGCCTTATAGTTGTGGGTTGTCTTCATATCCCAGTAGTAATACTGGAACTCGGTAGGATTTCTGTCGATTGCGCTTAGTACAGTATGGGTAGATCCAAGTTCAGCATCCAAAGCTAATTGCACATCATCAAAGTTAACAAATGTGCCCTTTAATACCATCTCAGGTAGGCCATTCCAGAAAAGATCGAGCTCACCGTAACGGAAATATGATTTAAGCTGACCTTTGACTCTAAATACTTGAGCCATGAAATTTGGAAAGAAGTCGGTCTCGTTTCGGACCATATTTAGAACAGCTCGAGCAACCCCAGCTTCGTAAACATCGATAGTATTTTGGCTATAGACTCGACTTGATATTCGTTGAACGTTTATTATCGTTTCATCTTCGATACCAAACCAGGAAAATACCTCTTCCAGGATAGGTTCGACTACAGCGTCCCACACAGCTTTTACTACGTCTGTAAAGGCGTCCCATACAGCGGTTAGAACATCTTCAATGAAGCTGATTACGGCGCTCATTTCTTGATCTCTTTATCAATCAGTTTAATCATCTTCTGTCTGAAATGGTCAACCCGGATCATTAACGGGTGATTAGGATTTGCATGAGCACGCATCATTGAGGATACGGTCAGTAGGGATTTATATTCCTGTATCATCTTGCCTGGGTGTAACGCGAAACGGAGCATGCATGTTTCACGATCGCTAAAATAAAATACCCCGGTGAACAGAGATAGCATTTCCACAGGGTTATTCATTCCGAATATAGCCACCCCATGGGCTAATCGCTCATTTTCTTTTGTGTAGTACAGGAACGTGTTCTCGCTGCACCAGGCGTGGTTTTCGTTGACGCTGAGGGCCATACGAGTTTTAAACTCTGCGTGCTGATCTTCAGGTATCCAGTGTTTTATTTGGTCGAAATGAGGATCTATGTCCGACGTCAAGCAACGGCGACACTCTAGTTTCCTATCAAAGATCTCTTTAAGAACGGGCATTTGGTTTCGTTAGCGTAAAAGAGCCATAGTAACCTCCCAGGCCGTTGGCTACAACCAGGATCCTGCCTCTTATGTTCGAATCGTCCAGTAATAGACAAGTTTCAAGAAGAGCGCTGATCCCTTGGGTGTGCCCTATATGTCCTTTGTACTCCAGTGGCGTAGCAAATCTTGCTAAGTCAGCCTCAGCTTCATCATTTGATTTAGTTCCGGTTCCGTGTAGCTTCACATATCCAACTTTGTAGGCAGGAATCAGGTTGTTTAAAGTTTCCCGGGTGAACATAAATGGATTAGCGTTATACGCCCAGAGCCACTGTGGCTTGCTAATTTCTATGCCTTTCCCCAACCTCATGTATACAAAACCGTCACCACAGGTTACTTTGATACCAAGCTCCTTGAACAGGCGCATTGTGTCCTGGGTGGTACGTTCGTGTCCGATGATAATAATCTCTTCGACGCCACTCAAATGGTCATAAAGTAGCTCATGAGCACGTTTTATGGCGTGGATAGCAGATGCGCACGTACCATTAACGACTTCCATCGATCGCAGCAATTCTATATTCTTGAATGTAGAAGCCCACTGATGGGCCACATATGGCGTTGAATCTTTAAGCGCCGGGCGGTATTTTCCCTGGGACACACCAATACCGGACTCTGACTGGTCGACCTGGGTCCCAGCTATGTATATAAACGCCGTAGGTACGGTAAGCTCTATGTTTAAATTCGTGAGCTCAATAAATTGTGGAGTTGCAGGTTTGTTTCGTACCAACTCTGTTATTGCGACGAAGCCTCTATCAGCGTGGGTTCCGTGGAGGTATTGATAATCGATAATCTGCATTGGTTTACAAGGTCCCGTATGGTTAAAGTTGTGAAGTCCAAGGTAGATAGTGCGTCGGCGTCGATCGGCACATCCTTGAAGATAGGGTAGTCTGACTCTAGCACGGCGATGGTTATCACTGTGCCCAGGCTATCGAGCTCTGCGTCTTTCCACGTATCTTTCATGGTGACACGAATCCCTTTCTCCTCAATGATTATCTCATTGAGGCGATCGAGTATTTGTTGTTTCATTATGCCCCGAGATCAGGTGTGGCTGCTGTATTCACTGTGGCGGTGCTGCCAATATCGTCGAGCAGTTCCTGGACCAGAGCGTCAATTGCGGGCTCGGTAGCTGCATTAGGAACAGTTGCTGTACCAGCAATCGATAATGTAACAGCGTAACCGTCAAACAGCTGCTTGAGGAGTTTCTGTTTGGTATCACTAGCAAACCCTAAGGTCTGAGCTGCGATAAGGTTGGACTTGTCGTTCAGCAGACCACCGGTTGGATCAACAGTCTGAGCCACTTCAGTTACCTGCTTCTGTCCTACGAGAGCTATGTCTGCGTAGACTTTGGCAACCTGGCCGATAGTCAGATCGACTTTGTTCTCTGCATCAGTAATCTGGTGATCAATGAGGCCGGTACCAGTACTTGCGCCAAGGACCAGGTCTCCGTTGACATCAGTCGTTACGCCGAATCCCCACTGCTTTATGACAGTAGCTTCGCCGATCATGGCATCTGTAGCAGCTTTATCTTTTTCCAGGAGGAATCCGATAGCTGCTTTTAAAATATCTGCATAGCCCTGGACATAAGCGGCAGCGAACTCAGCTCCGACAAGACGGCCAGCGTCATACTGTTCCTGAATACGAGTTTCGAATTTCTCGATGAGAACATCCAGAATTCCGGTGCCCTCTGTCGGGGTAATCTCATTTGTGAGATCGTCTAGTGATACTGAAGCCATAATTTTTTCCTATTGAATTGGGTTAGTTTACTTTAACGTTAAGAGAAATTCCATTCTTTTAATAAGTCGGTGTTATCATGAATAATCACGGAGCAGATGGCGGAATAACTTGTGGGCCCTGAGTCAAGCTCGGAGCAGCACCAGTAATTACGTGAGCCGGGGGAATTACGGAAAATATTTCACGGTGTGCGTTCACAACGTGTACGGCATTTGTTCCGATAGACAAGGTTGCCTGGTAAAGACCTACGTCAGCCAGAGTCAGATCGTACGTAACTATGCCTTGTACAGTTGCTGTGGGAGCAACATAGGTTGTGATCCCATCATCGGTATAAGCAGCAACGCCGTTTGGCGCTACCAGAGTGATATCAAAATCTGCTTTCACTGGTGGTGCGCCCGTAGGATTGATATACCAGGTAATGGTTATCGTGCTGTCTTTTGCGTAAAAACTCATAATTTAAAAACTACACGATTAAGGAGCGCCTCTTGTGTGATTACAGCAAAACTATTAGCCGGCATGCCAGGGTCTCTTTGCCCACCAATTAGATAAGAATCTGGTAACGAGGAAGGAAAAAGTTCGAATCCTTCGAATGGGGTTGTAGCGTCGTGAACCCAATTTATTGCGTCATCAGAGGATAGTATAGGGTTTGTAGCGTCTTGGCACACTGCGTACCATTTGGCTTCACCAGGGAAGTATTTTATAAACAGTAACGCGTTAGCTCGACTATCCCCGGTTAAACTGTACCCATTCCATATCCCAGGACTTGTCATCAATGCAGCGTCCCAGGAACTACTAAAAGCTACTGTTTTTACACCGTCAGTAGCTATGTGATTCATATTCGGTAAGCTAGGCCATAAGGTGCCATCAGCAAATAACGTAAAGTCGGACATCGTCTGATTCGTGGTTCCGCTGTAGATACTTCGTTCTTGTCCCATACTTAAAAAGGTAGTACCAGCAAAACCTGGTGGGCTTTCTATCCAATCGTAAAACCCTACTTCAGGGAATGTCTGTAGTAGACCACGATCGAGCCAATTTACCCCACCATCAATTGAGTACCAGCCATGCTCCCTACCCATATAGAACACATCCTTTTCTTTAAGGTATGTGATGTAGCTGGCTATTCTTAATGGGCCGCTTGGTACGGTAGTAGCAGCAATCCAGGTAATTCCGTCAGTTGAGTGCCAAGCTTCTCTTCCGTAGTACGTAGTCATTACCCATTTACCATTGCCGTAAGCAATGTGCGGGTTTTTCGGTGTGTCAGTAACCATGGCCTGGGCATGGAAAGTCCAGCTATCAAAGTTCATACCGGTGGTAACGAATACGCCCCACCCACCAGCGTTTTGCCGGCCAGCTATAACGAATTTAGTTCCGTCGGTAGCTATACTCCACATCTCGACTTCAGTAGTGCTAGAGCCAAACTCTAATTCAACAGGCGCTGGTATAATGGAAGCAGGGCCTAAGGCTATAAGTGATGGTTGTGTGGTTAAGCTCATGACGGAAACACCCAGAAATCTTTCTTATCTTTGATTGTGTAAGCAGCCGCAACGCCACAAGTTAGGAAGATCTGGTAGTGGCCAGGCTGAGCTGGAGTCCAGAGATATTGAATACTGCCGGCGAATAGTGCGGTCGGCGCCACATAGTTTACAATTGCGGCATCCGTATAAGTCCCGTCCAAGCCGGATGGGACAAACCTGATATCATAATCAGTAGCCGCTAACGGAGTATCAGTGGGTGCAAGGATCCACGTAATGGTTATTTCGTTGCCGGCTATATACATTCACGAATTCTACCTTAGTCAGGTTGCTTTTGCGAATAGCTGATTGCATATTTTTTAACTCGAACAGGTGTTTTATTACCGGTACGTTTGCCTCCGACAACTTCGTCTTTGTGAAGAGTCATAGTGCAAGCTGCAGCAATCTTTATCAAAGCTACTTCGAGTTCGACTGGTATATCCAGGGGAACCATACGCGCCATACCAAAATATTGGTTTTCAAAACTCAGGTAAGCGGTCGTAGTGACGTTATTATCACGAGGATCTTTATTCGTAATAGTAACAATCTGCTTTTTGAAAGATGCTATTTTCTGTTCTTTCACGTATTTACGACGTTGAAGGGCGGTAGATCTCAAAGCTTCTCGATGAGTCTCTTTGGCATTGATGTTGATATCTTTGATGCTTTCTTCAGGTTCTGCTTTAACGGCAGGTCCTGCAGGAGCAGCGGAGGTATCAGGAACAGGCAAACCTTGGGCTTCGGCCAGTAGGGCTTTCAGCTTAATGTTAGAAATATTGCCAGGGAATTTGAGCTCAAGGTCTTGAGCATCAGCGATCATTTTTTCACGTTCAGTCATGGTATTAAATCCCGTAGGTTGTTTAATTAAATAGGAGGCCCCCATTACAGGGGCCACCGTTGTACTTGTTACGCTACGACTTATGCAGAGGCACAAACGTAGATTTTCAGCAAACGCTCTTCGCGCAGGATTATTCCTGCATACCACATGTTGTAGCTGAAGAAGCCCTGAGTGCCGTAAGGGTTACTAAGCTCGATCTTGCTCGGCGCCTGGGCGTTGAACTTGATCTTGCCGTTGCCTTTAAGGCCGACAGTTGCAAATGAACCCTTGGTAGGGAACAGGATTGGGAAAACGTCAAGACGCTCTTCACCAGTGGCGTACTCAGTCAAGCCAAGGAATGTATCCAGGGCTGTGGCTTCGGCAGAAGTCAGAACGGTACTAGACAATGTACCAACGTAAGCACCGTCACCAGGAACGACAGTAGAGGGAGTTAACCCGCCAGCGCCTTCATAGATAACAGCAGATTCAGACTCAATGAAACGAACATCGTTCATTGCACCAACTTCGCCTTCAGCCAGGTTAGTGGCATCAGCGTATTTGTATGCCGGAATATAAGCATACTCGGTGCTGTCAGCTGAAGTTGTGCCAGTAGCACGAACAACATCTTCCAGGTCGAATTTCACTTCTGCGCCGATTATGGCGTAGAAAGCTTTGTTGATAACGCGAGTATCAATCTTGGTAGAACCAGTAACGATTGAAGTGTTCTTCTGAGCACGGTTACGAACCAGCTTCTTGGTAGCGGTACGAATCAGGTCATAGCTAACTTTAGCCAGGCCATCATTGTCGCCATCTACGCCGGCTTGCAAGTCACCAAGGTCATCACCCAAATCTTCGATAGCTGCAGCAGCACCAACGAAAACGATGTTGGTAGTGGTGAGCATGTCGAGCTGGATCAGATCTTCCGCTCTGCGGTTAGCCAGGAGGCCAAGCTCTTCGCGGTAATGTACCTGTACCATGTCCTCTGCGAACATATCGACTTCGTCGGTGAAGTCAATCATTTCGCCATAACGCGCGAAATCAGTTTGGATAGTTACTTTGGTGATGTTCTGCTTGTTAACAGCTCCATCGCCTTCAGCAAGCTCTGCACCGACCAGGCCGGTAGAAACATCAACGATGTTCCGGGCTTGCAAGTAGCCTTTAGCAGCGAAATCAGGATCAGTGGTTAACCGATCGAAGATGTGCAGCCACTTCGAGACTTTGTAAGTGGTACCCATTTTAAGGGGCATGGATCTACGATCTGCAAACTGTGCGTACACAGCAATTGCGTTAGCGGCTTTGACACCAGCTTTGTCGTAGTAATGAATGACAGTGTTCTGTCCGTGTGTCGAGTCGCCTGTCGCACGGGAAGTTACACCATAAAAGTTTGTAACGGCCATAATAGCCTCCTAATCAAAGTTTAATTAAATTGAAGACCCGATTTTTTCTTTATACCAGGCTTCGTAAGCTTCATCGTCATCGTCTAAATAATCGATGACACCTTTGCGGTCTGCTCTTGTTCTAGAAGAGGAGGCAGCCCGCTTTTTTTCGGCTTCAGATGATGCCTTATCAAACTTTGAATCTGCTGATTGTGCGTCCGAGTTAAGCTCGTCTACTTTGTTTTGGCCTTCCTTCTCTTTGTGGAGGGCCTCTACTTTGAGCCTAAGTTGTTCGCCTGCAAGCATGTAGTATTCAATGTCAGACTTGGAATTTCCATCAAGCACTTTCATTTTCATCGCAGCTGGTGCTACTTTATCATACACACCATTTACGATATCGTTATGCAGCCCCGTTATCATGTTCGGATTCTCTGCAATCATCCTTCGAGAAGTATCATCCCACTGGTTGTCAATGACATCCGTAGTGATTTTGAACTCCTTATCGTTTTGTATCTTACCAGTTATTTCCTCAATATCCAGTTGTGTTTCATTTTTTCCGTAATTAGTTTGTATGTACGGAGCTTCGTCGTCTTCGTCTTTGGTCAGGTCATACGCATCTACCTTGGCCACTTCCAACAGTTTTTTGATGGCACCTTTGTCGCCTTTAAGCGCATCTATGGCCAGGTTCAGGCTATCGTGTGTGATGCCTTCCTGCTCCAGAGCAGAGATCATTTTCCGGTACGGAGCGATCTTCTGCATTTTTTGGGTGTAATTCATGGCCTGGCCAAAGACAGTCTCGAACTGCTCGAGTATTTCTTCGTCAGTGAAGGTGAAGTCCTGGTTATTGGCTTTGAATGTACGGGTTCCGGTCGGCTCTTCTTCCTTATCGTCCGCTTTTTCATCAGATTTGGCGTCTTCCGCAATCTGCTCATCTGTTAAAGGGTTGCCTTCATCGTCGACACCTGCCGCCTTGTTCGCTGCTTTGTTAGCAGTTTCAATGGCAGCATCGGCTATATCCGCGGCTTCCTTCGCAGCCTTGGCATCGCCAGTCAGCTCGTCTTCTTCATCCGTTTCCAGGTTTTTATCATCTGCATCACCAGGTTTTAAGGCATCCAATTCCTCGTCATCGTCCTTTTTGTCATCCTTATCATCAAGGACGTCAACCAGAACTTCTGACTCCAGGGGTGGCAAATCTTCTTCGGCCACACCTTCTTCACGGCGGATATCACGAAGTGCTTCGAGAGGCTCCTTATCATTATTCATGATGTCGTCGGCGATTTCTTCGTCAGTAAGTTCTGGTTTAGGCATCTTAGTTCACTCCACCGGCTGCATCGATATTTTCCTGAGCTTCAAGCCGGGCTATTTCCTCTTCTTCTTCATCGGAGAGGATGGGGCTTGTAGCGCCTTCATACTCATGTTCGATGATTTTGAAGTAGTACTGCAGGTTTGAGATAGCAACCAAATCTTCCATTACATCTGGACGATGGCCTTTTTCTTTAATCTGAGGTACTGCCAGGAGTGAAACAGAGGCCATGGCCTTAGATTCACAGTAACCTTTAAGGATGACTTTTTTGAAGTCAGAGTTACGTTGGAGTCGGTTCCAGGCTTCGCCCATTACTACGGCGTGTTCGAGGGAGCGGGTTTCGAGTTCGATCTGTTCTTGTTCAGAATTGCTCATAATAGAGTTCCTGTGGTTAGTTTTGAAGTAAAGCGGCTAAATCATATATTAAAGTATACCATTCAGTCAAATATTATTTTGCTGGCCGAGGCTTATTTGCCTCGATCGCAATCTTGGTGAAGTTGTCTGACTGGGCTTTATCCATGACAGCTTTGTGGTCAATTCTTTTCAGATCTACTTCTCGAGCATGCTTCGTACCGTCGGCTATATTGGTAAACTCAAGATCCTTGAGGTCTGTATCCGCCAGCAACTGACGAGTCCTGGCCTGGTTGAGCATGGCCTGAGTTTCTTTATTGATCATATCGACCTCGTTCTCACGGGTCCTGGAATTACGTTCAGCGATTTCAGACTCGACCTTCATGACCTCGAGTTCCTTCATCTTCTCAGCGAAGGGGTCAGGTTTCGGCTCGAAGGTTTCCATTGCCTTGGATAGGTCAGGCATTCTGTGCAGTTTGGCGATCTCGGCCATCAGCAGGTTCCGCATTCCCTGGTCCATGCCTTGGCCGAGAGTCTGCAGCAAGAAGCTGAGCTCCTGTGCTTTAGAGGAGTTGTCTTCTGCAGTTGACACTTCAATCTTAATGTCGATCTCACCTCTAAGGTCGTCACGTTTTACAGGAACGAATTCATCGTTGGTAATCCGGACTACTTCCTCTTCGCCAAGGAACTCACTGTTGTAAGACATCCATTTGCGCATCAGAGGATTTATATGGTTTTCGGCAATGTTGCGGACGATATCTAATCTACGGACGTTTACCGCATCAAGTACACCGCTGGCAGCTCGAGCCGTAGATCCAAGAGATGCTCCCTGTATACCTCCAGTAAAAGCTTTGACGCCAAGCATCGAATCGTTTTCGTTGTTGTTCTGCTCCATGACGGCGAACACACTTTGAGGAATAGCGTTGTAATTCCCTTCGAAGAAATCTTGCTGGTTACCGTTAAATTCGAAGTTCTTGCCGTTCAGGAAGCGCTTCTTGTTGATCGGATCCAGGGCGCCAGTTCGTATACCCTTCTGGGCATTGTTCGAATTGGCCATGTTATCTATGATACCGCGTTTAATGGCAGTATTTATCTTCTGATTATCACCAATCAGTTCAGCAGCAGCTTCGCCGTAGATCTTGAATGGCGTGCTGTTGTTCATCAGAATCAGGAACGGAAGGTCCTGATCCGGGTAAGGATTCGACTCTAGCTGGATAATAATGTCGTTGACCCAAGTACATACTACTGGCTCAGCAACTCCATCACCGTCGACATCGTAATTACCCCAGTATTCATATACCACGATTTTCTTTCTGGGCTCATCTTCGAATACGAATTCGCTCTCGTCTTCCGGATCAAAGTCTTCAGAGTCAAATGCCGCACTGTCGTTTTTACCGGCTATATTACGAGCCAGCTTGTTGAGGTTTTTGTACTTACCAGATTTGCGTAATGTAGATAAGTCAGTTTCATAACGATGAATTACGAACTGAGCTTTATTCATATCACCTTCTGATGTCGGGTCCAGGAATATGTCTTCGAGACGGCAAACTTGTACATGTGGTTTATTGACGAGAACATTGATACGCTTGACTTCTTTGGTACCAATCTGTGTGGGTTGACCTGTCAAGTCTAGGCCGAATACGGGAACCTCTTCTTCAACTATTTCGTCTTCGTAGTCCCAGCTGGTTTTGGAGATAACCGTACCTTCCTGGTAGTAAAGCTTGACGACATCCGTCATGTATTTATAACGGTTGAAGTGACGGGTGAACTGTTGGTTAAGAACTAACTCGTTTTGCTGTGCAGCTGCACGGTCTTCGAAGGTGACCGGCTGACATTTGACGATATCAGGATCTGCTACGAAAGGATCCTTGATGGAGGCATGCTGCCACTCATCCTGGCGTTTAATGTCTCGAGATACGATACATGACTTTCCAGACTGCTCATTGCCGTACAATTCGCCGTTGTAGTAGTCTCTCCAGGTTTCAACCTTGGCAACCATCTCCAGGCGCAAGCAATCAGCGGCTTTCATGTCCGCTTTAAAATCTTTTAAGATTTGTGCTTTGGTAGGCTTCTTTGGTACGCCAGTATTATCGATGGTCTTAGCATCGGCTATACCACCGCCTTCACCTGTAAATTCGTCACCTATAGGCATACACTATCTTCCGTATTTCATTTTGAACCAGGCGGTGAATGCAAATGTGGCACAAACACCGATGATACCAACTACGGCGGCGGCTATACCCCACTGGTCGACTGTTAGCCCTAAAAACGTGGTACCTATGGAAACGCCATAGCTAGTTGACACAACGGCAGTTGTAATATTATCCATATTTGCTAACCCTTCACTCATTGTTTGAATTCTCTAGATCCTGTAGCCGTTCAATTTCTACATTGTAGTCGAGTATACAGTCTCGATAATACTTTGTCTGTCCTTTTTGTGATTTGATATACCGAATAAATTCCTGGTTATTGATTCCAAGGTGTTCATAGTCTCGTGGAGTGAAACCTACCCAGGCTAAACCATCCGTATCAAATATGGCTCTGGGTTTAGCCGGGAGCATACGAATACCATCAGGAGACGGGTAATCCGGGCACTGAACTTTGGTATAGGCCAGTTTGGTCTTTACGACCACATCTGGGCGAAACATCGCACAACTGGAGATCAGGAATACGCTAAGGAGCAGTAAGAGTTTCAATTTCATCGAACACCTCCTGAGTTTTCTTGATCATTAAATTTTCAATTAGGCCAGGCTTTCTCGTTATTAGCTTAGCAAAATCGTGGTCTTGGAACAGGTCACGCATCTTATTGACCTCGAGCCTGGCTTGATTACGTTCCATCTCTATAACCGCGGTCTTTGCAGCAAACTGTTTTAGCTGTATATCAACCAGCTCTTTCTCCTGTTGCGCTGTACGCAACGAAGTTTCAGCAGCTTCTACTTTAATAATAGCCACTTGAAGGTCATTTTTCAACTGCAGGTTAGCAGTGTAGAAGAACCAGGCAAGTAGCCCCATGGCTACAACACCGGCAAGTAATCCTTTAGTTATCATCTTTGTGTCTCCAAAATTGTGCATCATAATACTGGTTAAATGCATTATTCCCTATAAGCCCAGCGGCATTAACAACTACTGGCTCTACTTTAGGGCGTATTGTGTGGAGACCAGGTATACCATGAATATCGTCGTTCTCATGGGTGACTTGCTCCACGTTATTGAAATCGTGTTCGAATAGGTCCTCATCAAGAAACTTATATATTTCTGCCATAGTTTCTTTAGGATCACATGTTAAGTCTTCGAATTCTACCAGATGCATACGGCCTTCAAATCCTCGATCCAGTGAATCACGGATCTGATTATAGGCTAAACCTACTGGCTGGTTATCTTGCATCAAGACATTGGCTCGGCCTTCCATTGTCTGCCAGGCATGATAATTTGTTTTTTCTTGTGGGAACTCCCAGTCATGAGCATTTGCACGATACAGTTTTTCGAATGAAGCAAGTATATCTACGATCGACCGAACAGGAACCAAGATTTTGACTCTAGCCCCGAGGAGGTGCTCAGCAAGATCTATTTTGCCAACCCAACCTCGAGACTTATCAAATACCACTGGCCGCTCGACCTCTTCGTGATAACTGTTAAGGATTCCCCTCATCACCTGGGTTTTTCCTTCCTTGTTGGGTGAGGCCGCAAAAGCGGTCACATTCTCCCATTGATTCCGGATAGCGAGCACAATCTCCAGTATCCCGGAGGTTGAAGTTGCGTGGAATCGAGGGTTCTGATTCAGGATATTGCACAATAAGGTTGAGCCGGCTCGAGGGAACCCCGCTATGAAGTGTAGTGTTTTCACTTCTCCCCCGCCTTGAGAGCGTTAACATTGTGGTACCCATAGATACCTAAGATAGCGACAGCGAGCATCACGAACTCACCACCATCCAGTTTGTCAGCAAAGAGAGCTAATGTAGCTATGGCCTCCATGCTGATTGCTATGAAGAATTTTCTGCTCATGAGAGTCTTTTATCCCATCTACGGCGCCCCGAAGAGCTGGTGTCGAAGTGGGTACGGCCTCTGTACTGTCCGATGCCATACTTCTTTTTGAACTTGGTATCCAGGTAAGAAGCAACTTTGTCCGGGTGGACTTGCATCTTTTGGCCATCGTTCATGACGTATTTGATTTTGAAGTCAGCAGCGTTCCCGTCCATGTGCCTGGAGTTCACTGATCCACCAACGTCTAGGTTGTGCTCTCGGCAGCGGCAACCACTGTTTATCGTGATCGAGACTCTCTGCACGCTTGGCGGCCTGGCGTGATAGAAGTAGTCAGCTGTATCCTGGAGAATATGTGCCAGGGCTATGTCGACGGTGTCAAAGCCACAGCCGCATTTGCATGCGAACTCGTGGCGTGACAGGTTGGCGGTAAGATCACCCATTAGGCTTCGAGACCGCTTATGAACCATTCAACGAATTGAACGTTGGCCGGTGCGATGGTGATGTAGTCGTCGAGTAACTCGAAAGGGATTTTGTTAACATTCATCTCAATTTTGTCGTCGAGGACAGACTGCATTTCCTTCTGGAATGCTTCATTGCTACCGTCCTTCGTGAATTCGTAATGCGACTTGTCTTCACTCAGCGTGCCGTGCTTCTCAGCCATTTTGACA
>Ga0255047_10000712_pt1 | contig 26864 bp, 27 predicted proteins | sample JV7_2_1_MG_FD_183640 | JGI IMG/M metagenome (GOLD analysis project Ga0255047, IMG submission 183640) | Seawater microbial communities from Jervis Inlet, British Columbia, Canada - JV7_2_1 | ecosystem: Environmental > Aquatic > Marine > Inlet | place: Canada: British Columbia | collected 2016-10-06
CGATCGATAACCGCAATCTCAGGAATACCCCAGATCTGGCCGGCGGAACGGATCAACACCGCATCTTGGAGAGCGTGACTGGTCGGCACCGTGATCGTCAACCGCGTGCCCGACGCCGCCTCACTGTTGAGCACCAACATTCCGTGCAGAGCCTCGACTGCGTCGGCGACATTGGCAAGACCCATGCCCTCTCCGACCAAATCGCTGGGCTGAGCCGTCGAGAATCCGGGTGAAAAGAGCACCGTCCGCAACGCCTCCACATCAACGGCCTTGTCCTTGGTAACCAATCCTCGGCTCACGGCCTTCTTTCTCACCGCAGCCCAATCGATCCCGGCACCGTCGTCTTCGACGATGATCTTGAGTCGATGATCGACGACGTCGAACCGAACCCCCAGCGTTGCGGTCGTCGGCTTGCCCAGGGCTTCTCGGTCCGCGGGAGATTCGATTCCATGTTCGATAGCGTTCACCAGAAGGTCGCGGAGCGGGTCGCTGAGCCGCTCGAGCACCTGGCGGTCAACCGGATGATGGTCGCCGACCAACTCGAATCGAATGTCCTTGCCGGCCTTGCGCGCCAGATACCGAACGAGCTGCGGATAGGTATTTGTGATCTCACTCAGAGGTGCCGCAGCGAGGTCGACTGCTCGATCCTGAAGGTCGATAACCGACTTCTCGGTCGTGGAGATGAGGTCATTCATGCGCGTCAGCGTGGTCGTGAGTCGATCTCCCTCGCCCATCGATTTGGTGACCTGCTCGAAGGCTTCTTGAAGCGCCTCGGCGTCGACTCGGAGTGAGCAAATCTCGTTGATGAGACGGAAGAGACCGGCCGCATCCACCCGGACCTTCTCGCCGAACGAGTTCGAGTCGAGTGTGCCGAGCAGTCCTCCCAGGTCGCTGGGCTCAGAAGTCGGTCGCGGAACCGGATCCTCCGCTTCAACTACCTCCGTCATGCGCATGGCCCGGCGGACGGCCCTCATTCCTGCCGCCAGTTCCGGAGTACCAGATCCCGGGTCCGCAGACACCGAAGGCACCAATTCGCTTCCGAGCGCCTCGAGGGCAGCGGCCAGAGCCGGTGTGGGGGCGTGTTCGTGGTCGCGCAGTTCCTTCCACGCATCCTCGAGCAGTTTCCCTGCGTCGGACACCGCGAGGAACCCCATCATGCGGGCGGTGCCCTTGATGGTGTGCCCTTCCCGATACATGTCGTCGAGAAGCGATTCAGATGATTCGCCGGCGGCCAGAGCGCGCGCGCCCCGGACGAGAGCCTCGGAGCGCTCTGTTACCTCGCCTGCAAAGAGGCGCTCCATCTCGAGATCTGCTGGATACGTCAACTAACAACCCCTGGGCCTGGGCACAACGGAACTACCAGGAGATATCGACTCGCAACCGGGTGGTCTTGAGGTCCGGAGTTGATCGAACGCAAGGAGACCCGAACGCGCCGGACCCCCGGCCGAAACCGGGGGTCCGTACGTCTCAGTGGGTGACTGACTTAGCCTTCAGCCGCAGCCCTTGCCGCCGTACCCAATTCGTTCACCATGTCCTGGAAGCCCTGTTCCTTCGGACCGCCCATGTCGCCCATGAGCACGCCGTTGTCCCAGCCTCCGTCGTACCACACGAACGCCATGCCGTGGGTGTCGCCACCCAGCGGAGTCGCGATGTGGTCGGTGGGCTTGAATGTGTCAAGCGAAACGACGATCGTCTCGAAGCCGTTCATGTTCGAGATCCAGATCTCATTGACCTCAGGATCCGGATGCAATGAACAGTGCTCGATGCTCGAAGCCGAACCACCCAGGTAGATCGGCTGTGGCCCTAGGGCCCTGGTAGCGCGGAACCGCCCGACCAGGTCGATAACGCCAACCGAGTGACCGCGGTTGTGGGTGCCTTCACCCTTACCCACGACGAACCCGAGCGTCTCGTCCCAGTTCATGCAAATGCCGTAAGGACCGGCCACACCAGCAGAGGTGTGTGCAACCACTTCATTGGTTTCATTGTCGATACGGAAGATGTTGCTGCTCGTACCACCGATGACGTACGTCCAGCGTCCGTCCATCGTGTGGCCGACACCAATCGGGTGATGGCCCGTCTCCTCGATGACCTCGTGCTCGCCGGTCTCGATGTCGAACTTGGCCATACCCGCATTGAAGGCATGACTCTCGCGGAGCCAGTTGGCTCCCATCGAGATGTACAAGTACTGACCATCGGGCGATGGCGTCGTAAACGGGTGGCCCATCGGACGCACGTCGTCGAATGTGATCGACCGGAACACACGGTTGTCGTCGTTCGGCATCAGAATGTGATGCGGCCCACCATTGGCGCCGAAGCCCCATTGCAAGACGACGTACTCTTCACCGGAAGCGTCGTGAGTCCATGCCTGGATGTGGTGCAGACGCTGGCTGCGCCGACCACCCTCGAAGTACGCATCGGTCTTGAGGAGCTTGTCCAGCAGCATCGTCCGGGTATTGATGATCCCGACGTAACTCTGCTCGTCTCCACCCTCGGGTGTCTCGGACCAACCAACGTAACCCCACTTGCCGTCGGGCGAAACGCCGACACCATGTGGACCACGCGTGATTGTTGTAGAGGGGTCATAGCGATAGTTCGCCGAAGCGATTACCACCTTGGAATAGGCATCAATGACATGCCATCCAATGAAGCGCTCGGCGTCGTCGGGGTAGTTGTCGTTCGAATAGCTCTCACTGGTGAAATACACCCGCGGATGCGCCTCGATGTCCCAGGCGTCAGGACCGCTGGAATCGAATGTGGCCTCGAGCCACAATCCACCGCGGACCGACTCCTCGTTCGCCCAACCGTCCCCGGGGACGATCGTGTCGAACTGCGACGGTGCCAGTTCGCCGGGCTGGACGATCTGAGTGGTCACCTGAGCCGAGGACAACTGCCCCTCCAGGCTCGTGATTTCCGCTTCAGCATCCGCCAGTTCAGCGGTCACCGCATCAAGATCGGCCTGCGATACACCGCTGGCATCACCATCATCATCATCACTGGAGCACGCGGAGGCGACCATCGCCACCACGGCCACCAGAACTATCAGCCGGGTAATGATGCCCGGCCGCCAATGTCGAATCATTTTGTTTCTCCCCATCTGTCTACTCGGCGTCATTCGCAATAAGAGAGCCTCTCTCGTCATGCATTGACTTGACACAAAGGTACGAGGAAGGGCGTGTCCGCCCCCAGGGTCATAGGGCCCTAGGACCCCCCCCGTAAGGCCCTCCCAACGCCAACAAAGCACGGATACCCTGCGATCATTCTCATATCAACGATTTGCTGACTCCGAGACACTCCTGAGGAGGGAACCGTGAAGAACAACAGAGTCCTGCTCGCGGCCATGGCCGTGATAATGGCCGTAGCCGCCTGTGGCGGTAGCGACGCCAGCGATGACACCACTGCAGCCACTACTGCCGAAACGTCGGTCGCAACCACCGCCGCCCCCGCAACCACCGCCGCCCCCGCAACCACCGCCGCCCCCGCAACCACAACGGGCGGTGCCGATACCACGATGGCGCCTTCGGGCGATGCAGTCGAAATCAACGTGGAAGCCGACGCCACCGCTTTCTCGGTGGATGAGATCGTGGTCAGAGCAGGTCAAGAAGTCACGATCATCGTCAAGGACAGGGACACCATGAGCGACGAACCGCACAACTTCCACGTGCGGGCCGGGGATGCGAACTTCTTCACCCTCATCAAGGCCGCTCCCAACACCCAGCAGATCACATTCACGATCGACACTCCCGGTGTCTACGAGTTCTTCTGCGACACCCATCTAACGGAAATGGCCGGTGCGTTCATCGTCGAAGGCTGACATCCAGGCGCCATGCTGCCCATTGCGCTAAGCGAACCGCCCGCACCCACCGGTGCGGGCGGTTGGCGTCGGGCATGCAGGAAGGCGTCAGATCCTCAAGGCGATAGGAGTTAGGACCTAGGTCGTTCCCTGACTTCTTGTTTCCTCTTCCCAGCACCCCCACCCGGAAACACCTCCGGGCCGGTGATCAGGGCTGGGTAACAAGCCACCGCAGATAGGCAAACACGGCAGTCACCTCATCCGGGGTGAGTTTGAGGTCGGACATGTCGGGAACCCCACCGCCGAGCGCAGATCGGAAGGCCGAGCGTGACGCACCAATGATGCCGGGACCGTTGATTGTTCCGGTGGCGTCCGCACCGTGGCACTCCACACATCCGAGACCGCCGGGGGCCTCCCAGATCACCTTCCCGAGGGCAAGCTCCTCGTCGTTCGACGGATCTGGAGCAGCACCGGATGTCGTGGTCGTCGAGGCACCGGTTGTCGGAGCAGTAGTAGTAGTGGTTGTGGTGGTCGTGGTTGCAGGAGGATCGGTCCCAAACCGCATGTACCCGACGATGCTGGCAATCTGGTCGTCCGTCAGAACCCTGCCGAATCGCGGCATTAGCTTGTAGCCGTCAGAGATCCGACCGATGATGAACGCGTCATCCTCCATCTGGGTAAACGATGTCACCGAAATGTCCGGGGCGATGTCTTCCTTGCCTCCCAAATCAACCCCGTGGCAGCGAGAACAGGCGAGGATATACAACTCTTGGCCGGTCAGGTCCTCGTCTTCGAGCGGGGTACGCCAGTTCGGCTTCGAAATCGCGTCTTCCTCCAGTGACCGGAGGTAGGTGGTGATCGCCGTGACCTCTTGCGAGGTAAGTGGACCGCCCAGATCGTTCGAATAGGCGATCATCTCGGTACCCGGCACGCCGACCGCAATCAACTGGGTGATCTGGAGGTCATCGACGGACTCGAGGAACTCCTTGGCGGCGATTGCAGGCGCGATTGCTCCGGCACCTGCCGGGCCGTGACACGATGCGCAACTGTCCTCGTATAAGCCGGAGCCCGCAGCCGCGAGGAACTCGATCTGTGCCTCACGAGCATCAGCGCGCTGCGCCGGCTCGTAGAACCTGAACAGAGGAAATGCTAGGAAGAACAGACCCATGAGGACGAGTCCGGCCCACCTCCACTTGTCGGTCGAAGCCTCTAGGTCGAATCCCCGGGTGGTCTTGTCATCAGCCATGAGCTGCACACCCGGATCCACGTCGTGGCTCATCGATCGATTCGGCGGTTCCGGCCGGAGGCCCCTCAGTAACAAGTCCGGTGTCGACTTCCACGATCTCACCCTCGGCATCTACCGCAAAACGGTCCATCCCCCGCGGCGCCGGTCCGGAGCGGACCTCGCCGGCTCGGTTGAAAGTGGAGCCGTGGCAGGCACATTCGAACTCGCCGGCGGACTCACACCACGAGACCCGGCACCCCAGGTGGGGGCATTTCTGCCACAGCGCCACGACTTCGTCCTCGATCTTGGTCAGATAGGTCTGAGCGGTGCGGACGTATACGGTGGTGCTCTGCGGTACTTCGGTAGGGGCCACGGTCTGGATGACACCCCCGAGCCCGGAGCCGGGCAGCGGCCTCAGTACGTCCCATGAGGTCCAGAAGCCGGCGGCACCAATCATCACGATGCCGGCCTTCCAACCCCGGTTGAGAAAGTCCCTGCGATCGATGCCCTCACTCATAGTTCACCGTGCCATTCCTCCCATGGCCAAACCCATCCCCAATTGGGGCCTCTAAACGCAAAGCCGATCAGCGTGAGGATTATCCAGACGACCATGAAGATGGTGAAAGCCACCACCGCCACCTTGCGGGCGTTGATGGAGATGGCCGTACTGCGGTCGATGTAAGGGAGCGCAATCAGGCCGCCGATGATCGCCGTCGGCACCAGCACGCCAGCAACAACCGGGTGGAAGAGCGACAGCAATTCCTGCAGAGCGGCGAAGTACCAGGGGGCCTTCTCCGGGTTCGGTGTCTCGAACGGATTGGCCACCTCACGCAGCGGAGCATCAAACAGGATCGACAGGATGAGAACGAGCAGAAGGATCGCCAGTGCGGCGACTGCGTGTCTCACCAGCAGGTGAGGGGAAGTCATCACAAGGTCTTGGTCGTCCGGCACCTTCCGTTCGCCGGCGGCCGGGGTCCCGGGGACGATGCCGAGGACACGCTTGCCGTCTTCGACCCGAGGATCAGAGTCGCTCATACCTCACCTCCATCCTCAGCCGCCTGGTCGAACATGGCGTCCTTGCGCCAGCGCCAAAGATGGATCATGAGCAACCCGATCAGGACGGCCGGCAACACAACCACGTGCAACACGTAGAACCGCAACAGCGTCTGTGAGCCAACCTGTTCGCCACCGAGCAAGACCTCCCGGACTCCCCCACCGATGAATGGAACGAAGTCGGCCATCGAGGAACCGACCGTCACTGCCCAGAATGCCAACTGATCCCAGGGGAGCAGGTACCCGGTAAAGGAGAGGAGCAGTGTGAGAACAAGAAGGATGACCCCTATCGTCCAATTGGCCTCTCGCGGTGACTTGTAGGCACCGCGATAGAACACTCGGGCCATGTGGGCGGCGACCGTAAGCACCATGAGGTGAGCCGACCAGCGGTGCACATTGCGAATGAACTGCCCGAAAGCCACCTGGGTCTGAATCGTTTGCATATCCCCGTAGGCGCTGGACGGCGACGGGAGATAGAAGAACATCAAATAGATGCCCGAGGCCAACAGGGAAGCGAAGAGAACAGTGGACACCACTCCGAGGTACCACGAATAGCTGAAGTGCAGCTCCTTGCGCCGCACCTTCACCGGATAGATATGCAGCAAGAAGTTGGACCAATGGCCGGCAGCCTGATCACGCTCGGTGACGCGATCCGGACTCCTGAAGAATGAGCGGCCCACGGTGGTCTCCCTCAGCTTCAAGCGTTTCAAGCGTTTACCTCCACCTTTGCCGGCACCGTCAGCGCCCCGACACCTTGCCATGTCGACATCGACAAGGCACTCGTCGGGCACCGCTCGATGCACAGGGCGCACCGAATGCATTTTGACTCGTCGAGGAGCAGCGCAGTTCCCTGCTCCCCCGACCCAAGGTCGCCCGCAGGAACGATAGATATCAAATTGAAAGGACAGACATCGACACACAGACCACACAGGACACAGGCATCGATATCGAGCTGAATATTCGAAAAACAACGCAAACAGCGCGATGCTTCGGCTCTTGCTTCGGCGTCGGTAAACCCGGTTTCGACCGTGGCGAGGCCGATTCGCCGTTCGCTGGGAAGACTCGGAATTTCCTGGCGGGGCACCCGGTCGTAGAGGTCATCCAACCGATGGAAACTCTTCAGGGGGATCAACGTCCCTGCCGCTGCGGCCTTTTCGTTCCCGCCAAAGGCGCGGTGGACGTTGTCGGCCACCTTTCGTCCTTCGGCGACGGCATCGATAAGGAGCCGGGGGCCGAAAGCTGCGTCCCCCGCAGCCCAAACGTTCGGTAGCGAAGTGGCAAACGTCTCCGGATCGACCTCAATCGTCCGTCGTGGTGAGATTGCTGGTCCGGAGTCGCCACCGAGGGCATCGAGATCGATCGATTGACCGATTGCGATGATTACGGTATCCGCCTCGATCGTCTGTTTTACGTCGAGGTCGAACGTCGGAGAGAACCTTCCCTCGTCGTCGAAGACCGACAACACCTTCACGGTCGTCAGGCCGGTGACCGAGCCGTTCTCGGTATCGATCTGATGCGGACCGAGACGATGTTTGAATTCGATTCCCTCGATCTCGGCTTCCTCGATCTCGAACGCGGCCGCCGGCATCTCTTCGGGGCTCTCCAGGGCGACGATCGTGATCTCTTTTGCCCCGGCCCGAGCCGCGGTGCGAGCTACGTCGACGGCCTCGGAGAGGCTGGTGTCATCTTCGACACTTACGGGCTCGCCCTCGCCGCCATATTCGGCCGCCCGCAGGGCGGTCCGGGCGGCGTCCATGGCGACGTTGCCGCCACCGATGACCACGACCTTTTCTCCCACATCGGCCTTGAAACCCTGGTTTACGTTGATGAGGAATTCGATGGCCCGCAGCACACCATCGGCCTCGTGGCCTGGAATGTCGAGGCCCCGGCCGAGCGTCGCTCCCAGAGCGAGCATCACACCATCGTGGCGCTGACGGAGTTCATCGAGGCTCACGTCATCACCCAGCTTGGTGCCGAACTGCACTTCCACACCCAAGCCGATGATCCCATCGATCTCGGCTTGGACCAGCGCCCGGTCGAGGCGGTACTCAGGAATACCGAGCACCATCATTCCTCCGAGGGTGTCGGTGGCCTCGTAGACGGTCACCTGATAGCCGTGCAGCCTCAGGTCATGCGCCGCAGCCAGGCCCGCCGGCCCACCGCCGACGATGCCGATCGATTCCGTGCGCTCCGGTCGGTCCATCGCCATCACGGAGGTTTGGTAAGGGCTGGCTTCGGGGCCGTACTTCTCGGTCACGAACCGCTTCAGCGCCCGAATGGCAATCGGTTGGTCGACTTCACCACGTCGGCAGGCGTCCTCACACGGCGCGGCGCAGACCCTCCCGCACACTGAGGCAAAAGGGTTTGGCATCCTCGCAGTGAGGTAGGCCAGCTTGTCGTCACCCTCGGCGATGGCCGCTACGTAGGCGCCGGCGTTGGTGTGAACCGGACACGCGGCCATGCAGGGGATGTTCTTGTCGTAGTAGGAAAGTTCGAGCGGGATGGCCATCAGATGATTCCGCGCCGCTGGGCCGATCTGAGCAGCCACAAGCCGGCGACGAGCCCCGCTCCCCACACTGCAAGAACAACGCTGTCCTTCACAAATGAAGACGCAGAAGCAACGGAGCCCAGACGCACAACGAAGTTGGGAAGCCACACGGTGGCCACCACGAAGTAGACAAAGATGACGAACGCGCGCAGTGAGGCGTTCATCCAGGTCATCTCTCGCCCTCCGAATCCGTCGTGATCGGCCAGCGTACCGGCCTTCGCCGTGGCTCGGAAACGCGACTCATCCAGTTGATGCGAAGGAACCTAGGGGCATCATCAAGACCGCGCATAGGGCCTAGTGACCCAAGCTCGAAGGCCCGATGATGCCGAACGCATCGTCCCGGACAGGGTCGATACCTCAGCCCACTACGGTGCTTTCTCATGAAAGCACTCGCCACCCTCCTCGTTCTTTGCTCGGTATTGATCTCCTGCGGTGACGATGAATCATCGACGCTTGAAGATGGGCCGCTCACCGCCAACGAACGCGAATGGTGCTCGTTCACAGACTCCAGCGAAGAGAGCGCTTTGCGATTTGATGTCATCTTTGAGGCCGGACTCGGACTCGGACTGGAGATGGATGCGATGAACGCCCAGGCTGCGACGATCAGTCGCGAGTACGTCGCTCAAGGGCTGACCCTCGACGAAGCTGCGCGACGCACGTCGGAGCAGCTGCTGGAGGATGAGACCTTCATCGCGGCCTGCAAGCAGGCGTACGCCGACATTGTTGGTGGCTAGCCCTCATCACTTGGCGCAAATACGATCACGCGGCCGGTGAACTCAGGGTACAAGACGTCCTCTGACACGTACTCTCCGGTTTGGAGCGCAAAGAAGGTCAGCACATCGTGGGTATTCAGCGACACGTAGCCGTGGACATCTAATCCGACCGGTTTGATCCCGGCAGGTGACTCCGGCTTGGTTTGCACAAAGGTCGGAGCCAAGTGGTGCAGGACGTGATCCATTTCGGCCTCGTCGGTGACACCCTCGATGTCGATGCCCAGATCGGTCAGCTCGTCAGGTGAGAGACTGTCGAGATCGTATGTGTCTACCTCAGGTTGCACCCTCCACCTGAGTTGGGAGGGAACCAGTCCTCTGATTAGAAAGTGATGCTCCGTCGTCCCGTGGTTCCTGAGCACGAGCCGAATCTGGCGTCCTGCCGGAAGGAAGATGATGTCGGGTTCAGGACCCGTGTCCGTTAGCGCGACATTCACCACAAACGGCGGCAGGGAGAAGTCGGGTTCGACGGTCACGCTCTCGCGTTCGGTCCTTCCGACCGCTGACCCCGCACCTGTGTCACCACTACTGCAGGCGCCGGCGACGAGCAGTAGCGCCAGCACTGCCATCAGGTACCGGATTGACGATCGATGTCTCATTGTCTGGTAATCCTCCATACAGAGCGAAACGCACCAGCGCCCCGCAACCTCCGTGGTCCTTGGACCGACCATATCAAAGGCGCGCCACGTGTCGGATAGGGCCATTTGACCGTTCGGTCAAGAGGATTCTGGAAGTCGTCAGTCATCAGTCACCAGTCGTCAGCCAGAAGAAACCCCGCCCAAATACCGCCCGCTCCGAGCTGAAGATTGAAGACGGAGGACTGAAGACTGCGCTGCACGGCAGCGCGCTATTCCCACTCGATCGTTGCCGGTGGTTTTGAGGAGATGTCGTAGGCGACCCGGTTGATGTCCTCAACCTCGTTCATCACCCGAGAGGAGATCCGCTCCAGCAATTCATGGGGCAATCGAGCCCAGTCGGCGGTCATGGCGTCCTCGCTGGTCACCGCACGAACGATCAGTGGATAGGCGTAGGTCCGACCGTCACCCTGTACTCCTACGGTCTTGATCGCGGGGAGTACTCCAAATGCTTGCCAGATCTCCCGGTAGAGGCCTGCACGTCGAATCTCATCGAGGATGATGGCGTCGGCCGAGCGGAGAATGTCGAGTCGCTCCCTGGTGACCTCGCCGATGATCCGCACCGCAAGTCCCGGGCCGGGGAACGGCTGTCGCCATACGATCTCCTCGGGGAGGCCCAACTCTTCGCCGACCGCTCGAACCTCATCCTTGAACAGATCACGCAAGGGTTCGACAAGGCTGAAGTTCATGTCCTCGGGCAGCCCGCCGACGTTGTGATGACTCTTTATCTTGGCGGCGTCCTTGGTTCCAGATTCGATCACGTCGGGGTAAAGCGTCCCCTGCACAAGGTATCTGGCGTCCTCTACTTCCTTGGCGACATCCTCAAACACGCGGATAAAGGTCTCGCCGATGATCATCCGCTTCTGCTCGGGGTCGGTGATTCCAGACAGGGCATCAAGAAACCGGTCCTGCGCATGGACGTGGATCAGATCGACGTCGAGATTGGCCCGGAAGGTCTCTTCGACCTGCTCCCCCTCATCCAACCGGAGCAGGCCGTGGTCCACAAACACGCAGGTGAGCCGGTCCCCGACGGCTCGATGCACCAGAGCGGCCGCCACCGCAGAGTCGACCCCGCCGCTCAGCCCACAGATGATTCTGCCGGATGGAGCACTGCGGTGGACCTGGGCGATGGCTTCTTCGATGATGCCTACATGGGTCCAAGTCGGGCGCGCCTCGCACACGTCGTACAGGAAATGCTTCAACACCTCCTGTCCCCTGGGGGTATGAGCCACCTCGGGATGAAACTGGACGCCACAGAACCCTCGATCGAGGTCCTCCATCGCAGCAACCGGCGAAGCCGTGGTGGAGGCTGTGACCACGAACCCCGGCGGCGGCTTCACAACCGCATCGCCGTGGCTCATCCAAACCTCTTGATGTTCGGGAAGACCCGCAAACAACACGGAACCGGATTCGACCTGGAGGTCGGTCCGTCCGTATTCGGCGGTCTCGGTCTGGGCCACATCACCCCCGAGGGCGTTGGCCAGCACCTGATGTCCGTAACAAATGCCCAAGATCGGGATCCCCAATTCCAGAATCGCCGGATCGATGTCGTAGGCATCGTCGGCGTAAACCGAGGCCGGCCCACCCGACAGGATGATCCCGGTGGGATCGGAAGCCTGAATCTGTGCCGTGGTCACATCGCGGGGAACGATCTCGGAGTAGACGTGGGCCTCGCGAACCCGTCGGGCGATGAGCTGGGCGTACTGCGCCCCGAAATCGACGACGAGGATCCGGTCGAACCCTTCCTGCATCAGCCCATGCCGACGTTTTGGTTGATCTGCAACGCCTTGCCCTCAGTCTTCAATGCCGGAGCCACCATCACCTCGGCCTTTTGGAATTCCTTCAGGTCGGCGTATCCGGTCGTTGCCATCGACACCCGCAACCCGCCAAAAATGTTGCGGCGTCCGTCGTTCTCGTGGGCGGGACCGCGCAGAATCTCCTCGAGAGTTCCGAGCTCCCCGACCTCGACCCGCGCCCCTCTCGGCAAGGTCGGATGGAAGGTGGCCATCCCCCAATGGTGACCCTTGCCGGGCGCTTCGGTGGCCGCCGCTATCGGCGAACCCAACATGACCGCATCGGCGCCGCAAGCGATCGCCTTGGCGACGTCTCCTCCCGTTCTCATCCCGCCATCAGCAATCACATGCACGTAGCGGCCGCTCTCATCGAGGTACTGAATCCGGGCTCCCGTCGCATCTGCGATTGCGGTGGCCTGGGGCACTCCAACACCGAGCACGCCCCTGGTCGTACATGCGGCGCCGGGACCGACACCGACCAGAACCCCGACGGCTCCGGTGCGCATCAGATGTAGCGCCGTCGAATACGAAGCGCAGCCGCCGACGATGACCGGAAGCTCGAACTCGGCGATGAACTTCTTTAGATCCAAGGGTTCGGTGCGAGTCGACACGTGCTCGGCCGAGACGACCGTTCCCTGGATGACGAGGATGTCCAAGCCCGCCTCAAGTGTCAGACCTGCGTAATCGGCGACGTGCTGTGGAGTGAGGCTCGCCGAAGTGACGATCCCGGCGGATTTCATCTCGGCGATCCGGGCCGATATCAGCTCGGGCTTTACTGGTTCGAGGTAGATCTCCTGCATCCGTCGGGTCGCCTTCTCCGACGACAGCGCAGCGATCTCGGCAAAGTACAGCTCCGGATCTTCATACCGGGTCCACAACCCTTCGAGGTTGAGCACTCCGATCCCTCCGAGACGCCCAATCTCGATGGCGGTCGCCGGGCTGACCGCAGAGTCCATCGCCGAAGCCAGCATGGGGAGTTCAAACCGGTAGGCATCTATCTCCCAGGCGATATCGACATCGTCGGGGTCGCGGGTGCGCCTGCTCGGCACGATGGCGATGTCGTCAAATCCCCACGCCCTACGTCCTGTCTTGCCGATGCCGATATCGATATCCATATGACTGCCCGTGTGTAGTTGCGGGCAGCGTACTCAGGGGAAAAGGCCTTGGCCCCTTGACGTCGATCCGGCCGCACCACTACCAAAAACACGATCGCCCGGGAACGCTAGGACTCGTTGACCTCGATCTCACGCCATGCCACCCAAGATGGGCTGGAAGTCGTCTCGATTCGAACACCCCGCACGTCGACGAGAGGTGTCGGCGGAATGTACTCGAGCCAGTCGCCATCGCTTGTGTATTCGGCAAACGTGTGAACCGGCTCGAACCCGGCACCCCGATCGATGAGTATGCGGTGCACAGTGTCACCTTCGGGGTACTGCGACACGAGGAGACGGATCTCGGCGACGACCTTGGGCCCACCGAGATCGACCTCGAACCACTGGATCGGAGATGCCCCCGCTCCCCACTGCGTCGTCTCGTCCTCATCAACGGCAAACCGCGGCGGTTCACCGTCCAGCGAACGTGACGCTGTCGCCGCGGCCTTGAATGCGATGTTCTCGGTTTCGACGGCGATGGGTGAGCAAGGGTCGGTTCGGTCGACCGGGGCAAGCGCGTCGAGAATGAACCCATCCTCGGACGTCAGGCTCCACGTCTTGTCGTCGACGTTGGGGTTGGTGCGGTAGGACCAGTAGATCCACCCATCGAAGCCGAGGGAGCAGGATTGCACGATCCAGTCCGAAATTGCGCGGGTAGCCGTCGTCAACTCGCCATAGCGATGGATAAACGCCCCGTATTCACCCATCACCACGGGCTTATCGGCGAGAAGATGGACCCCGAGGTTCTCCGCCAGCAACTGCAGAGGAATGTCTTCGCCCGGATACACATGGAAGTCGTAGAAGTCGAAAGGAGCGCCGCCCTCGATGTACCCCACGGTGTCGACATACCAGTCCCCGCCTATCGCGGTCGGGTTGGGAAACTGCGGAGCGAAGAACCCCATGGTCACCAGCGCCGTGGGGTCGTGATCCGTAATAACGTCGTGAACCAGGTTGGCATAGCGGTTGAGGTTGTTGGCAACCATCGCCGTCTTCTGGTCGGGATCGCCCATGTCGTATGTCTCACCATCAGCGGCAACCACAAGACCTGAGAAAAGAGAGAGCGGAACCTGTTGGCCGAACAGCCATTGCTCGTTGAGCAGCGACCAGCCGAGCACATGATCCAGTCGTGCTCCGCGATCGACCAACCCGCCCATGAAGTCACTCCAATAGGCGGCCGCCGCCTCGTGGCCTGCAGCGGTCAAGTAGTGGGCGTTTCGGTACCCGGCGAACTGCTCACCCGCTTGTCGATTGGCGGCCTCGCCGTATCCGCCAAGGTCGGGGATGTCGTTCGACGTCAGGAGGAGAAACAGGCCGGTCTCTGCGGCTGCGTTCATGACGTCCACCACATTCTCAAGATAGGCCGGATCGACGCCGGGTCTATCTGGACGCGTGATGCAACCGGGTGGATCACCGCAATGATCAAAGAACATCCGCACCGTGGTGAAACCGGCGTCGGCAATGCGACGAAAGTCGGCGCGCGTGAGATCGGGATCGTATCCGAGGGTGTCGAACGGCTCGTTGACCCAAATGCCCTCGGATCGCTCGAGGAACACATAGTTGACGCCACGCACGACGAAGGTCTCCTCGGTCATCCGGTCGAAGAACTCACCTCGACCCTCGACGACGCGGACTCCAATCCGGTGCTCCAGCGGTGGGGCTCCACTCTCGATTACTGCAGGTTGAGAGGATGTCAGCGCAACCGTGCTGCTGACCGAAGTAGCCGGACCCGACGTGACTGAAGGAACACTCACCGAGGTGGGAGAGCCGCTACAGGCGGCCGCGACGAGCACTAGTGCGATCAGGGAGAAACTGATTCTCACGATTCGCCGTCGTGGCTCCGCCACACCGCGTTGGCCTCGAATCTGACCTGGAAGTCCTCGTCGGCCGTCGCCAGGATGATCTGCTCCTCGCTGGGGTCAATACCGATGTCGGAAATGGCGCGCACAGAGCGCCACCTGATCCACGGATCGGAGTCGAAGATCGCCTCCTCGAACAACGGTCGGAACATGTCGTCTTCTCGGTCGGCGGCGGCATCCAGCGCGGCCCGCCGCACGATCCTCGACTCCTCGCGGTAGCCGGTGACCACGGCGGCCTTGGCGACATCGGCGTCTCCGCTGAGAGCGAGGGTTGCAACCGCGGCACGACGGTGACGCGGATCCTCGGCTCCGAGCGCGGCGACCAGCAGAGCGCGATGCTCGGCCCGGTCGGGATCCATCAGATGGAGATCCTCGGGCCTTACCTCCGTGATGCTGAGGCGGCCGGCCTCTTCGAGAAGCTGGTCGCGAGTCCGCTGCGGTTGGTGGGATACCTGTCCTTCCCAGAAGAGCTCGGCCACCTTGGCCAACAACGGGTCAAGTCTCTCCTCCCACGACGAACGGGAACTGAGGCCGATCGTTACGAAGTCGCCGGCCACCATGACATCAGTGATGTCATCCTCGGCGAACAGAGTCACAACCCGATCGTCGTCCTCGATCGGCTCACCGCGGCGGTGCCAGATCCCGGGCGCCGGCTCGCCACCGATCTGGAACTTCACCTTGCGGGGGTGAGGGGTCGCCTCGGGGATGACCGGACCGGAGAACACCCGATCAAAGACGGACTCGCTCCGCGGTGCTCCACCCTCAACTCGAAGCAAATAGAAGCCCTCGACGATGCCGTGGCTCAGACTGATCCCTTGACCAAGATCGTGCTCCCACATACCTTCGGATACTTGGCTGGTGACCAGCGCCGAGAGTCTCGCCTCGTCGGCCGGTGTCCACGCAGCCCTAGAGAAGAATTGTTTGAGCAGATCTTTGAACGGTCCCAATTCTTCGAAGGACAACTGCATCGCAATCTCGTCCGTGAGGTGCTGCGAAGCCACCCCGATGAGGCCGAGATCTTGGATCGCAGCGCGAGTGGCATCCATTCCGTCGCTCATCGCCATATCGTCGCACATCCCCGACAGCACATCGCAGACAGATCAGCTTGCTTTCTCCACTCTGCTTTCGGCCCCTCTGCGGCTCGCTAGTAACTTGACCTCCTCATGACACGCAAGACCGTCTTCTCGGGCCTACAACCGACCGGAAACATCCACATCGGCAACTACCTGGGAGCATTGCGCAACTGGGTAGAGCTGCAGGAGGAATACGACTGCATCTATTGCGTGGTCGATCTGCACGCCATCACCGTTCCGCTCGATCCTGCCGAATTCAACAAGGACCGGCTCGAAGCGGCCAAGGTCCTGCTGGCGGCCGGAGTCGATCCAGAGCGGTCGCTGTTCTACTACCAGAGCCAGGTCCCGCAGCACACTGAACTCGCCTGGATTCTGGGGACCATTGCTAGCACGGGCCAACTGGGTCGGATGACTCAGTTCAAGGACAAGGCAGACAAGGCAGGCTCCAATCTCGCGCTCTATTCCTATCCGGTGCTCATGGCCGCCGACATCCTCTTGTTCCGGGCAGACGCTGTCCCGGTCGGCGATGACCAGAAACAACATCTCGAACTCACCCGTGACCTCGCGGAACGGTTTAACCATCGATTTGGTGACGAGTTCCCGACGCCCGAACCGATCATCCCCGACAAGGGCGCCAGGATCATGTCGCTGCAGGATCCGACGGCCAAGATGTCCAAGTCGGATCCCGATGAGGCGAGCAGGATTCTGGTCCTGGATGAACCGGACATGATCCGCAAGCGCCTCAAGCGGGCAGTCACCGATTCAGAGACCGACGTGCGCTACGACTGGGCCAATAAGCCTGGTGTCTCCAACCTGATCGAAATCATGTCGCTCTTTACCGGCGCCGCGATCGAGACGATCGAGTCCGAATACGGAACCGGCGGTTACGGGAAATTCAAGGACGCCGTGGCCGAATCGGTAATCGCAGGCTTGGCTCCCCTTCGCAGCAGCTATCAGCAGATGGACGACGCCGAGGTGGCTCGCCTCATGCAACGCGGTGCGCTCGATGCCAGAACCAAGGCAGAGGGATTCCAACAAGCCGTCCGTAAACGGGTCGGGCTGGCGGGCTGAGCCAATAGCCGTTTGTTCTCAGATTTGTTCGCCGACTTCGATCCTGCTGTCGAGCGCGGTTGACCACCTGACCTTTCCGTCGGCCGCAAAGAGCACGACTGAATAGCCGTGAAACCGACTCAGCCAGTCGAACGACTGCCCTTGATCGGAGAAGATCGCGGTCGCCAGGGCATCTGCGGGACCGAGATTCGGACCGACGACGGTCGCTCCAAGAAGGGCGCCTGAGCCTGATTCGGGTCCCCAGATATGCTCGCCGCGTTCGTAGGTCCCGGAGGACGCAACCGCAGCGTTGTTGACCGAGAGCACAGCCCCGACCGCGTCCGGATTCTGCGGTAGGCGAACGCCGACGCTCCACGCCTCGGCATCCGCCGGACGCCCACTGCACAACACATCACCTCCGGCATATATGGCAAAGTCGATGGCTCCGGCGGCCCGGAGCATCAGAGCGGCCTCATCGACACTCCATCCCTTTACGAATCCGGCCGGATCGAGCCCGGGTCCGCCGGGTCGCTCCGACCGGATCGAGAAACGACCTTCCGTCGCGGCCTCGAATTCGGCACACACCGCCAGAACGTGCCTCACATCCACCGAGGCGTCTTCGAGTTGGAGTTCGCCGCGGCCGATGGCGCTGATCTGACTATCCGGCCGGAAGGTCGAAAAGGTCTGCTCGACGTGCTCCCACCAATCAGATACCTCAATGAGGATCTCGGGGTCGATGTCGTCCTCGATTGAAACCGAGAAGACCGTCCCCATCACCTCAAGCGAATGGGAAGATCGCATTTGTTTCCTGTGCAGAATTCCGCTTGGTCGAACGCATCTCGCAAGCCTCGCATGAACATATATGAAGTCTCGGTGGCGCCGGAGATTATGTGGAGCCGGAAGTCCTGAAGCTCTATGGCCTCCGCCGCCAGCAGAGGGGCTGCCTCGAGGTTGGTCGATCGAGCCCGCTCCGACCGGGATGGGACCCGCACCATTTCGACATCAACCAACACACCGATGTCGAGCGTGATGCGGAGTTGCATCAGTCCGCGGTTGAACCGGACAAACCCGCTGTCAAACTGTTGGACTCCAGGGGATAGTGGAGGCTTGGTCGTCGTGGTTGCCTCAGGCAGCGGGGCAAAGGTGCGAAGGGTCGTCGTGGGCTCAATCTCGATAGCGACGACAAACTCCACGATGTCGCTGGCCTCGGTCGGAGGCGGAGCGAACCGAACCGCAAACATCAGCGATGCCATAGCGAGCAAGAGAACGGCGGCGAATCTTCGCAACATCAGTAGGTAAAGCTCTCGAGGTGGATCTGCTTGGAGGGCACGCCGGCGAGCCGAAGTCCATTGCGCGCAGCTGCGATCAGACGGGCTGATCCGATGATGAAGACGTCGCGCTGTCTCACGTCGGGAACGAGGCGCACCAATTCGGCCGGCGCAAACGGGTTGCCATCGCCACCGCCAAATCTGCTGTATGACATGTGCAGGGCGAACCCCTTTTCGGAACTCAGTGCGTCTAGTTGATTTCGAAAGACCGCGTCGTCCGGCGTCTGGTTGCGGTAGAGCAGAACGACCTCGTCGGGTCTGTCGAGATCATCGATCAAGCCACGAAACGGCGTGATCCCTATCCCCCCTGCAACAAAGAGCACCTTGCGCTCCGTTGGCAGCGCATCGAGAAAACCTCCATAAGGACCCTCGACCGCAACCCGAGTGCCCGGCGCCACTGTCTGCAGCGCTGCGGTGTCCTCCCCCAGCGCCTTGACGGTAAACCTGAGTGACCGCCCATCGGGCGGGGCAGACAAGGAAAACGGGTGGGCTTTCCACCACCGACGCCGGTCGAGCACTCTGAGCAAGAAGAACTGTCCCGCTTGGGCAAGAAGACGATCCAGCCGTTTCCCCCCGAGCACCAGCGTCACCACGCCCGGACTCTCTGTGATCACTTCGGAAATCTGGAGTCGGTGGCGAAAGTGCTTGACGACGAGCGCAATCCACCGATAGCCGACGATGAGCACCGCGACGGACGCATACAGCAGCGTCCAATACGCGAAAGCCCAGCGATCGAGCACAAAGTCGGCCCCGATCGCCGTTTGGTGGCCAAAGGTAAGAGCGGCGCCTGCATAGGCCGATAGATGGATAATCCACCACGTCTCGTACGACAGGGCACTTCGAATCGATCGCACCGACACGCCCACGATGGTCATAAGAAGCCCAAACCCGATCAGTGCATTCACCAGGTACGGGTAATTCTGTACGTAGTCGACGATCTGAGCCCACAGCGAGATCCCGGTAGCCATCGCCAGACCAACCGTTGTGGCCGTGACGTGACCAATCATCAACCAGAACGCGGTAAACCCCACCAATCGATGGGCCCGCATCATCTGATCCATCCCGTACCGACGCTCCAACCACGGAGCGCGGGAGATAAGAACAAGACCGAGGAGCACCGCAAGGGCGGCATACAAACCCGCGAGCTGGCCGATCGAGACCAGCCACTCGCCGAGATCCGTCGATCGGCCCAGACCGTCGTGGCGGAACCACATATAGGTGACGACCGCCACGTTGAGCACGACGAGAAACACCGGGTCGTACGCCTTGAGCGGCGAAGAGCGAGGGCGGGGCGGGGCGGACGCGGGGGATGATCGGAGCAACCCCCTCGTTTCGGTCATGGTCGGAGTCTCCCACCCAGCGTTGTTCCTGAAACGGGGCCAAAGGTCCTATCGAGCCTCCAACCACTCCTCGGCTTCTTCGAAGTTCTCTCTGGCCTCTCCGACACAGATGAAGGCGACGACAAGAGCAGCGATCGGATCTGCCCACCACCAGCCGAACACGATATTGAGGGCCAGGCCGGCAGCCGTCCCTGCAGCCAACGCCCCATCGAGCAGTGTCATGGTTGCCTCGGACCGCAGCGGAGCGGAATCGAGTTGGTCGGCCAGACGCCGCTTGGCCACGCCGAGCACCAGCATGACGAGAGCCGCCGTCAGCAGGTAGATCGCTCCCCACACCGATTCGTCGGGGTGGCGGGCAGTCACAAGATCGCGCACTGCGGCGACCAACAGCGTCGCTGCAAGCACAGCAAACGCCCATCCGACCAACCGCAACGCGGTAGCGGTCCTCTCCGGGCTGTCTCGCTCGTGGCCGGGGCGGAGATGCCACACAACGACCGACGAAGCAAACACTTCGATGATCGAATCGGCCCCAAAACCGATCAGTGCAAGCGATCCTGCGGCAATCCCCAGCCCGATCGTGAGCCCGGCCTCCCCGACATTCCAGGCGATGGTGCCGTATTCGAGTCGAAGGGCGCGCTGTTGAAGACGATCGAGTGTCACACCGCAGATCCTGGCAGATCAAACACGGTGCTCAGCCGCCGAAGAATGCCGGAAGCACGGCGTCCTGGCCCAAGGCAAAGAGCACTCCAACCACCAGGCTGGCCACGGCAGTAAAGGCTCCAAGAGCCATCTGCACCCCGTGCCTCTTTCCGGTTGCCCCGAAACCGTAGGAGAACAGCCATGAAATCACCCCATTGGCGACGAACAAACCAACGAGGAAGATGACCAGTACGGCAATCCCCGCCCCTGTTCCTCCGGCCTTGCTGGCGGCGAGAAACGTCACCACCTGCGTCGGTGTCTCTGCGCCGACACCGTGCAGCATGCCGACACCGAAAGAGACCGAGTTGCCGTACTCGCCAAATCCGGCATCGGTCCCGTGAACGTGGCGATGGCTGTGCACCGGTGATTCGTCGTCGTGGCGGTGGTCGTCATCTCCGCTGTGATGCACATCGAACGCCGCATGCTCGTGTTCGTGCTCGACCGACTCTCCGCGCCGCACCCAGGCGGTGAGTTTGCGCACCCCGCCGATGATCAACATCCATCGACTCTGCATGCGGAACCCCTCTCGATGGCGGATCAGGCTGTACAGGAGATAGAGCCCGAGCACGATCAAGGTCCAACCCACGATCCTGCCGAAGAGGGCATCCATCGAGTCGGGTAGTTGACGTCCGGCCACGATGACGACAAAGCCAATGAGCAGCACCACCAGTCCGTGCCCGAATGCATAGATGATTCCGAGACTGAACCCGCGACGGGGTGAATCCTGAGTTGCCGCGATGTCGGTGATGGCGGCGATGTGGTCCCAGTCGACCCCATGACGCAAGCCGAGCAGCAGCGAACTGACAATGAGACCGATGCCAAGCCCCGAAGCTGCAAGCAAGAACGACATGAGGCGATGAGCGTACCGATGACGCTGCGTAGACCCCGCTTTGCGCTCGCCGGGCGGACCGGTGCCGGCCGATACGCCCCGCAAGGTCACGGGGAGTGCAACAATCAACCAACGGCTGCTGAGTCAACAGCCGACATGGAGGCACTCATGGCATCGAAAGACAAAGCCGGCAGAAGCACCAAGAAGGTGGCTGCCAAGAGTCTGAAGCAGAAGCGCCTCGACAAGAAGGCAAAGAGGGCCGGCTCGGGAGGCAAGACCTCTATCGGCTAATTGGGTCGGACACCTGCGCCTGTCACCCCCTTCATGATCCGACTGTGTCCGCATCGTAGAAGGCGGGCGGATACACCAGCTGGCCGCGGAATCGAGGCTCGTAGGAGCTGAGGCGTCGGACCATGAACGCGTCATCTGGAACTTGGGGCGCGGCCTTTTCGATTCCGTGTAGTGACGCCCGTTCGAACCCGAACCTCGGGTAGTAGCCCGGATGTCCCTCCACGACCACGAGCGGCACGCCCTGCCGCTCCGCACGGGCCAGACCCTCCTCGCTCAGTGCAGTGCCGACGCCCCGGCGTTGGTGATCTGGGTGGACGGCAAGAGGGGCGAGGCTGAGGACGTCGAACGACTCCTCTCCCTCGATGGTCACGTAGCTCAAAAGGATGTGGCCCAGCAGCACTCCGTCGGTCTCGGCCACGATCGAGAGGTCTGGCACGAACCGGTCAGAGCCACGGACGAGATCAATCAGCTTCGACGGCATTGGTTCGCCAAACGCCTGGTCGACAAGGAGGCGGATGGAGTCGAGATCGGTCGGGTTCTCCGAGCGCAGAATCACAACAAAATGGTACCGACACATCAATGGTCCTCAAGATCGAAGCCGTCCGGTGCCGATGGTTTCCCAAGGAGGGAATGATGCTGGCAAAGATCCGAGATGACTCGGGCGCGACGCTCGTCGAGTACTCGATGATGATCTCGTTCGTCGTCGCCGTCGCATTCCTGGCGGTGCAGGCCTTCGGTGGCTCGGTACTTGGACTGATTCAGTCTGCCCTCGACTCGATGCCCTGACGCCAAGCCGCGAACGCTCAAAGCCGCTGCCCGCAATGGGCGCGACACTCCCCCTGGTCCACCTCCTTCAGTTCTTGCACCGATCACCCCGCGCCCTGAGTATCGGTCGTCTCGATGCGTGGCTCGTTTCGACGGCGGCGAGCCGCAATCTCCTCATTGGATCGAGCCGGAACTGAGCGCGCTAGGGCCGGAGGTCAGCAACGCTGGTTCCGCAAGTGAGCTCGGCACTACTGGGCACGATGGGCGCGCCATGGCGCAGCTTCGCGTGGAAAGGCAACCCCAGCTTCCGGAACACTCTGAGTCGCTCAGAGAGCAAGGGCAGCAGGCGTATCCTTCGACCATGAGCGCCGAATTCGATCAATCTCTCAGGTGCCTGGCTCAGTTTCTTCCGGGGCCCCGTCTCTTGGACTATCAGGACATACTCCAAGTTCTTGCATCTACCGGCCACGTACTCCAGCCAAGGAAACCACTTCACCCAACCGGGGGGAAGCATGAGTGACGGAACCACGTGAGTCAAAGAGATAGGCGAGGAGGCGCGCCGGAGACACCCGAAGCGCTCGACCTCGACGCGTTTCGGGAACACGGCTACGCCCTAATCGACTGGATCGCCGACTATCTCGGCGGGATCGAGTCGCGTCCGGTGGTGGAGCCGGTGGAGCCGGGCGCAGTCCGATCCCGCCTGCCATCCGAAGCGCCCGAGACCCCTGAGCCTTTCGAGGATCTCCTCCGCGACCTAGACGAGATCGTGGTCCCCGGACTCACCCACTGGCAGCATCCCGGTTGGTTCGCATACTTCCCAGGCCAGTCCTCACCCCCTTCCATCCTCGGCGAATTGGCTGCGTCCGGCCTCGGTATCCAGGGGATGATGTGGTCCACCGGTCCTGCGGTCACGGAGGTGGAGGCCCACGTCCTCGACTGGCTCGTCGACCTCACCGGTGCGCCCGAGGCGTGGAAAACCACCGGTCCCGGCGGCGGCGTGCTCCAGATGAGTGCGAGTGACAGCACCCACACCGCACTCGTCGTTGCCCGCGAGGCCTGCCGGCAGCGCACCGGCGAACCGGCCGAGTCGATGGTCGCCTACGCCTCCGCCCAGGCCCACAGCTCGATCGAGAAGGGGGCCAAGGTCGCCGGCTACGGACACGTCCGTCTGGTCGAAGTCGACGACCGCTTCGCTGCCCGACCCGAGGCACTCAAAGGCGCAATCGCTGCGGACCTCGACGCAGGTCTGACACCCACCTTTCTCTGTGGCTCCGTCGGCACGACTGGAACCACCGCGATTGACCCGGTCCGCCCGTTCGGCGAGATCGCGGCGCGTCACGACCTCTGGTTCCACGTCGACGCCGCTTACGCCGGCGCTGCCATGATCTGCGAGGAATTCCGCCACCACCAGGATGGGCTCGAACTCGCCCAGAGCTACACCTTCAACGCCCACAAATGGCTGGCCACCAACTTCGACTGCTCGATCTTTTGGGTGGCCGATCGGCGGCCACTGATCGACACGTTGACAATCGTGCCGCCCTATCTCCGCAATGCGAGGAGCGACTCAGGTGAGGTGATCGACTATCGCGACTGGCACGTGCCGCTCGGTCGGCGCTTCAGAGCCCTCAAGCTCTGGTGGGTGCTGCGCTCCTTCGGTGCGGAGGGGCTCCGTTCGCGGATTCGGGCCAACGTCCGCCAGGCACAGGAACTGGCGGCGTGGGTCGACGAGCAGCCCCAGCTTGAAATGATCGCCCCCACTCCGTTCGGGCTCGTCAGCTTCGCCCACGCCGACGGCGACGAAGCAACACAGGCGCTGGTCGAGGCGATCAACGCTGATGGCGCGTCCCACGTCCTGCCCTCGGTAGTGAGCGACCGAACCTTTATCCGGGTATCGATTGGTTCGACTTGGACCGAGGATCGCCACGTCGACGCGTTGCGGGAAAAGATCGCAACTGCCCTGGCGTGAGTCTTTGCTTTGAAACGGTCCGAGGCCAACGCGCACACCTGACGCCATCATCCCACCTTCCCCCGCGGTGCGTAAGTGTCACCAGAGCAACGGGGGGCGGCTTTCTCAAATGAACGAGCGGGCTTCCAGCGCTCGGATTAGAGAATTCGCTCCAACCCGACTGCTATATGGTCTTCCCGCAACTCCCCAACCCGTCGGTATTGAACGATTCCGTCCCGATCGATGAAGTAGGTCATCGGAAAGACAACGATCTCGTACACCTCCCGCAGTTCGCTCTGTCGGTCCATCACGATCGGAAAGTCGAGGTCAACCTCAAAGTTCGCAATGAACTCGGTCACAACCTCGGACGATTCACCGGAATTGACGCCCACTACCACCAGTTCGTCAGCTTCGTGCAGACGCATGAGCTCCGCCAAGGCCGGCATCTCGCGAATGCACGGGGTACACGTCGTGAGCCAGAAATTGAGCACGACCGGCTTTCCTCGCAGCGAAACGAGCGTCAGCTCGCTACCGGACAGAAGCTCTGCGTCAAACGATGGCGCCGGGTCACCCCGCCCAAGCCCGGTGCTAAACGAGCCGGCAGCCAACCCATCAGAAGCTGGTGCGGCTGTTACTGGGCTCGGTGTCGACGCTGCAGGTTGCCCTACGTCTGAGTCATCTCCACAAGCAACCGCCAGAACGGCAAAAGCCAATGAGGGCACCAGCATCGCCCTTACACGCATCACCAACCCTCACGTACCCGCGGAAGCCGAGGACACCCTCGCCGCCCCAACCGGGTCAACTGCAACACCAGTCATTATCGACTATTGCGAGAGCACGGAACACGGCAGTCCAAGACTCTCCATCGACCACCACGGCGAGGTTCTCGCTGTACCCGATCCCCGTAAAGGCTTCCTCATCTCCGGGCACCATGGCAACCCGCATAGAAGCAAGGTCAAGACGGGTCGCCGCGGCACCACGCTGATCAGCCTCATCGCGCACCTGCTTGACGAAGGAAGCGAGTTGCCCCGTACTCGGGAACTGGTACAAGACCTGCGATGAGATGCCGTCCTCCAATTCCCAGTCCTCCCACGGCAGCGCAATCGCCGGCTCAAGCAGCTCCGCCGTGGCTGTGCTCACCGGGTCGGCGACGACTGCGGTGGGTTCAGCAGCAACCGCATCCCCGCTGATATCTGCTTCAAGACGCTCCAGCACATCCTCGGACCATCCGGAGCCGAAATAGCGATGCTTCTCTCGCCCCGCTGGATCAATGACCACCAAGAGTGAGGTGTGATCAAACTGAGCGACGCCGTTGACGGCCTCCCCTGGATCAAACGACACTCCATATGCCGCCGCGACAGCACTCGTCTCTTCAGCGGTGCCGGTCAGCCATGTCCACCCAGTTTGATCCGGTGCGACCCCCCTCGAATAAGCGCGCAACGCTTCTGGCGTATCCCGGGTTGGGTCAAAGGTGATCGTGACCAGCTGGACGCTCTCTCCAACCGTGTCGCCCAAGCCACTGTGCACAACATTCATGCCACCGGTCAGAAGTGGACAAAATGTGACGCAATTGGTGAAGACCCAATCGATCAAGACCCACTTGCCCGAGAAGTCGGAGAGACTGACTGTGGCGCCCTCTTGAGAAGTGAGGGTGAAACCCGGCGCAGCACGATCGACCGGCCGATGCAGGAACGGCGCACCGTCGAAATCAGCATCGGTGTCGATAGCTGCGGCTGATGCCTGCCCCCCGGTCGGTGAGCCGAGGGTGTCATCGACTTCCACGATGGCCGTCGAACCCGCGGAGGAACAAGCAACAAAGACCATTGGCAGCAGTGCCAAACCGAGAATGCTCGGCCGCGACCGCCGTCGGGTCCAGACGCGATATCGCCTATTGGTACGCAATCCACCCTCCGAAGCTCTTGGCTGCAAATGCGCAGAACGGCCGCTCCGGGCAGCGTAGTGGCGTGTCCGGGCAAGGCCGGATATGGCTACTCCCTCTTGGGGCGAAAGGTCACCCGGTCTGGCGCCATGTCGTAAATGTCATCAGAGGATTAGGGGCCTGGACCCGGCTCTAGAACCGGAAACGAGTGACATCGGCTGGAAAGTCGAACCAAGCCATTGCCTTAACAGGGGTGAATACCTGCAGGCCGCCAGAATCGGCACCCTCCCAACTGTCGGGACCTGGCGAGTAGCCGAGCGCCTCGTACTTTCGAGAGAACTCGGCCGATAAGAGGCTGCCGAAGTCCAACCCAGGTGGATCAGCCGCGTCGGATCGCCCTTCCAGTATCACCGCATGGCGTCCGTCTTCGAGATGGAGCACGCACGCAGAGTTTGCCGTCAGATTCTGTGCGTGAAGCGTGTCCCGGGAACCGTCGTACCAGAACCGCCCTTCGAGCCAAACCCCCCAGCGTGGAACCACATGTGGCCTCCTGTTCGGTCGAGTCGTTGCCATCCAGTAGTGAGACGACTCGACCAGCCGCGCCTCGACAGCAGCCCACTCAAGAACACCCTCGTCAGTTTCTGGGACCCCATAACCATGCGGCATCTTGGGTCGATCGCGTGAAGGGCAGCTCATGCCCTCAACATACTCATCAGTCCCGAGACAGCACCCCGCCATCCCCCACGGTGCGTAAATGACAACGTCCCGAGATTTCTGACCGTTGTTGCCGCGATATGAGGGCAGTGGAGAGGTTCGGGGTGCTGAAGCACCTCTGCTGGAGCCA